>Ga0134126_10007824_pt1 | contig 13406 bp, 10 predicted proteins | sample KB31752_FD_96881 | JGI IMG/M metagenome (GOLD analysis project Ga0134126, IMG submission 96881) | Terrestrial soil microbial communities with excess Nitrogen fertilizer from Kellogg Biological Station, Michigan, USA - KB3-175-2 | ecosystem: Environmental > Terrestrial > Soil > Unclassified ...
AGGTGAGCTCGACCCCGCCGCTCATGCTGATCGCGCGTGCGAACAGCCCGCGCGAGCGTTCGCTCCCGAGCAGCCAGCCGAGCGACATCGCGCCCGCGGACTGGCCGCCCAGGCACACGCGGCCGGGGTCGCCGCCGAAAGCCGCAATCTCCTCCTGAACCCATTCCAGCGCGGCGAGCTGGTCGCGCAGCGCGACGTTGCTGTCGCCGCCCTGGAAGTGCACGAAGCCCTCCACGCCGAGCCTGTAGCCGACGGTCACGAGCACGACGCCGTCGCGCATCCAGGCCGACCCGTCGTAGAGGTCGGGCGAGCCCGCGATGAACGCGCCGCCGTGCAGCCACACCAGCACCGGCAGCCCGTTCGCGCCCGGGTCCGGCGTCCACACGTTGAGCGTCAGCTCGGGGTCGCGGTCCTCCCGCGTTCCCAGGAGCGGCTCGCTGAACAGCCCCGGGAGCTGGCGCGTCGGGCGGGGCAGCGGCCGGCCCTGCGCGCTCGCGTCGCGCACGCCGTCCCAGCGTCCGGCCGGAACCGGCGCGCGGTAGCGCAGCTCGCCCACGGGCGCGGCGGCGTAGGGGATCGCGCCTAACAGCATCCCGTGCTCCTTCGCGACGCCCCGCAGCGCCCCGCGCGAGGTCTCGACCACGGCTCCGTTCACGAGGCGGACGCTACCGAGCCTGGGCGGGCTGCGCGGCGCGGATCAGCTCGCGCGCCGGCATGTCGCCGTCGAGATCGGCGAGCGCGAGCAGCAGCGCGCCCGCGCGCTCGGCCCCCAGCGCCGGCTCGGAGAGCACCAGGAACTTCTCGGCCAGCCGCGCGCCCTGGGCGTCGAGGTCGGCCTCGGGCGTGTTCACGTCGTGCGCGGCGGAGAGACGCGTCCCGTCGCCGAGCCGCAGCTCCACCCGCGTCGCCGCGCCCGGCTCGCCGTCGCGCGTCAGGACCACGCGCGAGCGCAGCGCCACCGCCTCGGGGTCGGTCGCGTCGGAGTCGTCGATCCTCGCCGTGGAGCGGCCGAGGATGGCCATCGCGGCGAGATGCGGGAGGCTGAACTTGACTTCGAGGCCGGTCGCAGGCTCGGGGATCACGCACGTGCCGAGCTCGACGTCGCTGACGTGGATCTCGATCTCCTCGACGTCCTCCACGGCGAAGGGCCGGCTGCGCTTCAGCTCGAGCAGCCCCTCGATCGTGGAGTGCGTGAAGAAGCACGAGGCGTGGTGCTTGAACAGGTTGTCCCGCAGGTGCCAGCCGTCGCCGAGTGCCGCACTTGCATCGATGTCGCCACCGAACGCCGCGGCGAAGCCCTGCCCGGCGCCGATCGCGTCACGGTCCGCCGTGAAGCCGCGCGCGGCGAGCAGCGCCGCGAGCATCCCGCTCTGGCAGGCCTTCCCGGCGTGCAGCGACTTTGTCATCGTGCCGAAGTTGCACTTCAGTCCCGCGGCCTGGCTGGCCGCGATGCCGAGCGCCTGGGCGGTCTGGCGCGCGTCCAGTCCGAGCAGGCGCGCGCAGGCGGCCGCGGCCGCGAACGTGCCGCCCGTGCCGGTCGCATGGAAGCCACGCAGGTAGGGCTCCGGGCCGACCGCTGCCGCGAGGCGGCAGGCGGTCTCGTAGCCGGCGACGTAGGCCGTCACGACCCCGGCCACGGGAAGATCGCGCTGCTCCGCGAGCGCCAGCACCGCGGCGAGCACCGCGACCGAGGCATGGCCGAGGAAGGCCAGGTTGACGTCGTCGAAGTCCAGGACGTGAGAGGAGGTCCCGTTCAGCAGCGCGGCGTCCAGCGCGCTCAAGCGCGCGTCGTGGCCGACCGCGCCGGCGCTCTGCGGATCGGCAGGCTCGGCGGGAGGAAGGATCGCGAGCAGAGCCGTGGGCGCGTCCTCGCGACAGCCCCCGAGGGTGACCCCGAACCAGTCCAGCAGAGACTGGCGCGCGCGCTCCCGGATCTCCGGCGGCAGCTCCTCCAGCGCGGTCACACGCTGGGCGAGCCCCATCGTCAGCGTGGCAGTGCCCTCCTCTTCATCGACCCTCATACGCGAATAGGACAGCACACGGCCGCCGCTAGCCCGCGCTCGCGCGCCCGGCGTAAAGGCAGCGGGCCACGTACAGCGCCCACGCAGACCCGAGCGCCACGCCGGCGACCACGTCGGAGGGGTAGTGGACGCCGAGATACACACGCGACCATGCCACCGCGCCGACGATCGCGATCACCGCCGCGGCGGCAGCCCTCCGTTTCCGTGAACCCGTCCGGTTGAACGCCAGCAGGAGTGAGAGCCAGAACGCACTCGCCTGGGTGGCGTGGCCCGAGGGGAAGCTGAAGCCGCCGACCTTCTGCAGGTGCTCGACAGGCGGCCGCGGCCTTGCGACCAGCCCCTTCGTGACGTTGTAGATCAGGATCGCGCCGAGGAGTCCCACCGCGAGCGCGATCGTCTCGGCGAAGAGCTTCGCGCGGAGCAGCAGAACGCAGGCAACGAGGCCGACGGGGATCAGCAGCCACAAGCTGCCAAGCCAGGTCACGACGCGCGCGGCATCGACTGCGGCCTGCCCGCGTTCCGAGGCCAGTTCGCGCATCAGGTCGGCCTCCTTGCCGCCGATCGAGGCCACCCACAGTTCGCCTGCCGCCCAGCCCACGGCGACGAGCAGGACGAGGCCGAGCAGGAGGCGCGCTGCGAGGCTCGCGGCTGGTCGGCCGCCGACCGCGAGCGGCTGCGATGGGGTGTCCGTGCGCGCCATCCCAGACACAGGATGACGGCGGGCGCCGGCGGCGATCTTGCCTACGGTCGAGGCACTCGATCATCCGCGCGGCGAGCAGCGCGAAGTCGGCGGGGGATCTCTTCAGCTACTCCCAGGCGATCTCAGCTCAGCTCGACGAGCGGGAAGGCCCGGTGCCGCCGTGGCGGCACGAGGAAGTTCTGCCGCCTGGTCGCCGTGAGGAACCGCTCCAGGCCGATGTTCTGCTGAGGGACGTTGTTCTTCTGGGCGAGGTCCACCGACGCCTGGTTGCGCCGCATCGTGCTGAAGAAGTCCGCGGTCGGAACGAAGATGCTGAAGTGCAGCTTCGGCTGCGGCGAGCCGTCCGGGACGTCGAGCGAGTCGAAGCCGGGGCCGTCGGCCCGGATGTGGATCGGCGTGGTGTCGGCCGCCCTGCTGGAGCGTTGCACCGCGGTCGTGTGGCCGATGTGGCGCTGCCCGTCGAAGCCGGCCGTCGAGCTCGATTCGTTCGCGGCGCTTTCGCTGCCTTCGAAGCGATTGGGCACGAACGCCGGGCCGCCGCCGTCGGTGTACTGGTCTGCGTTGCCGGTGCGGGGCAGCGGGTTGGAGCCGAACATCGCCGCGATCCGCCGCTCGTAGGTTTCTTTCGGCCGTTCGTAGAACTGCTCGAGATCCTGGATCACGTGCGAGAGGTGCTGGATCGAGCCGTGGGCGAAGTAGTCGCGCGCGCCCGCGGTGGTCAGCATCGCCGACTTGTCGCCGAGGAACGTGACCGCCTTCGGCTTGGCGCTGCTGCCGACCTGCTGGGAGACGAAGCCCATCCACATCGGAGATTCGGGGTTGATCATCGCGGCGTAGGGGAGGCCCTGTTCGTCGGCGATCTTGCGGGGCAGGCCCTGCTGGACGAACATCAGCCGGCGTGAGGTGACGCTCAGCAGTTCGCCGAGGCCGGAGTTGCCGACTTCTTCGCCGCCGAGCGTCGAGCCGCCGCCCGACAGCCAGTTCAGGGCGTCGTCGATGTTCTCCGTCGAGTCGCTGCGGAGTGTCAGGAGCATGTCGTTGGACTCGATCTGGACCGGGACCGTGAAGCGCTGCTTGCTCACTTCGGGGTTCTGCGGCGACACATCTGTCGGGCCCGGAACGGCCTCCTCCAGCACGTAGCGCTGCGGATCGGACCTGAGCCGCGGCATGTTGCCCGCGACGAGCGTCCCCGTCATCCCTCCGGGCAGGCGTTCGAAGTAGGGGATGCCGTAGGCGACCGTCACGAACACGCCGCTGGGGCTGAACGGGTAGGCCGCCTCGATCGTCGACAGGGCGCGGGTCAGCGCTTCCTGGTCGCCCGTCGTGGGGGCGCGGGTCAGGGCGACGGTGGCGAACGTCGTGTACACCGGACCCAGCCTCACCTTGACGCCTTCGGTGTGGAAGGCGGGGGGGAGGTACTTTTCGATCTGGAACTGGACTTCGGGCAGCTTGCTTCTCGCCGCGGCTGCCCTGTCCGGCATCAGCGCGAGGAGATCCAGCGCGCCCAGCGTGGAGGCGGCGACGCCGAGCCCGGCGGCGCGTTGGAGGAGCGTCCGCCGGGTGAGGCCGGGGGCGCCGGCCGGTCCCGTCGCGGCGGCATCGCGCTCGTCCCGCGCCTGCCTAGACATGCGCAGCAGCTCCCGGCAATCCGTGCACCCCTACCCCTCCGTTCTCCCTCGTCGATGCCCGCGTCCTCCGCGCGAGCCGGGAAGTCTGGCATGGCGCGGTCGGCGTTGCAAAGGGGAAGCGTTAAGCCTGCGGCTCCCCGGCCGCGGCGGCGCTCGACTCAGGCGCCCAGGAAGCGGACGACGTCGCCCGCATCGTCCTCGAGCGCTGTGCGTTCAGCGGCGCTCAGGCGACCGAAGAGCTCCGTCGCCACGCCCCGGGGTGAGACGGTCCACGTGCCGACCGCGCGCCCGCGGGCCAGGACGAGCGGCCGGAACACGCCGCCGCTCACGATGCGGGGCTCGGCGTCGCCGAGGACCTCGGAGCGCGATCCCCACCCCAGCAGCAGCGGCTCGAAAGCGCCGAGCAGTCGCGGTGGCGGCAGCGGCGCGGCGCGCGCGCTGCGCGCGAGCTCGAGGAGGCCGTCATCGCGCTCGCCGAGCTTGGAGGCGATCGCGCGAAGCCCGGCGCGCGCGTCGCCGAGTGGTAGCCCCGCCCACCGGGCGAGGTCCCGGTCCGTCGCGGGCCCGTGCCCGGCGAGATAGCGGCGCGCGAGCTCGGCGAGGGCATGTGCCCGGTCCACCGGCGGCCGCTCGCCGAGCCAGTCGCGCACGAGCCCGAACGCGTGCCTGCCGTCCACGACCGGGCCGCGAACGATCAGGCCCTGGATCGACGCCGCCACGAGCTGATGGACGAACGCCTGCCCCTGGGTACGGACGCCCGCGCTCGCCACCCGTTCACGCAGGCGGTCGCGATCGAGCGGACCCTCCTCGGCCAGCGCCCTCTCGATCTGCAGCACCCCGCGCTGCGCGGCATTCGGCGTCACCCCCTCCTGGGTGAGCCGCCGGTTGTTCGCCGTTTCGAGCCGGGGCGCCGTCAGCGTGTGCAGACACCCGTAGTCCTCGGTGCGGACCATGTGCAGCGTGCCCCGGTTCAGCCAGGTGACGAGCAGCGACCGCTGCTGTGTCATCGCACGGTCGATGTCGGCGGCCGAAAGGCCGGTGCTGCGCGCGCGGATGGCCAGGCGCGCGCCGCGCAGGTCCTGGGACTGGATCGCGAGCAGCCGCTCGGCGACGGCGGTGGGAGCGGTTGCCGGCGGGCCGGCGAGCAGCTGCGCCGTCAGGCGCTCGGCGAGGACCGACACCGGAGGGAGCATGCCCGAACGGGGCCGGAGCCGGGCTGGGGATCGGGCTGGCGCGTGGTGTCGGGCGCCACGGGGCGTCGGGCTACCGCGTGGTGTCGGGGCGTCGCGGGGCGCGGCGCCGCGCGCGCGTTCAGAGCCCGCGCTCGGCGGCGACCCTGCCCGAGTCGACCGCCTTCACCAGCGCCTTGTAGTCACGTTTGTTCTGCTCCGCGTAGGCGTGGGAGAACTCGACGATCGCCTTGTCGAAGCTCGACCCGCTGCCGAGATAGGAGGCGATCGCGATGCGGTCGCCGCTGCGCGCGTGGGCGCGGGCGAGGGTCCAACCGCAAAGGCGTCCGTAGACGTCCATCGCTTCGGGCTCCATGCGTTCGATTTCCGCGGAGCCCTTCCAGTCCTTCAGCTGACGCACGTAGAAGTCACGCGACTCGTCATCCAGGCCCGATTCGACGTGCACCCAGCCGAGGAAGATGTCGCTGCTCGCCTGCATCAGGTGCTGTCCCGTGACCACGCGCTCGCCGTGGTTGGCGAACTCGCTCGGCGTCACGAACTCCTCGAGCACCGACGCCTGGGCCTCCTTGGCCTGGAGGAAGAGGGGGTCCTGGCGGTCGCGCCCGAGCAGCAACAGGATCCAGGCCCGCGTGCCGACGCTCCCGACGCCCACGACCTTGCGGGCGACGTCGACGAGCCGGAACTCCTCGAGCAGCTCCCGCCGGTCGCGCTGAAGCGTCGCGCGGTAGGAGCGCACGATGTCCTGGAGGGCGTCGAACATTTCGTCGCGTACCCGGCCCTCGGCGAGATCGGCGAGCGGCACGATCAACGGCGGTTCGGCCACGATCCGCGGCTCTCCGTCGACCATCTCGGTGAGTTTCGAGAACGCCGAGACGCTGTCTCGTGTGCGTGCCTTGGCGATGTTCTTGTCGGTGCGTCTGACGAGCTTGGGCGCGAACTGCTTGCCGTACTCCTCGATCGCCTTTTCGACGTCGAGGCTCGAGTACCAGACGGCGAGGTTGTTCATCGCGGCGAACTCCGCGATCGCCTCCCGATATGCCCTGACTGTCTCCAGGACGACCTGCTCCTGGTGCTTGAGGGCGAACCCGTTGTCCTGGGCCGCGACCATCATGCTCACCGCCAGCCGCTTGACGTCCCACTCCCAGGGGCCGGGGAGCGTCTCGTCGAAGTCGTTGAGGTCGAACACCAGCCGCCGCTCCGGCGAGGCGAAGGCGCCGAAGTTCGACAGGTGCGCGTCGCCGCAGCACTGCACCGGCAGCCCCGAGTCGGGCGTGGTCGCGAGGTCGGAGGCCATGATCAGGGCGGCACCACGGTAGAACGTGAACGGCGACACGAGCATCCGCCCGTAGCGGATCGGCACCAGCTCGGGCACGCGCGTCTTCGCCTGGCTTTCGAGCAACTCGACCGGGTCGGGTCGCCCCTTCGCGGCGGCGAACTCCCCCTGACTCGAGCGCGGCACTCTCGCGCGCGCCGCCTTGCCGAGCTCGGCGCGTTCGGCGACGCTGAGGTGCGGCACCGGTCGTGGTTTCCTGCTCGTCCGCTTTGTCGCCATGACGTCCTCCTGCTCAGCCCCCGACGCTGCGGAATCGCCGCGCCGTATGTGTCTAATCTCGCACCCGGTGGGGCGCCTGGCAAGGGGTCGCCTGTTTCTCCGGGCGCGTCAGGCGCCCAGGAGGCGAGCGTGTCGCCGATCTCGGGGTCGGGCCCGGCTAGCGGGCGGGCCGCCACGGCTCGCGCTCGTGCGTGAGCCAGACCAGCTCGGGGTCCAGCTCGCGCACGCGGCGCTGACCCTCGGTGCCGGGGTCGTCGAGCTCGGCGTGGCTGACCGCCACGTCGCCGCCCACGACCACCGGACGCCCCTCCGTCTCGACGACGAGCACCTGCAGCCCGCGCGTGTGGCCGGGCGCGGGTAGGAGCCGGAGCCCTGGAAGGAGCTCGTGCTCGCCGTCGAGCTGGATGTACTCCACGCCCGGCGCCTGCACCCACGCATCGATCGTGTAGTCGTCTTTGCCGCGCGCGTCCTCGAGCTCGGAGCGCTGGACGTAGAACGGCTTGCCGGCAAAGAGGTGGTTGCCGCCGCAGTGGTCGAAGTGCAGGTGCGTGTTGACGACGATGTGGATGCTCGCGAGGTCGAGATCGTGCTCGTTCAGCGGCGTGAGAAGGGGATCCATGTCCGCCACCGCCGGGTGCAGCTCAGTCATCCCCGTGTCGGCCAGGACGCGCCCGTCGGGATGGTCGACGAGGTGCACGTAGACCGGCCAGCGCTCGCCCTCGACGAGCAGCTCGGCTGCGAGGACCGGCGTGATGGTGGGCGTGGGCGGCATCGGCCGATCTTGCCAGAGCCCACCTCCGGCACAGACGGGCCCTAGGGGAGAAGATCGATGATGCGTGCACCGTGCTCGCCGGCCAGCCGCTCGGCGATCAGCGATCGGTGACAGGCGCACGAGTCGCGCTCGACGCAGAGCAGCGCGCAGGCGCTGCGGCGCGGAAGGCTCGCGGCGAACGCGTTCAGGTCGACGCGATCCAGGATCTCGTGCACGTACCGGCGCCGGTACTCGGGCGCGAGCACGGTGCGATTGCGCTTTCCCTCGCCGCGCCGGGCATCCTCGACGTATTGCAGCCGGCGCAGCTCCGTCGTCGGCGCGAGCTCAACGTGATGGCGGTATCCGATCGAGGCCTCCGCCAGCGCGGCCTGCAGGCGCAGGGAGTTCGCCCATGCGTACTCGCGGCCCCGCACACCGCGCCGCTGGCGAACGTCGAGGAGCAACGTCACGTCGGCTCCCGCGAGCGCGGCGAGGAACGTCTCCAGCGAGGCGCCGTAGACGCCGATCGTCGCAACGGTCGGTCCTGGCATCTCGTTGTGAGCTACCCGCCCGCCGGCTGGCGTCCCGGCCACCCGAGCGGGCCGGCACGCCGAGTCAGGTGCCGGCTTCCTCGAGCCGCGCCTGCAGCCCGGGCCAGATCACGGTCATCACGCCCTCCACCACCGTCTCGAGCTCGAACTCCGGGTTGCGGTGCCACCACCGGGCGAGCTGCTCGGCGGCGCCGGAGACCATGTGCGCGCCTGCGACCGCTTCGTAGGTGGGGATGTCGGGGGCAGCGGCGACGAACAACGCCGAGATCTGCTCGGCGGCCACGAACCGCAGCTCGGCGGTCTCCTCGGCGAGCGGGCCTCCCGGGCCACCCGGCCCGTAGAGCAGCTCGAAGCGCTGCGGATGGTCCTTGAAGTAGGAGAAGTAGCTCGTGAGCCCCGCCCGCAGCTGATCGCGCAGGTCGGGGCCGGCGAGGGCGACGGCCTCGAACAGCCGCCGCTGCATCTCCTCGCGCGCGGCGCGGTGGCATTCGAGATAGATCTCCTCGATCGAGGCGAAGTGCTCGTAGAGCAGGGAGCGGGTGACGCCGCCGCGACCGCCGACCAGCTCCATCGTCGCGCCGCTGTAGCCGACCTCGGCGAACACGGCCTCGGCGTCGGCGAGCAGCTTCGCTCGACGAGCCTCCTTCGACAGACGGCGCCGGGGCTGGGTCCGAGCGCTGGCCATGGCCGTCATGGTAACGAAACTGACGTCGGCATCAGTTGTGCTGACGTCAGCGTCAGTTATGTGATACGGTCGGCGCCTCAACGGGGACTGGGAGGCGCTGGTGAAGTTCGGGGTCAGGTCGCTGCAGGTCGGGTTGGTGGTGCTGGTGCTGTGCGGGCTGTGGGGGGCCGAGGCGCAGGCCGCCCCCGTGCTGAAGACGGGCTACATCACGATGTCCGACGGCGTGAAGCTCCGCTACGCCGTGGAGCTGCCCGGCGAAACCGGCCGCTACCCGGTGGCGATGAAGTACGACGGCTACTGCGAGGGAACGGCGCCCATGACCTGCAACGAGGGCGACGACGCCTCGGCGCTGCTGGCCGCCGGCTACGCCGTCCTGGGGGTTGCGGCGCGGGGGACCGGCTGCTCGGAAGGGCAGTTCGACTTCCGCAGCCCCCAGGAGAGCGTGGACGGCGCGGCGGCGGTCACATGGGCCGCCGCCCAGCCATGGTCGACCGGGCACGTCGGCATGTTCGGGGACTCCTTCCCGGGGCTGTTGCAGCCAGGGGTGGCAGCGCTGCGACCGAAGGGCCTCGACGCGATCGCGCCGTGGCAGATCGTCGACGACCTGTATCGCGACGCCGCCTACCCCGGCGGGATCGCCAACGGCGAGTTCGGCGCGTTCTGGGCGCTGGTCGATCAGCCGCAGGCCTCGACCAGCAGCGGCGTGGAAGGAACCAAAGCCGGCGATCCGCAGTGCGTCGAAAGCACGGCCGAACACACGGCGAGCAACCCGCCTTACAACATCTTCGTGACCGCGCTGCAGCACCCGTACATGGACTCGTTCTGGACCTCCAGGACCGTCGGCGCCGCGGCCGAACGGATCAAGGTGCCGGCCTTCGGCTGCCAGAGCTGGCAGGACGACGAGGTCGGCAGCCGCAGCGCGTGGACGCTGTGGCCGCGGCTGAAGCGCTCGCGCACCTGGGTGATCGCGACCAACGGCTACCACAGCATGTGCGTGTTCTCGAAGAGCATCGACGCCGAGCTCGTCGCGTTCTTCGACCGCTACGTCAAGGACGAGCACAACGGCTTCGAAAGCACGCCGCACATGCAGATCTGGCACGACACGACGAGCACCGCCGACCCGGAGCCGGCGTGGGTCACCACCAGCAAGCGCTGGCCGCCCAAGACCCAGACGAACCGCCTGTACCTCGGCGCGGGGTCCGCTCTGAGCGCTGCTCCGCCGTCCGCCGCGGAGCCGGGCGACAGCTACCTCTCGCCGACCGTCTCGGCCGGGACCGAGGACGGGGACGTGTTCGGCCAGCAGAACACGGTGTGGAAGGTGCCGGGCACTCCCGGCGGGGCGGTGGCCTACACCACGCCGAAGCTCGCCAAGCCGCTGGAACTGCTCGGCCCGGCCAGCGCCGACCTGTGGCTCAGCTCGACAGCGAGCGACACCAACCTCCAGGCGACGATCACCGAGGTGCGCCCCGACGGCCAGGAGGTGTACGTCGCCCGCGGCTGGCTGAAGGCCTCGATGCGCAAGCTCGACACCGCAGCGAGCACGCCGACGATGCCGGTCCAGACCGATCTGGAATCCGACGCGCAGCCGCTCGTGCCGGGCGAACCGACGTTCATGCGCCTCGAGGTGAACCCGTTCGACTACGTGTTCCGCGCCGGATCGCGGATCCGGCTCATCATCGACACGCCGAGCCAGACCGGCGGCTGGAACTTCGAGCCGCTTGCGAACGGGGGCGTCAACACCGTCCTCCACGACGACACGCACCAGTCCGAGCTGGTGTACGGCACCGTGCGCAAGTTCAGCGCGCCCACCGCGTACCCCGCGTGCGACACGATGCTCAACCAGCCGTGCCGTCCGGACGCGTTCCCCGAATCCGATCCGGCCGGCGAACTGGGCTGACTGCCCGCCGCACCCCCTTGACAACCGGATGGTCTTCTGGTCAACTGACTAAGACATTCGACTAAGAGGAGGAGCGCGGCGGATGTTGGAACCCAGCCAGATCATCAGCGAGGGCCACGGCCCCTGGTCCCGGCCGCCGGAGCTGCGCTGATGGCGGCCCGGACGCCCGCTCCAGGACGTGCGGCGCGTGCCGGCGAGGCTCGCGCCACCGCCGAGGAGGCGCTGATGGATGCCGCCGAGCGCCTGCTCGTCGACGTCGGCTACGCGGGCATCACCACCCGCCGGCTCGCGGAGGAGGCAGGCGTCAACCACGGCCTCGTCCACTACTACTTCGGCTCGAACGAGAACCTGCTGCTGAGCATGCTCGAGCGTTTCACGGGCCGGTTGATCGCGCGCCAGCGCGAGCTCTACGCGAGCGATGCGCCCTTCGCGGAGAAGTGGCGGACCGCGATGCACTACCTGACGAGTGACGACGTGACCTACGAGAAGGTGTGGCTCGAGCTGCAGGCGCTGGCCTGGAACCACGACGAGCTGCGCCGGCGCCTTGCCGCGGTGAACGCCGAATGGCGTGCGGTGCTCACCGACGCGCTTGATGAGCCGCACCGCCGGCTGGGTCTCGCGATCCCGCTCGACGCGCTCGTCTCCCTGGTGATGACGTTCAACATCGGCGTGATGGTCGAGCGCATCGGCGGCGTCGAGACCGGCCACGACGAGCTGCTGGAGTGGATCGATCGTTGGATCCGTTCACTCGACGGGGCGGGCGCGTGAGCGTGCTCAGTCGCGTCGCTCCGGAGCCTGCGCGCGACACGTGGCCTGCGGGCCGCCGCGCGGAGCAGAGCCGAGCCGTCTACCCGGCTGCCGAAGGCTTCGTCGAGCGCGACGGGCAGCAGCTCTTCTACGAGGTGTACGGGGAGGGCGCCGAGACCGTGTTCCTGCTCCCCACGTGGTCGCTGGTCCACTCGCGCCACTGGAAGATGCAGGTCCCGTACCTCGCACGCCACTTCCGCGTGCTGGCGATGGACGGCCTGGGCAACGGGCGCTCGGACCGCTGCCGCGATCCCGGACGCTACGGGCCGACCGAGTTCGCGCTGGACTGCATCGCGGCGATGGATCGGAGCGAGACCGATCGCGCCGTGCTCGTCAGCCTGTCGCGGGGTGCGCAGTTCGCCCTGGAGCTCGCGCGCCTGGCGCCCGAGCGGGTCGCCGGGGCGGCGTTCATCGGTCCGATGTTCCCCTACACCCCGTCGCACTGGTCGCTGCTCCTGCACCCGCGGGTCGAGCCGGTGTTCGATCTTCGGCTGCCGGTCTACCGCTGGTGGGGACGAATGAACGCGGCGCATTGGCGGGAGGACCACGCAGCCTTCGCAGAGTGGTTCATCTCCCGGTGCCTGCCCGAGCCGCACTCCACGAAGCCGATCGAGGACGGGGTGGGGTGGGCGCTCGACTCGGATCCCGAGACGCTGATCGCGACGGCGCGGGGTGATTACCTGCGGGGCCGGAGCACGCTACGCGCGCGCGCCGAGGGTCTGGCGTGCCCTGTGCTCGTGATCCACGGCGACGAAGACCGGATCAACCCGCCGCGCGACGGGCGCGCGCTCGCACGCCTCAGCGGCGGACGATTCGAGCGCGTGGGGGGTGCCGGCCATTTCCCGCACGCGCGCAAGCCGGTACAGGTCAACCTCGCCCTGCGCGGGTTCTGCGAGGACGCGCACGGACGAGGCCGCGCGCCGCGAGACCCGACCGTCCACGCAGCCGACGGCCGGCCGCGCGCCCTGTACGTCTCCTCGCCGATCGGCCTCGGGCACGCCCAGCGCGACGTCGCGATCGCGAAGGAGCTGCGCGCGCTGAACCCGGATCTCCAGATCGACTGGCTCGCGCAGGATCCGGTGACGCGAGTGCTCGAAGCCGAGGGAGAGTCGATTCACCCCGCAAGCCGACACTTGGCCAACGAGTCGCGTCACATCGAGTCGGAGTCCGCCGAGCACGATCTCCACTGCTTCCAGGCGCTGCGCCGCATGGACGAGATACTCGCCGCCAACTTCATGCTGTTCGCAGATGTCGTGCGCGACGAGCGCTACGACCTGTGGATCGGCGACGAGGCTTGGGAGCTCGACTACTACCTGCACGAGAACCCGGGGGAGAAGCGGGCCCCGTTCGCCTGGCTGACCGATTTCGTCGGCTTCCTGCCGATGCCGGACGGCGACGAGCGCGAACGGTTCCTCACCGCAGATCACAACGCGGACATGGTCGACCACGTCGCGCACCACCCCGAGGTTCGCGACCAGGCGCTGTTCGTCGGCAACCCGGACGACATCGTCCCCGACCGGCTCGGACCGCAGCTGCCGCTGATCCGCGACTGGACCGAGCGCAACTTCGACTTCACCGGCTACGTCACGGGTTTTGACGCGAACGACCTCGCAGAGCGCGGCAG
>Ga0134126_10007825_pt1 | contig 13404 bp, 12 predicted proteins | sample KB31752_FD_96881 | JGI IMG/M metagenome (GOLD analysis project Ga0134126, IMG submission 96881) | Terrestrial soil microbial communities with excess Nitrogen fertilizer from Kellogg Biological Station, Michigan, USA - KB3-175-2 | ecosystem: Environmental > Terrestrial > Soil > Unclassified ...
GGCAATCTCGCCGGTCATCTCAAAGGCATGGACAACGTGACGCAGCTCTCCAAATGGGTGAGCGGCCAGTTCGATCCGGCACTCAACTGGAAAGACGTCGAGTGGATCAAGAGCATCTGGCCGGGAAAAATCATCATCAAGGGCATCCTCGATGTCGAGGACGCCAAGATGGCGGTCAAGCTCGGCGCCGACGCGGTCATCGTTTCCAACCACGGCGGGCGGCAGCTTGACGGCGCGCCGTCATCGATCTCGATGCTGCCGGCGGTAGTGGACGCGGTCGGCTCCGACCTTGAGGTTTTATTCGATGGCGGCATCCGCACAGGCGCGGACATGCTGCGCGCACTCGCGCGTGGCGCACGCGCCTGCCTGATCGGCCGCGCTTATATTTACGGTCTCGGTGCCGGCGGGCAGGAGGGCGTGGCCAAGGCGATCGATATCCTGAAGAACGAGCTCAGCGTCAGCATGGCGCTGACCGGCACGAACACAATCAAAGGCATCAGCTCGCACGTGCTGGTCGATGGTCCTTCGCGCGCCGCCAAGAAACCGGCTCGCAAGCGCAAAAATTGACATCCGGAGCAACCTTCGCGCCAAAGAACGGGGTCACTCATGCGCACCGAACGTTTCGAGTTTTCCAATGCCAAAGGCGAAAAGCTGGCGGCACGGCTCGACCTGCCGCTTGGCGCGCCGGATGCATACGCGCTGTTCGCGCACTGTTTTACCTGCGGAAAGGACAATCTCGCAGCCAGGCGCATTTCCGAACGGCTGGCGGAAACCGGTATCGCGGTCCTGTGCTTCGACTTCACCGGCCTGGGCGCCAGTCAAGGCGAATTCGCCAACACGAATTTCTCATCCAACATCGCCGACTTGATCGCCGCCGCCGACCATCTGCGCAAGACACGCGCGGCGCCGTCGCTTCTGATCGGCCACAGCCTCGGCGGTGCGGCTGTTCTGGCGGCAGCCGGCGATATTGCCGAAGCGCGCGCCATCGTGACTGTCGCTGCGCCGAGCGATCCCGGCCACGTCACCGGTCTGTTCAAGGAGCAAATCGAAAATATCCGCTCGCAGGGCGAGGTCGAGGTTTCGCTCGCCGGGCGGCCGTTTCGCATCCTGCGCGAATTTCTCGACGACGTCGCCGAGTCGCGCCTCGATCAAAAGATCGCAAACCTGCGCAAGGCGCTGCTGATATTTCATTCACCGACCGACGATACGGTCGGCATCGAGAACGCCTCGCATATTTTCACGACCGCCAAACATCCCAAGAGTTTCGTCTCGCTCGCCGGCGCCGACCACTTGTTGAGCGCGAAGGCCGATGCGGTTTACGTGGCGAACGTTATCGCCACCTGGGCCGAACGCTATGTCGAGAAGCTGCCGACAGCAGCCGCGGCGGAAGACGAGCCAAACGTGGTGCTGGTGCGTGAGACGGGCGAAGGAAAATTCCAGCAGGAAATTCTAAGCGGCTCGCACCGTCTTCTGGCCGACGAACCGGAGAAGGTGGGCGGCAGCAATTCAGGCCTCGGTCCTTACGATTTTTTGCTGGCCGGTCTTGGCGCCTGCACGTCGATGACGATGCGGCTTTATGCCGAGCGCAAGAAGTTGCCGCTCGATCGCGTTACGGTTCGGCTCACGCACAGCAAGGAATACGCCACCGATTGCGAGAATTGCGAAACCAAAGACGGAATGCTCGACCGTATCGACCGCACGATCACGATCGAAGGCACGCTCGATGCCGACCAGCACAAGCGCCTGCTGGAGATCGCCGACAAGTGCCCGGTGCACCGGACGCTGGAATCGGAAATCGACATCCGCACTACGGAACGGCCGCCGGGCTGAGTTCCCCCCGCACGGCTTCCGGGTATAAAATCGGATCCACGATGCAGAACGCCGCGCACGCTTTGACGCTGCAATTTCTCGCCTGGGCCGCCGAGACTCCACGCACTTACGCCGACGCGGAAGCCTGGCGGCGAAGCTGCCCGCACCTGTCGATCTGGGAAGACGCGATCGAAGGCGGCCTGATCCGCTTCGAAAACGGCGCATCGATGCGGGAGTCCAAGGTTATCGTCACTCCACGCGGGCGCACATTCCTCAAGCAGGCATGACGTGCGTGCGCGTCACATCGGCGGCGCGACGCCGCGACCGACATTCACGCGGGCAGCGGTCAGCGTGCCGTCAGACTGCCGCGTCGCACGCGAGATGATGATCTTGGCACCGGGCTTGAGCTCGTCCTTGCTGCCGGGCGCATAGGTGACGATTGCCGTTTCCGGCGTGACGTTGATCTTCTTGTCGCCTCCCTTGTAGTGCAGCGTCATCGTCGTGCCTTCTTCCTTGGTCACGGCGCCGCTCATCTTGCTTTTGCCGACGGCGTTGACCGTGCCGTTGGTCATCGTGCTTTTCGGCATGTAATCGAACGGGCGGTCGCCTTCGCCGGTGCCACGCATCGATTCCGGAAAGATGTGCACTTCAACCGCCTCCCAGCTCCCGTCCGGCTGCGGCATGGCGGTCGATCCGACGAACGACCCCGATTTGATGTCGGCGAGCGATGCCTTCACGATCGCGACGACCTTGGCGTCGTCCGTCAACTTCACTTTCAGCGTTTCGCCCTCGCGCGATTTGACGGTCATGGCGTGGCCATCCATCTGCTCGATCGTGCCGCGTATGCGAACCGGCCTCTGTTGCGCGGACGCTGACGAAACGGCCAAAACCGCAATACATGCGGCCACGAGAATTCGTATTGTCATAATCTGTCCTTCCCGAAAACTGGCAGACCCTTCATAAGAGTGGCGCATGCGATAACGGATCTATGAGCCGTCGTTCCCGCTACATCGCCGGCGTCAGGCTGCGTCCGAGATAGAGGTTCTTGGCGGTTACGGAACCGTCGGGCTGCTTGTCAGACGCCATGATGATGATTTGTGTTCCGGCCTTAAGCTCGCTCTTGTTGCCAGGCGCGACAGCGGTGATCGCCGTTGTCGGCGTCACAACGATCTTCTTTTCACCGCCCTTGTATTTCACCATCAACGTCTGGCCGACCTTGCCCGCGACCGACGATTCAACATACGCGTTGGTCATCGTGCTGCCGGGCTTTGCATCCCACGGGCCATGGCGATCGGGCACGACGCCGCGCTGCGCCGGCAGGAAGATGTGGACCGAGAACGCTTCAATGCTGCCATCCGGTTTCGGCATGCCAGCGACACCGATAAATGTGTCGTTCTTGATGTCGGCGAGCGAGGACTTGACCAGCGCCGACACGCGGGTCTTATCGTTCATGTGAACCGTCAGCATTTTTCCGTCGCGCTCCTTGAGCGACAGTGTCTGTCCGTCAATCTTTTCGATCTGGCCGCGGATGCGGCCGGGCTGCTGTGCCAACGTAGCGGTTGCCGAGAAAGCCAGCGCAATGACGGCAACGCCAAGCGCACGCCCAGGTTTCATTTGCATGATGTTCTCCCGTACTGCTCCGGGCTTGCGCCGGGCAGTCAGCCAGATAAACCCGAATACAGCGTGGTTATTCCGGCCCGGGATAGCGTCACTTCTTAAGAAGATCGGCCTCGACCAGCGCGCGCAGTTCCTTCGTCACTTCCGGCCGCACGCCGAACCATAGCTCGAAGCCGCGCACCGCCTGATGCAACAGCATGCCAAGACCATCGGCCGTGCGCAGGCCGCGGTCGCGCGCCATCTTCAGCAACGGCGTCTGCAACGGATCGTAAACGAGGTCTGCGACCACCAGCGAGGCCGGACACCGCAAATTGATCTCCAGCGCCGGCTGGCCGACCATGCCGAGCGTTGTGGCGTTGACCAGAAGTCCGGCGCCACCAAGGAGCCCGGTCATCTCCTCCCAGCGCGCCGGATAGACGCGTGCGCCGAAACGCTGGCGCAGCTCTTCCGAACGCGCATGCGTACGATTGATCAAATAAACACGCTCGACCTCGCGCGTGAGCAACGCATACACCACCGCGCGCGCGCCGCCACCGGCGCCGATCACCATGGCGCTGGTGAGGCCGCGATCCCAGCCCGGGGTCGCGGCGTCAAGATTGGCAAGGAAGCCTTCGACATCCGTGTTGGTCGAACGCAACACGTTATTACCATCGTACCACAGCGTATTGGCAGCGCCGACCGCCTGCGCGCGATCGTCCGGCTTGGATAGAGCGAGAGCCGGCTGCTTGTGCGGCACAGTGACGTTGGCGCCGATATACCCTCGCTCATGCAGCTTGCCGACAAATTCAGCGAACTCGTTCGGCGGCACCGCCTCGCGCCGGTATTCCGCGTCGAGCCCCTGTTGCTTGATCCAATAATTGTGGATCAGCGGCGAGCGCGAGTGCGCGATCGGCCAGCCGAGAACGCAAACCTGCTTGCGCGTGCCGCTCATGACTCTGCTACCACCGTGTTTCGCAAAATGCCTATCTCCGGAACTTCAACTTCGACCGTATCGCCTGGGGCGAGCCAGCGCGGCGGATCGGTGCGGCCAATTTTGACCGGCGTGCCTGTCACGATGATGTCACCCGGTTTCAGCGTCATGAAGGTGCTGATATAGGCAATAAGATCGCCGAACGGCTGGATCATGCTCGTCGTCGGCGCGGCTTGCGTCATTTCACCATTCACGCGCACAAACAATTGCAGCGGCTGGTACAGGTTGATGTCGGTCGCCAGCCATGGGCCTATGCTGCCGGTGGCATCGAAATTCTTGCCTTGCGTGACATTGAATTTTCCGTGGCGCAGCCAGTCGCGGATCGTGCCTTCATTGCACAGGGTCGCGCCCGCAACATGATCGAGCGCGTCCTCACGCGCGATGCGACGCCCGGCCTTGCCAATTACCAGTGCTATCTCGCCTTCGTAATCGAGTTGTTCGGATTCGTACGGCCGCACGATCGGCTGCATGTGGCCGACCAGCGAGCCGGGCGCGCGGTAGAACATGCTGGGATACTTCGGCGTTTCTTGATCGCCAAAATCGGTGTTGCGGTTGAGATAATTGATGCCGATGCACAGGATTTTTTCCGGCGCATGAATCGGCGGCAGCCATTCGATTTCATCCAATGGATAATCGGAGCGAACGCCTTTTGTTGCCGCTTCCGCCGCGTCGAGCGCATTGCCGCGCAGCAAGTCGAGCACGCTGGTATAACGTGGAGAAAGCCGCAGGCGCAGGTCAATCATGCCGTCGCCATTGACCACGCCGAAGCTTTCCCGTCCGCGAACCTTGTAACTTGCGAGCTTCATGCTGTTTTGCGCCGCCGCGGTCACCCGAAGCGCCATGCTCCCGACGCACCATGGATCAATGACAAAATCAACGCTATGCTTGATGGAACTTGAGAAGGGGCGCGGCGGACGGCCCTCCTGTTAGTCGCAGCGCGGCGCGCCGTCAACGTAAAGCCACCGGGGGCGAAGACTAACCTCTTCCCGCGGACGGGGAGAGCGGAAACTATGAGAACGATCTTCATCGATTGCAACGATCAGCTTGCGCCGGTGTGGGCGCGCGTCGTGCGCCCGGGCGATCCGCCAATCAACGTCAATCGCAAGGATTTCGCGCGCGACGATTTGCCGTCGATCCTTCGCGGCTACGATGTCGCGATCGACGACCACTCTTACATGCCGACGCCGCTGGTAGCGCAGTGTCCCGAGCTCAAGCACATCGTGTTTCTCGGCACGGGACCGGCGAGCTACATGAATGTCGGCGAATTGGAAGCGCGCGGCGTCAAGGTGCACATCATCAAGGGCTACGGCGACATCGCCGTGGCCGAGCACTCGATCGCCTTGATATGGGCGGCCGCGCGCGATCTCGCGCGCATGGATCGCGAGGTGCGCCGCGGCGTGTGGACGCCGCACGAAGGCGTGCAATTGCTTGGCAAGACACTGGGCGTGATCGGCCTTGGCGGCATCGGCCGCGAGGTCGCACGCATCGGCAAAGGTATCGGTATGGAGGTGATAGGCTGGAATCGCACCCGACACGCTGACCTGGCTGTGCCGGTGGTGGATATAGACGAGCTGCTGGCGCGCAGCGATGTAATTTCAATGAACCTGACGCTCGGCGACGAGACGCGCGGCTTTCTTTCCGCGGAACGTATCGCGCGCATCAAACCGGGCGCCATTTACGTCAATACAGCGCGCGGCGCGCTCGCGGATGAAACGACTCTGATCGCGGCACTCAAAAGCGGTCACATCCGCCACGCCGGACTCGACGTATTCCACGACGAACCGCTCAAACCCGATCACCCACTGGCAAAACTGGAAAACGTCACGCTCAGCGCGCACGCCGCCTTCCGAACGCCGGAAGCGTCGATGACGCTGCTGCGCCGCGCGATCGGCATCGTGAAGACCCTTATTTAGTCGTTCCAGCCTCTATCCTAATAATACCCGGGTGTTTTGCCACCGTCGACGACAATGGCCGCGCCGTGGATTTGGCGCGCGCTCTTGGTGCACAGGAACACCGCAAGCGCCCCGATATCTTCGGGTTTCGCGAAGCGGCGGATTCCATCCTTGGCCAGCGGCCACGCACGGCGCGAGTTGTGGGCAAGGCGCGCCGCATTGACGCGCCACCGTTCTCGTCCACAATAAGAGAAAGTCTGGGGAGAAGCCGCGTGAAGCCGGCGCCGTTTGCCTACAAGAAAGCGCGTTCGCTCGACGAGACAATTGCGCTGCTCGGCGAGCACAAGGACGCGCGGCTGCTCGCCGGTGGGCAGAGCCTGATCGCCACGCTCAACATGCGGCTGTCGAGTCCCAGCCTGCTTATCGACATCAACGGCATCGGCGGGATGGCCGGCATCGCGCGCAAAGATGGCATGATCGAGATCGGCGCCCTCACCCGCCATGTTGCGGCCGAGCGTTCCGATGTGATCGCCAAGGACGCGCCGCTGATTGCACGCGCCATGCCCGAGATCGGTCACCCGGCAATCCGAAACCGCGGCACTCTTGGCGGCTCGATTTCCTTTGCCGATCCGGCGGCGGAATTGCCGGCCTGCCTGCTGGCGCTCGGCGGCGAATTGGACATCGCGGGGCCCAAGGTCACACGAACCGTCAAGGCGGAGGACTTCTTCAAAGGCCTGTTCGAGACCGCGCTCGGCCCGCAGGATGTCCTTACCGCAATCCGCGTTCCGGCCGCGGATGCGCGGACGCGTGTTGGATTCGCAGAGCTTGCGCGCCGCCACGGCGACTACGCCATCGTCGGACTCGCGGCTTCCGCCCGCGCGAACGGCAAAGGCCTTGCGGACGTGCGGCTGGCGTATTTCGGTGTTGGCGCAACTGCCGTGCGCGCGCGCAAGGCGGAAACGGCGCTCACCGGCGTCGTGATCGATGACAAGCGGCTCGACGCGGCCGTCGCCGCGCTCGATCTCGATCCGTCCGACGACGTGCAGGCGACAAGTGCAACGCGCAAGCATCTTGCCGGGGTCCTGCTGCGGCGCGTGGCGAAGCAACTGATGGAGACCCCCCCTGAGTGACCATCTCTGCGACATCGCACTGACCGTTAACGGCGAGCCCGTTTCCGAGCGCGTCGAAGCGCGCAAGACATTGGTCGATTTCCTGCGCGACGATCTGGTGCTCACCGGCACGCACATCGGTTGCGAGCACGGCTTCTGTGGCGCGTGCACGGTGCGCGTGAACGGCGAGATCGTGCGCGGCTGCCTGATGCTTGCGGCACAATGCGATGGCGCCGCGGTGGAAACCATCGAAGGCCTGTCGGATTCAGGCGAACTCGCCGATCTGCAGGCCGCGTTCGAGCAACGCAACGCCCTGCAGTGCGGCTTTTGCACGCCGGGCGTGCTGGCCACGGCACAGGATTTGCTCAACCGCGCAAGCGAAAACAACACCGTGCCAAGCCGGGCGGCAATCCGCGAGCACCTGTCGGGGAATTACTGCCGCTGCACCGGCTACCACGCGATCGTCGATGCCATCGAGGCGGTGGCGCATGCGCGCGCTGGAGGCAAGCCATGAAAATCGTCGAAGACAATCCACCCGTCCTCTCGGCGCTCGACCGGCCGAATTCCTATATCGGCCGCGCCGTGCCGCGGCCGAATTTGCAGCGGCTGACGCAAGGCCGCGGGCAATATGTCAGCGACGTGATGCTGCCACGCATGGCGCATGCGGCTTTCGTGCGCTCGCCGCACGCGCATGCCCGTATCAAAAGCGTCGCTACCGGGGCGGCAAAAAAATCACTGGGCGTGATCGCGGTCGTTACCGGCGCCGAGCTTGCCAAAGTCATCACGCCCTGGGTCGGCGTGCTCACGCATCTCAAGGGACTTAAATCGGCGCCGCAGCACGCTATTGCCGTGGATCGTGCCTGCTGGCAGGGCGAGGCCGTATGCGCCGTGGTCGCGCGTACGCGCGCGGAAGCCGAGGATGCCTGCGAGCTGGTTGAGATCGACTATGAACCGCTGCCCGCCGTCACCGACGCGGAAACAGCGCTCGATCCCAAGACGCCGGTGATCCAGCCGTCGCTCGGCGACAATCTCTGCTTCGAGCGCAAGCTCGACGCCGGCGACGTGGACAAGGCTTTCGCGGAATCCGACGCCGTCGTGGAAACAACCTTCATCTTCGGCCGCCACACCGGCGTCACCAACGAGGCGCGCTCGATCGTCGCCGACTGGAATCCCGGCGACCGGCGCATGACGGTCTATCAGGGCACGCAGGCGCCGCACATGATGCAGAACCTGTTCGCCAAGCACCTCAACTTGGCCGAACATCAGGTGCGCGTCCTTACCAAGGATGTTGGCGGCTCATTCGGCATCAAGGTGCATGCATACGCGGACGAGATGGCGACGGTTGCGCTGTCGAAATTGCTCAAGCGGCCGGTAAAATTCGTCGCCGACCGCATCGAGAGTTTCGTCACCGATATCCACGCGCGTGACCACCGCATCAAGGCGAAGATCGGCGTCAAGAACGACGGCACCATCATGGCCTTCGAGATCGACGACCTGACGGGCATTGGCCCCTACTCGGTCTATCCGCGCACCAGCGGCATCGAGGCGAACCAGATCGTCGGTCTCGTCGGCGGCTCGTACACGTGCCCGAACTACCGAGCGCAGGCGCGCGTCGTCTTCCAGAATAAAAACGTGATGTGTCAGTACCGCGCCGTCGGCCATCCGATCGCGACCGCGGTCACCGAAGGCCTCGTCGAAATGGCCGCCGCCAGGATCGGCATGGATCCGCTGGAAATCCGCCGGCGAAATCTGGTGCCGGATGACGGCTATCCTTGCGCTTCGCCGGCGGGATTGAAATTCGAGCAGCTTTCGCACCATGAGTCGCTCGCGCACCTCGATGCGATGATGAATTACGCCGGTTTGCGCGCCGAACAAAAAAAGCTGCGCGAGAAAGGCGTCTACCGCGGTCTCGGCTTTGCGAGTTTCATCGAAGTGACCAACCCTTCGGCGGCGTTCTACGGGGTCGGCGGCGCGCGCATCACGTCGCAAGACGGCGCCACCATAAAGCTCGACGCACAAGGCGCGGTCATCGTCCAGAGCGGCGTTACCGAGCAAGGCCAGGGCACTGAAGCGATGCTTGCGCAAGTCGTCGCCAGTTCGTTCGGAGTACCTATCGACCGTGTGCGCGTGATCATCGGAGATACCGACAACACGCCCTACGGCGGCGGCACGTGGGCCTCGCGCGCGGCCGGCATCGGCGGCGAAGCGGCCTGGCAGGCCGGCAAGGCCTTGCGCGCAAACGTCCTGGCGGTTGCCGCGAGTATCTTGCAGGCCAAACCCGGCGACCTCGACATCAGCAACGGCGTCGTCGTCGACAAGGCGAACGGCACTGAACGCCTGCCGCTCGACGAGCTGGCGCGCATCGCCTATTTCCGCCCGGATACCCTGCCTGCCGGCATCCAGCCCGAGTTGATTGCAACGCGTCACTACGTGCCGCGCCAATGGCCGTTCGCCTTCACCAACGGCGTGCAGGCGAGCTATCTCGAGGTCGATACCGATACCGGCTTCGTCACGCTGCTCAAGCACTGGTGCGTGGAAGACTGCGGCACTGTCATCAATCCGCAATTGGTGAACGAGCAAATTCGCGGCGGCATCGTGCAAGGCATCGGTGGCGCGCTATTCGAACATTGCCACTACGACGAGCGCGGCCAAATGATCAACGGCAACATGGCCGATTATCTGGTGCCGATGGCGGCGGAAATGCCGGACATCGAAATCGGCCACGTGGTGACGCCGACCACCGACAGCGAGCTCGGCGCCAAGGGCGCGGGTGAAGCCGGCACCGCCGGCGCCCCCGGCTGCGTGATGAATGCCATCAATGATGCGCTACGCCCGCTCGGCGCGGCGCCGCTCACCGACATGCCGTTCACGCCCGGCAAGATTTTGCACGCGCTCGGGAAAGTGTGAGGCATGACTTGTCATGGCCGGGCTTGACCCGGCCATCCCGCTTAGGAACGCACATTGCCCTCCCAAGCAGGATCACCGGGCACGGCGCTGGCCCGGCGATGACAATGCGGTCAAAACTTGATCATGTCGATCTTGGTGATCGTCACGCGCTTGCCGAAGGTCGGCCCATTGGCCAATTGCCACGTGCTGAACTGCTCCGAGTAAGTGTCGGCGCTCGATATGCCATCGACCGGAACGATGACGTCGATGCCGCGCAGCGCAGCGCCACTGCCGGTGTAGAGAATAGCGCCATTGGCAGAAGTACCGACCGTGATGACGGTCTTGATGCCTTTATCCTTGAGCATTTTGTCTAGGTCGGTATTGACGAACTTGTCGGCGAAGGACGTGACCGAGGATTCACCCGCAATAGGCATAAGGGCCTTGTCGAGAATGTCAGCCGCCGTGTGGTTGGCGAAGTAACTGTAGATTACCGTTGCCTTGGCGGCGCGCGCCTCGTTGAGAAGCTTTGTCACCGCCGGAACGGTGGCCTTGCAACGCGGACGCTGGCCGCAATTCTGCTTCATGAAATCGAGCATTAGCAGCGCCGTGGTCTTCGGATCGACGGTAACCGCCTTGAGCGCAGGCGGCGGCGGCGCCTTCACGCTCGTCCACTCGTCGATGATCGTGGCCGCTTGCGCGGAGACGGCGCCGAATGCGAGCGCGAACATCGCAAACAAATATCGTTTCATGAATTCCTCCGTGATCGCCGGCGCTGATCGGCCAGCTTGCAAACGCCATGATGCGCAAGCAACGCGGGCACTGTCAAAGCCGATGCGCCAATCCGCTTGCTGAAACGCCGTCCTCCAGCGCAATATCGCTGCCGCGGCGGGCGCTAACTCATGATTGGCCGCCGCTAATAACGACGAAGCAGGCGAGGACACGCTCCATGAATATCAAGGTCGGCAAACAGGCCATCGCAGAAGCCACCGAAAAGCTCAAGAACTGGGGACGCTGGGGCAAAGACGACCACATCGGCACGCTCAATCACGTCACGCCGGAAGACATCGTCAAGGCAGCGAGCCTGATCCGCACCGGCAAGGTCTTCGCCCTCGGCATTCCGCTCGACCGCACCGGACCGCAGACCGGCCTGTTCGGCGGCCGCTTCAATCCGATTCACCAGATGCTTGCGACCGGCACCGACGCCGTCGCCGGCCAGCAGGACTGGAACAAGATCCGCTACGCCGATGACACGCTGATGTTGTGCGTGCAGGGCGCGACGCACTGGGATGCGCTCGGCCACATCTTTTACGAGGACAAGGCCTATAACGGCCACGACGCCAAGCTGATCGACGCGCGCGGCCTTTCCGTCCTCGGCATCGAGCATTCCAAGAACAAGATGGTCGGCCGCGGCGTGTTGCTCGACATCGCGCGCTTTCGCGGCGTGAAATGGATGCAGGACGGCGAAAGCATTTCCAATGACGAGCTCGACAAGTGCGCCAAGGACCAGAACGTATCGATCGGCCGCGGCGACTTCGTGATCGTGCGGACCGGGCAAATGGAGCGCTGTCTCGAAGAGAAGGAATGGGGCGGCTATGCAGGCGGCGACGCGCCCGGCGTCAAATTCGAAAATTGCTATTGGTGCCAGGAAAAAGAAATCGCTGCGATCTGCACCGACACATGGGGCGTGGAAGTGCGGCCGAACGAAACCAAGGATGCCAACCAGCCGTGGCATTGGGTCGTGATCCCGGCCATGGGCCTGTGCATGGGCGAGATTTTCTATCTCAAGGAATTGGCCGAGGACTGCGCCGACGACGGCATCTATGAATTCTTCTTCTGCGGCCCGCCGCTGGTCATTACCGGCGCTACCGGTTCGCCGATCAATCCGCAGGCGATTAAATGACGCCCGAACACCGTCATGCCCGCAAGGTCGGGCATCCGGTAATTCCGATGTTTAAGATATGATCGAAGCTCAGTGAGCACCGGGTCCCCGCTTTCGCGTGGACGACCGGCTGTTAATGGAGAAACACACGATGGCCCGCCACCTCAAACGCGGACTTGATGCGGGCACGATCAAGGCCGCCGACGCCAAGGTGCGCGAGACGGTCGAGAGCATTCTCGCCGACATCGACGCGCGCAAGGACGAAGCCGTAAAAGACCTGTCGAAGAAATTCGACAACTGGTCGCCGAAGGATTTCAAGCTGAGCGCGCAGGAGATCGAGCGCGTGATCGCGCAGGTGCCGAAGCGCGATCTCGAAGACGTCAAATTCGCGCAAGCGCAAGTGCGCAATTTTGCGCAGAAGCAGCGCGACACCATGCACGATCTCGAAGTCGAGACCATGCCCGGCGTCATTCTCGGCCACCGCCACATCCCGGTTGACAGCATCGGCTGCTACGTGCCGGGCGGGCGCTATCCGATGGTCGCCTCCGCGCATATGTCCGTCGTCACCGCGAAGGTGGCAGGCGTCAAGCGCATCATCGCCTGCGCGCCACCCCACAAAGGCGGGCCTCATCCCGCCATCGTCGCCGCCATGCATTTCGGTGGCGCCGACGACATCTACGTGCTCGGTGGCGTGCAGGCCGTCGCAGCGATGGCGCTCGGCACCGAAAGCATCAAGCCGGTCGATATGATCGTCGGCCCGGGCAATGCTTATGTGGCGGAAGCAAAACGCCAACTGTTCGGCCGCGTCGGCATCGACCTGCTCGCTGGCCCCACGGAAACCCTTGTAATCGCTGACGAAACAGTGGACGGGGAAATGTGCGCCACCGATTTGCTGGGTCAGGCCGAGCACGGCCCGACCTCGCCCGCCGTGCTGATCACCAATTCGGAAAAGCTCGCGCGCGAAACCATGCACGAGGTCGAACGCCTTCTGAAAATCCTGCCGAGCGCCGAAATCGCCGGTCAAGCATGGAAGGATTACGGCGAGGTGATCATGTGCGACGACGAGGCCGAAATGGTCGTAGAAGCCGACAAGGTCGCCTCCGAGCACGTCCAGGTCATGACCAAAAACCCGCACTATTTCCTCAACAACATGAAAAACTACGGCGCGTTGTTCCTGGGGCCGCGCACCAACGTCGCCTACGGGGACAAGGTGATCGGCACCAACCACACGCTGCCGACCAA
>Ga0134126_10007826_pt1 | contig 13404 bp, 12 predicted proteins | sample KB31752_FD_96881 | JGI IMG/M metagenome (GOLD analysis project Ga0134126, IMG submission 96881) | Terrestrial soil microbial communities with excess Nitrogen fertilizer from Kellogg Biological Station, Michigan, USA - KB3-175-2 | ecosystem: Environmental > Terrestrial > Soil > Unclassified ...
AGAGGATATTGAGCGGCCCGGTATCCGGGCGGACTCGAGGCGCCGGCCACTGGCTGAGCGGCACTCCGGGAGGGATCACCGTGATCCGCTCGGCGGATACGCCATAATCATTAATTAAGGAGCGGCGGGCCCACTCGCACCAGGTGATCAGCGCGCGCGCCGCCAGGAGCGGCCTCCGGTTGATCACCAGCTTGAGTCCCTCGGCCAACCGGCCGCTCACCTGATGTCCATAACCTGAACCGACACAATCGTAGTTGATTGGGGTGGCATCAAGGGAGACCACGGAGGGAACTCGGCGCATAAGGCTGGTACTCAGAAGCGCGGTAACCTGGGTATAGAAGAATAGCGCCTGGAAGGTACTCGCGGCATGGCGCCGAGCCAGCACGCGCCGGGCCCGCAGGCTGGCTCGGACGGACCAGTTATCACGGAGCCCCGGAAGGGTTTCAAGGGTGCCATGCACGGGAAAGGCGAGGGGTATCCAGGTAGCGTTGACCAATGCCTCCGCGTCAATGGCCGATCGCATGTTCTGATAATGCGTCACATGGCCCAAGGTCTGCTCCATGATGAAGGCAAAGCGCGGAGTTTCCGCCGTCAGGTTCATCCGGCACGCCCGTTCCGTCCACCGGGCGCGCCCTTGGCCCAGCGGTAGGGCGCCGGCCTCGGATCGCGGCGGAGTGGTGCCTCAGCCGAATCAGGGTGGTCAAAGTGGCGCAGCTTCCCGATCAAGGCGAAGACGACGCCCATGACGATCAGATTTCGATAGTTGCTCCACTGCAAGTCCAGATAGCCAAGAACCACTTCCTGGAGAACCAGGGTGAGAAGCAGGAGCGCGATCCCTTTGAGGCATGGGTCACGTAAACGCACCGTGAGCCTGGTGGTTTGCAGCACCGCACTGCCGATCAGCAACCAGAAGAATAGGTAGCCAACGGTGCCCATGCGCATCCAGATCCAGAGGATGCTATCGTGGGGAAGAAGATTCCAGAATACGTAGATGGTACTGATGTCTGGCAGTTGATAGGGGGTGAGCATGAGCTTGCCGAAGCCATACCCGTAAATGGGGCTGGTCCTCATGGTGGCCAGGATATCTTTGTCCTCGTTGACCCGGTACTGGTCGGATCCCGCATCACGTGGATTGGGATTGAAGGCGGACGCGATAGCCCGTGCTGGCTCGGAGAGCAGGCCGTTTTTGGTGGAGTAATAGACATAGTATGGCGGTAGGATAATGGCCAGGACCATGACGATGCGTACCACGGCGCGGCGCCGCCGCGGCTGGGCGAATCCGGTGACGATCAGAATTACGGCATAGGCGAGGCATAGGGCCAGGATCGCGGCCCGGCGCTGATTGGCCAGGCTGGAGATGAGGACAAAGGGAAGCAATGCCACCATCACCTTCTTGAGGCGTGGAGAACTACCGTAGAGAAAACTGATCGGAAGATAACACAGGAAGGCATTGAAAAAGTACGACTGCTCGTGCGGGAAGAGGGATTCCAAGCCATGCATGCTGCCGTGCAAGGAGAAATAATACCGCACGGTTCCTTGTATACCTTTGAGCCCGGTGCCCAGGACCAGACTCCACAAGAGAAGATCGAGGGCGCGTCGTTTAGTGACCAGATTGGAGGCCAGGATATAGGCTATGAGCATATACGCCTGGGGCCGCAGTTCCCACAGCGAGAGACGAAAGTCGCCGCCACTGGCGAGGCCGTGCAGTTCGGCGAAGGCGGCCATCAGGGCATACAGCCCGAGTGGACGCGGTAAGGTTCCGCGATCAAAGCGCAGCGAACGCGTGGCGATCCCTTTCAACAACCAGACCAGCACCACCAACAGCATGAAGAGCTCGGCTAGGGTGAACGATAGGCCCTTGACATGAGTCCAGCTGGCGAAATCCTCGAAGAACGGTATATAGCTGCCGATATCGTCGGGGTAGGGCACCCCTGGGGGAAACGTTTCTTCTTGCACGACCGCCGCCACGAAAAGCACATACACCCCGCGCACGGGAGCCCGCCACAACCACGCCACCAGGGCCGGGACCAAGACAATCGCGGAGAGGGCTACGAGAAGCGAACTGGGGAGGGCGAGGATCAGGAGCGCCACCGTGAGGGTAACCATGATCGCCAACAGCACCAGCGTAAGATCACGCCGGCGGTGGCGCCGATGGAAGGTCCGGACGCTCCAGGATGAAGCTTTGGCGGGGAAGGAGATCACGTCACCCGCGGTAGTACACATAGGCGATATAGGCCACGACCACGAGAACCATGGCAACAGTACTCTGACGTTCCCACTTTTGGCGCAGCAATCCGAGGGCCACGAAAACCAGCATCAGGCCAATGGCTGTATTCATCGATTCTTACCGTGACCCGGACCTATACTCGGAGAAGGGGGCTCGGAAGGCATTGAGCACCACGCCTTGTGGCGGTCGATTCTTCATCCGAGCTACCGCCTCGCGTACCGTATCCACATGCGTGACTCCGGCCCGCACCACGAGGACCGTCGCGTCGGCAACCTCGGCGGCGATTGCCCCATAGCTGCCATTGATCAGCGGGGGCAGGTCGAGGATCACGAGACCTTGAAGGCCGTCGGGCCCACGGAAGGGGTCGTGGGTGGTCAGGCGGCGAAAGAGCCGAGCGGCATCCTGACCGGCATCACCGGCGGGGATCGCGTAGAGATCAGGATATTGGGCACTCCACCGTCCGGTAACCTCACCTATCCGCTGTTCCTCCCGCAAAACCGAGGCAAGCCCCCCTTGCGTGTGATCGTCCCGCGACTCCAGGAGAGTAGGGTTCTCCAGATCCGCTTCCACTAGAGTCACGGGCATGCCAAGCTCCAGGGACAAGGTCTGCGCCATAAGGCGAGCGATCGTGGAGCGGCCCTCCCCACGAATGGCGCTGGTGATGCCGATTATCGTGACGTGCGCCTGGGCCGGCAGTTCCAGTCCGGCATAGATCAGGCGATAAATCTCCGGGTCGCGCGCGTCCTTTGGCACCGGATGAGGAATCGGTCTCCCCGCACGCTCTCTCATCTCGTCTATCGTAAGAGGCCTCATGGGTGCTGGCACGAGACCATTCCCATTCGTATGCGCTCTCGTCCTAGGCACGATCACGGGCGCCTCGATCGTGGAGGGGAGGGGCGCCAACCCGATTTCGCGAGACCCCGCATGTAGTTGACTTTGTGGGGTTGGGGCCGCGTTCTGAGGCCGCGCCAGCAACTCTCGCACCAGATCCCTGGTATCCTTGCCCGATGATGATCCCGCCAGCTCTTGGGATAGCGTCACGGTGCCCCCACTCTTCTCCGTGTCTTCGGTTTATCCATTGGCCGTATGTTAGGATGGGGCGCCTTTCCCGCGAGCGCTAGACTCAAGGGCACCACGGCGAGGACGGGCAACTCAAGCAGGAACGGCACGTCGGCGGGACGGCGGAAGGTCCGATCCACGGCGGTCATCACCACCAGGAAGGCGCCGGCCAGCAACAAACCGAGCACAAGCGCGATCCCCATTGGCATCAGTTCCTTCTTCTTGCTTTGGCTGACGTAGGTCGCGCTGGCCGGGTCCGCGATATAATATCCATCCTGGTTCACCAGGGTGGCCGGAAGCGAGCTCTGGGCAACCACCGCCTGGACGTTTTGCCGCAGAGTCGACACCGTTTGTTGGTTGGCCTTATCTTGATTGTAGAGCAGGGCGAGCGTCGGATCGGACACCATCTGGGCATCCAGATTGGTGCTGGTGACCCCGTGCTGCCGCATGTAGGCGGCAAGTTGCTGCGCGGACGTCCGCTCGGTAGCTTCCGCGTTATACAACTGGGATTGATAGTAAGCCTTATTGACGGAAGCCACCCGGCCGTTTGACCTCTGCATACTGATGGTGGCGTTGGTGAGGACGCTCTGGACCACCTGTACAGCCAACGCCGGATCCTGGGATGAATAGGCTATGGAGACAAGATTATCTCCGGTGGCGGTGACCGACACGTTCTTTTGCAGATCAGTGGTCGCGGCTTGCTTCGGGTCGGGCGATACCTTCAACAACTTGCTATAATTTGCGCTGCCCTCGGCGACGTTCAGGCAAAAGGTGGGGCTCTGTAGCCACTGGTTGATGTCCGCGGCTTCGATCTGCGCCAAGGTCGACCAGGTGTTACCGCTGGTCGTGGCGCTGCTCGCCGCTGTTGCCTGGACGTAGATATTCATACTGGCCACAAACCCGGCCCCCGCATGGCGTACCTGAATGTACTCGGCCGCCGGCAACACGAGGACGGGGATGATCAGCAACCACCAAAAGCGCGAGAACGTATAGAAGTAACGTGACATGCATTCCAACCCCTCAAACTTGGCTCGACTCGCCAAAGCCGCGCCAGTGGCACTCCAGTCCGAGGCAATCATACCACCCGCCTGTCAAGAGCAGGTTAATGCCTTGCGGGGCAAAGTCAAAGTTCGGTTAAGATAACCGCTTCCTCTGGAGACGCCCGGTTATGGGCGCCCACGGCTGGTAACCGCACCCAGAACAGCGCTCCGCCGCCACGGGGCGCGCCCACCCCAACCTCACCGCCATGGCTCTCGACCAACGATTTGACAATCGCCAGTCCCAGACCGGAGCCAGGGGCCCCGCTCGTGTCCTGTCCACGGTAGAAGCGCTCGAAGATCCGCGATCGTTCGCCGAGCAAGACACCGTGACCATGGTCACGCACCATGATTTCGAGTTGCCCGCGCCGCCGCAAGCGCCGGGCGCTTACTTCGATGCTGTCGCCGTTGACCGAATACTTATGGGCGTTAACCAAGATATTGCCCAGTATTTGATTGAGCGCCGACGGGTCCGCCCAGACCATGAGGCTTTCCGGCAAAGCGAGGCTTACTATTTGTTTGCGGCGTTGCAGGAGGGGCTCAAGTTGCCAGGCGAGTTGCCTGATCAGCGGAATCACGTCAACCTCGCGCGGCGCTATCTTGATCATTCCCGAATCAAACAACAAGCGGTTTTGCAAGTCGTCCACGTTCGTGGCCAGTTGCGCCACGACGTGGCGCATCCGCTGGAGGGTTCCAGGAGGCGGCGCGGGTAGGCCCGCGCCCTCGGCGCCGGCCATCATGTCCACCGTGATCCCAAGAATGGCCAGGGGGTGGCGCATATCGTGCAAGGCGGTCGCTACCATCTCGCGCCGCTTGCGGTCCGCGTCGTCGACCACCGCGCTCAGCACCATGGTGACCACGACCACGCACCCGCCGGGTTGCGCGCCATCCTCGGCGCTCTCCGCCATCATCCGCGCTCCCACCAGCGCCGTGGTGCGGGTAGCCCGTGAGACGATCGGCAACCACCGAGGCTGTTCGCGGCGCTCTCGTCCCTCGCGCGCATAGAGGAATGGGCAGACCTGGTTGCCAGGGGCCGAACATGGACCGGGGGCGAAGGCATCACAGAACCGCCTGCCAAGCAACTGGTCAGCCGTCAAATCGGCGGCCCGATAGGCGGCCAGGTTGGCGGCCAGCACCATGCACTGCCGGTCCAGCATCAGCATGGGCGCCCAGCTTCGATTGGCGCCGCGCGCCCACGTATCATTCATACGCCGGCCTGCTTACATGTCCGAACTGATTGGCTACTGGCGCCGTCAAAGCCACAACCTCTCCGCGGAGTAGGGAAAAACACGGGATCGCTATAGGGTACGCCCGGTCCCCTCCAGAATAATCAAAAATCTCCCCAATGTGAACCCCTGACCCCCCACGAATGGGCCACCCCGATCGGGCCAGCACGACTCGGGGATAGATAGTGAGGGGTCCACTGGATTACGATGCCACGGAGCCACATATGCCATACCCACTCGTCAAAGCGATCTGCAACCATCACTGTCTCATAGGATACGAGGGAGGCTGAAGAGTGCGCGCGTTACCAATGGCCGGCAAACAGGTATCGGAGAGTCGACAGCGGGATTGGCCGTGGCCGGTCCTCCGCGCACTCTGCCTGGCCGCGGCGGCGTGCGTCATCGCACTCTGCTTCATGAACCCTGGGCTGGGATCAAGGATATTCTGGGGCGGGCTCATGGCTTACTTGCCACTTCTCTTACTCATAGCGCCAGGCGTATGGCGAAACGCATGTCCCATGGCGACGATGAACGGTCTCGCGGGCCGCTTGGGCTGGGCCGGAACCCGCAGGCTTTCGGCCGCCGCTCAACGACGCACCCCCTACATCGCGGTAGGGCTCTTCTTCGCCTTGACGCCCTTACGGGCGGCGGGTCTGGATCAGGACGGCCATTTGTTGGCTGTATTTCTGCTCCTGCTTCTGGCGACCGCGGCAGTGGGCGGCGTGGCGATCGCCGGCAAGGGCGGGTGGTGTAGCCAGATCTGTCCCATGCTCCCGGTGGAACGCCTGTATGGCCTGAGTCCGCTGGTGGTCGTGCAAGACACGCATTGTAGGCCATGTGTTGGGTGCGCGCGAAACTGCTACGATCTCCAACCTACTGCCTCCGGCCTGGCGGACTTACGGAATAAGAGTAATCCCGGCAGCCGGGCACGCCTGCTGTTCGCCGCCGCTATGCCTTGGTTCTGTCTGGCCTTCTTTACCCAGCCGCACCCGCACCACCTGACCGTTGTCGGGCTCCTTGCTGTCTATGGGCGGCTAGGGCTCATTACGGCCAGTGGCGCGACTCTTGGGGTAGTGATCGATGCCCTCGGCCCCTGGTCTCGCTATCAAGTAGTCGTGGTTCACGCGGCGGTCGTGATAAACACCTACTATCTCTTCGTCGTACAATCTCCCGTGGCGGTCCCGGCTATCCCCGGGTTCTGGACCGGGCTGGCCGCTTATATGATTCCAGTGATCGTCTCGCTAGTGTGGCTACAACGAGCGCTGGTCCTTGAGCAACTGTCCGTAAGCCGCGGGGCGTCCGGGCGGAGCAGGAAGCCCCATGGCGGGCCAAGCTTGGTCGCCTCGGCAACCACCCTTGCGAGCTAGTGAAGAGTGATCCAAATACCCTGGCGGTTCCGTAGGGGCACCCCTTGTGGGTGCCCTTGGTGGCCAGCGTGAGGGCACCCACAAGGGGTGCCCCTACGAGCGCGGGGATGATAGGATGAAGCCGGAGAGCACGAAGAAGAGATCGATGGTGCCCCTACAAGCGCCGGGATGATGGCGGTTCGCCAAGATCTGATAGCCTACTCTACGATTGGGAGGCGCGCCCGCATGGGGGTGGTATCCCATTCATTACTCAAGGAGATCGCATGCCCGCCCAGCAGCCGAGTAACATCGATCCGGCTCACGCGCGCGGCTGGGTGGATACCACGCTCGCGGCGTGTTTGCATCGGGTCAACCGGCGCGACCTCATTCGCCAGCTTCTCGTCACCCTGGTGGTGACGGTCGCGGCGGCTGTTTTCCTTCAGGTGTCCGTACGGAGCTATGTGGTGGATGGCGATAGCATGTTCCCCGGCCTGAAGTCGGGCGATCATCTGCTGGTGGATCAGTTGGTCTACCGGTTCCAGACGCCCGCCCGCGGCGACATCGTGGTCTTTCGTTTTCCTCACCCGTGGTTACAGCAAGATCTGGTGAAGCGGATCATTGGTCTACCCGGAGATGTGGTGGAAATCCGCCCACATCTGGTATTCGTCAATGGCCGGCCGCTCTACGAGCCCTATGTGCGGAATGTCGAGACCTATAGCTATGGGCCTCGGCGGGTGCCGGCGGGTGAATACTTTGTCCTTGGCGACAACCGAGAGCTGAATGGCCGGCCGATTAGCTATGATTCGCACCAGTGGGGCTTCTTGCCGGCCGGTGATATCTATGGGCGGCTGAGCCTCACATTCTGGCCGCCGGCCGATCTTCATCTCTTCGGCTGGTAGCGTCAAGCCTCGGACATCCGCCGCCGCTAATTGCGCTTCTCACTCCCCAGCCTCTTGAGTTATTAGCACAAAAATGCTAAAATAAAGGGGTATAAGGGGGTGCGGAATGGTTACAGTTTCAGAGGTAGGGCTGGCCGACATCGATAATCGGCGGATTGCCAACGTCCTATTCAATATCGCCACCATCCTCGATCTGGCGGAGGATAACATCTATCGGGTGCGCGCCTACCAGCGCGCCGCGCGCCGCATTCTGGCGCTGCGCGAGGACGCGGCGGTCATCGTAGCCCGTGGTGAGGAGCTACCGCTCGCGGGCGTGGGCAAACGGGTCCGGACAAAGCTGGCCGAGTTGATCACCAGCGGCCGCCTCGCCTTCTACGAGGACTTACTGGCGGATCAGCCGGCGCACGTCCGCGCCCTCATGGCGGTGGAGGGGATCGGCCCCAAGACCGCGCAACGGCTCCATGCCGGGCTTGGCGTCCGGACAGTCGGCGACCTGATCGTCGCCGCCGAGCGGCAACAAGTCCAGACACTCTTCGGCTTCGGTGAGGTACGCGAGGCGAGCCTGGCCCAGGCTGCCCGCGCCGTGGCCGGCCGGCTGGCGCACGTCGCATGAGTACGTACGCCGCTGTCGATCCCGACATAGATGATACCGATCCGGTCGAGCCTCGGCAGGTACTGGCCCCGCTCGCCGATCATGATCGCGACTTTGCGGATCTTCCCCTGGCGCGGCCGGAGCACGCGCTCGATCTGCCCTTAACCCTTTCGTTGCATCCACGGCCCTATCAACGCGAGGCCGTGCATCGTTGGCTGGAGGCGGAGGGCCGGGGCGTGGTGGTTCTGCCCACGGGGGCGGGCAAGACAGTGGTAGCCATGATGGCCATGGAGGCGATAGGCGCCCGGACCCTGGTCGTGGTGCCGACGATCGAACTGCTGGAGCAGTGGCGGGTCGAACTGGTGGAGCGTCTCGGTCTGCCCGCCGATGCCGTGGGGGTGATCGGCGGCGGCCGCCGTGACCAGGGTCCGATCACGGTAATCACCTATCAGTCCGCCCAGGCCCCTGGGCGGTTGCTCGGCGGCTTCGGTTTGGTGGTCTTTGATGAGGTGCACCACCTGCCCGCCGCCAGTTACCGGCGCATCCCTCGCCGGGTCGGCGCTCCCTATCTGCTCGGTTTGAGCGCCACGACGGAGCGGGTTGACGGCAAGGAACACGATCTGCACGCGCTGGTTGGTCCCGAGGTCTACCGGAAGCTGCCCGTGGAACTCGCGCGCGATGGGCATATCGCCCAGTTCGTGGAGAAGCGGCTCTTCGTCGATCTCTCGCCCCAGGAGCGCCTGCACTACGAGAGTCTCAGCACCGAGTATCGTTGGTATATGGCCCGGCGGCGCGGGCACGCGGCGCCCGGCGCGGCCGCCTTCCAGGATCTGATCCGCCGCTCGGCGGTCGATCCCGCCGCCCGCGGCGCCTTGCAGGCTCATCACGAGGCGCGGATGATCGCCCTGAACGCGAGCGCCAAGATCGACCTGGTGGCCGACCTCCTGGCCCGCCATCGGCACGATAAAGTGATCGTCTTCAGCGAGTTCAACGCGATCGTGGATCGCATGAGTCGTCACTTGTTGCTGCCGGCCATCACCTACCGGACGCCCGCGCGCGAGCGGCGCCAGGTGCTGGAGCGCTTCCGCGCCGGCCAGTACAGCAAGCTAATTACCGGCCTCGTGCTCAACGAAGGCGTCGATGTACCGGATGCCAACGTGGCGATCGTGGTCAGCGGCAGTTCAGCTACCCGTGAGTATATCCAGCGCCTGGGGCGTGTCCTGCGCCCGAAGGCCACCCAGGCGATCCTCTACGAACTGATCACCCGGCATACCAGCGAGGGGCGATCGGCGGCCCGACGTCGCCCCAGCGAAGGCCGGGTCGCCTAGTTTGCTCCTCCCCCGACTGAGATTGGAGCGGCATTCAATCAAGGGAAGGAGACTGGAAAAGCACCAGGAGTGAGACCACGAGCGACAGCGCCCGATCAAGGAGTCAGGACCGATGCCATTTCGAATCGCGGACATCAAGAAGACTGTACGCTCGCGCGGCGACGGCGAGCGGTATATCCATCCCAAGCTCCTGGACGCGGCGGCCATGGAAGGTCAGGTGGGCCTGGCGCTTGCCTACTTCCAGGCGCGGCTCGGGCGCCGGCGTCGTGACTTCGAGCCGGAGTTGCTGGTCCGCTTTTTCGGCGATCCTAAGGTCGCGCGGGGCCTGGTAGCCTGTCTCGGCCCCACCTATCGCTGGCGCACCCAGAGCTTCGCGGAGGTGCTTGACCCATCCGAGCTGGCGCGTCTGGGCCGGCGCGGTATTCATAGCCCCACCGACCTCCGGCTACACCTCTTCGACCTGGTGAATCACGAGGCGGATGGCTTCCTGGCCGGAGACCGGGACGCCGCGCTGGCGCCGCTGGCCCATCGCCTGGGCCTCTCGGCGCCGAGGCTGGAACAACTCTTCACCCTGGACGCGGAGGAAAACGCCGTTTTGGTGCGGATTGGCGAGGTGCCCGAGCCGGCCCTGGCCGTGGCGCTCTATAACTTTCAGGTTGTTCATGCCCTGCTCCGGAACTGTGTGTTTCTGGAGTTTCCCGAGCTCACCAGCGCGGCCCACCGCGCGCTGGCCGACGCTTGCCGGGCCTACGGCGTCTCACTGACCGAGCAGGCCGGCACGGCGCGCGTGCACAACCGGGAGGATGCCTTCGGCAACTTCGCGCGCTGGGGTCAGCGTGTAACCCGCGCCCTCTATACCGTCGCGTCCGTCGCGCCCTCTCTCTTGAAGAGCGGGCGGGCGCGCGTGCTGGTTGGGGGCAAGCCGGCCTGGTATCTTTTCGATCGGGGAACCCTATCCTCGCTCACGGGCGCCACCGGCATCGTGCGGTGTGCCATGCCCCTGCCCGAGTTCACCGAACGCTGGCAACGCCAACGGCCGGCGGGCGGGACCGGGGGCTGGCAGCTGATCGGCATGGCGGAGCCGCTTGTCGGGCCGGCCGGGCTGGCCATTCCCCCGCATGCCATGCGCCGTGACGAACACCAGGTACTGCTCTGGCCGCTCGCCGCGGACGCCGATGTCGCCGCTGTACGGGCGCTGCACGCCGCGGACCTACCCGTGCTGGCGATCCGCCTGCCCACCTGCTTCGAGCCGCTCCCACCGGAGCTAGCCAGCGTGGACCACGACGCCGGGCCGACCGAGCTCGTGGCGGCGCTCAACGCGCGGTGGGGCGGTGGACGAACCGACGCGGGGGCGCAGGCCCTGGAGGGTCTGCTGGCCGAGGCGGAGGCCCGCGGCTTCATCCCGGAGACCCAGGTGGGCGAGGCGCTGGGCTGCGACTCGCTGGATGAATTGCCGCGCCGGCTCCGGGCCCTCGACCCGGCCCGCGGCACCTACATGCCGGATCTTGGGCTCTGTAGTCCCGCCTTCGCGGAGGCCATGCGGCGCGGTCTACGCCGGAAACCGCGGCCCAAGCCCGCGGCCTGATCACCGGTTGGTCACCCGAAGACCCGATCTCGGCGCTGCCTGCCGGGCAGTTTATCGCCGCGATAGGCGGCCACGGCCGCGGCTGTGTCTTCGAATGCCTGGGACCGGATGATCTTGCCGCCCCGGTACGTCCAGACCTGTGCCAACTCGTTGGGGTAGCGGCGCTGATTGTGCCGCACCACCGACTCGGCATGAATGAGGATCACCACCGTATCGCCCTGGGAAATGAACTGATAGGGCTCAAATCGCTGGATGTCGGTCCCCTGGGCGAGCGTGCCAAACCATGCCTCCAGCGCCTGCCTGCCCCGGACGGTGCCGGCCCAGGGCAGATCCGAGGGGCCCGGCATCACCCATTCGACATCGTCCGCCATATCGCGCATGACGGCGTCGAGGTCCCCGCGCAGGAATGCCGCGTAGGTGTCCCGCGCCCGCTGCACATTCTCCATCACCAGTCGTTCATCGATCGTGCCGGGGTTCATCGTCGTCTTCCTTGATGCATCTCTCCGCTCTGAACTTCGCCACACCTGCGAGTATGGGGTGGCGGAGTGCCGCACACCACGCGGACCCGCGGTAGTACCCGCGGGATCGGGCGCTGCCTCGCGTTTCCGCGGGTCCGCGTCGCGCGCCGGCAGCCCGCTCCAGGGTCCGGCGGCGAGCCCAGCGGCCGGCGCGGGCAAGCCGTGGTTCGGGTGGTGCTATACTGGGGGCAATGCCGCGGATGTGGTGGCTTCGCGGTGTACGATGTGGGTTCCGAGGGCGCCGCGGAGGCCGAGCGTGGGCGAGGAGCGTACCCCACCTTTCAGCCAGGATCTGCGGCGGCATCGCCTCGCGGCCGGGCTGACGCAGGAGGCGCTGGCCGAGCGCGCCGGCCTGGGCGTACGCAGTATCCAGGCCCTCGAGCGGGGCGAGAGCCGGCCGCACAGGGACACCGCCCGCGCGCTGGCCGCGGGCCTGGGCCTGGACCAGCAGGCGCGGGCCACCTTCCTGGCCGTCGCGACGCCCGCGCCTCGGCACCCCATTCCCGGTGGCCCGACGGACAAGCGGCCGCTGCGGGCAAGCGCGGCCGCCGGCTCGCCGCACAACCTGCCCGCCGCGCTGTCCAGCCTCATCGGGTGGGAGACGGAGCGGGGTGAGGTGGGGGCGCTCCTGCGGGCTGGGCGACTGCTGACCCTGACCGGCAGAGGCGGGGTGGGGAAGACCCGGCTGGCCCTGGCGGTGGCCGCCGAACTGGTGGATCAGTATGACGATGGCGTCTGGCTGGTGGAGCTGGCCGCCCTGTCCGAGCCGACCCTGGTCCCCGGCACGATGGCCCAGGCGCTCGGGGTTCGCGAGGAGGTGGGCCGTCCCCTCACCGCAACCTTGACCGACCACCTGAAGCAGAAACAGATGCTGCTGGTGCTGGACAACTGCGAGCACCTGGTGGGGACCTGCGCCCTGGCCGGGGCGCTGCTGCGTGCCTGCCCGCGTCTGTGCATTCTGGCGACCAGCCGGGAGGGGCTGGAGGTGGCAGGGGGATCAGGCGTAGGCATGGGCCCTGCTCGAGGAGGTGCTGGCGATCGCCCGCGCCCTGAGCGACCAGCAGGAGATTGCCTTCGCGCTCTTCGGCTTGGGGGATACGGCCTATCCGCTGGGGAACCTGGCGGGGGCGGCGACCTTCTACGAGGAGGCCCTGGCGCTCTTCCGCGAGATGGGGGACTGGCAGCACGTCGGTATCGTGCTGGGTGACCTGGGAGTGGTGATCTACGCACAGGGGAACCCGGCGCGGGCGGCGACGCTGTTCGAGGAGGCGCGGGCGCTCTACCGTCGCCTGGGCGAGCGGTGGCATATCATCATGATCACCGGCCACCTCGCGGATGTGGCACTCGGACAGGGGAACTTGCGCCGTGGAGCCGCGCTGTACGCGGAGTGCCTGGCTTTGGCGCGCGATGCGGGCATGCGGCCGCAGATCGCCCGCGGGCTGGAGGAACTGGCCTGGGTGGCGATGCAGGTGGGCCCGGCGGGCGACCCGCGCCGCGCCGCCCGGCTGCTGGGCGCGGCGATGATCCTAGGCGCGGGCGGCTGGACCCCCATGCGCGTCGAGCCGGATCGTCCGGAGCGCATACGGTCGG
>Ga0134126_10007827_pt1 | contig 13402 bp, 15 predicted proteins | sample KB31752_FD_96881 | JGI IMG/M metagenome (GOLD analysis project Ga0134126, IMG submission 96881) | Terrestrial soil microbial communities with excess Nitrogen fertilizer from Kellogg Biological Station, Michigan, USA - KB3-175-2 | ecosystem: Environmental > Terrestrial > Soil > Unclassified ...
GACGCGCGCTCGTGACTCACACGGACGCACGCGCCTCGAAACGATCGCCGCACCGGCGGGCGTCGGTCGAATACACATAATTTTCATCACGGATCCAGTGGCCGGACTGTCGTATATGCTGAGACCGGAAACGCACACGGCGACGCGCATGCACCTCCCTTCCACGCCGTCTAGAGCAACCCCGCCGGCGCCCTTGGGATCGATCCGTGACGCGACGGGGCAACGGCCCACCTTTCAGTACGACAAGCTCGGGACAGACGTGATTGACGGAGTAAAAGTCGAGGGGAGGCGGACCACGGAAACCATTCCGACCAACTATGAGGGGAACGACCGGCCGATTGTGACCGTGACCGAGAGGTGGTATTCGCCGCTGTTCGGGTTTCCGCTGAGAACCAAGAACTCCGATCCGCGCCAAGGCGACGGCGAAACGCGCGTGCAAGACCTGAGCCTTGGGGAGCCCGACCCGACGCTTTTTCAGGTGCCGGCGGATTACAAGATTCAGGATGTAGCGCGGCCCGGAGAAGCCAAAGGTACGGCGACCGCGCAAAATTCGCAGAACGCGACGAAACAGACCGCCGGCACCGGTCCGGCTGGAGTGCGCGTTGTTTCGAGAACCCCCGTCTATGCGCACGTGAATGCTCCTTACAGCGTGACCCAGGTGAGCGAGCACACGCAAACGCTGGCGGACGGAACGAACATCCATGAGGAGATCGTGACGAAGCTGGCGCGCGATTCGCGGGGACGGACGCGCACGGAGATGCTCAACGGCAATACCCCGGGGGTGCCGGATGCGCGGCCGTTGCACACGATTTCTATCTTGGATCCCGTCGCGGGAGTTATCTACCGACTTAACGCTGATACACACACCGGAACGCGGCACGCGATTCCTTATCCACCATCCGCTCAAATTCAGCGCCCGGGTGCGGCAAAAGCACCGGACGCGCCGAGCTACCACGTAGAACATCTCGGAACTCAGACAATCGACGGCCTGATAGCGGAAGGCAGCCGGAGCACCGAAACGATTCCAAAAGGGCTCGTGGGAAACGACCGGCCGATAACTGCGGTGTCTGAGAATTGGTATGCTCGGGAACTCGGATTGATGGTCGCGTCCAAGAAGTCCGACCCCCAAGGGGGGAACGATGATATGCACATAACAGACCTGAGCCTTGTAGAGCCGGATGCCACGCTGTTCGCGGTCCCGTCCGATTACACAATTCAGGATCAGTAGCAGTTGGCGCTCATGGCGCGGAGGAAAGCGGGCTGGCGAGTTCCTCGAGCGGCGCGCGCTCGGCCTTCACGCCAAAGGCAATCTCCACAATCGCCGCCGCGAACATCAGCACGGCCGCCGCCACGTATCCATAAAAGACATTCACGCGCGAGCCCGAACCGATCAACCTGCCGAAAATCCACGGCGCAAGAATTCCTCCCACGGCAGTGCCCACAGAGAAGAAGAGTGCAATCGCGAGGGCTCGGATTTCGAGTGGGAAAATCTCGCTGATCGTGAGGTACGCCGCGCTGGCCGCGGCCGAGGCAAAGAAGAAAATCACAGTCCACAGCAGGGTCTGCGTATCAGCGGAAAGCCATCCGAGCGCAAACGCCCAGCCCGTCGCCGCGAGCAGCACGGCGGAAATCGCGTAGGTGGCGGAGATCATCTGGCGGCGGCCTATCGTATCGAATAACCGGCCCAGGGCGAGCGGCCCGAGAAAATTGCCGGCGGCAAAGGGTAGGAGATAGATGCCCGTACGGCTGCCCGGAATGCCATAGAAGCGAGTAAGGATCAGTGCGTAGGTGAAGAAGACGGCGTTGTAAAGAAATGCCTGCGAGATGATCAGCGAGAGGCCGAGCACCGAGCGGCGGCGATATTTCGCGAGCATCGCCGAGGCCACAACGGCAAAGCTGATATGCGCGCGCGGGCGAATCGAAATGCCCGGTCCGCGCGGCTGCGGGAGTTCTTGCGCAATCGCACCCTGTACGCGGCATTCGATTTCGCGCGTTGCGCGCTCGGCTTCCCCGGGGTCTCCATGCGTCATCAGCCAGCGCGGGCTTTCGGGGACGTGCCTTCGCAGCAGAAGAATGAATAGTCCCAGCAGCGCCCCGATGCAGAATCCGAACCGCCAGCCGATATTCGGCGGCAGGAGTCGCGGATCGAGGATCAGTAACGTCGACGCAGAAGCGACGGCGGCCCCGATCCAGTAGCTGCCATTGATCATCAGGTTGACGCGCCCGCGGAAGACGGCCGGAATCAATTCATCAATCGCCGAGCTGATGGCCGCATATTCGCCGCCGATCCCGGCGCCGGTGATGAAGCGAAACAGCGAGAAGCTCGCAAGGTTCCAAGAGAACGCAGTGAGCAGCGCGCCGGAGAGATACACCGCGAGCGTAAGGAAAAAGAGCCGCTTGCGCCCCCAACGGTCGGTGAGATAGCCGAAAAGAAGCGAGCCGAGCACAGCGCCCGCAAGATACGCCGACGCGATAAAGCCGATCTGGGGCGCGCTGAAATTCATCACCCCAGGCTCTTGCAGCACGCCGCTGACGGCGCCGCTCAGCGTGACCTCGAGGCCGTCCAGCGTCCAGGTAAGGCCGAGGGCCAGCACCACCAGCCAGTGGAATCCGCACCACGGCAGGCGATCCAGCCGTGCGGGAATTAGGGTTTGAAAAGACTGTGCCGGCTGCCGCGCACGTTCGGAACCCAATCCGCCCCCCCTGCCGAGCAACGTCGGATCATACCGCGGCAGGTTTCCCGGCGGGCGGAGTCGCCGCGAATTCAAGCGACTCACGGCTTCCCTAGGCCACGGGCCCTAGCAACCGTTCTGGATGCGTCCGCAGTTCGGCAGCAGAATCGAAACGGAATCTATCAACTCGTAGAGCACCTTGCCGGATTCCGGGCCAAGCCGCCATGTGCATTCGGCGCGTTTTTCAGCGGCGATGCGATGCAATTCCGCAATCGCGTCGCGTATCTGTTTACGCAGGATTTCGCGCCGCGCGCCCCGAGCCAGCCTCATGCGATGAATCCGTGCAAGGGCCGAGGCGATCCGGATTCGCAGCGCGCCAACCAGATCCAACATCTGATAGCGCGCCGCCGATTCGGTGCCGCGAGCTGCTTCGTGCAGCCGGTCTACAAACGCGCTCCATTCTCGCAAGCATGCTTCGCTTTGCTCCTCGAAAGACGACGCCACAGGTCTTCCTCCGGTGCATCACGAAGATTGGCAGGCAACGGCATGACCATAACGTCCATCGGATTAGGTTCGTGCAATGAAAGGACTTGGGCGGCATATACATGTTTGCAAGCATCGCAATAAAGGTTCCATATAGCGCCAGCCCGTGAAAGAATTACCCGTGGAGGATCAGGGTAATAACAGTTTTCGCGGCGAGTTCTACAGGCCTACCCGCATGCCCGGGGGCAGCGCTAGTGCGAGACAATTTGCACGTGTGACACCGGAATGGTGCAAATGGCGAACCGACACATATCCCCGCGACTGACGAAGCTGATTAGCTTCTCCTCACGAGAAGGATTCCGGCAAGCGTACACCCGCGTGCGGGTGGATCCGGAACGATACTTGCGCCACGTGCAACGGGCGCACCGGCTCCCGGTTCAATCCTGGAAAGAAATGGTCCTTCTCGGGCCGGAGATTGTGAATCCGATCGCCTTCGGCACGATTTCAGGTGCGGCGAAATTCGCCGGAATCGAGGGCATGGGACTCGGACTTGGAGGGCTGCTATCGTTTGTGCCGGATATGGGTGCGCTCGCGGCGATCACGATGCGGCTGCTGCAGAAGTTGAGCCTCCTTTATGGATTCGAATACGCGACCGAAGATGAGATGGCCGATCTCTGGCTTGCGGCGGCGAGCGCCGCGGGCGTGGATCTGGCCCGCGACTTCGTCGAAAAGCAGGCGGCGGAGCACCTGGTGCCGCGCATGGTGGACGCGATTGCGATGAAGGCAGGCGCGGACATCGCCGAAAAATGGGCCGCGCGGCTGGTGCCGGTCCTCAGCGCCGGAGCGGGCGCCGCGGTCAACTATTTCTTCGTGCGCTCCTGGGGACGGCGCGCGCAGAAACATTTTCTGACGCGACACATCGCCAGAATTGCGCAGGAGCTCCCCACCGCGCGATGGACGCCGCCTGCGGCGGTTTCGTGAGCGCGATCCTCCTCACGCCGGCCAAATCGGCGAGTAGGCGACGTACAGCAGCCAATACACCGCCACGCCCGTGATCGAGACATACAGCCAGATCGGATAGGTCCACCGGGCGATTCGGCGATGGCTCGCGAATTTCCCTCTCAAGGCAAGCGCCAATGTAATGATGGCCAGCGGCGGCACCGCTGCCGCGAGCACCGTGTGCGATACGAGCAGCGTGAAATACGCCGGGCGAATCCAACCGTGGCCGCCGAATCGCACCACGCCGGCGTGGGCGTGGAAATACAAGTAAAACACCAGGAAGACCACCGAACAGCAGAACGCGGCGATCATACACGCCCTATGCAATGCGATCTTTCCGGCGCGAATGAAGCGATGGCCTGCGATCAGCAGAATACCGGCAGCGGCGTTGAGCGAGGCATCCACGGCGGGAAGCGAAGAAATCGGCAGGAAGGTCATGTTCCGCGCCGGCGGCGAAGGTGTATCAGCGGGCGACCTTGTCGGCGATCATCCAGAGCAGGAGCAGCGGAATATGCGCCACGGTCGCGTGCATCAGCCATTTGGCGCGCGCGTTGGTCCGCGAACGATTCGCCCAGAGGCCCGCTTGAAGCAGAAGCATCCCGAGAACCAGCGCGCCGAAAAAGTAACTGACGCCAGTCAGCCCGATCACAGACGGAAAGGCGCTGACCCAGACCAGAATTGCGGACATGCAGACCACCTGCCGGAAGGTCGCATCGCCCTTGGGATCCACGATGGGGAGCATGCGAATGCCTGCGCGGGCGTAATCCTCGCGATACATCCACGCGATCGCCATGAAATGCGGAAATTGCCAGAAGAAAAGAATCGCGAAGAGCACCCATCCGCCCAGCGAAAGCGAGTGCGTCGCCGCAGCCCATCCGATTAGCGGAGGCAGCGCGCCGGGGACTGCTCCGATGGCGGTGGCGAGTGTGGTTCGCGTCTTCAGCGGCGTATAAACGCAAAGGTACAAAACCGAGGTAGCCAGCGCCACGCCGGCCGCAAGCGCGTTCGCGGCAAGCGCAATCCAGAGCACGCCGAGCGCGATCGTGGCGAATCCGAAGCTGAGCGCCTCGGCAGGGCGCAATTGCCCGGCTGGCAGCGGGCGGGTGGCCGTGCGCCGCATCATTAGATCGAGGCGTCGCTCGGCGTACTGATTCAGCGCCGCCGTGCCGCCGGCCACAAGCGTCGTGCCAAAAAGCGTCTGCAGCAGCAGGGACCAATCGAGCGGCCCGCGCGAGCCAAGCGAGAAGCCTGCGACGGTGGTAATTACCACCAGGAAGGTTACGTCCGGCTTAGTCAGCACAACGTATGCCCACGGCTTTCCCATCGAAGGAATCGCGGCGGCGTGCATTTCGCTCATGGGCTAGACGCTCGCTTTCTGCGGCGATGCGGAGACCGGTTCAGCCGCGGTGGAATGCGCCGGACGAGTCACGCGGAAGCACAAGAGCGTGAGCAGGAGTGAGGACGCGAACAACAGAGCCCCGAACAAAACGTGCGCCACCGTGAGCGAGACGTAGGTGAACGTAGGCTGCGCATCGTCCGCCGCCGCGAGCACGGCCCAGTACGCCGCGCCGCCGAGCAATATCTGCACGCCGAAAAATGAATGCAGCAGCGCGACGCCGGTGCGCAGCTGCCGAATTGCTCCGAAGCGTTTCTTCACCGCGCGGCCGGCCCAGACCACCATCACGGCGACGGCGGCGGCGCCAATCATATGAGGCATGATGCCCAGCGCGCCATGGCGAAAGCAAGCGCCGAGAATCAGTTGGACGAAGATTACGGCGGTAGTCCAGGCCGTAAGTGAACGCACGCTGGGCGAAGACGCGTCCTGGTGCAATTCCAGATCGCGGCGCCACCACGGGCTCAAGTAGATCGTCAGGCCCACGACCGTGAGAAAGAATATCTGCGCGAGGATCGCGTGAGCGGTCGCCGTGATTGCCGGATAGCCATCGAGCACGCGAATCCCGCCCAGCACGGCCTGCGCCACAACAAGGCCGAGCGCGGTCCAACCGAGCTTCCAGGCGAGCGGTCGTTTTTCCCTGGCCTGTATCCAAACGGCGAGGATAAGCGTCAGAACGGCGACGAGCCCCGCGACAACGCGATGCCCATATTCAAATCGAATGCCGCCGATCAGGTGCGGCGGAATCAAATGATGATATGCGAGCGGCCAATCAGGGACGGAATCGCCGGCGTTGTTGCTGGTGACGAGCCCCCCGGCGATCAGCAGCAGCACGATGCTTAATGAAGTGATGACGGAGAAACGGTACAACCAACGGTTTTGCTCAGAAGCCATTCCCGATACGAGGTCCTTTCCTATTCGGAAGCTCTTCAGTCTACACTAATCGGCGCCCGATCCGGCCTCGAACGTGAACGAAATCTGCTTCGATCCGCGTGCGCCAAGCGTGACGGTCTGGTCCTGCGCCCCATATTTTCCCTGCCATGCCTCGATGGTGTAGGTCCCCGGCGGTACGCCCTTCAATTCGAAGGTGCCGGTGGAGGGCGTCACGGCGAAATACGGGTTCGCGAAGACGAACGCGTAGCTCTTCATCCACGGATGTATGTTGCACTGGATTGGGATCGCAAGCTCCGGGTGATCGAAGGTCTGCTCGATCGGTGCGGCGCCGGGCGGCTGCGATTTGTTCCAGCCGGAATCGTCGCTCGGCATGGCATGGACGTTGTGCGTAGTCGGATCGTCGTTCTTCACTTCCATGGGCTGGCCTACCATTAACCCGAGCACATGCGGTTCGTACATGCAGCCTTTTTGATCGAGCACCACCGGCGCTTTTGGCGCCACGAATGAGTAGTTCCCGAGCCCGCTTTTGATGTAGACGACCACGTTGGCCAGCGCCCCATTCGGCCCGGTTACAACCTCCTCCGGTTTAACTGGGTCAGGATGCGCCGCCTGACAATTCGGGTCGGTTCCCATGTTGATGGGGCGAAGCGTTGGCGGCGCGCCGCTCAGCGTCACCTTCCCCGATATCGTGCCGCTCGTCGCGCTATTCACTGGCTGCGCGGGACCTGTGGAGGCGCCTTCCTGCGCCCGCTTCTGCTGATGGCCGCATCCGGCCACCACTAGCACACAGAGGAAACCCAGTAGCCGCAGTCTGCGCGATTTCATGCGAGGGGAAGCTCCTTATGAATTTGGATACATTGTGACCTACTGCGCTTCACATCGGCCGAGTACGTACGCCCGCGCCAACAGGCGCTCTGCCATCAAGACGCGATGGCGGCGGCTCCCGACCGCACTCCCACGGCGCGCAGGACGAGATCCGCGAGCGCTCGAATCAGCAGCGGCGAATCGTTGAGCGCCGGCATCATGTGAAAATCCGCAATGCCGCGGGAGCGCGCCTGCTCGCGAGCTTCGATGTTGATTTCGTGCAGCGTTTCGATGTGTTCGGTGAGAAACGAAATCGGAATCACCAGCATCCGCTGCATCCCTTCCTCGCCTATCTTTTCAATTGTGGCGGTAAGCGAAGGCTGCAGCCATTGCTGCGGGCCCACCTTGCTCTGAAAGCACAGCCGCCAGGGGTTCGGCCATGCGCCCATTTCGCGGACCAGGCGCACGGTCGCCTCGATGTGCCGCGGATATGGGTCGCCCTTTTCCACCAGCGCCGTCGGCAACCCATGCGCGCTGAAAACCAGCGGCACCTCCTCCGGCCGGGGCAATTGCCGGAGCACGCCGTTGATTCGCTCCACGATGGCGGCGATGTAGTCGGGATGATCGAAAAAGTTCTCCACCACCCGGGCCGCACCGCCCCTGCGCCGATACTGCCGGTTCCATTCCCGCAGGCTGCTGCGCGTGGTGGCAAAGGAATAATGTGGATAGAGCGGCAGGAGAACAAGTTCATCGAACGGAGCCGCGCCTAGCGCGGCGATCGCCTCCCGCGTGTCCGGATGCCAGTACCGCATCGCGACAATCGCGCGCGCCAGCACGTACGGGCGCAGCGCCGCTTCCAACGCACGGGCCTGCTGCTCGGTCAAACGGCGAATCGGGGAGCCGCCTCCAATGGCGGCGTAATGATGCTTCACGCTATTCGAGCGCGTGGTGGAAATCAGCTTGGCCAGCGGCTTGCGCGCCAGGAAAGAACCGGGGAAATTGATGATGTCCGGATCGCAAAAGAGATTGTAGAGAAACGGCTCGACCGCCGCTTGCGAATCCGGCCCGCCGAGCTGGAACAGAACGACGGCTATCCTTCTTGCTTCAGACACTTCACCCACCATTTCTCATCATAGCAGCGAAATCCGCGCAGCACGGCCCAGCCCACGCGCGCCCTTCGCGCATTGCCGCGGCTATCGCCCGCGGATCTGTTTCTTCAATTGTTCGATTTCCTTCCGCAGGCGTGCGAGCCGGGCACCCACCGAAATCTCGTACGCAAAGAAAATCACCCACGCTGCCGTCCATGCGGCGAATAAAAAGTGGAAATCCCTCATTTACTTTCTCCCCTCACGGGCACTTCCGCCGCGGCGGTCTGCATTTCGCTTTCCTCGCGCAATTCCTCAAGCTCATGGCGCATGCGTTCCAGTCGAACCCGGTCGCGCAGGATGACAGCCATCATCGCGACGAAGGCGATGATGCAGAGCACGAGCGCCTTCGCCATGGTTGGATCAAGCTTCGAATTGGGGCCGCCGAAAATCACCGGCGCCGGGTGCTGCGTGCGGAATAGCCGATTCGCCGAATAGACGAGCGGCGCATCGAGAAACGCAAAAATGCCGAATACCGCGGAAAGCGTTGCGCGGCGCTGCGGGTCCTCCAGCAAGCCGCGCAGCAGCAGATACGACACATAAAGCAGCCACAGCACGAACGCGGACGTCAGCTTCGCATCCCACGTCCACCAAATGCCCCATGCCGGCCGGCCCCACAGCATGCCGGTCGCAAGGCCGGCCGTGCACGATACGACGCCAACTTCGACGGCCGAGACGGCGAGCCAGTCCCAATGCAGCTTCCGCGTCCACAGCCAGCCGATATCCGCGATGAACGCGATGGTGAGCGCCGAAAACATCGCGGCCCAAATTGGCACATGGACGTAGAAGACGCGCTGGAGCTGATGCATCGTACGTTCGTCCGGCGCGATGAAGAGCGCGGCGTACCCGCCCGCGATTATCAACGCGGCGGCCAGCACCGAAAGCCACAGCCGACCTTTCATCTGCGTTCCTTCATCATTCTTCCGTCAAGAAATCCGCGAGCAGCCAGGACGCCGTGAAAAACACAACGTCGAACGCGATTAGAATCGTCAGCCAGCTCCCCCCGAAGGACGGCTCGGGCGTCAACAGCAAGGCGGTCGCTTCCACGGCCGCAATCAGCAGCGGCGCCAGCACCGGCAGCAGCAGCAGAGGCAGCAGCAACTCCCGCATTCGCGCGTGCGCTGAAATCGCGGAGAATACCGTGCCGGCAATCACGATCCCACCCGTTCCCAGCGCGAGCACCAAAATCAGCCGACCGGCAACCCTCGCCAGGGACACATTGTAGAGCACAGCGAATGCAGGCACCAAAATCACCTCGGCGAGCGCCAGAAAAACAAAATTTGCCGCCATCTTCCCCAGCAGTACCGCGAAGCTCGATATCGGCGCCATGCGCAGCGCGTCGAGCGTGTCGTTCGCCTGCTCGCGCGCAAAAGAAGGATTCAGCATCAGCGATCCGGCGAAGAGAAATGCGATCCAGAGCAGCCCTGGCCCATACCGGCGCGATTCCTCCGGCGTCGGATTGAGAGCGAAGCTGAACAGCACGACCACAATCAGCCCGAAGACGATCGTCGTCGTCAGCAGTTCGCGGCGGCGAAATTCCAGCCGAAGCTCCTTGCGGAGCAGGATTGTCGCCGCGCGCGCAGCCGTCATGAACCGCTCCCGCGCCCTTCGGCGGGCCAATCGGCCAGCACGGATTTCGGACTGCCATCAGCGGTACTATCCCGTTCGATGCGGCCGGCCGCGAGCGAGACAGCCCGCGTCGCAAGCTCCAAGGATTCATTGCGGGCATGCGTGCTCATCAGCACCGTGCAGGCGGTCGCTCGCAGGCCGGCGAGCAGCGTGCCAAGCCACGCGAGTCCCTGCTTATCGAGACCCGCCGCCGGTTCATCCAGCAGCAGGATGCGCGGCCCGTGCAACAGCGCACGTGCAATCGCTAATCGCTGCCGCATGCCGCGAGAGAACGTTCGCACCAGGCTTTCCGCGCGGCTGCCCAGCCCCGCGGAAGCGAGCGACGCCGCCACGCGTTCCCCTTCGCGGTCGAGCCCGTACAATCGCGCGAAAAGCGAAAGATTCTCCGCCGCGCTCAGATCGTCATACAGAAGCGTGCTGTGGCCGACCATTCCAATCCATCGTTTCGCGGCCTCGGGGGTGGCTGCATCGGCCGCGCCTTCGCGCGGTTGCGTGAAGATCACGCGCCCGGCGGACGGGCGGGCAAGAAGCGCGGCAATCCGCAACAGGGTGGTCTTCCCCGCCCCGTTGGCTCCGAGAAGCGCGACAAATTCTCCCGCCCTGATTTCGAGCGATATACCGCGCAGCGCCACCAGCGACCCAAAGCGCTTTTCGATGCGGTCGAAGCGCAGCCCCATGCCGCGCAGCGTCGGATCGGAGCCCGTGCTCGCGGCAATTGCATTCGGCGTGCTCACCACCGGCCACTCAGCCGCGCACGAAATTGCGCAGTTTTTCTTCGATGCGCTGGCGCGCGCGCGCGTATTCATCGTCCGCCACCGTCCCAGCCTGATGGCGCAACTCGAGCCGGAAAAGCGCGTCTTTCATTTCGTCCAGATTGCCGCGCGCCTGCTGGTCCGCCGCTGCAAACGCGGGATTCGTATTCGCCGCAGTGCCGGCTGGCGCAGCTTGCGCCGCTCCGGCAACTCGCGGCCGGCGCCATAGAAAGATAAGACCCAGCCCAAATAGCGCGGCGAAGCCGCCCACCAGCGCCCATTTCAAGCCGTCGAGCCGCGCAGGCATCGTTGTCAGGCTGGCCGTCGGAGCCCCGCCAGCGGAACCGTCAATGTGTGAATTCACCGACGGGTTCTGCGATTGATCCGCGCCCCCGGCGGATGGATCACCTGCACTGGACGCCGCTGGAGCCGTACCCGACACGGAAATTGCCAGTGGCGTGTTCGCCGCCACCGCATCGCGCATATAGACGTTCATGCCCTGCGCCTGCCCTGCCGGCGAAAAGCCGTCGCTTGCAACCTGCACCGAAGGTGGCGCGAGCAGCGCCACGCGCGTGGCCGCATAGGGTGAGCTAACGCGCAGCGAGGCGCGATCGCCCGCATACGGCAGCTTGTACGTAACGCGCACCTCGTTGTCGCCCGGCCGGAAGGCGTAGGCGATTGCCTCGCGGTTCTTGCCCTTGTCTATCGTGCCCTGAATCACCGGCATGCCCGAGCTCCCGGCCGCATCCACCTCGGTAAGCTGCGCGCCGTTCGGCAAGTCAAACGCAAACGTCCCATTCGCGTCGTAATAGGTGAGCGGCGGCTTCGTCGTGTTCTGAATGCTGTATTCCTCGCCGACCGTCAGGTCGGAGCCGCTAGGCTGCAGGATCAAGGCATGCGCCGAAATGGAAATCGCGCTGGGTTTATTGGTCGGCTCGAACACTTCCACGTCCGCCGTCGCCTTACCTGGCGGCACGGGCTCGTGATAGAAAACGCCACGATACACCGCGCGAATCAGCATCGGCGCGGTTCCCAGGATCGGATTATCGAAATGATAGCGCCCGGCGGAGTCCGTCTTGGTTTGCGCCGCCTGCTTCATCGTGCCCTGCAACTGGATCAGGATCACGTCAACGCCTGTAGCCACCTTCCCCGTGGTGCCGTTGCGCACCGTTCCAGAAACCGTGCCGCCGGATGTGATGAGCGGCAATGCAAGCGCAACGAGCAGCGCTGGAAGCACGCGTTGGCGATGGCGCAATAAACAGACCATTTTCACGAATGATGCCTTTCGGAAGCCGCTTGGCGCGTGGCCGGAGTGGGCGTTCCACCCGTCAGCGTGTCCATTTCCGCCAGGACCCGCGCCGCCTCCACTTCCAGCGAACGCCTGGTTTCCTCGAAATCCTTCTCGGACATTTTTCCGGCGCGGTATTCGAAGCGCAGATCGCGCAGATTACCGTAGATTGCGTCGCGGCGGTCCATCAGTTGATCCAGTTTCGTCCGATGCGGCGCGGCATCGGAGGCATCCGCGCGCACGTTGAAAACGTAGAGCAGCGTCGCCGCAGCCAGCAGCGCGCACGCAACCACAATGTAAACGCCGATCATGCTCCAGTCCTCTGTCTAACTGGGTACTGCGTCATGCGCGGCCATCGTCCTCGGCAGCATGGCGCACCCGCGCGAGCAGTTCGGGCGAAACGCCCGGACCTTGCGCCACGGCGGGCGCGGCCCGGCCTCGCCACCGCCGAAGTACGATCCACACCGCCAGCAGCGCCAACAGCGGTACGGCGGCGGGCACAATCCACACCGTCCAATCAAACCCGCTGTGCGGCGGTTCGATCAGCACCAACGGCCCATATTCCTGCACGAACGACTGTAGGATCAAATCGGCCGAATCGCCTCGCGCCACCCGGTCCCGAATCTGCGCCAATTCCCCGCGCGCCACGTCGCACGGCCCAGAAAATGAGCTGCCGGGATGATTGCAATTCGCCGCGGCCATGTTGCAGGTGCCGCACATGCACATCACCTTCGTCCCCAGCTTGGCTTCTCGCGAAGCAGAATCGGCTCCCGCGCTCTGCAGCGCAAGCGCCACCGGGGCAGTCGCAATGAGGGCGAGAATCCCTAGCCCCGCGATCCTAGCGCGCCGCGCCCTTCCGTTCATCGGCTTAGTCATCCCCGTCCGTCCTGCTTGCCTGCGCGCCCGCGTGCACCGTCACCGGCGGGGCCGGATCGCTTCCCCAACTCGCTTCGCGCGCCTCGCGGACGACAAGAGCCGCGCGCCGCTCCGGCAGCATCGCCAGAAGCGTTCCCAGAATCATCACGATCCCGCCAAACCAGATGAACTTCACCAGCGGATTGATGTACGCGTGAATCACGGGCTTGCCCGTCTGCGGGCTTCGCCCCGCATACACAACGTAGAGATCACGCAGCGGCGAGCTTTCGATCGCCACCATCGTCTCCGTGGTTTGGCTCGCCGGGAAAAATCGCTTCGCGGGATACAGCATCATCTTCGAGCGCCCATTTTCGAGCACTTCGAGCGTGGCGCGGTCGCCCTGATAATTGTCGGTCGCTTCTTGATCAAAATTCTGGCACAGGATCGTGTAGGGCCCGATCCGAAGCGTCTGCCCGGGCATCATTTCC
>Ga0134126_10007828_pt1 | contig 13402 bp, 12 predicted proteins | sample KB31752_FD_96881 | JGI IMG/M metagenome (GOLD analysis project Ga0134126, IMG submission 96881) | Terrestrial soil microbial communities with excess Nitrogen fertilizer from Kellogg Biological Station, Michigan, USA - KB3-175-2 | ecosystem: Environmental > Terrestrial > Soil > Unclassified ...
CCGCCGGATCATCTCGGAAGGTCTTGCAATGCCGCCGCGGGCGGACTTTCCGGGCCGCCCGTTCTTGGCGGCCTCCCGTAGGCCGCCAGGCCTTGCCGCATCGCATGTCCGGTCGCCCCAGGCCCAGTCGCATCACGCGACATCGCCGTGGCCGAGGTCGGGTTCGTGCGCGGCGACGTCCCTTGGCGTCAATCAGTGCGATTAGTCCCGGCGGAGTGCGGGGGCAGTACGGGTGAGGAGGCGGAATGGGCCCGCCGCTGGCCGGGATGGAGGCTCGATGAGCCCGAAGGATGCCGTGGACCTGTACGCCAGGCTGGCGACGCTGCCCGCCACCAGCAGCCCCCATGGCAAGACGAGCTGCTGACCCGCCAGGTCCGCCGTAGCGCCATCGCCGATGACAGCAATGGGTACCGGCCGCTTCGGCCGTCTATCGAACCTCTCGCGGCCTCTGATGGGCGTGGCAGGGTTCCAAGGTTGACTGGCCTCAACTCGGCTCCCGGACCAGACTCGACGGCGCGGTCCGTCGGTCGGCGGGAGTTGCAGCGTCAGGCATGGCAGTGGGCACTGGCCCAGCAGGCCAGTCAGGGCACGCTCCCTGCCGGGAGTGAAATCGGCCGCCAGCACGGCCGACACGAGCGCTGGGGACGACTCGTCAAGAGTGCGGGCCTAGCCGGTGAGCTAGCTGACTGTGATCTTGCAGAAACCACATCGGCCGGGGAGATGGCGCCGCCCGCCGCATGAGAACTCTGCGGTTCGCGCGCCCACCCACCGCGCCAGCGATTTCATTGTGGCTACCGGTGGGAGATTGCCATCACGACGTGCACACCGTCACCGGCAAGACCACCGGGAAAGCCAAGACCAGCACGCCCCGGCCCCGCCGCACAGGACAAAAATCAAGCTAACTAGTCGAGCGCGCGATCCTCGGCCTGACCGCGATCCGGCGGTAGCAGCTGGCCCAGCGCCACGGCCCAGCGCGAACGTCCGGCACGGCCGGCGCCGGCTGCGTCAGCCGGGGCGGCCTGCGCCTTCCCGCGCTCCGCTGTCGCGGCGACGCCGCCAAGATCGTCGAAAACTGTCCCTTGTATGACCGGCGGCGAAGACATAGTATCGGCGTCAAATCGGCATGTGGCCCGGCATCCGCAGTTTGCCGCGCGCCTTTCAGGGGGGATCGCATATGGACGTCGCTCGCGTGCGCCAGGACGACTGGGCCGCATTACTTCCCGTATTCATCAACGCCTTACGGCCGTCCGATGCGACTGATCCGCTCGCCGACATGGGCCCTTACCAAGGCTGTGCCGCGGTGCTCACGCAGGAGCGAGCTGGCGATAGTGAGCTCAGCACGATTGCCGACGAGCTGATAGACCTGGCTTTCGACGGTCATAGCGACTGGCATCAGCACGACACCGCCTGGATCCTGCGCGGAATCGCCGCGATTCTCGACGACTCAGGCGCGCAGCAGGCAGAAATACTTGACGGCCTCCGGGCAATTACCGGGGCTGCCGGTGATGACGAGCGCAAGGCTGCTGTTACCGACTTCGCCGCCACCATGGCGCGCTACGTCGTCGGCTGGGAAGGCCTGGCCGCCGACGATGACGTCACCGAGCGCATCGCCGCCTTGCGGGCGGCAAAGCTGGAGGAACTCTTCACGGAGCTGGCTACTGCGGGCTGGAACCCCGACTCACCGTCCGAGTCGATGCCGGGCAGAGACCAGGTCATCGAGGCATTCGACCGCCAGGTCGAGCAGCTCATCACGGGCGACGTCGCCAGCTAGCCGCCACAGCTACCGTAGGAGAGACCGAGCATGTCCGAGAACACTTTCACCTCTGTGCCGGGCGAGCGCCCCAGCAAGCGCCAGAAGATAACCCACGACCCTGGCCCGCAGCTTGACCCGGCGACGATCCTGCCGGTCACGGTTAAGCCAGAATTCGGTCGGCTCATCGCCGCAAAGGCGCAGGACATAGCCGATACCGTCAATTTTTTCAATACCGATCCAGTGCTCGCTCAGCGTTACCTAGGCAAGGACGACGCGGTGCGCGAGGCGCGCGAGTACTATCAGCGAGCCACTGACTACGCCCCTAGATATCCTGTCGCAAATACGGACGAAGCCGGCGAGAAGGGTATGTCGATGGCTGCGGTCGAGCGGGTGCAGAAAAAGACCGCCACGCGGACCGGCCTGGCAAGCCCCCTGAAGCCGGGAGCCACTCAGGCGACCATGGGCGTTGGCATGTGGACAGCGAATCCCGTGATATCTGCGCCCGCGGAACGGGACGCCGCCTACGACCTGGTCCTTCTCAACATGATCTGCCAGGCTTTCCTCAATAACGTCAAGTCGGTTGAGATAGAGGCGATGTCGGTAGCCGATCGAGTCGTCGTAAGCGCTAACAAGGCCGCCGATGTTACCGCCCTGGAAAAACTTGAGGTAACAGGCGTCTTTGAGAGCGAACCCGGAAGAGCCAAGCTCCACGACTGGCAACAGGGCAAACATCGCGACCTCCGGTCGATTCGGTCGAACCTCAATGTCGGCGACGATCCGCGTGATCAGGTTCTCGACATCACCACCGCGGCCCTCATGTTTCCCGACTCGCACCAGGCGACCACGTCGCTGCTTCGCATAATCGCAAAGAAAAGCGTCAGCAGGGTAAGCGCGACCATCGATAACCTCGGCTCGTTCCTGAAAAATAAGACCTACGCGGACTCAATTATCCTGATCAAGCCCCTGGACAAGAGTCATGCCGAGCAGGCGCTTATGCTCGCGCTAATTAAATCGGACTATGATCAGAGCGCCTGCATCTCCATAGCAGGCGGCAAGCGGCCATGCACCATTTGCTATCTATCGCTGTGCATTACGAGAGAGCATTACCCGAATCTACGGTTCGGCACGCGGCCGGGTGGCCTCTACCTCAAGGAGACCAAAGGCGGACTCGATGCCCTGTGCAAGGCGCTGGACATCGACGAGGAGCTGCTAGAGGCAAAGGCCAAGCATTACCTCGGCGCCGGGTTCAGGCAATTTATTACCGAATACAAAGAGATCAGCCGGCAGGAACTGGCGCAGGCCCTGGCCCGCAAGGGCAAAGTCGTCACCGAGGATCATCTCAAGCAGGCCGACGACCGGATCGCGGTCGGGAAGATCGAGCGCACCGACACGCTCGTGCTCGATAGCCTGGAGAAAGCAGGCCTGTCGTCGAAGCAGCCGACTGTTTCCCTGCATCCGCAATTCGACCGGGCTACCTTCGGTCAGTTTGACCCTTCGGACTCGGATTCCTCCGACGAGACCATGGAGCCAGACAGCGAAGGCCCGGCCAGGCCCTCTCGGCAGGACGCGACCTACCTGATAGGCGACGAGAAGGAATTTAGCGAGGTGCTAGCCCTCGCTAATAAAGAGAACTGGCGGCACCTGACTATCACCAGCAAGGATCCGGCGAAGCAGGTGGCCCTGGCGTGCCCGCCTGATCTGCCGCTCCATCTGGCGGCGGGCGCGAACTTCGCTCTCAGCGGCGGCCGGGCTCTCATCATCGGCGACAATGTCACCGTCTCGCTGTCCGACGCGATGCTGGCTACTGAGGTCTACCACAAGGTCAGCGTCCAGATAGGGGCAGGGTCAGAGGCGCAGATCCTGGCGGCCAGCGGCAGCTCGATTTCCGTCACCGGGGGCATTCTCTGGATCACGGGCGCGGATGCCGCCAAGCCTGTTGTCGTGCGGCTGGCGGCTGGAACAGTCCGGGCCAGGGAATATGTGCTCGTGCGGAAAGTCGGCACGGCCCCGGCCCAGGTTCAGCTGGGCTCGAGTCAGGTCGCCCTGGCGGCGGCACCCGGCTCCGGGCTGACTGTCGTCGATAACGGATTTAAACCGCAGATAGCGCAGTAGGGTCTGCGGCACGCTCTGCGACCGTGCCGCGTGGGTGGTTCCGATGGTGGAGGAGTTTCCCGGCGGTGCCGAGCCCGCCTGATCCCGCAGCCCGGCTGCAGGTCACGCCTCGCCTGCTGCCGTGGCTGGCGGCAGGGGCTATCTTGATTTTTATCCTGTGCGGCGGGGCCGGCACGTGCTGGTCTTGGCTTTCCTGGCGGTCTTGCCGGTGACGGTGCGCACGTCGTGATGGGTGGCGGGTCGGCGCTTGCGTGATCCTGGCGGCCGGCTCGGTCCGGGCTTGCCGGGTTTTGTCGCGCTGGCGGGCTGGGGCGGCCGCAGTGAATGCCGGCCCCGTGGTGGCGCAGTTGACGCGGAGCAGCCCGGCCACTGCGGAGGCACGCCCCAGGATCCCGTGTCCGGCTGAAGCCGGGAGCTAAGTGCCGTTTGCGGCCCGTGCGGCCATTGTGCCAAGCAGCTCGACGGTGTTACCTTGAGTGATACTTCATGTACGATTCGCGACCGGGGGGGGCCGAATTGTCATGTTCTGGGGTGTGCGCGTGGTGCCGGGCGGCGAACGCTCCGTGTACCCCTGCGGCCGGGCTGGGCGGCTTGCAGGCTCTCTGATGCGCTCACAGTCAGCGGTGTTCCGGGCAGCGACAGCCGTGATCGCGGCATCCGCCATTCCGGAGGCGGCCAGCGCGGAACGACCCGCCGGGAGAGGGCTTGTCCGGCCCGCAGGTCACGATTCCATCTGGTGGAGTCACCATGCATCCGTCGAATTTCCCGCATGCTGGCAGCGGGGGTGCAGCGTCAGCTAACCGAGCGAAGCAGAGCAGCGCCGAAGCGCCCAGCAGTATCGGCAGGCTACGCCGGTGGGTCCTGCAGCGGGGCGTGCTGTACGGCCTGACGCAGGCTCCGATGATTGCCCTCATGGTGGGGTTCATCTTTAAGTGGACGACTTACCCGCTGGTCACCGTGTTCGTCGTCCTGCCGACCGTGATCCTGCTGCCGGTATGGATTCTGTACCGGCGTCGGGTTTCTGACGACCCGGACGAGCCTGCGAACCGGTTCGCGCGTATTGCCCTGTCGGCGGTGTTCCCGGTCATCGTGTTCGACCTGGCTCGCATCCCGATGCATTACGCACTAGGCAATGTGTTCTGGGGCACGTGGTTCGACTTCGGCAACTCGCTGACCGGGCAGCCGCCATCGCACTGGTCGTCGCTGGCAGCGGGCACGCTGCTGCACATCTTCCAGGGCTATGTGCTCGCCCTTGGCTACTACATCCTGTTCCGCCGGGCCACGCTGCTGAGCGCGCTCTTGTACTTGTTCGTCGGGCTGTCGGCTCTCTACTCCTGGCAGTTCCCCAGGTACGTGATCCTGGGCCCGACACCGCTCCGCTGGTACTTCGTGATCTGGTGGGCGCACCTGTGGTTCGCGCTGACCGCGTGGGCGGCGCCCAGGCTCGACACAGCAGGGCTGCGCGCCCGGCTGCGGCACCCAGGCGCGGCACCGGCCGCGGTTGGCGTTGCGGTCATCCTGGCGGCCGTGCCGTTCGGCTTCGTGTTCTGGCGGGCGGGCAGCTGGCAGTTCCCCCGGCAGAACGCCACGGACGCCAGGGCATTCACCCATGTCGGGCTGAGGCCGGGCCAGGGAGTGTTCGTTGCGGACCGGGATACTGCGGGCGAAGCCGTGTACCGGATGACCTTCCGCCTCGGCCCGCGAGACTACAAGAACTTCATGGGAACCGCCGAGAACCTCGGGGCGGCAAGGCTGCGGATCACCGGCGACGTCACCGACAATCATCGCCCCATCGCGTTCTGCGCAGGCACGGTGCCAGCGCTGCCGCCCGCAACGGCAGTGGCCACGCCGGCCACGTTCGCCTCCGACGTCAGGCAGATGGACTACACCACGATCCGCGTGACCTGCGTCGGCCCTGCCACCGCTCTTACGGCGCTGAGCAAGGCACCGGCAGCCGGACTCCTGGAGGTGCGCTGGACGGCCACTGCCACCCTGGACGCCGACCGCGATAGCGCACCGAAGTCGTTCGGCGGCAACCAGGCGGAAACCCTCATTCACCGCTGAGCCATATGCCCACCCGGACCAGAACCCGGACAGCGCTCGCCGCCGCGACGGTGGTCACTGCCGTATGCGCCACCTCGTGCGCAACCAGTCACCCGGCCCCGCCGGCCAGCCAGCAGACGCGGCCAGCCAAGGCGCCGCGTTCCGCACAGCCGGTCCCGCCGAGCCAGCCAGGCCATCAGCCAGCAAGGCCGTCCCTGCACCGGGGGCTGCCCCTGCGGCAGGTTGCCGATGTGCCCCTGCCAGACGGCGCGTCCCGCCTCGACTACCAGAGCATCGACCCGCTGCGCCGTCGGCTGTACATCGCTCACCTGGGCGCGAGCTCCGTCGTGGTGGTCAATATCGCGACCCGCCGCGTTCAGGCGGACCTGCACGGCATCGCGGACGTACACGGAGTCCTGGCGGTGCCCCGCATCGGCAGGCTATTCGCATCGGCCACCGGAACAGGCCAGGCGGTCACCATCAGCGAGCGAACCCGCCGCATCGTCGCCCAGGCCCCGGCCGGTGCATATCCCGATGGCATCGCCTACGACCCGGCCCGGCAGGAGATATTCGTCTCCGACGAGGAAGGAGGCGCCGAGACCGTCCTTGACGCACGGGACGGTCACCGGATCACCGCGATCAGCCTGGGTGGCCAGGCCGGGAACGTGCAGTATGACCCGGCCACCGGCAAGATACTCGCCGACGTGCAGACCAGGAACGTGGTCGCGGTCATAGACCCGGCCCGCGACCGGGTCCTGCGTACCGTGCCGCTGCCCGGCTGCGATCACGACCACGGCCTGTACGTGGATGCGGCACGGCGCCTGGCCTTCGTCGCCTGCGACGGGAACGCGCGGCTGCTGGTGCTGGACCTGTCGAGTTATGCCGTGCGGCAGCACCTCAACGTGGGCGCTGATCCCGACGTGCTGGCGTTCGATCCGTCGCTGCGCCGCCTGTACGTTGCGGCAGAGAGCGGTATCGTCACCGTATTCCGCGAGCGGGACCGCTCCCTGGTGACGCTCGGCCGTGCCTTCCTCGCCACCGAGGCACACACCGTCGCCGTCGACCCCCGCACCCACCTCGTCTACTTCGCCCTGCAAGACCTCCGCGGAGTGCCGGTACTGCGCATCATGGCTCCCACCCGCTGACCGGAAGCAGAGTCCATGCCGCACGCTGCCGATCGATCCGCGGCAATCCGGGCAGGCAGCGGCCTGTCACAGGCAACCGGGTGCCGACGCGGGCGGACCCGCGCCAAGATCATCAGCCGTGGCCCGTCACCAGCGTCCCGCACCGCGCCGCCCGGCGGGGAACCCCGGAACGTGGACAAGCACCGGATGTCAGCGGCCCGGGACCTCGCCGCGATCGGCTGCGCACAGTAGTCGTTCTCATGCCGCCTCCGCTCCGCGCCGGAGATCAGTTCTTCCGCAGGCCCGTAGAACTCATCCAGGGCCAGCTCCAGCCGGGCTGGATCATCCGTCCACCAGCCGAAGGCGTTGGCGTGCATCCACTGGTGCATCTGAGGATTGTCACGCCATTGCTGCCGGACCGACTCCCTGCGCTCCGCCCACGTCGTCTGGTGGAGATCGGCGCCACGCTGCACGACGCCGGCCCCGCCCGGTCGGCTGAGGCCTACCGCAAGCTACTCCGGGCTAAGAGGCGACCGCATCGCACGCGACCGACCTACCCTGGCCGGGCAGCCGACCTTCGGCGCGAGCGATGGGGCGTCACGATTCCAGCGAGTGTTCAGCGCCCGCATGCAGGTTGCGCTGTGGTGGCGGATGGATCCTGCATGCGGGACTGGCAGCGCGCCGGGAGGACGAGAGCATGACCGACAGGCTCAGCGCGGTTGCCACCCGCCACCCGGTGGCGGGTGGCGCCGGTGAACTGGCGGCGTGGGCTGAGCGCACTGGCCGTCGCGGCGTCGCCATCTCGGCCCCCGAGAGGGTCCGGTTCGCATTCTACGGGCGGGTATCGACCGAGGACTGGCAGGATCCGGTGACCTCGCGAGCGCGGCAGCGCGAGCAGGCCGCAGTGCTCGTTCGCGGGCACGGAAAGATTGTCGCGGAGTACTTCGACACCGGGCAGAGCCGGGCGCTGCCCTGGACACGGCGCCCGCAGGCCGCCGCCCTCGTCGCCGCGCTAGCCAACCCGGAGCGAGGCTGGGACGCGATCGTAATCGGGGAATACGAGCGGGCGTTTTACGGCAGCCGGTACGCCTCGGTCGCGCCGCTGCTGGAGCACTACGGCATAACGCTGTGGGCACCGGAGGTAGGCGGCCGGATCGACTCCGGTCGGCGGGTGTGGAACCGGCAGCGCACAGACTTCGACCTGGTTGACCCGGCGAACACCGCGCTGGGCCATCGACAGGTGCAGCGGTGGAACCTGCCCGAAGGCTGGGTCATCTCCAGACGGCCCGCGCACCCGGCGCTGGTCAGCGAGGCCGACTTCATAGCGGCCCAGGACTCCGCAGCGCCACGCGGTCCGGCTGCTCCGGCTGCGCGGCGGTATCTGCTGGCCGGGCTGCTGGCCTGCAGCCGGTGCGGGCGGCGGCTGGAATCGACGTGGTCCAACGGCAGGCCCGCCTACCGGTGCCGCCACGGTTACACGAGCGCCACCGGTGCTCAGCCTGGCCGGCCGAAAAACGCTTACGTGCGCGAGGACCAGATCCTGCCGCACCTCGCCGCCCTGGCCATCCTGCTGAATGGTCACGCAAGCGATCAGGTGACCGGCACCGACACCATGGATATCACCACCCCGGACGGGACCGCAGGCCTGATCGAGCAATTCCGGACCACGGGCGTCGTAGTTACCTACGACCCAGACACCCGGACCATCCGCACCGGCGAGCACCATCCGATTGCGGTCACCGCAGCCGCGGTTTGCTGACATCGCTCCAAAAGACCTTTGAGGAAGCAGGCACAGCACCGGCCAGAGCTCCCACCCTGGCCGGAGGCCGGGCTTGGGCGACGCTCCCGCGTGCCCGAAATGCCAGATCATGGGGATTAACGTGTCCGAGGGGGACTTGAACACGTAAACACGAGAAATCTCCCCGGATTGGGGAATTCATGCCATTCACGATACATCCATTTTCAGCTGCGGCGAACCGCTCACCGCGAGCCCGAAGCTCCGGTGGCCTGGACCGCGGCGACGCCGGTGATGATGATGCCGTCGACAAGATCGTGCTGAGGAAGCCGCCGCCAGGGAACCGGCCGGGCCGTTCACGTGAGCACGTCCGGGCCGAAAGCATCGCGGCAGGCGCCAGCTGGTATCAAGCTGGCAAGAGGAGCCGAGCCCGTGGCTCTACATGCACATGCTAATGTATGTGTATGCTGACGCACCGGCTGCAGATTCTCATCGACGATGAACGCTACGAGCGGGTTCGTGCTCTCGCCCGGCAGCGCGGTACATCTGTCGCCACCGTCATCCGGGAGGCGCTCGACCGTGGCCTGCCCGCGACGCAACGGCGGCGAGCCGCCGCTGCCCGCCGCATCCTCGGTGCCGCGCCAATGGAGGTTGGCGATCTGCTCGCCGAGCTGGATGAGCTCCGCGGACGCCACGCGTGATCGTCCTTGACACAACGGTCCTGGTCTACGCAGTCGGAGTTGATCACCCGTTCCGCGAGCCATGCCAGCAGCTCATCCGGGCAATAGCTGGCGGGACGATACTGGCCACCACCACTATTGAGGTCATCCAGGAGTTCGCTCACGTCCGCGCTCGCCGTCGTGACCGCAAAGACGCCGCGGAACTTGCCCGTGACTACATCGAGTTGCTGTCGCCGCTGCTTATCGTCGAGGAAACTGACCTGCGGGAGGGACTGCGCCTGTTCGAGGAGGGAACGGGCTTCGGCGCGTTCGACGCGGTCCTGGCCGCGGCGGCTCACGCGGCCGGAGCTGAGGCGCTGGTGTCGGCAGACACCGGGTTCTCGGGTGTGGCGGCGATCCATCATGTCGTCCCTGACGCTGACGGCGTCCGCGGGCTGCTGGCCGCCCCGGAAGAATGACCGTGAGCTGCTTGCCTGTGGGGTGCCAGAAGTCTGCATACCTTGTGACCTGCGACGACGGCTGGGCGAGCCTGACGGCTCATGGCCATCCGTGTCCCTGCGCCTCCTCTATCTCGTCTTCGTCCAGGTCTGCGGCCGGCTGGTCCTGCTCGGCCGGTCATCGGCCTCCAAGGACGCCGAGCTGGTCGTGCTGCGGCACGAGGTCGCCGTGCTGCGCCGGGCCAGTCCGCGGCCCCGGCTGGACTGGGCCGACCGCGCGGTCCTCGCCGCGCTGATCCGGATCCTGCCGGGGAGGCTGCGAGCGCACCTGCTGGTCACCCCCGGGTACCGTCCTGCGCTGGCAGCGTCGCCTGATCGCCCGCAAGCGGACCTATCCGCACCGGGCCGGACATCCGCCGGTCAGCGCCGAGGTCGCCGCGCTCGTCGAGCGGCTCGCCACCGAGAACAAGGGCTGAGGTTACAAGAGGACCCAGGGTGACTGCTGAAGGTCGGCCACCGGGTCAGCGCATCCACCATCCGCCGGGTTCTCAAGATCCTGAGGATCCTGCACCCAGGCGGGACGCGGACACGACCTGGCGGCAGTTCCTGCAGGCACAGGAGGCCACGATGCTCGCGGTCGATTTCTTCCATGTGGACTGCGCGCTGACCCTGCAGCGCCTGTACTGCTTCTTCGTGATCGAGGTGGGCTCCCGCTACGTGCACATCCTCGGCGTTACCGCAAATCCCGACGGGCCGTGGACCACTCAGCAGATCCGCAACCTGCTAATGGACCTGGGTGATCGCGCCGCGGGCTTCCGGTACGTGGTCCGCGACCGGGCCGGGCGGTTCACCGACGCGTTCGACGCAGTCCTCGACGCTGCCGGGATCGTGGCCGTGAAGATCCCGCTCCGCAGCCTGCGCGCGAACGCTTATGCCGAAAGGTTCGTGCTCACCGCTCGGACAGAGCTGCCGTTGCCAGCAGAAGCGGCGTCCGGCGTGGTTCCCTCGTCACGGGGTCTTTGCCGGGGCGTCGGCCCTCACTCGCCGGCCTCTCGGGCCTGCCCGGCCAGGATGTCGGCGGCCTGGGCGGTGCCCGGGCCGGTGGCCGCGGTATTCATGGCGGCAGCGGCGGCTCCCGGGGGAGTACTGGAGGGAACCACCAGAAGCGTGATCGGTATCCGGGTGCCGGCTGTGGTGACGCTGACCGTGTGGCGGGGGATGGTGGTGAACCAGCCCACCCGGACGACACGGCCAGCATCGCCTGTGAGCCGGCGCGGGATCTCATCCCATTCGTCGCGATGGACGGACACCCGCGCCACCCGTACGCCCGGCCGGGCGTCCAGCGCCGCGATCAGGCCAGGCAGCTCGGTTTGCGCGCTGCGTGAGCGTGGCCACCATCCTCCGTCGACCGCGCCATGCCGGATGAGTGCGGGGTCAAAACTGACTCGCGGCGATGGCAGCCCGGCGGGGACCGGGGCAGGTGCGCCGGCGGCCGATGCCACCGGGATGCGGGTGCCCTTGCTGACTCCTTCGGAGATCACCGAGGCCACTGCCGGAGCGCCGTCGTCGTCGAGCCGCGCCAGGGCCAGCCGGTCGGCCGCCTCAACGTCCAGCGGAGTGAGGGTGTTCATGGTGTCAGCGCTCCTGTCTCCGGCGCTCCGGCCGGCCCGCCGCGCGGCGCGGCGCGCGGACTCGCCCGCCGCGTCCGAGCCGGCGCAGCCGAACTGGTAGCGCTCCAGCCCCTCAAGCTCGGGGTGCGCGATAGTCGTCATGCGAACTGGCCTCCGTACTCGAATGCTGGTGTGTCAGATCGCGGACCCGGTCAGCGGCCTGTCAGGTCACCAGGTCACCGGTGTGCGTACCGGCGTGACCGTGGCCGGGATCCGCCGGACTGGCGGGTGGTCAGGTGGTAGGCGAGCAGGAGGATGGCTGCGCCGGCGATGGCGGTGAGCCAGGTGGAGAGGTTGAAGAAGCCGTGCAGGGTGTGGATGTGGAAGATCTTGGTGGCTGCCCAGCCGCCGCCGAGGGCTCCGGCGATGCCGATCAGGCAGGTGAGGATGAGGCCCTGCTGTCTCCTGCCGGGGATCAGCATGTTGGCGGCCAGGCCCGCGCCTAGTCCGAGAATGATCCAGGCGATGATGCCCATGACCGGCTCCTTAGTAGGTGACGTACGGGGATATGGATGAGTGGCCGGCGTGTACCTGTCGGACAGCGCCACGGGATGCAGGCTCCTGCCGCTTCTGATGCGCATGATCCCGGTTGGCGGCCGGGCCTTGTTATGGCTGGTGTCAGCTGGACCGTGGCGTGCGCCGGTCGCGTCGCATGAGGCGCCGCAGCTGGGTGATGCGGGCGGTTCCGGCGGCGGCCATGATCAGCGCGCCGGCGATGGCGGCGAGGAACAGCGCCACGGCCAGTGACAGGCGCAGGTGCGCGCCGAGGAAGCTGATATTCACGGCGTGCGCATTCTGGATGATGAAGATCATCACGACGATCAGGCCGGCGACGGCGGCGATGAGGCTGGTGCGCATGCCGCTGATCCGGGTGTGCATTCGTCCGGACTGAGGCGGCGGGGCCGCGGGTGGCAGCTGGGGAGAGCTGCCGTTGGCTGACTGCGGTGGCAGCGTGGTGGTCGCGCCCTTCGAGGCTGGTTGCTCGGTCATGGCAGTGCTTCCTTCGCCAGCGATAGCGGGCCGCTGACATCCGGCCGGGCGCCTCACTGAGTGGCCCGGCCTTGCTGCAGCCGTCGGCTGCTGACTGTCCGGGTCTGTTCCTCAGCGTACGCATGAAATTTAAAACTAGCAATTTATTTCTAGAAATAGATGATAAGTTTCTGAGAACAGTGAGCTGGAAGTTCCTCACCAACCACGCCAGGCTGCTGCTGTGCATCGCCCGAGACCCCGGCGTGCGGCTGCGCGACGTCCGCGGCCAGCCTGGGCATCACCGAGCGCAGCGCCCATGGGATCGTCGCCGACCCGGCGACGGCCGGGTATGTCGTCAAGCACAAGCAGGGCCGCCGCAACCGCTACCAGATCCAGGCCCACATGCCGCTGCTCGAGCCCGACGGCCAGGAACCTGCCATCGGCGACGTCCTGGCCACGCTGGCTGGCCACGCGGCGGGTCAGAAACCCCCGGGCACCAGCGCCTGCTCAGGATCATGCCGACATCAATGACGGTGCCCAGGAGGAGCGTTCCGGAATCAGCTAGAAGTCCCGGGCGGGCCATATCGTGCACCGGAGGAACCGACCGCGGCAGCTGGCACGGGCAGCGTGCCTGGCGCAGTGTTTCGCCAGCGCCGGGCGGCCGGCGGGTTTTCGTGGCTCCTCCTTCCGGTGATGAGCCCGCAGGCCCTCGGTTAGCTTGCTACCAGGGTTACGGTCTGGGCGGCACTGGTGATGCCTGCATGCAGGGTGCGGGTGGCCTGACCGTAGGTGAGGGCGAGCTGCTGCTCGCGCAGGTACCCGATCACATCCTCGGCGCTGACTGGATGGGCGACGTCGATTCCGCGGCGGGTTCGCCGC
>Ga0134126_10007829_pt1 | contig 13402 bp, 9 predicted proteins | sample KB31752_FD_96881 | JGI IMG/M metagenome (GOLD analysis project Ga0134126, IMG submission 96881) | Terrestrial soil microbial communities with excess Nitrogen fertilizer from Kellogg Biological Station, Michigan, USA - KB3-175-2 | ecosystem: Environmental > Terrestrial > Soil > Unclassified ...
AAATTAAATGATGGAACTGTATTACAAATTATTAGTAAAGAGCAAGCAGAAAATTTAAAATATCAAATTAATAAAATAATATATCTAGGTGACATTTTAATCAGCTATGGTGACTTTTTAGAAAATAATGCACAATTGTTACCCGCAAGCTATGTTGAAGAAATTTGGGCATTAGAATTATTTGAAAAAATAAAAGATAAAGAATTAGAAGATATAATTACAGTTTATTCACATAATAAAATAGTTGATTTTTATTCCAATCCTTTTTCGATAATTCCTACTATTGAAGAGGCATTAAAAATATCCAAATATTTTGATATTCCATTACATCCAAAATATTCCTTTTATTGGGAATCAATTAATCAAGATGATTTTTTATATCTCAGAAAAATTTTAATGAATATTAGAATAGATAATTATTCTAATACATCAACTATTGAATTATTATTTAATAGTTATTTAAAAGACATTTTTGAAAAATTAGGTGTATTTCATAGTATAAATAATACAAATCAAACAATAATATTGTTAGATCTCTCTCAATGTATTTCTCTTATTTATTTATGTCTTCCTGAAATTCAACAATTAATCTCTATAAGCGATTATATAACAAATATTTCTATAAGAGATATTTTCAATCAATTTAAAAAGGAGAATTATATTGAACATCAAAATAAAATCAATACTATAATTCAGAATAATATTGATAATCATAATATTATTGAATTAATAAATGTTATTTCTGATATAAAGATACGTTCAAAATTTGCTTCATCTATCTCTGTACGAGTAGGTAGACCTGAAAAAGCGTCTGAACGGAAAATGAAACCACCTATTCACGTTTTGTTTCCTGTAGGGAATAAAGGAGGACCAATGAGAGATATTTTAAAGGCTTCAAATTCATCTTCCTTTTATTCCGAAAAATCAAATCGATTTTGTATTAGATGCAATATTCCATCATTAGGTAGTATATGTATTTATTGTAATTCGCCTACACCAATTAAAATTATTTGTAAGATTTGTAAAACGGAATCGTTGGATTTGACAATTGATATAATTAATGAAGATAAAAAAAGAAAAAAATGTAACAAATGCGGTAGTGAATATAAAACATTTTCTCCAGTTTATTTTCCGCTAAAATCCATTATTGCAAAGTCTGAAATAAAATTAGGTTTTAAAATAAATTCACCACTTAAGGGTGTAAAATCATTAATGAGTAGAGATAAAGAAGCAGAACCAATTGAAAAAGGGATACTCAGACAAAAATATGGCTTATCTGTATTTAAAGATGGTACAATAAGATTCGACGCCACAAATGAGCCTCTGACACATTTTATGCCTTCTTTTATTAATATACCAATTTCAAAATTACAAGAATTAGGCTATGTCAGAGATCATCAAAATAGTGAACTAAATTCTATGAATCAGGTTATAGAATTATTCAATCAAGATGTTATAATTCCTTTAGAATCCGCAAAGCATTTATTGAAAACTGCTAAATTTATTGACGAAGAGTTAATAGCAATATATAATTTATCTCCAATTTATAATGCATATTCTGTTGATGATTTAATAGGACATTTAATTGTGGGATTGGCTCCTCATACGTCTGTTGGTATTATTGGGAGGATTATAGGATTTACAGAGTCACAAGTATGTTTGGGGTCTCCTATTTGGCATTCAGCAAAAAGAAGAGATTGTGATGGGGATGCTGATTCTATTATGTTACTTGCAGATGCTTTTTTAAATTTTTCATATTCTTTTTTACCTGATAAAATAGGTGGTTTGATGGATGCTCCTTTGCTTATTCAACCAATAATATTACCGCATGAAGTACAGAGGCAAGCACATAATGTTGATATAGATAAAAAATATCCACTTGAATTTTATAGATACACTTGGAAAGGTGTTAAAGCTTCAGATACTTCCAATTTAATTGATATTTTGAAAAATAGAATAGGCGATAATAAACAATTTTATGATTATGGATACACACATCATAGTAATGTCCTTATCTCGGATGTTAATCGCAGTGCTTATTCCACACTTAACACTATGAGAGAAAAATTGGCAATGCAAATTGCTACTGCTAATTTAATAAATTCTGTAGATACTGACGAAGTAATTTCAATAGTATTAACTACTCATATAATACCTGATATTATGGGTAATATGCGGTCTTATTCAGCGCAATCGTTTAGGTGTAATAAATGCGGTGAAAAATACAGACGAATTCCATTACTAGGAAAATGTTTGGTGTGTGAAAATACATTATTACAGACTGTAACGCGAGGTTCTGTGGAAAAATATATCGGATTAGCAGAAGATCTATGCAATAACTTTAAGGTAACAGGATATTTAAAAAGCAGAGTTGAATCATTAATTGTAGAATTAAATTCTGTGTTCCAAGCTAAAGAAATTCAACCTACACTACTTGATTTTTTATAATATTTTAGTAGCAAAAGATCATCTTTCTTTATTATCTTTCATATATCAAGCAAAAACAATGTATCTTATTATGCTTATATCTTTTTCGAAGGTCTTTTGAAGTATATCAAAGTATGTTAGGTCTGTCAAAAAATCATACTAATATAATAAGGCTAGATTTAAAAATACAAACCAAAGAAATTTCTTCTATGAAAAGAAAATAGGAGTTTTACTTTGAATTATACTATCTGGTTGTGAATGATATTGAATCAAAAGATAGATAAAAATATCTTCTAAAAATGATATCTATCCAAATTTTAAAAGAATATGATACACATTCAATTTCTACTACATGAATAGATCAATATCCTATTGTACGTTAATTTCTGAGATACATCATTACATACTTCTCCGTTTGAAAAAAGTATTATTGAAAGAATTATACTATAAATAAAGTTTAGAATAACAAGAATTTGATGACTATTTTCCTTGGCAACTAAAAATTTTAAACGAAATATGTCAAGTAACAGTTATCTAATTTACAGATTATTATAACATGAAATAATACCTTAACTTTAGAACCAAAAGATCTGTATAATAATTTAAAAACAGTATGCAGGATTGTTAATTAAAATCGATTTTATAAGGTTTTAAATTAGATAAATTAATTGCTATTGCTATAGCTGGGGTAGGTGTAATGCCCATTGTCTGTTGGAAAGGAGTTTGGGATTGCCATGCTCCTGAATTTATAAGAAGAGTTCCTTTGTAACTATCGACATCTATTACATGGACATGTCCAGAATGAAGAATGTCAGGTACCTCTTCAATCACCATCATATCTTCCTTTTCTGGTGCAATTGGTGTTCTTTGACCATAAATCGGAGATAAATGTCTTGATTTTAGTAATATTTTCATAGCTTCAGCAGGTTTCGAATAACTAAGTCCCGGTAGAGATGCGATTACATCATCCAAGCTTTGACCGTGGAACATTAGTATTTTAACTCCCTCCATATTTATCATGCAAGGGTTTCCTAAAAGACTAATATTATCAAGGGAATACAATTTCTCTGCATATTTCTTTGGTATAGCTGGTTGAGGTAATGCTCTTCTACCCAAATCATGGTTTCCTGGAATTAAGAAAACTTTCATATGTTTAGGTATTTTTGATAAAATTTTAATTGCATGATCCATTTGAGAGTATGAATCTTTTTCTAATAATTCTCTGTCCTGGTTAGGAAATATTCCAATTCCATCAATTAAATCACCGCAAATACAAATATATTTTATCTTTGAAACGATTTCTTTGTTAGTTCCATTTCCGTTTAGCCATTCTAAAAAATTTTGAAATTCATTTTCCATAAAAAATTTACTACCAATATGCAAATCGGAAATTAAAATACTATATATTTCTGAGCTTGATCGGTTGGGAATCCTATCTGGAATATCTAAAGAAAATAGATTTTTAATGATATTCTTTCTTTTCTTTGGATTATTTTCAAATTCAATCATAACCATTTGATCCACAGTTAACATGGAAACTTGTTTTTTTATATCATCATCGTATGTTGTAGCTGTTAATAATCCGGTATGATCGTCAATTGTAAGATCATAGTTATTATTTTTTATATCTTTACCCATAACTAGACCTGCAACAAATAAAGAACTATCCATATCTTCTTTTGACATTGAATTATAATTTATTTTTGTTTGATTAAACAATTGTTTGGCAATTTCTATTTTTTTAATCTTTTTACTATCTTGTCTTAGAGATAGTATCTTTAATGATTTTTCAAATCTGCTTTTGAATAACGATGTATATCCTTCTACTCCTTCCCCACTGTTAATTTTATCATTTGAATCATAAATAATTTTAAAACCATCTTCCTTTTTTTCTTTGTAATTCATAAACTTGTTAAATTTCTTTGAAAATAGATTTTCTTCTTCTTTGTTATCATTTTTATATTTCGGTTTTGTTAGTGATTCGGAAATTAATAATTCTGAATTATTTGCTTTTTTAGTTATTTTATTTGATAAGAATTCTATGGAATTTTTTATATCTTCTGATTTTAAAACCATCGATTCTTTATTATTCTTTTTATTAGAAAGGATATCTTCTATAACTTTAAAATGATTATCTTGAATTTGTGTCATCAAATTCAGTGCATCAGGATGAATTTGAAACCCTTTACTGGTTATAAAAGAAATTATTTTAGATAGATTATTATTAACCGTCACTATTAACTTATGAATATAATTAGATTTTTTAAGTCTTTATAATGACAAATTTTTATACCCATCAAAAAGAATTATGTTTGAATGTTATATAGTTTTAAAAAGAGATTATTATTTTTCCTGTTTGCAATGTTATTTTTCCTGGGGCTTTTTCAATTGGGATATATAATTAAAATAGATAAATCGTTTTCCAAAGAATTATCCAAGAACTTTGCTAATCAAATACATGGTATTAATGCACTAGGTATATTTCTGAATAATTTTAAAATAGCACTAATAATGTTTATCCCTGTATTAGGTATAGTCATAGGTAGCTTTTCTGCATTTTCTACTGGACTGGTTTTTAATTCTATAGTAAATTTATCCCATCTTAATTATTCTAATCCTTTAATAGTATTTTTAACACCTTTTGGGTTTTTAGAACTACTTTCATATGGTCTAGCAATTTCCAGAGGTGGAATTTTTTTACTTGAAATATTAAAAAATAGGATATCAAAAAAATCTATATTATTTTTATTGGTGGAAATTGGAATAGTATGTACTATGTTATTTATAGGATCTATTATTGAATGGAATATGATAGGTCATTTGCATAAACGAACTTTATAATTATATCATTGTTATAAAATGCCATAGTGTTTAAATAGTTTTAATGAAAAGCTACGTTTAGTGAATTAGATGCCAGTTGCAATACTTCCAGATATTAGTGAACAACATTGTATTGGATGCGCTTTATGTGTAGAGATTTGTACAGCTCTTGGTCCTGATGTATTAAGAGTAAAACCCGTAGAAGGTTGGAAAAGAGGAAAAGCATTCGTCTTCTATCCAGAACGATGTATTTCTGATGGTGCCTGTATTGGTGTTTGTCCAACAAAAGCAATTTTCTGGATGAGGCCAATGGAATATACTCCAGGACAACCTATTCCATTAAAGAAACACGCCATATTTACAAAAGGCTGGGAAGAAGGCTAAGTTTCATCCATTTATTTTTTTTATTACTTTGTTTATAAATTGTAATTTATAGAATTTAAATATAGATTAAATTTTTTATTTAATGAATTTGACAAAAAAATTATTTGTTATAGGAGTTGGTCCGGGTTCAAAAAAATATCTTACTGACTATTCAAAAGAATTAATTAAAAATTCTCATTTTATAATAGGATATAAGTATACATTATCTACCATTTCTCATCTTATCGATAGATCTTCTCAACAAGTTTTTGAAATTACAATGAAAAACCAAGAAGAAGTTTATTTAAATGTATTTAATAATTTAATGAAAAATGATGATCAATGTGTTGTGCCATTTACTGGGGATGTAAATTTTTCTGAATCAGAAGTAGTCGATAGATTACTAGATCTTTTTGGAGATGATAATGTCGAGATAATTCCAGGGATCAGCTCAATACAGATTGCTTCTGCAAAATCCAAAGTACCATTAGATAAATCAGTAATAATTACTTTTCACGTTACAAGTAATATCGAAGAAAAAAAATTGGATCTCTTAAAATCAGTAGCTGATAAAAAAAGTATTATATTGGTACCTAGGCCATGGCCATCCATTCCTTCTAAAAATTTTATGCCTTCGGAAATATCCTTATTTTTAAAAGAGAAAGGATTAGATACATCAATAATAAACGTTTGGGTATTTGAATATTTGACTGATGAACTAAAGGAGACATCCTATAAAGGAACTATGGATTCTTTAGAGGGCAAAAAATTTAGTGACTTATCTGTGATGGTTATTGATCAAAATATACGCCAAACGTACTTAGAGTTTTAATTCTTGACTGGTACATTTTAATGTAAATAATATATTACAAGTATTGGTATATACTATTAAAATGAGTAAAAAAGAGGTTAGATATTGTATTGAATGTGGTTCTAAGATGTCTAAAACTTTAAAACTATGTCCAGCATGCGGTGAATCTCAACTTTAATATTTTAGATATCAATCTTATTCAATCTTTTCTTTTGCGTATATTGTTACTTAATGATATTTATTATAAAGGACATATTTTATTCATGAAAGTATGGTAAAGAAATTAACTCTTCTTATACCTGTAATTATCTCCTCTGTGATAATAGGAATATTAGGATTAATTTTTATTCCAAGTGATATCAAAAACGGTAATTTTGGTTTTCCCATGGGTACAATAAAAATTGATAAAAAAATTATGAAAGTGGAGATGGCGGAATCAACATTGGATAAACAAAGATGGTTGATGTTTAGAGACGAAAAATTAAAGCCTGATAGTGGATTATTAATGGTATATGATAAACCCGATTTGTATTCCATGTGGTTAATAAATATTAAATACCCTCTTGATTTACTTTGGTTTGATCAAAATGGGAATCTTGTTTATAGTGTAAAAAATGCCCAGCCTTGTTACAATATTCTTGATTCGTCTACTTGTACATATAAAAATACAAATCCAGCAAAATTAATTCTGGCTACTCGTGCAGGCTTTATTCTACAAAATGAAATAACAAATAAATCTAAAATAGAAATATTGTAGCAGAGACAAAAATAAGAATTTAAATAAAATCTATAGATATTTATTTAGTTCATTCATTTCGTGAACTATTTCTTCTATCGAAGCTTCATCTTCTAATGTTGAAATATCGCCTATGGTTTGATTGTTTATAATCGATCTGAGGAGTCTCCGCATTATTTTACCACTTCTTGTTTTGGGAAGTTTATTTACAAAATAAATCTTTTCTGCGACAGCGATAGGTCCTATAGTATTTCTTATATGTTCATTAATTTCTTTATCCAATTTCTCATGAGGATTAATATTTGATTTAAGAACTATGAAAGCAATAATCGATTCTCCTTTTATATCATTATGTTTACTGGTCACTGCAGCCTCGCCAATTGCTTGGTGAGATAAAAATGCACTTTCTAATTCAATTGTTCCTAATCTATGACCTGAAACCTTTAAAATATCATCTGCTCTACCCAATACCCATATATAGTTATCATTATCTATAAGTGCAAAATCTCCTGCAAAATAACTATCGGATACTTTTTCCCAATACGTTTTTTTATACCTATCATCATCATTCCATAATGATATTAACATTCCAGGCCATGGTCTTTTAATTACAAGATATCCTTTTTTACCATTTTCTGTTTTTTTACCTGTTTCGTCAACAATTTCTAATTCTATTCCAGGTAATGAAAATGATCCCGAACCAGGTTTCATTTTAATATTTTCTATGGCGGTACACATACTGATCATTATTCCTCCTGTCTCAGTTTGCCACCATGTATCAACAATTGGACATTTTTGTTTTCCTATAACATTGAAATACCATAACCAAACTTCTGGATTAATAGGTTCACCTACTGTACCTAATAATCGTAATGTAGATAGATCATGGGAATTAGGTATTTTGTCTCCGTATTTTTTGTAAGCCCGTAATGCGGTTGGTGTAGTATAAAGAATGGTCGCTCCATGTTTCTCTATGATTTTCCAATATCTGTCGTTATCTGGAAAATCTGGAGCACCTTCATACATTATTTCTGTTATTCCATGCATTAGTGGTGCGTATACAATATAACTATGTCCTGTTACCCATCCTATATCTGCAGTACAAAAGAAAATATCTTTCATTGTAAAATTGAAAACCCATTTTGCAGAATTATATAAATGAGTTAAATATCCACCAGTACCATGGATAACGCCTTTTGGTTTTCCAGTGGTTCCAGATGTATATAAAATAAATAAAGGATCAGAACTATCCATCCATTCTGATTCACAGTATGGGGATTCTTTTTCAATAAAATCATTAAACCAAATATCCTTTTCACCCATCATTATTTCTTCAAATGTTCTTTTTACAACAATTACTTTTTCTATTGTAGGAATTTTTTTTATTGCATCATCCACTATTTTTTTTAACGGAATAATTTTACCTCTTCTGAAACCCCCATCTGCAGTGATTATCATTTTAGACTTTGAATCATTCGCTCTATCAGCTATTGATTGAGAACTAAATCCTGAAAAAACCACAGAATGAATCGCCCCTATTCTGGCACAGGCAAGCATGGAAATACATAACTCGGGAATCATAGGAAGGTAAATTGTAATTCTATCTCCTTTTTTAATTCCAGTTTTTTTTAATGCATTAGCTAAACGATTTACTTTATAATATATTTGATTATAAGTTAAAGTAGATGATTCTCCATTTTCTCCTTCCCATATAATTGCAGCTTTATTTTTTATGTTTGTTGTTAAATGTCTATCAAGACAATTATATGCAGCATTTAATTTACCATTTTGAAACCATTTTGCAAATGGTGGATTCCAATCTAAAACTTTATCCCACTGCTTAAACCATATTAATTTTTTTGCACAATCAGACCAGAATTGCTCTGGAGTATTTAAAGCATAATTTTTTATTTCCTCAATTTCTTTTCCTTCAAGTGATATGATTTGATTGTCTGAATCTATATTATTATTTACCATGAAAATTGAAAGAAGAATTGTTTACTTAAACACTTTTTTAAATTATATAATACAAACAATTATAAAATTTTTATATTATATTGTTGCAATATATTAAAATAAATAAAGCGAACGAAAATAAGATGTGAAATATAGAAGCAGAACAGAGATAGTAGCAATGATCCTTGATGCAGCTAATGGCGGTGCCACAAAGACAAAAATTATGTACAAAGCATTTTTAAGTTATGCTCAATTACGTGAATATTTATCGGTATTGATCGAAAATAATTTAATTGAATATATTGAAGGATCACAGAAATATAAAACAACTGAAAAGGGATTAAATTTTCTGAAAATGCATAATGAGATAGGCGAGCTATTAAGTACACAAAAACAAGAATAAATGGATCATTTTCATTTTATTCTATCTTTTTATCATGCCGAAAAATAACAATTCATACTTCTATTTTCATTAAGCTTCAATAAAATAAGCCAAATTTTACTATATTTTTACTAAATATTTTTTTAAATCTTAACTATTAATAAATGATATTCTACACCATTCTAAAATTTTAATAGATATATTATTTTTGACAAACTAAATATAAAATATTCAATTAAAATTTTTTATCGTTCTTGTCATTAAAATGGGATATTTTAATTTTAACAAATTAAATATCTATTACCAAATATAGTTATTAAAGTGCAAATTATTATTAAACACTACTTAATAACTATATATCGATAATATATTATTATTTAAACTGGTTAATTAGTGGATGTAATTATAGGATTGATCTCTTTTTGTTCATCTTCTTCGGTATTGGTTATTTCAGTATTATTTGCTTCTATTGCATTTGGAATTATTTGTTCCTCTCCAATTCCTACTTCTTGATTTTGTTCATCATTATCATTTAATTCAGGGGAAATCTCAATTTCCTCTGTTATATTTTCATTTTTATTTCCTGTGTTTATAGTACTTTCTTTAATATCGTTAGTTGGTGGTACAGCTAGTACATTATCTATTGTTTGTTGTGATAATTTGTTCATAATATTTCTAATTTCCGATTTTTCAAGGTTTATATGATCCACTAATTCGTTTGTGTGCAAACTAATTTGTTGATATATATCTTCTGTAATTTCACCGCTCTTAAATTGTAGTTTAGCATCAAATAATACAGATCTTATTCTTTTCGATTCCATATCTAATTCTGATATTCTTTGTTGTAATTTTTCAAATATTTCTTTTGTATTTTCACCTAATTTTTCAAGCCTTTTTTCATATTTTAGATATGCAAATTCTGCATCATCTTTCATATTATCATTTTCAGCAACAATTTCTTGTAATGCCTTAATTCTTTTTAATGTCATCGATTTTTCTCTCAAAAGTTTTTGAGCATCAAGTCTCCATCTTGGAATAAAAATAACATAATCTCCTTGAACTAAAAGTTGTTCATATGGTAAATTTTTAATACCGGTAGATCCACAGTCAACACTGACTGATTCAATAGATCCCTCAATATCTGTTACTATGCCTATACCTTTTCCTATATAGGTTCCATACATGTCTTTAACTTTTTTACCCACAAACTCGAGCTTCAATTCGCTCATGGATCTTTATTCTAATTATAGTATAATGGTCATCATGTGAAAAAAATTTAATCTATTTATAATAATTGTTTAACTAATATCATGTAAAAATTATTTTTTAAAAAATTAGTATTGTTATTAAATATTAAAGCAGATTATATTTTGTTAAAATTTTATATAAAAATAATAAATATAATATATTATTTAATTAATGATAGTTATTATAAGCAAAAAGATATACATTATAACATAATAGTATTTTTGATTTTCAAATTATTCATTTCAAGATCAAATATTTTCAATTCTTCCTTTAAATAGATTAATTTTTATTGTAAATAGCTCAAGATTTTTTCATCTATTTGTTTCTATTAATGACGATATAATACTGTATATTGCAATCAAAATATTCATAGTTGATTTTCTTGACTTTCTTATGAATATCTTTAATTTAATCCGAATCGTCAATAACTTTAAAACTAGCAGTATCTTTATTATTCAAACTAGAGATCGGTTGTATAGATCCTCATTTTTTATTGTTTAATGTTGTCATTGTTTTATTAAATCGTGAAATCTCTTGAAATAAAAAATTTTATAAATAGTGCCCAAAACAAGGAGTACTAGATGACTTAATTGTGCAAAAGTAGAAATGAATTTAAAATGATTAAAATCTTTAACTAAAAAATAGTTATTTTACTAGTGTTATAAATAAAAAAGAACTTATTGAATCCATCCATTTTTTAGTATATTATTTGTATTTTCATTTACTTGTGAATGAGCTGAATTACTATTACTATTATTTTGGTTATTATTTTGATTAGCATCGATTCCTTGATTGGTATTAGATGGATTTGCATTTTTATTAAACAGATTTTCCATTAAATTTTTACCTGTGTGTAGATTATTAGAGTACAGAGAAGATTCTACATCTTGATCATGATCGACTGTTTGATTTCCTCTTATACCTTGTGTGGAATTATCATTATGATTGCTTTGATCAAAGTTTGACATCAAGTTTTGTGAATTAAATAATGATTTTGCTAAAGTAGAGTGATGAATATGCTGTGTTTGATCAGTTTGTTGTGGTCCATTTACACCTTGTTGTGTATTTCCTCTTCCTGTATGTGTATCAGTATTCAATTGAGTGTCAGAACCTATCATAAATTCATTTGAATTTGGAGAAGCATGAGTATGTTGAAATTGATTAGCATTTTGAAGCCCGCTTATATTTTGATTAGAGGATGATCTATCTGCTAAATGCGTGTTTATTTTTGAATTGAAATAATTTTGATCATAAGAAGATTGGGGATTGTATTTTATTGCGTGATTATCATTATAGTGAGTTTGGTTAAACATTTGAACTCCAAATCCTTGTTGATTTGATTTGGAATTATCACCATTTGCAAAGTTTGTCTTTGTATTTTGACCTAATTGATGAAATTTAGAGCCATTTATACCAAAATTCAAAGAGTTTGTTTGATATTGTAACGCTTTTTGATCATCATTCAAGCCTTGTGTTGTAATAGAATTGCGTCCATTTGCACTATTTAATGCATTATTATTTTCTCCTTGAGAGTTAGTTGAATTATGAGATTTGAATATTGTTTGATTATTGTTTATATTTTGAGAAGCATTATTATCCTGTTTTGTTATTGAGTTAGTTCCCGCTTGATCATTTGCTTTTGTATTGAAAGCAAATTGATTATCTTTAGCTGATGATGCCAATGTATCATTTTGTTTTGAATGGGCGAATTGATTGCCTATTTGAGTTTGCTGAGTATTAGAATTGTCTCCAAATGCTCTATTGTGAATTTGATTAGTTGTTAGCTGATTATTATTTGAAGATGATGAATTTTTGACAAATTGTTCTTGTTGTATATCTTGGTTTGAATTTACCTTTTGATTAACATTGGAGTTTTTTCCACCACCTAAATTTTGTATATCATTTTTTGCAAGTTGTGTACTTATAGAATTAGGTGAAAAATTAATAGTTTGATCCTGTGAAGTATTTTGCTCACCTTCGATTGATTGGTTGTTGAGAGCATACGCCACTTTATTGAATCCTATGTGCGTAGTTGTTGACATCATTGTCGGAGTCATAATTACCATGATCATTACTGCTAGACAAAAACTAAATACGAATTTTTTTATATTATTTTCAATTTGATACTTATTGTTTTTTTTAATTAACAAATTCTCTTAATCTTTAAATTAGAACTTAATAAATTTTGCTAGGTATTCTATTAATGAACTATATTACAATATCGTTCTTTTAATAAGAATCTAAAATAAAATAATATTAGAACATAAATACTGTATAGTATATTATATTATTAAACCTTATTATGTATTCTATTAATGAACTATATTACAATATCGTTCTTTTAATGAGTACTCATATAGAAATGTTAATAAAATTTATATATAGTAATGAATATTAAAAAACAATATTGATATTTATATCAAAGATAATGCTTTTTTTAACAGTTTTGATAATTACCACAAATATCTACTATATTAGTAACGATATAAATTATATTAAAGCCAAAATGGATTTTAATTATAAATTAAATTATAACTCAGACAATATGGAAAAACCTAATAATTTTGGAAATAAATTAAATGCATTTCAAGCAAATAGTAGCATTAATGTTGACACAAAAAAAATAAATAATGATAAAAATGAAAACAGAAATTTCAAA
>Ga0134126_10007830_pt1 | contig 13400 bp, 13 predicted proteins | sample KB31752_FD_96881 | JGI IMG/M metagenome (GOLD analysis project Ga0134126, IMG submission 96881) | Terrestrial soil microbial communities with excess Nitrogen fertilizer from Kellogg Biological Station, Michigan, USA - KB3-175-2 | ecosystem: Environmental > Terrestrial > Soil > Unclassified ...
GACGCCGTGGCCATGCACCTCAATCTGGCGGCGTTCGTCGGACGCGGCGCGGCCGATCCCCTCGACAATCTCCTTGCCGTGATCGAGCAGACCCAAAAAAAATGGGCGGGCGTCGGACACTTCGTGCTGGCGCTGCGCAGCGACGGATCGCCCGAACTCGACGAAAAAAAGCGCGCCTATCGCGCCAAGGCTTCGGCGGTCGGGGTTCCGGTGTTCGACGAGATCCCGCAAATGGCCAAGGCGCTTTCGGTTGTCGGTCACATCGAAAAGCGGCTTGCCAGCCGTGCGAAGTAAGCGGCTCTATTTCAGGCCGGTCCGCTTCTTGAAGGAAGTAACCTGCTCGGGCGTAAAGCACGACATGCGAATGTCACGCAGATAGGGCCCGAAGGCTTCGTCAATCTGCGTGCCAAATTTGGCGAAGATTTCCGCGATATAGAGGTCGTGGCGGATGAGCGACTGCGCCATCGTCACAACCGGAGGACAGCTCGTATGCGCCGCCAGGACCTCGCCCTCCATGTTAGCGGTCAGCATCTTCTCGTGATCGACGGCGATAGTGAACAGGTTGTCGGCGGTGCCCATGCGCGTGCCGTCGCGTTCGTGAATATAGATGCGGCACTGGTCGTTGAAACGGAACTCGTCGGCGTCTTTTCCGAACAAAACGATGATCAGGGCGACGCCGCGCGCGGCCGCCTTCCGCAAGGCGGCCTTGTGCCGGCGGATGACGTCGTCGGCGGCCTTGATCCAGATGGCGTGACGGCTTTCGGCGATCAACGAGTCGATCTTGTCCTGAACGGCCATGTCACCGTGCGTCATCCAGACATGATAGTCCGGATCGGCCGGGGTCAGCGCCGCCAGCCGGTCTGACAGGTCGCTGCAGAGCGAGTTGGTCTGGCGCGAGATCGCCTCGAACAAAGCTTTCGGCGGAGCCGCCACGTACCGAAGCGGCTCCTCGTTGACGGGCAAGACAGCGCCGCGCTGCGCCAGGGCCTCGAGCGCGGCATAAGTATTCGCGCGCGGAACGCCGGCCGCCTTCGCAACCTCGTAAGCGGTCGCGGGGCTGGACTTCAGCAGTTGCACGTAGATGCGGGCTTCATAGTCGGTGAAGCCGAGTTCGCGAAGTCCGGCGAGGATTTCCTTATTCGCCGTCTGGATATGGCCGACCCGGGTAACGACCATCACCATCCCTCCATCGTCAAGCTGATACCGATGCTAACAGACTGTCGAGACGCTGATCAATGAACCCGGTCGACACGTCGCCCGATGCGAATGTCTCGTCGTTGAGGCAGGCAATGAGAAAGTCGCGGTTGTTGCGAATGCCCTCGATTTCGAAGGCGCGCAGCGCCTGCGCCAGCTTTTCGCGTGCCCGATCGCGCGTTGCCTCATGCACGATTACCTTGGCGATCATAGGATCATAGAATGGAGTGACCGTGTCGCCCTCGCGATAGCCGGCGTCGACCCGCAGCCCTTCCATGCTCGGCAGACGAAAACGCTCGAGCTTGCCAGGCGATGGCATGAATTTCTTCGACGGGTTTTCGGCGTAGATGCGCGCCTCGATGGCGTGGCCGACCGGTTTGACTGCCGCCTGAACGACCGGACGCAGCGTGCCGCGCGCGAGTTCGATCTGCATCGCTACGAGGTCACGGTCGGTCAGCATCTCGGTGACGGGATGTTCGACCTGAATGCGCGTATTCATTTCCAGGAAGAAATATTCGAACGTGCCGGCATCGACCACGAACTCGACGGTGCCGGCGCCGCGGTAACGGGTGGCCTGGCAGAGCGCAACCGCATCGGCCGCCATCAGGTCGCGAATTTCGGCCGGCAACCGCGGGGCCGGACTTTCCTCGATGACTTTCTGATAGCGCCGCTGCAGGGAGCAATCGCGTTCATACAGATGGATGGCCGTGCCGTCGCCGAATCCGAACACCTGCATTTCGACATGGCGCGCCCTGGGAATGAAGCGTTCGAGAAAGATAGCGCCGTCGCCGAAGGCTTTCGCGGCCATCGACTGGGTCGCCATCGCAACTTCGCGCAGCTGCTCCGGCCGGTCGACCCGGCGCATGCCAATGCCTCCGCCACCGGCGGAAGCTTTGACCAACAGCGGATAACCAACCGTCTCGGCGGCCTGCTCAAGGCCGTCGAGCTGCTCGACCTCGAAACGGCGGCTGCCGGGCACGACCGGAACGCCGGCGCGGCGCGCGATTTCGCGCGCACGCTGCTTATCGCCCATATCGCGGATGGTCTGCGGGTCAGGCCCGATGAAGACGAGGCCCGCGGCGCCGACGGCTTCGGCAAAGTTGGCGTTTTCGGATAGGAAGCCATAACCCGGGTGCACGGCGCCGGCGCCGCTGTCGGCTGCTACGGTGAGTAAACGATCTACGCGCAGATAGCTGTCTTGTGCCCGCGAGCCGCCGACCGGATAGGACTCGTCGGCTTCGGCGACATGGGCCAGCGTCGCGTCGGCCTCCGAATAGACCGACACCGACCTGATCCCAAGACGGCGGCAGGAGGCGATGACGCGCCGGGCGATTTCGCCGCGGTTAGCAATCAGAACGATGTCGAAATCCGGCATCACACTTCGAGCCGCACAACCACGGATCCTTCCGAAACCACGTCGCCCTCGGCCACCAGAATCTCACTGACGGTACCTGCTTCCGGTGCCGAAACCGGAATCTCCATCTTCATCGATTCGAGGATCAGCAAGGTGCCGTCCTCCTCGACCGCGTCGCCGGCCTTGGCGACGATCTTCCAGACATTGCCGGTGATCTCAGTTTTCACGTCAACGAAGGCCATAGCTCAACCTTTTGGAGTATGTGGGCAGGCAGCAGCATAGCCTGCTTCAGTTAGTTGTTGCAATCGCTACTACTAATCTGGTTTTCTGCTGGTCCCAACCATAAGGCGCCGGGCATGTCGGAAATCGACCGTCTTTTTACGATCACTCAGGCGGCGAGCTACCGCACACTACCGCGCACGCTACGAATCCTGGCAGAGAATACGGTACGCAACGGCTTTCAGGAGGACGCGCTCGCCATCCTTGAACGAAAACGGGCGGCTCTGAGGTTGCGGCCAACGCGGCTGGTGATGCAGGACCTCCTGGCGGTCCCATTGCTTGCCGACCTTGCCTCGCTTCGGGATGAGCTTGCGAAGCGGAACATCGACCCAACGCGCGTCAATCCGCATCTTCCGACCGACCTCGTCATCGATCATTCGATGACGGTCGAACACTACGGCAGTCCGCAGGCCCGCCGCCTCAACGAGGAACGGGAAATCTCGATCAACCGGGAGCGGTTCACGTTCCTGCGATGGTGCGGTCAGGCGTTTTCCAACCTGCGGATGATTCCGCCGGGCAATGGGATCGTCCACCAGATCAATCTTGAGCAGCTTGCGACCTGCGCCGTGGCCGAATCCATCGGTGGCACCGAGCGCCTCTATCCGGAATTCGTAATCGGCAACGATAGCCATACGCCCATGATCAATGGGCTCGGCGTTCTGGGATGGGGCGTTGGCGGCCTTGAGGCCGAAATTGCCCTGCTCGGGCGCCCGCTTGAAATCATCACGCCGAAAGTGGTCGGAGTGCGGCTCGCCGGGCGACTGCGCGGCACGGCGACCGCGACCGATCTTGCGCTCTATCTCACGGAGCTCCTACGCAAGGCGGATGTGGTCGATCAATTCGTCGAGTTTTTCGGTCCCGGTCTCGCCGACCTGTCCGTGTCCGATCGCGCGACCGCTTCCAACATGGCGCCTGAATATGGCGCGACCTGTGCCTATTTCCCGATCGACCAGAGGTCGCTTGATTACCTCGACACCTACGGCCGCCCACGCACGCTAATTGAACGAGTAGAACGTATGGCGCGTGGGCTCGAACTCTGGAACGATGGCGACGAGAGCATGGCTTTCGATCGCGTCATCGACCTCGATCTGAACACGCTGCGCTCGTCGGTCGCCGGACCGGCGCGCCCGCACGACCGAGTACTCCTTGAAAATGTGCCGGCGGCGTTCACCAGCTCTTGCTCACAAAAACGGCGCGCCGACGTTCCTGCCTGCAACCGAAGCTACGGCGACGGTGACATCGTGATCGCCGCGATCACCAGTTGCACCAATACAGCCAACCCTCGCGCCGTGCTGCAGGCGGGCTTGCTGGCGCGCAATGCTGTCCGGCGTGGACTGAAGGTCCCGCAAGGCATCAAGACGTCGTTCGCGCCTGGCTCGCTGAACGTTGCGAACTATCTCACCAAGTTCGGCCTGCAAAACGATCTCGATGCGCTCGGCTTCAACGTGGTCGGCTTCGCTTGTACGACGTGCAATGGCATGTCCGGGCCGGTTCATCCGGAAGTCGCAGCCGCCGTCGATGGCAATAATTTGCATTGCGCCGCCGTACTGTCGGGCAATCGCAACTTTCCCGGACGCATCCACCCTCAGGCGCGGGCTAACTTCATCATGTCTCCCGCGCTGGTCGTCGCTTACGCAATCGCGGGAACGATCCTCAAGGATCTCACGTCCGACCCAATCGGAACGGACAGCGATGGGCAGCCTGTCCTGCTCTCCAATATTTGGCCGGACGAGAAGGAGGTCGATGCACTCGTCGCCAGAGCGGCGCAAGGATTCTCCGAGAAGCGCGAGATTGTAGCAAGCGAAGAGAGCCGGCACGCCTGGAACGCACTCCCGATGACACCCGGCGCGCTCTACGCATGGGATCACAACAGCACGTACGTTAAACCGTCGCCCTATTTCGCCGAAAGCGCACGAGCCGGGAACGGCGGCATCGAACTTCGAAGTTTGCGGCCCATTGCCATGTTCGGCGATTCCATCAACACCGACCACATAGCGCCCGTCGGTTTTATCAAGACGGACAGCGCCGCCGGGCAATTCTTGTTGGCGCAGGGCATCGCGCCCAAGGACTTCAATTCCTATGGAACGCGGCGCGCGAGTCCGGAAATCGTCGCCCGCTCCTTCTTCGCCAACCACACTTTGCAGAACCGTATGGCCGAGCCAGCAAGCGGCAGCGTGACGCGACTGCTACCCGGCGGGGATGTCGTGCCGATATTCGACGCCGTCGAAGCTTATGCGAAGGAACGCGTCGGCGTCGTTGTGGTCGCCGGCCGAAATTATGGCAGCGGCTCCTCGCGAGATACCGCAGCCAAGGCGTCTTATCTCGCCGGCGTGAAGGCCGTCATTGCCCAATCGTTCGAACGCATTCATCGGTCGAACCTGGTCAACATGGGAATCATACCGCTCGAATTTACAAGCGGACAGTCGATCGATTCCCTGGGCCTGCTGGGTGCTGTGAGCTTCGACGTAGCCGCTTTGCCCTCTGAATTTTCACCGCACATGACTACGATTGTCTCAGCTTCCTTGCGCGATGGCAGCAAGATCACGTTCGAAACGATCGTTAGGATCGCAACCGCTTCCGAGCTGGAGACGGTTCTGGCCGGCGGAATTCTGACTGAAATGGTTTCCGAATTGGCGACACGCCGCCAGCCGGGGTTACTCCTAAGCCAGCATTGATCACGGGCCGCCGCTCGAGTCGCGCTCGAGCGCGCCCTGCATATAGCAGCCCCGCGGGCGGGCCCTTTGCGGTTATCCGGGAAATCTCTGGCTGGAAGAGGGAGTGATGATTATTATGATCGAACGGTGCCGCCAGGCATCGAGGAGCAGACAAGGCTGACACTCGACAACATTAAGAAATGCGTGGAAGCAGTTGGCGTCACTATGGACGACATATTCAAGGTCGTCATCATGCTGAAGAATCCGGCTGATTATAAGAAAATGAACGCGGTGCGCGCCGAATACTTCAAAAAGGAACCTCCGATAAGCACGTGCTTCCGGGCGGAAGTCATGCGCGACGATCTGCTGATCGAAATCGAAGCAGTCGCGCTGGTCAAATCCGGCGCCTGAACCGTCATTGCCATAATTAACGTGAGCGACATATCATGAAAATCGTCGATCTCTCCCACGTAATGAATGTACATACTCCCGGTTGGGTCGGCTACGCCGGCAACAAGATGTACTACGCACAGAACTTACAGACGGCCCGCATCGTCGCCCAACGAATCGATACTGCGCTGCACGTCGGCACGCATTTTGACGGCGCCATGCACGCGACCGATAACCCCAAGGGCGACATGGCGCATCTGCCGCTCGACTATCTGGTCAATCGCGGCGTGGTGGTCGATATATCAAAGCACATGCATGACTGGGCGGTGATCACACCGGAGATGATCGAGAGCGCCGGTGCCGACATCCGTGAAGGAGACATTCTGGTTCTGCACACAGGATGGCATAAGCATTATGAAGGCCAATCGCAGCAGGACCTGGTGCGGTACTTCTGTTATCACCCCGGCCCCAGCCTCGACACGCTGCACTGGATGTTAAAGAAAAAAATTAAGTGGTGGGGCATGGATACGGGCTCGTGCGACCACGCGATGAACACCTCGATACGTTATATGCGCCCTGATCTCGCGGAGGAGTTCACGAAGCTGCATGGCAAAACGCCCGGCGAGTTCTTCGGCACCTTCGAATACACGCACAAGAAATCCGGCCGCAAAGTCTCGGCCGACGTCTTTCCGTTCCACAACTGGGCATTTCAGGAAGGCCTGCTGCACGCCGAAAATCTTGGCGGCGACATCGAGATGATGTTGGGCAAACGCTGCCTGATCGGCGCCTTTCCGTGGCGCTATGAGGGACTGGAGGGTTGCCCCTGCCGCATTGTGTGTTTCCTCGACACTGATGAGTCGGTCGAAGCCATCGGAAACGCGGCCAAGGCGATTCTAATCTGATATTGCGGCACCGCGTAGACGGATGAGCGCCGCTCCTTACTCGTCTACTGACTTGTCTGCCTGCGCGCAGGTCACCTAAGGGCGCGCCTTCTCAGTATACCAAGGGATTGACTCGTCAATCACGGATTTCTATGCCTCGCACGGACGAGAACAACAACTCTCGACATGTGATGATGCGAAAGGATTGGTTGTGACCGAACTCGCCGAGATGCGTACCGCCGACGGTACCAGAATCGTCTACCGACTTTACAATCGCCCGCAGTCGATGCACCGCATCGCTCTCGTCCATTCGCTCGCGATGGATCACACCTTCTGGCTGCCGGTGGCCGAACAGTTGGCGGCGGATGCATCCGTTCTTGTTTACGATTGTCGCGGCCACGGACAGTCGGACAAACCTTCCGGTCCGTACACGACCGCGCTGTTCGCCGCCGATCTCGCCAACCTGATGGATGCAATCAACTGGTCGTCCGCCGCGGTCGCCGGCGCCTCAATGGGCGGCTGCGTTTCGCTTGCCTTCGCCGCCCAATTCCCAAAGCGCACGCAAGCCCTCGGCCTTATCGACACCACGGCGTGGTATGGCCCCGAAGCACCCCAGCGATGGGAACAACGTGCTCAGAAGGCCAAAACCGAAGGCATGAAGGGACTTATCGAGTTCCAAACCACGCGCTGGTTCGGCGACGCTTTCCGGGCGGAGCACAAAGACGTCGTGCAGCGCTGTATCGACGTGTTTCTCGGTAACGACATTTCCGCCTATGCGGAAACCTGTCGCATGCTCGGCAGCAATGATCTTCGCTCGGCCTTGCCAACGATCTCGTGCCCGACAACGGTCATTGTGGGCGAGGAGGATTATGCCGCAACGCCGGCGATGGCAAAGGCGCTCCACGCGGGCATCGGCAAGTCGCGCTACGTGCTCATCGAGAATGCCCGCCATCTGACACCGCTGGAGGTCCCGGATCGTATCGCGGCGGAGTTGAGCCTACTTCTGAAAATGTAGTCCGGCTGCATGAGCATCATTGGCGAGCTTACCATTCCGAGTTGCAAGTTCGCTCGAACGGACACGGAGCGTGGTTCTTCTCAGGAACTCATGATCCAGAAATTCAAACTGAGACGCTACCACGCCGGAACAGCTTGAAGAGCTTTGCCCGATGGGACGCATATCTACCTTTCCTTGATGGGCGGCCATCATCGAATTCACCCGCGCGATGCAATAGTAGCGAACCCGGCCCGGCGCGGTACGCTTCGGAGCCCGGCCTTGATCGCCCAACCGCCCGCCTCCGCCCAATGCAGCCCGAGCAGGGTAGGTATCCTCCTGTCGAACCGGACTCGACTACTCGGGAGAGCCAGTTCACCTTCAGAGCCATAAATGTACAAGACGCAGGAAACATGCACGACGAATCCGATGCCCGCCCGGCAGACCTGATGTCCCGCTTCTCCAGCGAGACCCGCCCCGTCCGTCGCGCGGCAGTTTTCACGATTGTCGTCCTCGCGCTGCTGATGTTGTCGGTCGACTCGACGATCGTCGCGACGGCGCTGCATGCCTTGCAGCATGGGCTCAATACCTCGATCAACTGGGCCAGTTGGACCATCACCGCCTACGCATTCGGGGTCGTGCTAATGCTGCCGGTCAGTGGCAAGCTAAGCGAGCGATACGGCCGCCGCCGGGTCTTTCTCGCCTCCGTCGCCGCCTTCACCGCCGCGTCACTCCTCTGCGGCCTCTCCGACAACATTTACGCGCTCATTGCGCTGCGCGCGGTGCAAGCGGCCGGCGGCGCGGGCTTCACGCCCTCGGCGACCGGAATCATCGTTGACCACTTCGGCGACGCGCGCGATCGGGCTGTCGGACTGTTCGGCAGTGTGTTTTCGGTTGGCGCGATGATCGGGCCAATCTTCGGCGGGCTCTTCGTTGAGTACTGGAACTGGCGCGGCGTGTTCTTCGTAAATGTGCCGATCGGCTTGGCGATCATCGCATCGGGGCTCCACTACATTCCGCGGGATCGGCCGAGAGCTGAGAAGGTTCGCCAGAGCATGGACACCGCCGGCATGGCGCTGCTCGGCGTCGTTCTCCTCGCCGGCATGCTCGCCGCCAACGCGCTGGGCGAAAGAGGCACGCACGCCTGGTCGCCCGCCTTCGCGGCGCCGCTCGCCGTCGCGATCATCGCGCTGTGGGCGTTTTTCCGCCACATTGGCCGCGAGACGGAGCCGTTCATCGCGCCGCGCTTCATTCACGGGCCGGGCTTCTCCACGATCAATCTGTTCAACGTGCTCTACGGCGGCGTCACCAACGGAGTAATGGCCCTCGTGCCCCTATACGCGATCGGCCGCTACGGCATCGGCACGCTCGACTCCGGGACGCTACTCATCGCCCAGGGAGGCGCCGCCATCGTCCTGTCGATCGCCGCCGCGATGGTGCTCCGGCTTACGGGCTACCGGCCGCCGCTCTACGTCGGGGGCAGCGCCATGGCGGTCGGAGCGCTGCTCCTCGCCCTCCCACCGGCCGGCGGTGTTTCGCCCTATGCGTGGCTGGCCGGCGCCGCCTTCCTGATTGGGGTGGGCAGCGGGATCATCAACCCGGCCAGCCGCAACGCCGGGCTCATGCTCGCGCCGGAGAGCTCCTCGACTCTGGCCGCGCTCCGGTCGATGGGCCGGCAGATCGGGACGATCATCGCTGTCTCGATCGCCACTGCGGTCATCGCCGACTCCGCGGATCCGGGCGATGTCCAGGCCTGGGTCTACGTCGCGGCGGCCGCGCTGCTCGTCGCCGCCATGCCGCTGGTCGCCCGCGTGCCCGAGCACCGCGGCGCGTGGTAGAGAGGCAGCAAGTGCCACTACGTTCGGTTGGATGGGTGGCGGCTGGAAGTAAATTTGCGTGAGTTTGTGTTATTGGCTCGCGAGTCCCGTTGAGATCGCTTAAAGCGCAACCGCTGCGAACTGGCCGGGCACCCAGCGTCGGGTGGCGGTCCGCTCTCCATTGAGGATTAGTTGCTCCTCGATAACGGTTGCCTTCCGCAGAGTTGCGAACACCGGGCAACGACGCGCCACTGTGTCAGCCATGTCCAGCAAGCTATCGCCATCCAGATGCGGATCGGTGACGTGATACTGCGTCTCGATCTGAGTCAGGCCAGAATCGACCTCGTCGAGATATTCACCACGCCAAGTGAAGCGCGCGACAGCAGAGATCCTCAAACCCTCGATCGATATTTTGCGCAAAGCCGCCCATCGTAGGCACCACATTTCCTGGCAGCTTAGCAGGCCACCGACGACATAATCCATTGGACGCGGATGACGAGCGCCACCGCCCGCATCGACCGCAGCATCCGCCCGGAAACTGAATTGATCGGTCGAAATTTCAGTTTCCAGATCTGCAACAATACGCAATTCGGCCTTGCGAGCACGATCCGGCTTTTTTTCACCGCTGCGCAACTCTACGACAGTTTGGGCGATGGCGTCATGCAATCGGGGGAAATTGGCAATCATGGGACGCTTGGTCACGGTGATGGTTGCCTCGATTTATTTTTTCACGCTTATATGGGCGCTGTGAATGACATGTGCCCAACGCTGCAGCTCGCTAGCAATAAAGGTCTTAAAGTGTTCGGGGCTACCACCTATCGGTTGCATGCCTTGCAGTTTCAGTTGCTTGACCACGTCGGGGGCCTTTAGAGCCGAATTGGTCGCTGCCGAAAGCTTCTCGATGATCTTCTTCGACGTGCCGCTCGGCGCGAGAGTGCCAACCCACACGCCAGTATCGAAGCCGGGGAGCCCTGCCTCGGAAATGGTCGGCAAATCGGGGGCAATGCTAGCCCGTTTCCGCTCGGTGGTCGCGAGCGCGCGGAGGCGACCCTGCCGGATCATGGACATGACTGTCGATGCCGGTGAGAACATCACCTGGACTCGCCCAGCGATGAGGTCGGTGACGGCCTGGGCACTGCCCTGATATTGGACAGCCGTCATCTTGATGCCGGCCATCTGCTTGAACAATTCGGCGGTCAGGTGCGGAGAACTGCCAATTCCGGCCGACCCATAAAACAATTTGTTGGGCTCTGCCTTGGCGAGCGCAATAAGTCCTTGCACGTCGTTCACCTTGAGCGAGGGATTCACGACGAGGACATTGGGGATAGACGAGATCAGGGTGATCGGCGCGAAGTCTTTGGCGAAATCCGTCTTTTTGCTCGGCGCCAATGTCGCGTTGATGGTCGCAGCGACTGTCCCGAACAGCAGCGTATAACCATCCTTCTTTGCAGTTGCGACGTATTCCGTCGCGATCGTACCACCCGCACCTGGGCGGTTTTCGACGAAGACCCGCTCACCTAGGATATCGCTGAGCCTGCGGCTGATGATCCGAGCAGTGACATCGGCAGTTGAACCCGAGGCAAAGCCGACGATTAGGCGAACCGGGCGTGACGGATAGGCATCTTCCGCCAACGCGGAACCCTGCAACGCCAGAACCCCTATGATCGCCAGCAGCGCTTTCCGAAGCACCATCGATCAGCCTCCCACTGTTATCGCGAATATCAATCGCCGAGGCATGACGAGGCAACGGCGCGAGGTACGCGCCTTTGCCAGCCGCGACGCCCCTTTGCGGCATCGCAAATTGACACCTTGATAAGTAACATGTCAATGTGAAATGTTATTTTACGATAAGCCACATGCTTAAATTGACGACTCCGCAACTGAAATGCCAATGTGCCACTTCAATTACCCTTGGAAATTTACATGCGTGTCGATGCCCACACTCATTTCTTTCCGCGCAGGTTTCTGCAAGAGATAGGCCGCCGCGGCGCTTCGCATGGGATGGAGCTGACGACCGGCCCCAATGGCGACATGACGCTGATGATGCACGGCGTTCCGCATCCGGACCTCCTGCCGTTCTACAGCGTAGAGCATCATCTGCAACGGATGAACGGGGCCGGGATCGACATGCACGTCATCTGGCAGTCGTCGCGGCCGAACGTCTTTTGGGCCGATGCCGACTTGGCGCTGTCGCTCTGTCAAATCATCAATGATGAGTATTCAGATTTGGTGGCGCACCATCCAGACCGCTTCGTCGCGGTCGGCTCAGTTCCACTGCAGGACATCAAGAAATCAGTCATTGAGGCAGAGCGGGCTATCCGGAAAAAGCATCTCAGCGGCGTAATGACCAACACGAATATCCGCGGTCGCTACCTCGACGACCCATATTTTTGGCCGCTTTATGAGGCTCTGGAAGACCTTGATGTTCCGCTATTCCTGCATCCGGCGAATGTTTTTGGCGCCGATAAGCTACGTGAATTTCACATGTCCTTCTTGCTCGGCTTACCGGCAGATACCACGCTTTCGGTCGCGCGACTTATCTTTTCTGGAACGCTCGACCGCTTTCCGAAATTGAGGCTGTTCGTTCCGCACGCTGGCGGTCTCCTACCATTTCTAGCGGGACGCCTGGGGCACGGTTTCAAGGTTCGACCGGAATGCCAAAAGATCGAACGGACTCCGGCGGACTACCTCGACCAGATGATGCTCGATTCCATCGTCTATTCGCCGGACATTTTGAAATTTGTCGTGCAGAAGGCTGGCGTTCAGCGCGTCGCAATGGGCAGCGACTACCCCTATGACATGGCGGATGAGGACGCGGTAACGCACGTGCAGCAAACAGACCTGCCGGTGGAATCCATCAACGCCATCATGTCCGGCAATATCCGGACCTTCCTGAAATTACCTGCGCAATAACCGCGCAATCGACACTATGCGAATTCTCTCTCTGGGTGCTGGCGCTATCGGCGGCTATTTTGGCGGGCGGCTGATCGAGGCTGGTGCCGATGTAGCGTTTCTCGTGCGCGAGCAACGCCGCAAACTCCTGGCAGAGCGCGGATACGCATATTCCAGTCAGCGTCTAAAAGCGTTAAAACGTTATTCTAGATTCGTCGCCAGCTAGGGACTGGCAGCAAATCAGACCTAGGTGCGAAATCAGGTTTGCAATGCTGACAAAGACCACTTCGCCTACGAAGAGGCCGACCACCGCGACCGGCCAGGCCTATGAAGGGGTTCTCGACCTCGTACTGCATTACGAGCTCCGCCCAGGGGAGCGCACGTCAGTTAATCTGCTCGCGGAGCGCCTGAAGCTTGGGCGCACGCCTGTGAAAGAGGCAATAACGCGGCTACAGACCGAAGGACTGCTGTCGGTTGCCGGGCGCAGCGGTACGACGGTGAATGTCATTGATTTCAAATAGGCAGAACAATTGTTTGCGCTACGCCGAGTGCTGAAGGATTACGCCGCCGAGGGGGCGGTCAAACACGTTACAGCGGGCAGATCAGACGGCTGAAGGAATTGGCGCAAGAAATGCGGCGTCGGTCGTTGGACACCGATCATTTTCGTTCGACCGGCGGATTCGTCAACGCCAACGTCGAATTTCATGCGCTGATCGTTGCTGCCGCTGATAATCCCTTCTTGCTGCGGCTCTATTCTCAAATCCAGATGCAGACGCAGATTGTCACTTACCTGATTCAGCGCGGTTACGATCTGAAGGCGGCGGAACGGCGTCAGGCAGAGCACGAGAGCATCATCAAGGCGCTCGTCGCTCGCGACGGTAAGGCGCTGAAGGCCAATCTTCGCGTCCATGCTCAGACGACATCGAAGGCAATCCTTACAAGCCTGGA
>Ga0134126_10007831_pt1 | contig 13399 bp, 15 predicted proteins | sample KB31752_FD_96881 | JGI IMG/M metagenome (GOLD analysis project Ga0134126, IMG submission 96881) | Terrestrial soil microbial communities with excess Nitrogen fertilizer from Kellogg Biological Station, Michigan, USA - KB3-175-2 | ecosystem: Environmental > Terrestrial > Soil > Unclassified ...
AGAATCAAAAGCTTGCGGCAAACACGTCGCCGAAGATGCGCCGGTTCGACTCCCCATTGGAGCATGCAATCAGCCGTAACCGATTGATTTCAAATGGAGTATTAGGCTGGTGCCCGAGGTCGGAGTCAAAAAGGACAGCTTAAGCTATTGATCTAGCGAGCTATTAGGGCCCACAGAAACCCAAGATACCCGCGAGCGTACCCGCACAGCGCCTCTGTAGGCGTCCGAGAGCGGCCCCCGTCAGGACGGCAATCCCGACGAGGGCCTACCACGCCACACCTACACCAGAGGTGCACCATGGGTTCACGACCCTCGCATTCTACCGGCGCCGGCAAGGCGCGTTCTGTTAAGTCGGACAAACCCCGTCGCAGGCCGGTCACTCCTAAGCCGGTCACGACTCGCACTGCTAACGATGTGCTTCACGATGCCCAGGAGCAGCCGGCAGGCGGCCGCCACAATTTCGCAAGATCCACGACATCGGCGCGTGTGAGCACGCGCAAGAAATCTGGCCGCGCAAAGCGACAGGCAGAGGGCACCGCTCGGACTTCCTTCCCCGACTTAGCTGCCATTCTCGGCGCCTTCGCCGACGCCTACGCGATGATTCACGTTTCTCGGTTGGCCGTTGCCGATAACGATCATAGCGGCCCTGAGAGTGTCGCATTGCGCCTGGGCGTCGAGGCGTTCGACAAGGCGTACAACCAGCTCGATAGGGCGATCCTCGATCTTGAGGATATTCGCGAAACGTTGGACGAGGGGGTCTCATCCCAGAGCGCTGGGGGTGCGTCATGACCTCCACTATCAACATGTGGCCGACGCTCGCCCGTGACTTCGGCTTTACCCTTCGGGACTTCCGAGAGCGGCTGAAAATCTCGGAAGATCAACTAGCGTCGCAGATCGGTCTCAATGGTCCGGACGGTGCCGATGCCATTAAACAATTTGAGTATGGCGTCGAGATTCCTCACCTCAACACGTTCGTGTTGCTTGCGCAGGCCCTAAAGGTATCGCCCGGCGCGCTGCTGGCGGAAACCCTATGGCGTTCTACCAGGGGCCATCTATTCGACGATTCGCAAGCCGAGAACTATTGGGCTCCGTGCCTCTTTCGGTTAGGTCACTACGGGCAGTTTGGCGCTGTGTCACTGGAACGGACTGCTTTAGAGAACTTTTCGGCGGCCTTTAACAAGAATGTGACTGTCGAGTATGCCCGCAAAGGGTCGGAGCCTCACTTTCTGGCCGTTTACACACAAACCGGAGTCTTGCCAATAGATCCCGGCGAGGAAATACGGCAGTACCGTTGGGTGCGTCGTGACGATGGGGACGCCTCATGATCGCGTTCGGCCAGGGCCAAACTAGCGGCGCTCCCATGCCTCAGGGTGTGTTCGATCGCGTACGACTGGACCGATCCATACGCATAGTGCTTCGGGGATCACGAACAGACTTAGACGTGAGCCAGAAGGAGCTCGCTAACAGGATAGGATGGACACGCAATCAAATCGCGAACCTCGAAGGCGGGCGCCGATCAGTACACCTGACAGATTTTCTAAAGATCGCAAAGGCACTCAACGTTGATCCTCTAACGCTATTAAATCGGGTTCTGCGCTGGTGACGAGCCATCTAAATCCGATAAGAACGCCATTCACGCAAACAATGGCGCCGCCTGCTCATGGGGCGGCGCTTTAGTTGCTATGGCGGAACGCGTCTCAGAACCATTATGCGAGATTTTGCATATCCAGAAGGAATGGCGCACACTATGATAATGAAGCCGGTCATGTGGATGGGTAGTAGTCGAGAGGATATGGGCGACTTTCCTGCCGATGCCCGCCGAGAGGCGGGACACCAGCTTTGGAAAGTGCAATGCGGGGACGATCCCGACGACTGGAAGCCCTTTCGTCAAGTCGGCCGAGGCGTGCGGGAGATTCGCATTCACGAAGATTCCGGCGCCTTCCGCGTAATGTATCTAGCAGAGCGAGTTGACGGGGTGTACGTGCTGCACTGCTTTCAGAAAAAGACGCAACAAACTAGCCAGCACGATGTTGAGCTTGCGCGGAAGCGGTTCAAGGCGTTGCCGTCCAACAGGAAGCCAAATCGATGAAAGCAAAGACTCGCAAACACGATGAACACGGCGTGCGACACGTGACACCTGCCGGCCGCAGTGTCTTTCAGGATCTTTTCCCTGCCGAAGAAGCGGCGGAATTGGAAATCCGTTCGACGTTGTTGAGCGGACTCGGGAAGTGGCTCGCAAATGCGCGGATGACGCAGACTGAAGCGGCGAAGGTTTTGAACGTGACACAAGCACGTGTGTCGGACATCAAGCGCGGCAAGATCAATCAATTCAGTCTGGATCTGCTGGTGCGTTTGGCGGCGCGTGCCGGACTGCGGCCCAAGATGAGTATTACCAGAAGTGGTGACAGACGGGCCGCTGCCCACGTTAGGGTTGGCCGGATAAGTCGTCGCTGGCGCGGGTACGCACCGCTGCAATAGGGATGCAGGTATCGTGCTTGAGTAACTGAGGCGCCCGTCGTGTTGACGCCAAATATTCGAGTGCAGTTCGGCGATGGGTCAATTCTTATCGTCGGTCTCTGGTATCTTTTCGCGAGTTGTATAGTTGTACCTAGCGCCTCCGCGCGGAGTCTGGAAAGCGCCCACGGTGCCTTTGGTGGCCATTGGAAAGATGCGCATCTTTATCCAGGCACGCGACTTATGGCGGTTCCCGAAAATGTCGTCGTAAACGACATAAGTCAACAGTCCAAATCGTTGATGCGGCCTGGTGGCGTCGCTAAGAAGTTCGGCGAAATCAGATTGAGATAATACGAATTTCTCCTTGATTTGAATCCAGGCGCGCCAACCGTCGGCTTTGCCGCGAATTGTCTCTCCGGGTACGACCTCGTCATGCTCATGTTTTGGCAATGAATCAATGGAAATATTGGGCGTTTCGGCAAGCTTGGTGAGAAAAAGCTTTGCACGGACCTCACGAACAACGGCAGTTGTTTTCCCAAGGTTTTCAAACGCCAGTTGAATGCCGGACTCAAATTCAACAGGGCCACCCTTTTCCGTCAAAGGATGCAAGTTGCTCATGTCTGTTACGAATGGCATCAACACGGGTACATATGTGCTGATCGCCGCATCCGCAGAAGCTCTTGCCGCGTTCGCAGCCAGTTCGGATGCGTGAAGTGCCTTCTCCATGACGCCCTTCTGCTTCCAATAGACATACCATTGTCCTGCGCCGACAAATACTAGCGCCAGGGTGAACCATGTTATCGGATCGCGCCATTTGCTGGGTTCGGTTTGGCCGTCCTCTTGTGCCTGTCTGACGGAGGAGTCCTTACGGGCGTTGGGTCTCGGCGCGGCCGGCGGCATCTCCTCATTGGTTATCGGGCGATTGGAGCCGTTGTCAATTGCTTCGGCACCTTCGATGACTGATGAGGCGTGATGCTCGCTGGGCCATAAAACCGGAATAATCGAAAAAATCAACAGTACGGAGAGTGCGTATCTCGCAGCTTTCATGTGATGGGCCCTGGGTCTTCTTGACGCGCCGCGCGAGATTCGAGCCCCGAGGCTGGGTGCGTGTTGGTCAAAGCCGCTTCCGCCATAAACGACCCTCTCAAGATGTGCTCATCGAGCCTGGCTTCGATTGCGCCAAGTGGCGACGGGAGTGCTGCCCTTTAACTTCAACTTCGTCCGCGAATAGCGGGTCTCAATTTTGTTTGTGCTGTGTTGCTACGAATGTCTTTCCTGGCGCGCCGAGATTCTTTCGGTCAGCTAGCAATTTGTCGATGCGATTCGGCTGAGAACTTTGAATTCTATGTCAGAACATGACGTCCGTCGATCTTGCCTTGCCGCGACCGGAGTCAGCCTCGCATCCTACCTCGGCCAGCCGATGTGCCCTAGTACTCCATGCACGAGCCCCTCGCAGTAGATCGCTGAAAGTTCACTTTGAGGCAACGAACGCAGTGATTCAATGTCAGGCCGATTACTCATCAAACCAAACAGCGCGTCCTTGGTCGACTTGCCGTAGCTATCAAAGAAAAAGTCATACAGCTCCAGCGGATCATTTATTGGAGTTTGTCTCTTCATGACACCGAAAAATGTGTCGGGTTGCTCAGCGTATGCTCGTGACTCGGGTTCTGTAAGAGTATCCATGCAGACGATACGTTGGCCTACATCGGTTCGATAAATGCCGTATGCAGCCTGTTCCGACGGGACGACCACGGCGTCTTCTAATATCGCATTGACCATGGCTCCGGATTGATCAGGCACGCAATAGGCGTGCCCCACAATCAGGCGCGGCGGGTGGTTTCCAAAGGCCAAATGGTGGCTCTGTCCGTTGAATGTTTGTGGTATCTGCTGATGTTCTTTAATCGAACTCCATAGGGCCATCATGTCGGCGTGTTTCTCACGAAAACGTATTGCTTCCCGCACAGTTCCTTTCAGGCCGCCACGAAAGTCTGTTGGGCCGATACCGTCCAATGAATAGCCCACCACAGAGTCTGTGCTATCTAGATGGAGGTGGTACGGGTGATTGCAAACGATTACTCGTGCCGGCGGCACAATTCTACCCAACTGGGTCAGTCGCTCTTCGGTCTCGCGCACACCATTCTTCGCTGGTTGCACCCACCATGGTTCGACTGCCAGTTTGTCGGGCAGCGATTCATGGGGCATTGCGAGCTCGATAATTATCACTCGGTCGTAAACGGCCTCCTTTGCCAGGGCGTCACGCAGTAGCCGTCCTACGCTAATCTGGACTTGCCGGCGCCCGTTGTCGTCGTTGGTGGGGAAAACGTCCCAATGCCGTGTCTTCACCTCAACAGATAGGCGCCCTCCGCTAACCGCCCGTTTCGCATCGTATTCGCAATGCGTGGTGTTGCTGTCGCTCTCATCGTGGAATTGGACCGAAAACCCAGCCCTAACGAGCATGCCTGCAACGCGGATTTCAGAGAGAGCACCTAGAAACTGTTTCGGGTCCTTGAGGCGTCTCAGCAACACCGCCCTCAACTCGGCGTTGTGCTCAAGCAAGTACAGGTTGTAAGCAAGCTCCAGATAAGCCCGGGCGGCCCCGGTCTCCGGGGCGCTATACACGTCACCGGGTTTCGCGATGTGCGCGGTTTGTAGCTGACAGACCCTCTGATACCAGAGAGCTACCGGGTGCATTTCAGTCTCCGGCTTTTGAGACTCCCTATTCTCCCAGTCCTGCCCGAGAACATTCGCAATGAAATAGAGCAGGAAGTCTGGGAAGGTCCGCCACGACTGATTGAAGTAGGCTTTCCTTCCGACTGCTACTATGCGGTGTCCAGCAACCTCAGCAGAGATGATCGGCTTCCCTAGTCCCTGTTGTATTTTGCGTTGTAGTTCTGTTGCTTCAACTTGGCGCTCATGAGATGCAGCAGCCTGTAGTGCCCGTTCGATGCGATCGCTGTTAACTACATCGCCGTGGCACCGTTTGTACTTCTTTCCGCTGCCGCACGGGCAGGGTTCATTGCGACCGGGTTTTGTAGACGTAGCGAATCGAAGCTCCCACGGGATTGAAAGGGCGTGCAGTTAAATAACAGTATAGCCTCGTTACGCTCGTGGCGCAGCGAACTTCGCTTGCGGCAGCCTCCTTTATGTATGACGCGTGCTGCATTGCGGAAACTGTTGGTTCAGGTCACTTGACCAAACTGTGTTCGCGAAGAAGTTCACGTAGCTCATGTAGTTTCTCCCTGAAACGTTCATAGGCAACACGTTGCTGAGCGTTGAGCTTCTGCTCGAATTGACGCGGATGATACGCAAACCTCTCTCGGTAGGATTTCAGCCGTTCCTGAATTGCCGCTAACTTTTCCTGTTGCGGGCGATGGGTGCTCATGCTCAACGCCCATTCCTCTATGGTTCGGTCCTGCTTGGAGTCGTCGCACCGCCGACACGCGGGAACCAGGTTGCCAGGGACGGTATCGCCGCCTTGCGAAACTGGATGCAGATGGTCCCACCTCTCGGCGTCGGCGACGTCGCAATACGCGCAGTGGAGGTGGCCGTCGCTACTGAAGAATCGTTCGACTTCATCCAGATCGATTACGCGGCACCGGATCGCAAACGACTCTTTTACAGCTCGGTCCAGCATCGATAATCCAAAACCGACGTATGTCTTTGTCGGGAGCTTCCTCTTTCGTACGGTTTGTTTCATCGGCGTAACTCCTGTGGCTTCTTGTCCGGCGTCCAACTTACCAATCCGATAGCCGGGCGTTAGCTAAGGCCGCACTACCGTTCTCCGTCACGAGTATGGCGGCGTGCGCCAACAAGGCACATCAGGCCTTTCGGAAGTGCCTCCGGATGGATATAATCAACAAAAGAACAGATCCGACATTCGTTTAGGAGTGCACTGTGAGGCGATTGCACGCTATAACCGTTTGGGCCGCAATGTCAGTCGTCCCGGTTGCTGGTGCGCACGTTTTTGCCGCCCACGAAAGTGTCAACGCTGAAGGTACGTTCACCCTCACATCGCTCTTCGGGGAGACCTCGCTTTGTGCCAAGCGACAGGGCGTTTGGAAGGATGCGATGTTTAGGATCACGTTTCGCACGGGGTATGTGAAGACGTTACCCGCGTGTTGGAGACCTATGACAGCGGCAGATGCGGCCAAGATGCACGTCACTCTGAATGGTGACGTGGTTATGATTTGCCCGTTGCCGAACAATTTCGTTGGTACTTCCTGTTCCTACATACTCAAGGATGAGTTCGTTGATCCGTCCTCATTGCCTAGAGCAGCCTTTCCAAATCAGTAAATGACGCTGAGCCACCGGGTGGAGTTAGAAGCTATCTCACGCACCAGTTGAACAGGTCATGCCCATTTTCGCGTCGAGGTCTGCAAGCCGCTGTTGAATGCGGCGCGCGCAGTCCGGCGCCTCGGCTGCGACCTCTTCGACGATAGAGGAATAAAACGCTTCCATTCGTCGCAGGTCCCAAAGGTCCTTTGTGACCGCCATCGTCGTCGTGAGCAGCTCGAGGCGCCGACCGATAGCACGGTCGAGCATCCGGGGATTGACCACCCGTTCCATACCTCCTTCGCAGCGTACGCTCCAATCACGCAACGCTTTTGCGTCATTGAGCAACCCGTCAAGCTCCGCCAGGAAGTTCATCCCCGCAACAGCCATATCCCCGTTGCGGGCAACTGTCGCCGGAGGAACAGGTATATAGCGGCCCGGATTCGGAGTATCGGCCGAAGGGGGCGGCCTCTCGCCCGAAGCAGCCGGCGGCGGGCGTATGCAAGAGATCCGGTGCAATCGCTCACAGGCTGCTTCAAGGAGCTTGGGAGGCGGTGGGCTTGCTTTGACCTCCCGAACCCAACGCCAGAATGTGGTCTGCGGCACGTCTGAAAACCTGGCCTGCACCGCTTCCCAGCCGACTGGACCCTGCGTAGCCAAGTGATCGGCGATCGCGCGGAGTACCTCGGCCCTGTTTTCTCGTGCCATCGCTCCCACTCTTGTCGCCACAACTGCCAAATCAGTGAGTCGGCACGACGGTTTGGCTGCAAACACACGCACGTCGCGCAGCTCGCTACTGCTACATCTGCTACGCGCCGCCTTCCGATCTTGGCGCACCGTATACGAGGGATTATTGCTGCTACACCCGCTACGTTAGTCAAGCAACAGTGTAGCGGGCGTAGCAGTAGCGGCGGGGCCCGCCCGCGAGCGCTTTCAGCCGGCAGGTTACGCGCCTGGTCCGGAACACAGCCATGGGTGAACCTCGTACACGGTGCTTTTGTCTTTCTTTTGCACCCATCCGTGTATCGTCAGCGTCCTGAGAGCCTTGGTAATAACATCCGCGACGCGGGTGGAATTGGGGCCGTACTGCATCAATTGGCGAGGCGTAATCTGGCTGGCCCGTTTTTGCGTCAGCCAAGTCAAGATGGTCTGGGCTTGAGCAATTTCGATCGATACGCCGGCTCCACCCACGAGCCGCAGATATTCATGGAGATAGTGGCGCATTAGCACAATGGCGTTCTGCATCGCCTCACCAGATACATGCGTCGCGTCAGGCAGTTCAATCAGCGTCATCACTCCAGCAATGCGACATGCGTGCTCTGCGGCCTTGCCTGCCCACTCGCGGCCTGGCTCGAGCTTGCCGCCAGTGCCTTGCGCACCCTCAAGCCGGTCGTACTCTGCGGCTAGGAGCGAGCGAGCTTCGGGCGTCAGCATCAAGCGCGGTGGATCGAGACCGCCGACGTCGCGATCTACGTTCGGAGCACGCAAAAGTAACTCACTACTCGCACGCAGGTATCGCTGAATGCGTGAATCCTCGAGCACATTGGGCCGAGTTGGGTCGTGAAAACGTGTGCCAGCGCGTGAGGTTGGGCCGGCAACTAGCCAACGTGCCAAGAACCCTTGCGCGCGATACAAAGGATTTCCAAGCATTAGCGCGGCGACTTCTGGCTGAGCCATCAAATGCATAGAAACACGACGGCCATATAAAGTGATGTTCTCGGCATCACGTGCTCGAACGCGATCAAGGGGATCTCCTTGCCAGGCACGCGATAGCATCGCAATCGTACGAAGTTGAGCCTCATCTGATAGCGCGTGTCCGCCGAGGAACGTTCCGCCTTCGTCCGAAAAAATTCCTTGCCCAAATTGACCATCGCGGAGTGAGAGTAGTAACCCCTCGGAAGTCGGCTCTGAGCAAACCAAATACGGCCGTCGTGGTGGAGGCTCATAGCCGATTTCTTTCAGTGCAGACGCGTACTCGTCCAGTGTTTTCGCCTTCTTTGCTCGTGAGCGCTGAAGCTGTCGCACGGCTGCGGCGCGGTCCCATTCGGCCTTACTGGCGTCGTATGTTTTCGTCAGGCGACGCTTGTGCTCGTTGACCGCTGCAAGCGCAATGTTGTCTGCCGAACTCTTTCGCTCACCGCTAGCAGCCACCGTAAGAATATACAGAGATACGGGCCGTGCACCTTGGAGAGTCTCGACGTTGGCGTGTGGTTGTGCCGCCAGTGCCGCTGCGGCGAGTACGCTGTTAGCTGCCAATGCCTTCGGTACCTGCACCATTTCGGCGATGGCAGACGCGGCGGGGGCTAAGACAGGTCCGAGTGCCTCGAGCGGGTATTCCGGCGCTGGTTCGATCGGCTGCACCAACGGTGTCGGCTCGGGCCAGGATGACTCAGGTTCAACGTCTTCATTTGCGCCAACCTGACGATCGAGTCGGGGATCAACTGAGATTGCGTCAGCTAAAAGAGCCTCGATCTTTTCCCTTGGGTTACTCACACCTCACCTCGTCGGCCATATCAAAGCCTTCGGTCGCTGGTGTGGCAATGACGACATGGCGTCCGGCGTCGGCCCAGCGCCGTGCCAAGGTTGCCGCCGAAGAAAGCCCCGCATCGTCATGATCTGCGAAGATCGTGAGCGCATCGATCGCCTTCAGCAGGGGTAGGTTAGAGAGATTGTCTGCATCAATGCAGCTCCAAACAGGGGTGAACCCGTGAGCGCCTGCGAGTGCAGTTTCAATCCCTTCCGCGACCGCGAGCCCATGGGCCACAGCATCGCCAGGCCACAGACGGATTACGCCACCAGCTTTGCGTTGTTTCCCGAGCAACAGGCGTGGAAGGTCTAGCGCCGCCTTTTTTCCTGTGCTCGTGATCCACGTCCGGTGGAGTGTCATCGGCATGCCTGAAATGGCGTCCGTGACCAACGCAACCAATGCCGGTCCAACATGCCCGCAAGGGTGTCGCAGTCGCGAGCGCCAGCGAAGGTGCCCATCCGTCGGCGGCAGTACGCAGCACCGTGCCTCGAGATACGCTCGAGCCTCTCCGGCAATTGGTTGGCAGGATCGCCAAAGTTCGCGACCTTTGTCGCTTAGCGACTCATACTGCTGACCGGGAGGGGCCGCCACCGGGGCGGCGCAACGTTGATGATCGCCGCGAACAGCGCCACGCAGGTGGCACCGATGGCAGAAATACACCGCTTGCCCATCGGGCTTAATGCTAACGGCCAATGCTCGGTCCTTCGGACCTCGATCACACTCGGGGCAGGGTCGCCGGAATGTGCCAGCATGCTGACATGCCGTTAAAATGTCGGTGAGCGCCCTTGATGTAGAGATAGCCGCAGAGCCGGGTGCCAGCCCGGCTGCGGCGCCGATACTGCTCATGGCACTCGCCGACCGATTGCCGGGGATGGCGGCCCTGCCAAGGTAAGAGGGGCGGGGAACTGTCGCGACGCGATCCATCGATAGACGGTGCTTCTGCGAACGCCGACCCGTTGCTCGACTTCAGGCAATCTCCAATAGCGGAAAGGCTCATCAGGAATTGAGCTTGGGTCGCCACCAGCCGCAGCGAGGCGATCGCGCATCCAAGCAATGACGGCGGACGATGGCCATGCAACAGCTCGGGCGGGTCGTTCTGTCAAGGAATGAGATTTCTGTTTGCGAACCATACTGCCTCCAACGCGGACGTTCTTGGAACGAGGCGAGAGCGTATGGGACCGGATTAGACGGGCTTGCACCGAAGTCGGCGTAGTTCTGTGCTACATGGTCTTTGCATATTCCGGCAAGGGTTCGGAGCATTGTGACTGAAGATCCCAGCGTAGCGTGAACAGGATTGCGGCTCAGTCGCAATCGGTCTGGGAGAATTACGGAATGGCGTTCACGATGGTGGTTCTGGTATCGAGGCGTACACGTAACCGCGACGGGAGTCAGGTTAGTTCCGCTGAGGGAACTCGTAGTCGGTTAGGTGAGGGACTAACCAAAGACCCTTGAAGCACATCTGCGGAAGCGACGCGCTTCCGCAGATGCTTTGTTACACTACTCGCTTTTATAGGCCGGATTACTGAGAGCCGCTTTCAGCGTTTCAGGTCGGTAAGTCGTCCATTCCCCGCTGTCGCGAAAGTCAGCGATGAACTGCGGATGATTGAAGAGCTGTCGCGCTAAGTCGTAGTATGGAATTTGAACACGTCTGACGAAATCTACCCATTCATCTAGGTCGGGGATGCTCGAGCGCGGCCCTTTCTCGAAGGGTCGCAGCATCTTGCCTGGGCTTAGGAACATCAGGAGCATGTTGAGTCCTTCTTGTCCAAGGCAATCGCGAAGCGCCATAGACGAATCGTGATCAGCCAGGTCACAGTCGGACTGGTGAATGATTTTGAAGTCGTGATCCTTGCCGCTCACAGAGCTTTTCCAGATGACATACCCTCGATCAATGTTGTCGATCAACTTGTGGCAGACATCACAGATCCACGCGCGGGGTAGTTCTCCGGGCGTCAGCTTGGTCCGATGAGTGGCGAAGTCGCCACGCAGTTCACCCAACAACAGCTCTGCGTCCACCTTCGTGCCATAGCTCCGTTCGACTCGCTTGCAAATGCGCTCCGCACCTTCCAAGTCAACTATTGCGTTTTTGAGCCTTTCTGGATGAGCGCGTAACTCGCGCGCGTCGCGCACACCTGCAAGAGCCGCTAAGACGTCCTGCGCATGGCCGAGCTTGAAGGCGGCGCCGAGATGGGGAATAAGGTGGTTATGCAGTCGCCTAGCGAGCTGCTTGAATTCGCTTTGATCCATACGCACTCCGGTGGGCGTTTTAGTTCCGGTGCACGCAAAGCGGTATCGCCCAGAAGTTAGTATGGAACGAAACCTTCAGCTTGAACTGTCTTCGCCAAACCCCTCGCGGGGTGCGTGCGGCAGGTGACGGCAACCTTGGGCTAATGTTGCCGTCAAATCACCGAGCGTGCAAGGGGGTCGCCAAGGCAAAACCGGCCGGCGGACATCGCGCTCGCGAGTCGTCGCGTCTCGTCCCAAGCAAGCGCGATGTTCGCCGGTCGCGTGTTTACGGTGTCGCCTTAGATCTAGCTCGCCGACCCACTGCCCCGCGAATGGCGTCGACGGTGGCAGGTCGCTCGTTGGTCCGATCGCCTCGTGCCTGCGCAGCGCGAAGTGCGATGTTAAAGAGGTCACGTGCAAGGCGGAGCCTCTCGGGAGTTTTGAGTGTGCGCCAACGACCTTTGGCATCAGTTTCAAACTCCAACTGAAGCGCGCGCAACTCCTTCACCCATTCGTTAGTATCTGCGAGAGCTTGCTGAGTGTCTTTTTCACGGCGGATATCGTTCAGTGCGTCTAGAAGGTCAGACTCGTTCCCCTTGTGGAGCATGCGCACATCGGATGCGATTTCGAATGCGGAAATGAGGTGCGCATTGCGCACTTTGTTCGGCGGGCGATGCTTGGGTTTTGGCGGTCGGTTGATGTGCAAGCATCTTCGGATATCGCCGGCTGGATTTCTAACGATGGCATTCAGGATCTCGCGGAGATATATCACCAGATCCGGCTCGAGTTCGCCGTACTCTCTCAGTTGGAGGGACGCCATGCTGAGGAGCTCGAGTCCAACTCGGGCGTCACCCGCTTTGGCCTCGGCGATCTTTTTCTCAAGGCGTCCGGGATAGAATGGGTTGGCCTGTCGAGCTTTCGTCTCGGTGCTCATAGGGGCTGGCCTTTGAAATGCTGTGGATGACAGCGGGCGGCAACATGTATCGGTCAAGTCTTCAATTTCTCCTCGGCTACTGGCACGCCAACCAAGGTTTCTTTGAAATTGAGTTCTTTGCAGCCTCTTTCGATTGCGCTTTGAACTGAAGTTAGCAGCGTTGCGAAGCCAAACTCCGACGCGTCCATTAACTCTCTGAACTTGCCGTCCACCCGCTTGTCGAGTCTCTCATTACTCATTGGATGTGTTATCTCGAGGCCACCATGGATAAAACCGCTGCGAATCTCGTACAGCTTTCGAAGTTCGTCCTTCAAGTAGGAGCGTTGCTTGTCATTCGGAGACAGCATCAATCCAATCCTATTTGTAAGCGCTCTACGGTTCTCTCCGGGTTGAGTGTCATAGAGCGTCTCTAGTGCGTAGAACAGCCAGGTGATGACGTCTAGAGAGGTATCCGCCTTGCTGATATGCATCAGTGCGAAGAGAACCTTCTGTGCACGGTTTTCTGGAATCTGGTTTATTTCGTTACGGACGGCGCGATACCACTCCGCTACTTTGTCCAGTTCCATGATCTTGGGGGCAGGCCACTTCTTCCAGTAGATTCCCATGTAGGCGTTGTCGAATTCATAGTCGGACAACGAAAGTTCTGACCTGGCAAATCGAAATCGAGCGAGACTGCCTTTTGCTCGCAATGTCGCTCTCCACAACGAACAGGAGCCAGGCGCGGCAAGGTTCAAAATCAAGAACATGTCGTGCAAGAAGCTTTCGACGTGATAAAGCGCGTGATTTACAGGTACTTCCTTTGAAAGTTTACTGTTCGAAACCGTCACGGTGCACTTAACACGGATTGGGCGCTGCGGAAACCTCGTAAGCGTCCCACGGAGCACAGGCTGGCCCTGTAACCGCGGCGAGAGTAGTAGCGAGGTGCATGAAGCACCAGAGAAACGCGAACTCGGCGCGTAAACCGAGCCCCAAGGGTCGTAGGATTC
>Ga0134126_10007832_pt1 | contig 13399 bp, 6 predicted proteins | sample KB31752_FD_96881 | JGI IMG/M metagenome (GOLD analysis project Ga0134126, IMG submission 96881) | Terrestrial soil microbial communities with excess Nitrogen fertilizer from Kellogg Biological Station, Michigan, USA - KB3-175-2 | ecosystem: Environmental > Terrestrial > Soil > Unclassified ...
CTCGACGGGCTGTCTCCTCCCGCTTCCTCCTCCCGCTTCCCCAGGAGAGCCGGGCCTTTTTCAGCGCGAAATCGCCTTCAAACAAGCCAGTGGACTGACTTGATCCATATCAATGCCGTCGCTTCGTGCCGGCAGGATGGTGATGCGGATTCCAGAAAGGAGAGGGCCATGCATCGCGTCCTTCCCGCCGCACTCTTTGCTGTCGCAGCACTTGGCATCGCCGCATGCCAAGACACCCAGACCGGCGCCGCGACCCAATCTTCCGAGGCGTCGGCCGCCGCCTTGAATTACGATCTTCCCGACAACACGGTCCCGGAGGGAGAAAAAGAGTAGGCGGGCGAGCGCTGAAATCGCGTCGAACAGCATTCCAAGTACCCGTGACCGGTGGCTCGGCTCAGAATTGTCGTGAGAGGTTGATTTCCGCACGCGCCTCGCTTTGCGATGCAACACTGGCCGCCTGAACGGTTGTGAATCGGGCTTTCGCCGCGAAGGCACCGATATCGAGGCTATGAGCATAGTCGATTTCGACCAGGCTGGTCCGTTGGTCTGCGCCGTAGAGCTGATCGACGTCTCTCTCCTCCCTGCCTTGCAGAGTGACGCGGTGCTCGCTTCCGAACGGGGTGAAGCGAAAGGCGCGTGTCAGCGTCACAGCGAAGGTCGAGGCATGCTGGAGTGCGCTCGACGGATCAAAGGCCCCACGCGCCATGGAATCCAAGGCAAACAAAAGGTCCCATCCCAGACTTAGCCGTTTACCGAGCGAGACGTGCATTTGCTGTTCGACCGGGAGCTCGTCCATTGCGCTTTCCGGACGGTCGAGGACCGCATCGGCGTGCAGCCTCCAGCCGGTGAAGGGCGCCGAACTCAAGGCGTGATCGAAAGCGAGGCTGCTACGAACGCTGCTGGCTGTCTGGTCCTGGCCTTCCATCTGCAAGGTCCAGGTGAGTTCGCCGCGATGGATCGCGAGCTGGTGCGGTGAGGACGGTATGGATTGGTTGCAGGTGAAGTCTGCGAAGCGCGACGCCTGTTGTGCGCGCTCGGAACCGTCATGGATCGTGATGCACCGGTCACCCGCCGGTGAAGCGCCGAGCGGATCGATGGCGATCGACGAAGCGAAATGCGACCGAGCCGTGTCCGTCGCCGGCATTGCTGACTCTGCCGCACGGCTTGCATCCACCATCAACTCAGGTGCGAGCCACGCACCGAGCAGAAGCAACGCCCGCGCCACTCTCCAAAGAATCATTGCCTGCCTCCGCGTCTGACGGAGTGAGCGCCGGGCCTGAGTGCGAGCGCGGCGCCTGCAGGGAGGAGAGTGGGGAAAGGCGCATTAACGCGAGATTACGGAGAGCGGGTTGATGTCGCGCCCTCGACCGGTGTTAGCGTCAATTGTCAGCGGGTTTTATCGGTGAATGCCGCACTGCTTGCACAGCGGGCGCGGCCGCGCTTCGCGCCTGCGATGCGCGCGCGAGCAGAGTTTGTCTGATTTATTTTATGACAAAGTTGTGGCCGAGACCGTGAAAGGTTCCGGCAACACACCATCGCTGGTAATGCATACTCCCCTCAGCGAGGACCAATGCAGGTACCGGCAACGTTGCATCGCATCTTCTCCTTATCTGGTGGCCCAAAGCTGACGGCGCAGATAGGCTCGTCTCGACCGAGCGAGCCTTCTGTCGGGGACGAGTCAAATTCGCGCCGGTTATCTTCAAAGCAAGGACTTTGCCAATGAAACTTCTAAGGTCTTTCGCCTTCGCAGCGGTCATCTGTGCCGGATTGCCGTCCTATTCATACGCAGGTGCCTGCGGGCCAGGATGGGGCACTGGCGAGACAGTCGGGACGCTGGCGGGTGCTGCGGTGGGTGGCCTTATTGGAAACCAGTTTGGTAAGGGCTCCGGCAAGGGCGCGGCGACGGCACTTGGCGTCGTTGCGGGCGGCGTGGTCGGAAACCAAGCCGGCGCGTCTGCGGACGCATCAAACTGTCCGCCGCCTCCAGCCGCTGCACGGGGCCCGGCCTACGCCGCTCCAGTGGCAGCCACCCCGCCGGCTATCATCTATCAGGCGCCTCCACCTCCACCCGCGGCGATGGTCGTCGAACAACCTCGGCCGCGGGTCGGATTCGTCTGGATCCAGGGCTTCTGGGATTGGGACCACGGCCAGTATATGTGGCGACGTGCCCACTGGGTACATGAGCGCCCTGGGTTCGTCTATACGCCTGCCCGATGGGTGGAGGTCGGCGGCGGCTGGCGTCTGACGCCGGGCCGCTGGGAACGGCGGCGTGATCACCATCACGAGCGACGGGCCGACGATCATCGCGACGATCATCACTGGGAGGGACGGGGTGATGATCACGATGCACCCCGTTGCCCACCGGGTCTCGCCATGCAGGGGCGGTGCTAGCGATAACGGCTTGTTCGCGCGCGTCGTCGGGAGAGCGAGTGCTCCAGTGACGGCGGCGACAAGGTCGGGTTAGTGACAGTCTCGGAATACCTCGCCGGTGAGCGCCGGGTCCGGTTACGTCCCTTCACCGGACCCGGAGCTCCTGGTCACGACCTCAGCATCGTGCCAGGAGCGGACTCAAGTCGCCGCACCCAACGACACCTGTAAAGTTATCCAGCTTAACCGGATTCCCGTGGTCACAGTAGGGTGAGCCAACGGAATCGCGGGGACAGCCAGTGATCAGGATCGTCAGCCGGCAAAACGCCGGCTCTCATGTTCGTCGCCTTTATCAGATGCACCGGCTGCGGAAGGAAGTATTCAACGATCGCCTCGGTTGGTCGGTGGTCGTCAGCGATGATCTTGAGGCCGACGAGTACGACGCGCTGGACGCGGTCTATGTCCTGTCGGAGACCGCCGGCCGTATCGTAGGCAGCGTCCGACTGCTGCCCACCCTCGGCCCTTACATGATGCGCGACACCTTCGCCGGCTTTCTGCCTGAGATCGCGGCGCCGGCCAGCGCCGGGCTTTGGGAAGCAAGCCGCTTCGGCGTTGCCAGGCGCGCGGAGCGGAGCGCGGATGGACTGGCGTGCGCGACCTACGAGCTCTTGATCGGTGTTCTGGGCCTGGCCATCGCCAACGATGTTGACGCAATCCTCTGCGTCGTCGATGCGCGCATGGAGCGCGTACTGCGGCGGGCTGGCTGGCCCATGCGCCGGCTCTGCGACGCCCGGCCCATCGGCGGCACGATTACGCTCGCAGGACGGCTGGAAGTATCCGAGACGATGCTGCAGCGCCTGCGGCAGCGAGCGGCCGGACAGGCGGCTCGCGATGCCGGAGCCGCAAGGCCCGCGCATGAGCGGTGCGCCGGCGGCGCGGCGGAGCCGGGAAGATCACTCGATCGCAACACGCGCGGCAAGGAGAGTCCCATGAGCAATCCTTTCGACAATCAGGACGGCAGCTTTCTCGTTCTCGTCAATGACGACGGCGCGCACTCGCTCTGGCCTGCCTTCATCGCACCTCCTGCCGGATGGTCGGTAGCACTGGCGCAGAACAGCCGGGCCGTGTGTCTTCAATACGTGAGAGAGCATTGGACCGACATGCGGCCCCGCTCGCTCGTCAGGAGCCTCGCCGACGTCGCCCAGCCCTGAGCCAATCGCGAGCGGGATCAAGTCACCGATGGACACGCAGAACGACGCACACAGCCTGCTTTTCCTCTCGGCCGCGCAGCGCGGCATCTGGTTTGCGCAGCAATTCGGTTCGCCGGATTCAATTTTCAATCTCGCGGAGTCGATCGAAATCCATGGAGCGGTCGATCCGGCGCTGTTTGCGGCGGCGTTGCGCCGCGCCGTCGCCGAAGCCGATACGGTGCGCACCCGCTTCATCGAGACGCATGAGGGCCCGCGCCAACTGATCCGCCCCTCGATCGAAATCGGCATCCCGTTCATCGATGTCAGCGCGGAAGCCGATCCGCGCGCCGCGGCGGAGCGATGGATGATGGCGGAACTCGCCGGTCCGGTCGCGCTGTCGGCCGGGCCGCTCTGGGCCTCGGCGCTCTTCAAAGCGGCGCCCGATCGCTTCTTCTGGTATCACCGCAGCCATCACATTGTCATGGACGGCTTCACCGGCGGTCTCTTCGCCCGGCGCGTCGCCGGACTTTACAGTGCATTCGCCGAAAACCGCGCGCCCGACGCGAGCCCGTTCGAACCGTTGGACCTGCTGCTCGAAGAGGAGGCGGCCTATCGCAGTTCGGATCGCTTTACGCGCGACCGCAGCTACTGGATCAACGCTTTCGCCGACCGGCCGGAGCCGCTGAGCCTGGCGCGGCAACCGAGCCCGAATGTGGGAGGGTTGTTTCGCCGCACCGCGCACCTTGCCGCCGGCACAGTGAGCGCGCTGCGCGCCGCGGCACAGGGACTGGGCGCCAGTCTGCCGCAGATGCTGATCGCCGCCACCGCCGCCTATCTCTACCGTGCGACCAGCGTCGAGGATCTGGTGATCGGCATGCCGGTGACGGCGCGGATGAACGAGCGCCTGCGCCGGGTTCCCGGTATGACTGCCAATGCCGTTCCGCTGCGTCTAGCGATGCGCCCCGAGATGAGCTTCCGGGAGCTCGTCGCCCAGGCCGGCAAGCAGATCCGCCGCGCGCTGCGGCATCAATGCTACCGCTACGAGGATCTACGGCGCGACCTCAACCTGTTGGCCGGCAATCAGCAGCTCTTCTCGACGGTGATCAACATCGAGCCCTTCGACTACGACCTGCGCTTCGCCGGCCATCCGGTGACACTGCACAACCTGTCGAACGGCACCGCCGACGATCTCGCCATCTTCGTCTATGATCGTGGCGACGGCAGGGGCCTGCGCATCGATTTCGACGCCAACCCCGCGATCTATTCGCCGGACGAGCTGATCGGTCACCAGCGCCGTCTGCTGCGCCTGCTCGACGCGGCGGGGGCGGCGCCCGATTGTCCGATCGGCCGGCTTCAGACACTCGATGAAAGCGAGCGGCGGCAGCTGCTGGTGGGGTGGAACGAGACGGCGCGCGCGGTGCCGGAAGCGACGTTGCCGGCGCTGATCGAGGCGCAGGCGGCACGCGCACCCGATAGCGCCGCAATCATCGCCGAGGCGGACACGCTCACCTATGCAGCGCTCAACAGCGAGGCCAACCGCCTCGCTCACCGCCTGATCGCGCAAGGTGCTGGGCCCGACACGATCGTTGCCCTCGCGGTACCGCGCTCGGCCGACATGGTGGTGGCGCTCGTCGCCATCCTCAAGACCGGCGCCGCCTATCTGCCGATCGATCCGGACTATCCGGCCGAGCGCATCGCCTTCACGTTGGAGGATGCCCGGCCAACGCTGATCGTCACCACCGCAGCGCTTACTCCGCGTCTGCCCGACGGCGCGCCGCGCCTCGTGCTCGATGCCGCCGAGACCATCGCGGCGCTCCGCCACGGCCGTGCCGACGATCCCCGCCAGAGCGAGCGGCGACGCCCGCTCTCGCCCGTCGACCCCGCCTATGTCATCTACACCTCGGGTTCGACCGGACGGCCAAAGGGCGTTGTCGTTGCCCATGCGGCCATAGCCAACCGGCTGCTCTGGATGCAGGCGACGTACCAGCTCGCGACCGAGGACCGTGTCCTGCAGAAGACGCCAACCGGCTTCGACGTGTAGGTGTGGGAGCTGTTCTGGCCGCTGATCGCCGGCGCCGCACTGGTGGTGGCGAAACCAGAAGGACACAAGGACCCGGCTTATCTCGCCGCGGTCATTCGCGAGCAGCGGGTCACCACGGTGCATTTCGTTCCCTCCATGCTGCAGGCTTTTCTGCGCACGCCGGGTGCCGCCGGCTGCACGGGACTGCGCCGCGTGATCTGCAGCGGCGAAGCCTTGCCGCCAATGCTCGAGGAGGAGTTTTTCGCCACGCTCGACGTGCCGCTGCACAATCTCTACGGCCCGACCGAGGCCGCCATCGACGTCTCCGCATGGGAATGCCGCACCGGTAACGATTCGGCGTCGGTGCCGATCGGCCGGCCGATCTGGAACACCGCGCTCTACATCCTCGACGGCGGGCTGGAGCCGGTCCCGGTCGGCGGCGCCGGCGAGCTCTACATCGCCGGGCGTGGCCTGGCGCGCGGTTATCTCAATCGTGCCGATCTGGCCGCGGAACGTTTCGTCGCCAATCCCTTCGGCCTGCCGGGCACCCGGCTTTACCGCACCGGCGACCTAGCACGCCGGCGCGAGGATGGCGCGATCGAATTCCTCGGACGCATCGACCACCAGGTCAAGCTGCGCGGCTTCCGCGTGGAGCTCGGCGAGATCGAAGCGGCGCTGACGCAGTGCCCGGGGGTCGAGCGCGCCGTCGTCATCGCGCGCGAGGATCACGCCGGCGACAAGCGCCTCGTTGCCTATGTCGTGCCCCAGCCGGGCGGCAGCCTCGATTCCGCGCGCCTGGGCAGGCAGCTCGCGCAAACGCTGCCCGATCACATGATCCCGTCGGCATTCAGGATGCTCGATGCCCTGCCGCTCTCGCCCAACGGCAAGCTCGATCGCAAGGCGCTGCCGGCGCCCGAGCGGCAGGTGACCGCCGAATATGTCGCGCCGCGCACGTCGACGGAACGGCGGCTGGCCGATCTCTGGATTGAAACCTTCGGAATCGAGCGCGTCGGCATCCACGACAATTTCTTCGAGCTCGGCGGCGATTCGCTGCGCGTCACTCATCTCGTTGCCAAGATCCGCGCTGCCTTTGCGGTCGAGCTCCCGCTGGCGACGCTATTCGAGGTCTCCACCATCGCCGGACTTGCCGAGCGGCTCGATCAGGCACAGGAAGCGAGACCGCCGCTCCGCCCCCAGGAGCGGCCACGCGACATTCCGCTGTCCTTTGCGCAGCAGCGACTGTGGTTCCTGCACCAGCTCGAAGGCTCCAGCGCCACCTACAACATCACCCTGGGCCTGCGCCTGTCGGGGCGGCTCGATCGCGTGGCACTCGCGGCCGCGCTTGCCGATCTCGTTGAGCGCCATGAAAGCCTGCGCACGGTGTTCCCGGAATCCGCCGGCGTGCCTTGCCAGCTCGTCCTGGCACCCTCCGCGGCGCGTCCGGACCTGGCGGTCCGGGCGGTGACTGAGGCAACCCTGCCGGACGCGCTGGCCGCCGCCGCGACATACGGCTTCGACCTCACGCGCGAGCCGCCGGTGCGAGCGACGCTGTTCGCGCTCGACGAGACGCAGCACGTGCTGTTGCTCCTCGTCCACCATATCGCCGGCGATGGCGGCTCGCTGGCGCCGCTCGCGCGCGATCTCGCCGCCGCCTATGCGGCGCGGCGCCGCGGCACGCCGCCGGACTGGGCGAAGCTGCCGGTGCAGTATGCCGACTACACGCTGTGGCAGCGGGCGCTGCTCGGCAGCGCCGAGGATTCGGACAGCATGATGGCGCGGCAGCTCGCCTTCTGGCGCGAGACGCTGGGCGATCTGCCGGCGCAGCTCGCGCTGCCGACGGACCACCCGCGGCCGGCCGTGCCGAGCTACCGTGGCGCGAGCGTGCCGCTCCGCCTCGCGCCCGAGCTTCATCGCCGTCTCGCCGCTCTCGCGCGGAACCGGCAGGCGAGCCTCTTCATGGTGCTCGCGGCCGCGCTCGCGGCGCTGCTCACGCGCCATGGCGCTGGGACCGACATACCGATTGGCAGCCCGATCGCCGGCCGCACCGATCCCGCCCTCGAACCGCTCATCGGCTTCTTCGTCAACACCCTCGTGCTGCGCACCGATACCTCCGGCGATCCGTCCTTCGGCGCGCTGATCGAGCGCGTGCGCGACGCCAGCCTGGCCGCTTATGCGCGACAGGACGTGCCGTTCGAGCGCCTCGTCGAGAGCCTCAACCCGGCGCGCTCGCGCGCCCGGCACCCGCTCTTCCAGGTGATGCTCGCGTTTCAGAATACGGCCGGCATCGAACTCGAGATGCCGGACCTCGCGATTCGCTCCGAGCCGGTCGGGCTCAACGTCGCCAAGTTCGATCTCTGCCTCATCCTCGGCGAGCGCCACGCCGCCGACGGAACGCCGGACGGCGTGGCGGGCGCCATCGAATTCCGCACCGATCTCTTCCGGCCGGAGACGGTCGAAGTACTGGCGCGGCGCCTGCTGCGTCTGCTCGACGCGGCGGGTGCGGCGCCGGATTGTCCGATCGGCCGGCTCGCGATGCTCGACGAGGGCGAGCGGCAGCAGCTGTTGGTGGGGTGGAACGAGACGGCATGCGCGGTGCCGGAGACGACGCTCTCGGCGTTGATCGAGGCGCAAGCGGCGCGCGACCCGCAGGCCGCGGCGATCATCGCCGGGGCGGACAGGCTCTCCTATGCAGCGCTCAATAGCGAGGCCAACCGCCTCGCCCACCGCCTGATCGCGGAAGGCGCCGGACCCGACGCGATCGTCGCCCTTGCCGTGCCGCGCTCGGCCGCGATGGTGGTGGCGCTGGTTGCCATCCTCAAGACGGGCGCCGCCTATCTGCCGGTTGATCCGGATTATCCGGCCGAGCGCATCGCCTTCATGCTGGAGGATGCCCGGCCGGCGCTCATCGTCACCACTGCCGCGCTCGCCCCGTGTCTGCCCGACGTCGCGCCGCGCCTCGTGCTCGAGGCCGCCGAGACCATCGCGTCGCTCAGCCATAGCCGCGCCGACGATCCCCGCCAGGCCGACCGCCGACGCCCACTCTCGCCCCTCGACCCCGCCTATCTTATCTACACCTCAGGCTCGACCGGACGGCCAAAGGGCGTCATCGTCCCGCATCTCGGCATTGCGAGTCTGGTCGCAACGCAGATCGAGCGCTTCGCGCTGACGCCGCAAGCGCGCGTCCTGCAATTCTCCTCGGCGAGCTTCGACGCGTCGATCATGGAGCTGCTGATGGCGCTGCCCGCCGGGGCGGCGCTCGTCCTCCCGCCGGCCGGCAAGCTTGCCGGCGACGCTCTCGCCGAGATCCTGGAACGACACCAGGTCAGCCACGCCTTGCTCCCGCCCGCCGTGCTCGCCACCCTGCCGCCGGACGCCGGGTCGCATCTTCGTTGCCTCATCGTCGGCGGCGATGCCTGCGCGCCAGAGCTGGTGGCGCGCTGGTCGGCGGGGCGGCGCATGGTGAACGCCTACGGCCCGACCGAGGCGACGATCTGCGCGACGGTGAGCGAGCCGCTCTCCGGCGCCGCCAAGCCGCCGCTCGGCGCGCCGGTCGCCAATGTGCGCCTCTATGTCCTCGACGATGGAATGCAGCCGGCGCCTCCGGGCGTCGCCGCCGAGCTCTACATCGCCGGCTCCGGTGTGGCGCACGGCTATCTCAATCGGCCGGACCTCACCGCCGAGCGCTTTGTCGCCAACCCCTTTGGCCCGCCGGGCAGCCGTCTCTATCGTACCGGCGATCTCGTCCGCCGGCACTTGGATGGCGCGCTCGAATTCGTGGGCCGGGCCGATCACCAGGTCAAGATCCGGGGCTTCCGTATCGAGCCGGGCGAGATCGAAGCTCGGCTTGCCAGCCATCCCGACGTCCGCGAGGCGGCGGTGATCGCGCGGGAGGATCGGCTCGGCGAAAAGCGCCTTGTCGCCTATGCGGTCGCGACGGTCGGCGCGACCTTGGAGCCTCTCGAGCTACGGCGCCATCTCGAGAAGCTCCTGCCGGACTACATGGTCCCTGCGGCTTTCGTCGTGCTCGATCAACTGCCGCTGACCCCCAGCGGCAAGCTCGACCGCAAGGCGCTGCCCGTGGCGGAGGCGCCGCCGGCAGCGCGCTGGCGCGCGCCGCGCACGCAGCAGGAGGAACGGCTCTGCGCCTTGTTCGCCGAGGCGCTCGGACTGCCGCGCGTCGGCATCGACGACAATTTCTTCGAGCTCGGCGGCCATTCTCTGCTCGCCATCGGTCTCGGCCGCCGGATCCGCGACGTCCTGAAGCCCGATTTCCCGCTGACCGGCGTTTACACGGCGCCGGTGGTGAGGGATCTGGCGGCGCTGCTCGAAGACGGTGCGGCCACGGACGAGACCCCGGACCTATGCCGCGAGGTCGATCAGGTACCGCCGATCCGACTCACCGCCGCGTCGTCGTCGGCACCCTCAGGCGCACCGCGCCGCATCTTCCTCACCGGCGCGACCGGTTTTGTCGGCAGCCATCTGCTCGCCGCGCTGCTGCGCGACGGCGACGCACGCATCACCTGCCACGTGCGCGCCGCTGATGAGGCGAGCGCGCGGGCCCGGCTGCGGAACGCGCTCGCCCGGCGACAGATGGCGGGTGCGTGGAAGGACGATCGGGTCGACGTATTGACCGGCGACCTTGCGGCCGCCGAACTCGGCCTCGACGATCGCGCGTGCCGTTTCGTGCGCGAGGAATGCGATGCGATCTACCATTGTGGCGCGCAAGTCGATTTTCTCCATCCTTATGCGGCGTTGAAGCGGGCGAATGTCGAGAGCGTGCGCACGCTTCTCGATTGGACGGCACGCGGCCGGCCGAAGTCCTTCCATCATGTCTCGACCATGAGCGTGATCGATTCCGGCAACAGTGTTGCCCCCGTATGCGAGCAATCGGAGCTGAGCGCCTGGCGCGGGCTGATCGGCGGATACAGCCAGAGCAAATGGGTCGGCGACACGCTGGCGCGACGCGCGCAGGCCAGCGGCCTGCCGGTTGCGGTCTATCGCCTCGGTGCCGTCACCGGCGACTGCACCCATGCGATCTGCAACGAGACCGATCTGATCTGGCGACTGGCGCGGATCTATGCGGCGCTCGAAGCCATGCCGGACCTCGACCTGCCGCTGCACATGACGCCGGCGGACGATGTGGCGCACGCGATCTTCCTGCTGTCGCAGGATGGGGCAGCGGCGGGTGGTGTCTACCATCTGCTGAGCAGCGAAGAGCCCAGCCTCGGCCAGGTCGGATCGGTCTTCGCCCGCCTCGGCCTGCCGCTCGAACTCGTCGCGCTCGACCGCTGGATGTCGCTGGCGCGGCGGCGCCTCCTCGAACGCTATGATGATGGCCTCGCCGCCGTGGTCTCCATCCTGGCGAAGCATGACGGCAGAGCCTCGCATGCCTCAATCCTCGCCGATGCGACCCGCCGGCGCCTCGCAGCGCTCGGCGGCTCGATACGGCCGGTCACCCCGGCCCTGCTCGAGCGCTATCTCCTCAATCTGCGCCTGCGCGAGAGCTTTCCCGACGCCGTGATCCACGTCGCGCGGGACGAGCCGGCAGCGGCCGCTCCTGGGCGGCAGGATCCCGGCCCGGTCCACCGCGCCCCGAGCCGGACGCGGGTCGACTGACCGACGCCGCGCCATCAAGAAGGTCTGTGCGAATGTCGCGTCTCATCTTCGCTGCCACTGCTGTCCCGGGACACGTCCTGCCGCTTCTCGCCGCCGCTCGCCACCTCGTCGCGCGCGGCCATGAGGCGGCCTTTCTCACCGGCAGCGTCTTTCGCAGTCCCGTAGAAGCGGCCGGCGCGCGCTTCGTACCCCTTGCCCGCGAGATCGATCTCGACTACCGGCGGCTTGACGAGCATTTCCCCGAGCGCCGGACGGTCGACACCGGCATGCCGCAAGTGGCCTTCGCGCTGGACCATCTCTTCGCCGATGCGCTGCCGCTGCAGCATGCCGGCCTCCGTGCGCTGCTGCGCGATTTTCCGGCCGACGCGGTCATTCTCGACAGCATGTTCTGCGGCGCTCTGCCGCTGCTGCTCGGCCCGCGCAGGGCGCGGCCGCCGATAATCGCGCTGGGCATATCGCCTTTGGCGTTGTCGAGCGTCGATACGGCGCCGTTCGGCACGGCGCTGCCGCCGCCGGCAACACCCGAGCAGCGCATGCGCAATGCGGCACTCAACCGCCATGTGCAGCAAACCGTCTTCGCCGGTCCGCAGCGCCACTTTAACGAGGTCCTCGCCGGCATCGGCGCTCCGCCGCTGCCGCGTTTCCTGTTCGACAGCATGATCACGCTCCCTGACCTTTTTCTGCAGCCGGCCACTCCGGCGTTCGAATATCCGCGACGCGACCTGCCGCCGACGATCCGCTTCATCGGCCCGATCGTGCTGCCGAGCCCGGAGATTGCGCTGCCGCCGTGGTGGGGTGAACTCGACGCGGAGCGTCCGCTCGTCGTCGTCACTCAGGGTACGGTCAAGAACGCCGATTTCGGCCAGCTGGTCGGTCCGACGCTGACCGCGCTTGCCGAGGAACCAGCGACCGTCATCGCGACAACGGGCGGCGCGCCGGTAGAGACCATCCCGGTGCCGCTGCCGGCGAACGCGCGGGCCGCAAGCTTCCTGCCCTTCGACCGGCTCTTGCCGAAGGCGCGGGCACTGGTGACGAATGGCGGATATGGCGCCGTCACGCAGGCGCTGAGCCTGGGAGTGCCGCTGGTCGTCGCCGGCGATTCCGAGGAAAAGCCGGAGGTCGCCGCCCGCGTCGCCTGGACCGGCGCCGGCATCGATCTGCGCGCCGGGCGCCCCACGGTTCCGCAACTGCGCGAGGCGGTCCGCGCGGTTCTGGCGCGACCGCAATACCGCCGGCGCGCCAGCGCCATCCGCGACGATTTCAATCGGCACGACGCGCTCGCCGGCATTGCGACGCTGGTCGAAGCGGTTGTCGCCGGCGCGGCCGAGCGGCAACCCGACTCTGCGGGACCTCTGCTGACCGAGCGGATGCTCTGATCGCAAGGCGCCGCTGGCGCCGCTCTTCATACCATCGTCGGCCGTGCAACGCAGCGCGCATGGCGCACGCGTCGCGACGAAACCCGCGGCTTCATCATCGCCGCCGCATCACGAAGGACAGGACGTGTCCTCACCGTTGTCATATCCGCAGCGCGCGAATGACGATATCCTCGCAACAGCGCCGGCGCGAAGCCGAACGACGCCCACCGACAACGCGCGAGGAGAGGGATGCAGACTGCGTTTCAACGCTTCATGACCGAATTGCCCGACTGTCAGGATCTACCTGCCGTCAAGGAGCTTCTGCGACGAACGCTGGGCAATTACGGGTTCGACACCTTCGCCTATCTGACCTTCACGCCCGGCCATACCATGGACAACGCCGTCCCTCTCACCACTTATCCCGAGGCATGGACGCAACGTTACTGCCGGAACCGCTATGATCATCTCGACCCGGTCCTCGCGCGGTCGGTGAAGACGACGCTTCCTTTCAGCTGGTCGACGCATGATGACGATGACACGCTGACACGCCAGCAGCGCCGCTTCTTCCGCGAGGCGGACGCGCACGGCATCCGGCACGGCTTTACGATTCCAATTCACGACCGGCGCAACAAGGCGGCTACCTTGACGGTTGCTACCGGCGGCCCGCGGCCAAAATTCGAAGCGCGCGTTGACTCCTTCCGGCACGAGCTGCATTTGATTGCCCTCTATGTGCACGCACGCATCCGCCGCGCCTTGTTGCCAGGCGAGCAGCGCGCGCGCCCGTTGCTGACCGAACGCGAGATTGCGTGCATCCAGTGGGTAGCCTGGGGGAAAAGCGCTGCCAATATCGC
>Ga0134126_10007833_pt1 | contig 13399 bp, 8 predicted proteins | sample KB31752_FD_96881 | JGI IMG/M metagenome (GOLD analysis project Ga0134126, IMG submission 96881) | Terrestrial soil microbial communities with excess Nitrogen fertilizer from Kellogg Biological Station, Michigan, USA - KB3-175-2 | ecosystem: Environmental > Terrestrial > Soil > Unclassified ...
AGAGGCGGGAATTTCCTTCTGGGCGGCCTGATAGATTTCCACGTATACGTCCTGGCAAAGATCGCGAATGTCGTTTTCGTTGCGCCAGATGCGGCGCAAGAATCTGATCAGGACGGGTTCAAGCGGCAGAACCTCGGCAACAAACCATGCATCCACGCGCGAAACATCCGACGCCATGTCCGAGCGTCCAGCCCCGCCAGGTCCGCAACCAGTATCCGGTGTCTCAGCCATCCCCCGCCCGCTGCTTTTCGTTTCGAGGGCTCGAACACGTCCTGCAGCTTAAGTCGAACGGCGCAGCGAAAACTGCCAAAAATTGTTTGTGGCGGGACGCAAGAATATTGCGAAAAGGCAGGCATTAGCCTGCCCCCATCTCTCTGGCTGCTTCGTCTAGCGGCCAGTTAGCAAACCTGAAGATCGGCGCGAGCAAAATCGTTGCCCGAATTTCGATCTTACCCCTTGCATCCGGCGATCGCGCTTAGCGATTACCCAGATGACGGCATCGTATTGGGGTAAACACGCTCATCCGAAAAAATTGAGTAGTCGTTGTGTTGGCCGGCAGTGATCATTGGACAAGCAAACATACAAATCCAATGGCTTGCAGCTGACGGTGTCACAATTTAGCTGTACAAGGTGCCCGCAAAGCCTGGACTAAGCTCTGATCTTGCCGTCAAACGACGGGCGTATGTTTCTAGGAAATAGAAGTCAAAATCAGTACCCTATGTAAAAATACGCGATGTACGATGCCAAGAGAAACAACGATGCCATCGGAAAAGAAGAGAGGCGGCGGGTTTCTCCGCCGCCGTTAAAGGGATGCGCCAATATTAGAGGCCGAGACCGATCTTGAGATAAGGGCCGTAAAAGTTCCGGTCGTATGCCTTGTGCCTATCGACGCCGCCATCCATTGCGCCAAAGAAAAAATCGGCGCGGTAGCCCATGCTGACCTTTGCGTTCGCGAAATTGAACGAGAACCCCGCGAAGCCACCGAGATTGGGAACGGTGACGGATCGCGAGCGGTTTATGGGCGGGATTGTATGCACATAATGGACGGTGGGATTGCCACCGCCATAACGCGAGGTGCCGTAAAAATGACGTCCCGTTGTTTGATGCGAGCCGCTCACCTTCTGCCGGCCGAACAGCAAGGCGGCATTGACACCCCAATCGACCGCTACTTCTCCGGCTTGGGGATTGCCCAATACCGGGGAGGAATTCGTCCAGGAAAGAGACGGCCCAATGCCATGGAAGCTGCGCGAGAGATCACCGCGTGCGTAATAGCTTAGGTGATAGCCTTTGGATCGATATTTGAAAATTGGGTAGTAATAGGCGACGGGCCGTGAATGAAATGTCGTGGAAGCTTTGGCGCTAAACTGGGCATAGCGTACGCCCGCGTTGAAGGATGATGTGCTGTGATGGCCGAACAGGCCAAGGCCGACATCTTTGCCCACCATGAAATCGACGATGGCATGGCTTTCGCTGCGTTTGGTCTGGACGTCGCTAAACCGCGTAGCGGTGAAATAAGGCCGGTCCAGTCCATAGCGGGTAACAAGTGTGGACCCAAAATAGAGCGCGTAGCCGCGAATTCTCGTCGAAGTCTGCTGATGCAAGTGTTTGGCGCGATTGGATCTTCCATAGCGGATGCCGGCGGAAAAGGTCCAATCCGTTCCTTCCGGTTCGAACGTGATCTTGCCTTCGCCGCCGAAAGAATAGCGTGAGCGGGGTTCGGCGCTGAGCGGCGATTGGGCGTTGTATGCATTGTTCAGATAGGCGGTGACGAAGGGCGGCGCGAAAGCCTGTTCGCTGCCATCCATGCGTTCCAACTGGCCTCCGAGTTCGATCCAGACGGTCGGGCGGTCGGACTCATCGGCAAGCGCACTCATGTCCGGCATAACGGCACCGATCAGGGCAAGCGCCGAAACGGTCGCCAGCAAATGCCAGCGGAAATCGCTTCGCATGTTCTCGACGTTCATCAATTCGCTCATGACGGCCCCCTCACCAGTTCTTCGTTATGCGCAGGCCGATCAGGCGAGGATCGGTCAGGAACACGTTTGTTGTCAGATCGGAATCGTCGCTGTTCAGGAAATCGCCGGTGATCGCCGTCGTGTCGAACACGTTCTTGACGTATCCCATGAGCTGCCAGCCATTCTGGCTGGTCAGGATCAGCGTCAGGTTCAGGTTGGTGTAGCCGTGAATGCGGTCATAGGGATTGTCGTTGAACACGCGCGCCCAACTGTCATCTTGCCAATAAAAGTCGCCGCGCAATGTGCCCGCCCAATCGGTCGTGAAGGGTATCGAATATTGAGCGCCGGCGGAGAAGGTGAAGGGCGGCGCATTGGGCAGCGTATGGTGGCTTAAATCCTTATCGAAGCCTTCGCCGAAATTGGGCGCTGTTTTCGGATCAAATCCTTTGTAACCCGGCAATATGGGCGGCCACTGCGGCTCGGGATCGTTATAAACAATAATGCCAACCGTGGGACTCGCCACATAAGAAAGTTGGGTTACCGGATCCAGATTTTCAGCATAGGCATGGCTGCACGCTATCACGGGATTTGAAGAGGATTCATTCGATCCCATCGCGCCCGGACCACCGGGATAGTTGTTAACCGCATATACAAGCGCTTCCACCACCGAGACTGGCAGGATGCAGTTCGATGCCTGCGTCGGGAACGGACGCACGACCATCCAGTCGGGGTGATTGGCGACATCAGTGCGATCCATCAGGTCGATGGCCTTCTCGCCACGCGCGACGCGCGCATCTTCGTAACCCCCGCTGGCGTTGAAGCGCAGGCCCGGGATCGGCTCCCATGTCGCCTCGATTTCGGCGCCTTTCACATGCGCATCGAAATTTTGATTGATCGCCGTGCGGTCGACGATTTCGGAAATCTGATAGTGCTCGTAATTGTAATAGAACATGTTCGCATTGAGCGTGAGCGAACCATCGAACATCGTGTTCTTCGTGCCCAATTCGAACGCATCGATGAATTCCGGTTTGAAGGTGAGTGGATGAACTGGGTTTGCGTCACCGGCAGCAAATTGCGGCAGGACGTGCCCCGGAGGATTTGCGCCACCGGCCTTATAGCCATGCGCGTATGAACCATAGACCAGCGTTTGATCGGTGAAATCGAGCTTCGGCGTCCAGTTGAGTGCGGCTCGGCCAGTAATCGCATCCCATTGCTGATCGACTGTGCCGTTGGTGGGATAACCCCACCCGTCGGCGACCAATTGGCTGGGAACGTCAACAAAATGTTTCTGGTCTTCCGTCCAGCGAACGCCAGTAACGACCTTCAGGTCCTTGAAGATATCGTAATAGGTTTCGCCGAAGGCCGCGTAGGAATTCAACACATAGGGGTTCTGGCTGAGAAAGTAGTTGTGCCCATTATCGTTCAACTGGCCGATCGGATTGGGGTCGATATAGACGCAAGCGTTGGCTTCCGGCGAACCGCCGCCGAGGTTGGGATCGCGATACCTGAAGCCGCCATAGGCGCCGAGGCATTGGCTGTTGTCGGAAACGCCTGGCGTCCACGGCGGTCGGATGATCTGGCCGCTGCCGCCACTTCCACCCTCCTGCCATGAGAAGGCCGTTAGCGTGTTGATGAAGACGTAGTAGTTTTCTTCGGTTTCGTAATGCAGGTAGTTGCCACCGACGCTGAAATTGAACGGGCCGGCAAAATGCGAGGACAACCGTAGTTCCTGGCTCGCCTGCCAGGAATGTTCGACCGACAGGTCTTCGGCCACGATTTTATCGCTGCAACCCAGTTGCGGATCGCACATGACCCCATTGGAATCCGTAATACCGTACGATCCATTGCTTACAAATACGCCCGGAGACGACGCGAAACGGTTGTAGTCTTCCGTCGACCATAGGAAATCGTGGTTGAAGCCGCTTTCGGATGTGAAGGTGAGCGACGGCATGATCTGATAATCGGCCTTGAATTCCACAATGTCGTTGTTGGCCTTGTAAGTCGGGTTGATCTGCGTGTTGATCACGCGCAGATCGGGATTCTGCTTGTCGCTGAGATAAGGATTGACGCCTGTCACAAGGCCGCCGAATGCCGGCGCGGTGTAGTAGGGAAGCGAATATCCGTCGGGCACGCCATAGGCGGCGGGGCTGTACAGCGATCCCATCCTGCAGCCCTGGCTGAGATACGCGCCGATGCTGATGAGCAATTCGCCGCCGTTGACGACGTCCTGATTGCCGACGTGATCGGGCTCGTAGTCGGTCGTGCACAACTGCTTGCCGCTTCTCAGCCGGTCGTCGTTTTCGGAGAAGTGTTCCCAGATGAAATAGGTTTGGAGGCTCTCGGTCGGCTTGAAACCGATCGTTGCCCGGCCGGACCATAGATCGCGGCCGTCGATATCCTGATTGTTGTATTCGTTGAACGAGAAGCCGTGGCGCTTAGTCCATTCGCCCGCGATACGGATGTCGAAACGGTCGTCGACGATTGGGAGGTTGATCATGCCCTCGAATCGGCGCTGGTTGTAGTTGCCGAATTCTCCACTCGCCATCGCTTCGAATTGATCAGTCGGTCTCGCGGTGATGAGATTTACCACACCCGCCGTCGCATTGCGTCCGTAAAGCGTGCCTTGCGGACCGCGCAGCACTTCGACCTGGCCTAGATCGTAGAATTCCTGCTCGAAGAAGTGATTGCGGATGAACGGAGTGTCGTTCATCGCCACCGCGACGGCCGGGTCGGTCGTTACCGAGATTGCTTGCGTACCAATGCCGCGGATTTGGATGCTGTAGCCCGTGAAGTTTGTCTTCGTAAATGTTAGGTTCGGGACCTGTTTCACAAGATCCGGTCCCCCGGCAGTTTGCGTCGCGGTTAACTGTTCCTGGCTGAGTGCCGTGATCGCGATCGGAATGCTCTGCACGTCTGCGCCGCCGAGCTTCGACGAAGTAACCGTGACGGTTTCGACTGCGGCACGTGGGGGAGTTGCCTGCGCCATTTGAATGTCCTGCACCAACTCGTTCGCGGACGACGACCGATCACGAACAATGACCGAAGTGCCGGGCTTGTGGTGGACGATGAAGCCGGTTCCGGAGAGGATGCGGGAGAGCGCCTCGTCGCTGGAATAATCGCCGGAGACGCCGTGCGTCTTCACGCCGCGCACGGCATCGGAGGAGACGACGAGTTGGGTGCCGGTTGTGCTGGCATAGGCATCGAGTGCTGCGTTCAGATCGCCTGCAGGAATATCAAAGCGTTCGGCATAGGCCGCGGTTGCGATACCCGCGCCAAATGCCGAACCCAGCAACGCTGCCTTCAAAGTTCTGGACGATTTCATGGTCCCCCCTTCTTGATTACGCCGAACGGCACATTTGCGTGGTTCAATGCGAAAGCGTGGTGTCGCCGCCGTTCCTACTAATCTTCAGTCCGAACAATTCCTGCACCGACGTGGCGAAGACATCGGCGTTTTCAGCCTGAAAGGTGCCGTTGATCTTGAGACGGCCCACTTCGGCATCCGCGATGCGCAATTTGTGCGTGTTGTAGCGATTGAACTCGGCGACTGCGTCCGCCAACTGCATGTCTTTGAAAGTCAGCAAGCCGCGACGCCAGCCAAGCGCGGTTGCAACGCTGGCGACCGGTTCCTTCTTCACGGTAAGGCCACCGGCATTGGCAACCGCGATATCGCCGGGCAAAAGGAGCGCCGATCTTTTGGCCTTTTGACCGCTTACGGGCGTGACGGCGGCACTTCCCTCGAGCACGCTGATCCTGACGAGGTCGGTCGATGCACGGACTAGAAATTTTGTGCCGAGATCGGTGATGCGATAGCCACTGGCGGTAACGGCAAACGGATCTGCCCCATTGTGCTGCACATCGAAATACGCCTCGCCGCGAAGAAGCGTCACCTGGCGGACAGCGCCACCGCGAATGCGCAGCGCGGAATCGGTGTTGAGTTCGATCCGCGTTCCATCGGCGAGCGTGATGATTTTGCGCCCGCCGACTTGCGTGACGTAAGTGCTGTCGGCGGGCGAACGGAAATATCCGAAGCTTGATTCGCCGATGACTGCCACAATGACCGCGGTGGCGACATAGCGGAACAGCCGCCAGTTTCTGGATTTCGCGGCAAGCTTTGTCTGACGCATGGGCTGTTGTTGGCGCAGTGCGTTCAATCTTCCAGCCGCGCTCCACACGGCGTTTTGGCGAAGATACGCGACACGATTTGCATCAGACTCCGCGAGCCATGCGTCGAATTCCGCCTGATCAGTATCCGTCCACGTCCAAAGGTGGCGCCGTTGCACCCAATCTGCGGCTGCGAGATCGACGTCAGTGGCGCTCTTATTTACTTCTGTCATAGGCGCCTCCCTGGGCCGGTTTTGTCGCGCAGGAAGTGATCCGACAGGGCGTGCAAAGCGTGCTTGAGATGAATGGAAACGGCGGCGCGCGTGATACCCATGCGCGTGGCGATTTCCTGACCGGAAAAGCCTTCAATGCGCGCGAGTTCAACCGCTTCGCGCTGGCGCGGCGGCAATTTCTCCAGCGCGTCCTGCAGGCGGAGCAATTCCTGCCGCGCGGCAACGGTGCGATCCGGCGAGAGCGCTTCGGATTCAATCGCCACACTTTCGAAATCGACGGCGGCATCGATCGGCACAATGTTGGATTGACGCACCAGATCAATGAGATGGTTGCGGGCCGTGCGGAACAGGAAGTTTTTGGTAGCTGTGGGAATTTCCTCGCGCGCGGCGCGATAGACGCGGACATAGACCTCTTGCCGGATGTCTTCCAGGTCGCTCCGATCCCGCCAATTGCGGCGAAGGTATTGCATCAGCAACGACTCCAGGGGCAGAACCTCACGCACAAACCATGCGTCTACCTCGGAGACGGTCATTTCCGCACCGCGGTTGCGCAGGTCTGTGGGATCACGACCCGTATCCAAAAATTCGACCATTCCCCTGGGCACCCGCCGCTAGAGGGTCAGCTTATCCAGCCTATGCCGGGTAAGACGAAATGGAGCGGCGATTGTTAAAGGCGGGCAGAGAAAATGTTGGCGGGTCATGGCGGAGCAAGATTGTTGCCCGATGCTCATCTATCGAATATCGACGAGGACGCCCGAGTTCAATTTTTTCCGGACCCAACGCTCGATTGTCTATCAAGGAAAAGGCGGCAGATTGCTCCGCCGCCTGAGGGAGAGATGAGATTTGCCTGATCTATCCGCCCAAGCCGACGCTGATAGTGGCGAACGGACCGAAGAAGCCGCGATCAAAGCCTTGGCGCGTACTTACACCGCCGTCTATCGCGCCAAAGAAGAAATCGGCGCGATAGCCGAAGCTCACCTTCGCATTGGGAAATTTCAGCGACACTCCTGCGAGTCCGCCTACATTAGGCACCACTACAGAACGTGAGCGAGAGATCGCCACTGAATTCTCATAGCGAATGTCCACATACTGATATTGAGGAGCAGTAATTGGGTTATGCTCGAAATGATGCCCAGTTATATGGTCATGGATGCGCGTTTTTTGTCGCCCAAATAACACCGCTGCGCTAACGCTCCAATCGAATGAAATTTTCGCCTCCCCATCGTGATCCGCGATTGGTGCCGAGCCGGTCCAGGACAAGGAGGGGCCGATGCCGTGGAAGGCCCGATGTATATCAGGGGAGGCGTTATATGATTGGTAGTAGACCTTGATAAAGTTTCTATGAAGGAAATATTTGTATTCTAGGCCATAATAGGGATTCGGATCGGCGTGAAGATTCATTTTTGTTCGCGTACCAAATTGGGCAATCCGAATTCCAGCAAACAATTGAGAAGAGCTGTCGCGGCCCCACAAGCCTAGGCCGACATCCTTGCCAACCTGAAAATCAACTATGGAATGCGACTCAGCCGATCTGATGTTGTAGTCGGAAGTTCTGTTCAATGCGCTATTGTTGGGCCCCTTGGGCTGAACCTTTGTCTGAAATTTGCTGACATAAACCGGAGGTATATAAATTTCCTGGTGATTGCGCTTTACTCCGCTGGAGCGGCCGTATTGAACTTTGGCGACAAAAGTCCAGGTAGATCCTTTCGGCTGAAAAGAAACTGACCCTACTTCACCCAAACTGTAGCGCCGATCGAAGTGAAGATTCGATGGAGGTTGCATGCCATGCTGGACGACTGATTCAATGAAAGGCGGCGCATAGGTCTCACTATCTCCGCTTATCCGATCGAGTTTCCCGCCTAGCTCTATCCAAACCGTAGGCCGATCAGCCTCTTCTGCTTTGGCAAGGCCGATGAAAGCCACGTAACCCAGCAGTGCGGTAGCGGAGGCGGTGGCAAGGAGCCGACTATGAAGGAGTCCCCGCGTAGGACGTGCATTGCTAAGTTCGCTCATTGTATGTTCCCCCCAACGAAATTCTCAGTGAAACCACTTGCCTTCGCTCTGGAAGACGATGGAAAAGCGCAATCATCGGGCTGTGAATAGCGGACAGCCGGCACATATCGCGTAGCGCACTTTCCCACGATCTCCGGGCCTCCGGAGTTTCCCACAATACGACAACAAGGGCGGGTATTCTTTCTCATGGTGCTCACCAGTTCTTCGTGACGCGCACACCGAACAGGCGCGGGTCGGTCAGAAAGACGTTGGTCGTCAATGCGGTGTCATCGCTATTCAAGAATGCACCTGTGATAGCAGTCGTGTTAAAGACATTCTTGAGATAGCCCATTACCTGCCAACCAGCTTGGTCGGTAAATATCAGAGCAAGATTGATGTTCGTGTAGCCCCGCAGCCGATCGTAGGGGTTATCATTAAATACCCGCGCCCAAGAGTAGTCCTGCCAATAATAATCAAAGTGAAAAGTGCCCGCCCACTCGGCCGTTAGCGGCCGGGTGAAGTCCATCGAGGCTGATACTGTGAAAGGCGGCGCGTTCGGCAATTCATTGCCGCTAAGATTTTTATCAAAACCTTGCCCATTGTTTGGTGCCGTGGTGGGATCGAATCCCGCATAACCGCCAAGAAAATCAACTCCCGGCGGATCTGCAATAAAAGGCTGCAGCGTTATCGGATCAAGATGCTCACCATAGGCCGCGCCGCAGAGGACAGATATCCTCGGCGCTTGATCTGCTCCGAACTTAAGCGCGGCCGCCGCAACATAAGCGGGAACAATGCAGTTCGACGCTTGGGTCGCATACGGTTTCACTACCACCCAATCCGAGTGGTGTGCGGCATCGGTTCTATCCATCAGGTCAACGGATTTCGACCCATTCGCGAGACGCGTATTTTCATATCCACCAGCAAAATTGAATTTGAGGCCTGGCGTTGGCTCCCACGATGCCTCAAGCTCCGCACCCTTCACAGTGGCATCAAAATTGTCATTGATCGCAGTGCGGTCAACAATGCGGGAAATCTGATAACCCTTATAATCATAGAAGAAGGCTGCAACGTTGAGCGTCAGCGCGCCGTCTAGAAGCGTATTCTTGGAGCCCATTTCCCATGCATTGATAAATTCTGGGGCGAACGTTAGCGGATGCAACGGATTGCCGATGTCACCGATGACGCGTGTCATCAACACAGCGCCCGGAGGATTGGCGCCGCCGGCTTTGTAGCCGTGGGCAAACGACCCATAAACCAATGTTTGATCCGTGAACTCGAGCTTTGGAGTCCAGTTCACAGCGAATCGGCCTGTAGCCTCGTTCCACTCCTGATTCAGCGTGCCTGTTGAGGGATAGCCGCGCCCTCTCGTAAGGACTTCGCTTGGATACCGAATGAAGTGTTTACGGTCTGCTGTCCAGCGTAGGCCGCCGGTCAGCTTTAGGTCTTGTGCGACACTGTAGTAAACCTCGCCGAACCCAGCATACGAATTCAAGGTGTAAGGATTGTAACTTCTGAAATAATTATGCCCATCACCGTTGATGTCCTCGAGCGGGTTAGGATCGATATAACTACAAGGCAAGGCTCCAGGATTGATTTGGTTTGGGTCCGGTTGTTGATCTCCGTTCAGACATTCATGATTGTCGGACACGTTTGGAATCCACGCCGATCCGCAGATGTGGCGGCAGGAAATAGGCACGAGTCCGACAAGCGTGATCGCATTTAGGAAGACATAGTAATTTTCCTCGGTCTCGTAGTGCAGATAATTGCCACCAACGCTGAAGTTCAGCGGACCACCGAAATTGGACGACAACCGAAACTCTTGGCTCAACTGCCAGGAGTGCTCCTCCGAAAGGTCATTGCCCGCCAGCCTATCGGTACAGCCCAATTGCGGGTCGCAGAATACACCTGTCGGTGAAATCGCCCCTGGCCGATACACATTCGTGCCGGCATCCGGATCGCTTATGAAAATTCCCGGCGATGTGTTGAAGCGATTGAAGTCCTCGACCGAGTAGAGAAAATCATCTCCAAATCCAGTCTGAGACGTCAGCTTCAACTGGGAAACCAACTGATATTCGGAATCGAGCTCCACAATATCGCTTTTTGCCTTGTACTTCGGTTCGAAGGCCGACTCGATGACGCGGAGATCGCGCGACTGCGTTGCGCTCGCATAGGGATTGATAAACGGATTGACCTGTCTGGAATCTCCCAACGCTATAACAAACGGCAACGCAAATCCGTTTGGTACTTGAAATGCGTCGGCAGAATAGAGCGATGTGGGTAGGCATCCTTGGCTCAAATAGGCGGCGGGCTCGTGGATCGCCCCATTACCATTTGGATCGACCGGTGGCACGGGGACCCCGTCTATCTCACTTGGGATGGGGGCCGTCTTGCAAAGTTGTTTGGCGCTGCGCATCCGGTCGTCGTCTTCCTGGAAATGTTCCCAGACCAAATTTGCCTGCAGGTTCTGGAAGGGTTTGAACACGACGGACACACGACCGGACCAAAGATTTCTTCCGTCGATTGCCCCGTTTGTCAGCTCATTGACGCTATAACCGCCGCGCTTGGTCCACTCGCCCGCTACACGAATATCGAGACGATCGTCGACCACGGGTAGATTGATCATGCCTTCGAAGCGACGGTTCTTATAGTTGCCGACCTCTGCGGACGACGTGGCTTCAAACTGATCGGTCGGCTTTGCAGTGATGAGATTGACGACACCCGCTGTTGCATTGCGGCCATAGAGCGTTCCCTGCGGCCCCCGTAAAACCTCTGCCTGACTGAGGTCGAAGAACTCCTGCTCAAAGAAGTGATTACGAATGAACGGAATATCATTGAGAGCTACCGCAACAGCGGGGTCGGTAGTCACCGAAATAGCTTGTGTGCCGATGCCGCGAATCTGGATGCTGTAGCCGGTGAAGTTTGTTTTCGTGAAGGTCAGGTTCGGCACCTGCTTGACGAGATCGGGACCGCCAGCGGTTTGCGTGGCGGTGAGTTGCTCTTGGCTGAGCGCAGTAATCGAGATCGGAATGCTCTGCACGTCCGCGCCGCCCAATTTCGACGAGGTGACTGTGACCGTCTCCACCGTCGCCCGCGGTGGCGTGGCCTGAGCAAGGCGAAAATCGCCCGCTTCCAGTGAACTCGATTGGCTGCCGCGATAGATCGCTATTGCGCCCGAGGTGTCGCGGCGGGTGGTCAGACCAGTGCCGTGCAGGATGCGCAATAATGCTGCGTCATCCGCGATGTTGCCCTTCACACCCTGGCTGCGAATGCCTTCGACCGCGTCTTGCGAATAGAGCAGGTGCACCCCAGTTTGAACCGAATAGGCATCCAGCGCCGCATCGAGATCGCCCGCCGGGATGTTCAGGTTTGCTGCCGATACGGGGCAGAGCATTGCGGTGTAGGCGGCCCCCGCCAGTGCCAGACTTCGGAATTTTGTCACGCCATTTCCCCCTTTTGGCAGCGGCCGTTCGACCGCGTGGCAATGAATTCAGCGCGAGATCAGAATCTCGTCGCCTTTCTCTTGAACTTTCAGACCGAGGACCTGTTTTGCGACGCGCGTGAACGCTTCGACGTCTTCGACAGGGAACGTACCGCCGACACGCGTGCGCGCCAGCGACGGCGTTGCGATGACGAGCTTCCTGGCGTTGTAGCGATTGAATTCGGCCACCGCCTCGGCAAGCGTCGTGCGGTGCAGGACGATGATCCCGCGGCGCCAACCCGTTTCATCGGAGAGCATCTGCCCGGTTTTCTTTATTTCCGTGATCGTATCGGGTGTCGCGACGACGGCCTCTCCTGGTGTCAGAACGATGGGATGCATATTCTTCGTGTCGCTCACCGGTTCGAAACGGGCCGAGCCTTCGATCAGCGAGACCTCCAGCCGGTCGCCGCTGTTGCGGATGACGAATTTGGTGCCCAGATCAACGACGCGATGGCCGGCCGCCGTCACCACGAAAGGATGGGCGGCATCGTGTTTGACCTTGAAGAAGGCTTCTCCCTTGTCGAGAAACACCGTTCGCTGAGCGTCATCCACGCTGGTGCGCAGAGTCGTGTCGGTGTTGAGTTCGATCTGCGAGCCATCGGCAAGCGTGAGGATTTCGCGACCACCAACCGGCGTGGAATAGATTTTTTCGCGCGGGGCATCGAAATAACCGGTCCATGCGAGCCCGATGGCCACTGCGCCGATCAGGGCGGCGATTCCTTTGAGCGCCGAGGCGTGAAGTGTGCCGGTCGATCCGCGCACGCCTGGCGATTTGAGGGCGACGAGCCTGTCTGCCCGGCTCCAGGCGGCGTCGATGCGCCAGTATTCCACGCGGTGACCGAGCGATTGATTGAGCCAGGCGTCGAACGCGGCTTGATCGGCATCCGACCAATCGTTGCCATCGCGGCGTTCGCGCCATTGGGCGGCTTGCGCCACGAGTTCCTGAACCGGGGCGCTCATGGCGTTTTTCCCGTGTTCGGCGTTTCGCCGTAAACCGCATCGGCAAGAACGGCCATTCCATCGCTGATGTGGCGGCGCACGGTTATCTCTGCGATGCCCATGCGCGCGGCGATTTCTTTTCGCGACAGCCCATCGATCTTGCGCATGACCACAGCTTCGCGGCAACGCGGCGGCAAACGATCGAGCGCGGATTGCAGGGTGCGCAGCTCTTCGCGCGCGGCCACGCTGCGGTCTGGGCCGGGAACGTCGGTGGCGACACTGAGGTCATCCAGATCGGCCATCGCTTCGATGGGGACGACCTGGTCGTGACGCGCGCGATCGATGACGAGGTTTCGCGCGATGGAAAAGACGAACGGCTTGGTGGCGGCGGGGATTTCCTTGAGTGCTGCCTCGCAAACGCGAACGTAAACGTCGTGCCGGAGATCGTCGGCATCGCTTGCGTTGCGTCGGCTGCGGCGAAGGAATTGCATCAAGGCCGCCTCCAGCGGCAGTACCTCCCGGACAAACCACGCCTGTACTTCGGACGCGGTCATGGCCGCGCCCCGAAGGTCTTGGTTGCCGAGTTCACGGCCTTGGTCCGGTGTTTCTGACATCCCCCGACAGCTTCCCGCCTTGGAAGGGGCCTGCGATTACGTCCACATCAGGTAGGACGGATCAGGAAGGCGCAGGTACCAAAGGGG
>Ga0134126_10007836_pt1 | contig 13395 bp, 14 predicted proteins | sample KB31752_FD_96881 | JGI IMG/M metagenome (GOLD analysis project Ga0134126, IMG submission 96881) | Terrestrial soil microbial communities with excess Nitrogen fertilizer from Kellogg Biological Station, Michigan, USA - KB3-175-2 | ecosystem: Environmental > Terrestrial > Soil > Unclassified ...
GATAAAATTCCGCGACAAAACGTTAATAAAAATCATAACTAAATTTTTGCAAAATCTATATGGTTAAAAAATTTTGTAAAAATAGCCCTAAATAAATCTAGCTTAAAAAAAATAGCGAATTTTATTCCAAAAAATTTTCTCGCCCAAGTATAGGAAGAAAAAATTTTATCCAGCAAAATTTTTTCTGGAAACTATAGGCAGAAAAATTTTTCTGAGTTTATTTTATTTTATTTTTTTCTGGACCTATTATATAATGGATCAATTTGAAATTGATGAAAATTACGATATCGATAATTATAATTATCAAAATAGTATTGATGATGATCTTGAATATAAAAAAGATATTATTAAAAAATTATTATTTAAAAGGAAACTTAAACTTGAAGATAAAGAGAAGCAAAGAGAGTTTTATAAAAAGATGGGATGGAACGAAGGAAAATATAAATTTAATCTTGATGTTACCTATCCATATGAAAGAAAAAAATTTAAACCAGACTTTGCTAAATTTAGAATAATAAATAAAATTTCATATACAAACTTACATTATGTTTTATAATTAATCTTATTAGTTTATAAATTAATAAGAATTTTTTTCTAACAATATAATAATGAGTTATAATCGTGTTATATTAGAATCACTTAATTATCCTGATTATTTTATCGATCATTATTTTTCTAATGGTGAATATTTCATGACTTTTGATAGATATCTTGAAATTATAAATGTTAACAAAGATTATGAAAGTTATAAGTTAGCACATGACCTATATAAAAAATTTATAGGTGAAACTAAACAACTTAAATTAAATAAAGTTATTTTTGATGGTAAAAAATATATTGAATACGATGAAAAAGAAATGTCTGATGATATTAGAGAATTTCATAATTTAGATTTAAAATCTATTTTTTGTGAATATAATTCTTTTGCATCACCAATGTCAAATGATTATTTATTAGATGATCGATTAATAGAAAAAATAGGTCAAAAATATAACATTGTAAGATATTATTGTTATAGTGATAAAATATTTAATAAAAAAATTAGCGGAATAGATATATTAATTTTAATTAAAGAACATATTGGATATTATGATAAAGAAAAAATAAGATTAATTTTTGAGATTGTTGATAAATATTTTTATAAAGACATTACAGGTATAATAATTAAATATATTGTATAATTTTTTCTAACATAATGATAATGGAATTAATAGAAAACGAATTATGGGGAAATAGAGGCAATATAAAAAGATGTGATTATTGTATTAATAAAAATTTTATTTGTTCAGGATGTCAGGTAAAGAGAAAAAAAGAATTATTGGACTTAAAATTATCAATAAACATAAAACTTGTAAGAGCATTATTTAAAAAAAATATTTTATTTAAAGTTCCGGTTGATAACCATGATAAATGTTATTGGGATGGTTATTCAAAATCTTGTATTTGTGAAAGATATAGATTATATTGGGATTATGATATAATAAATGATGATATTATAACACGAATTTTATAAAGTAATAATATATGTCACAAATTCAATCGATTATTTTTAACAAAGACTATTGGACTAAATCAGAAGCAAGAAAGTGGTTATTAACTCATTTCTTTTTACCGATTAAAAAAGTTCATGAAACAAAAAATTATTATAGATATAGAATAAAAGATCCAAATAAATTTAATTATTTTATAACAAGAAGATTAAAAAATAATATGGAATTAGTTATCGGATTTTCTTGATTTTTTTTTTCTAGATATAGATTAATATAAATGGAAGAAAATAAATCTTTAGAGAATTTAGATAATCTAGAAAATAAGTCTAAAATTAATTTAGAAGACATTACAGATAATATACCAAAAAAAAGTGGTAAGATATTAAGAAACACTGAAGAATATAGACAGAAGAAAAGGGATGAGCAGAAGATTAGATATGCAAAGAATAAAGAACAAATTAAAGAAAAGAATAAAAAGTACTATTGGGAAAAGAAGAAACCAAATAAACCACTAAAGAAAGAACCAGTTATAAATAAACAAGAATTAATGTTAGACATTATAAGAGTTGAGGAACAATTTGACTCTATAAAAGCTAAACTAAAAACAATGAAAAAATTATGTTCAAAGTTAAAGATTATATCTAAATAAGGAGTACTATTATTTTATTATCTAAGAAATAAAATAATGTATACTAATGGTATAATCAAAATGATGAGTCAAAAGGATAGATCAATGTTATTAAAAAAGATACACGAAGTTAAAGGAGGATATAAAAAAGGTGAAAAAGGTGGATTACCTCAAGCATATAGAGATTATGTAAAAGATTTTGATGCTGTTCAACAAAGAGTTAGGCAAAATTGTCCTGCAGATAAGAAAGGTTTAGCTAATTTTAAAAATTACAGAAGAACTTATGGTATACCGATTAATCATGATCTCCCTTGTTATAGTGCAGCCGAATTTAAGGATTTAAGAAAACAGAATAAAAAAAATAAAAAAGAAAAAATAAAACAAGCAAGGATAGCTAAAGGAGTATTACCAAAACATAAATTAAATCAGGCAGAAAAAGACTGTATGAAACAATGCAGGTTACAACATTATGTTCCAATGGTTGAACAAGCCGCTGCACAAGTTGCTCAGGCGGTTGCTGAACAAGCTGCAGAAGCTGTAGCACAAGGGATTGTTGGAGGTATGTGTTCATGTATGGATCCCTACTGTGGTGATTATTAAATGTTTTTAAATTTTTAAAAAATATTTTTAAAAGTCTAATATATATGGCTACTTTTTCTTTAGAATCTGGTAAACCAATCGCATATATAAATGGCGGTATATATGATGGTAAAATTTTACATTTATTAGAAGATAATACTAATAATGGTAATATAATGGATAATCTTGATTTAATTGATGATGATTTTTTAAGAAAGAAGAAGAAAAGATTAACATATAAGGAATTAGAAAATTTAAAATATTCAATAAAATCAAATAAAAGACCCGATCAAAATTATACAGTTTTTGATGATGCTATGGGATATATTAATCAAAATAAAAATAAAGAATTAATTTTATATGATGGTGAGTTAATACCAATTCCAACTACTGAAATTGATAAAACAACTGGTAAGGAAAAAGCTGAAGCATATTTTTTATCTGCACCTAGAGATTCAGGTAAATCAACATTTGCTGGAAAGTTTGTTAAATATTACAAAAGAATGTTTCCCCAAAATAATTTTTATGTGATATCAAGAGTAACAGAGGATCCAGCATATGATGAATTAAATCCAACTAGGATTAAAATAGATGAAAAGTTTGTTACAGAACCTTATGATGTTAGTGAATTTGAAGATTCTATCGTTGTATTTGATGATCTTGATGTAAGAAGTAAAGATAAAATTTCTGAAGCAGTTCGTAAATTAAGAGATGAACTATTTGAAAATGGTCGTCATAAAAGTACATTTGTTTTAGCATGTGCTCATACATTATTAAATTATCGTGAAACAAAACCTCTTCTTTCTGAATCATCGTGTGTTGTGATATATCCTAAAGCTGGTTACATTCAACAAGTAAAAAGATTCTTAAAAGAATATGTTGGAGTTGAAAATAAAAAAATGTTATTAAAAATACTAAATGTACCAAGTAGATGGGTAATGGTTAGAAAAAGATATCCAATGTATATTTTACATGAAAAAGGAGCATTTTTGTTATGACAGATATATGAAAAAACTAAAAATACTTAAAGAAATAATTATATATTAATATAATTATATGGTTACATATAAAAATGGTAAAATTTATAAAATATATTGTGATGAAAATGATGATTGCTATGTTGGAAGTACAAAGGAAAAATATTTATGTAATAGATTTAACGCTCATAAACAACAATATAAATTATGGAAGAAAGGAGAATTAGGACTATGTAATTCTTATTTAATTTTTGAAAAATATGGAATTGATAATTGTAAATGTATTTTAATAGAAAAATATCCATGTGATTCAAAAGATGAATTAAGAATGAGAGAAGAATATTGGAGAAAAGAATTAAATTCAAATAATAAAAAAAGAGCTTTCGCGACAAAAGAAGATAAATTAAAAGATAAAAAAAATGAACATATTAGAAATAAAGAATATTATGATAATTATAATAAAAAATATAGAATTAATAACATTAAAAAATTAAAAGAAAAACAATGTGAGAAGATATTATGTGAAGTTTGTAATTGTAAAATATCTAGATCAAATTTAGCAATACATAAAAAGATGAAGAAGCATATTAAAAATTTACAAAGATAATAAATTAAGATTTCTAGTTTTATTATATTATGGAGAATATAATAAAGAACTGCGAAGATACAGCTTTATCTGGAAAAGATATTTTAAAATTAACTGAAAATAAAACAAAACTATTTAGATATTCAGATTTAAAAAATATAAGACATATTGATGAAATATTATATCCAAATAACTGTGCTGTAATTCTTTATGAAATAAAACCAGAGATAGGACATTGGACTTGCATTATAAAAAAAGGAAATAATATTGAATTTTTTTGTCCTTATGGAATATTTGTTGACGATCATCTTAAACATTGTTATAAACATTTTCCTAATTATTTATCAAGATTAATATACAACTCAAATTATGGCTTTATTAATAATCATAAAAGATTACAAAAAATGATTAATTCAGTTAGTACATGTGGTAGACATGTTGCATTTAGAATAATAATGAAAGATTTAAATTTAAAACAATATTTAAAATTATTTAAAGATAGTAAATTAGATCCAGATCTTCAATTATGTTATTTGACGGCATTTCTTAAATAAATTTTATTCTAGTAATATAATATATATGCAAAAATCGTATTCTTTAGAAAATGTCGATGATAAGATAACATATTTAAATACTTCAATTTTTAATTCTTCAGAAGATTATCAACAAGCTTATTTTACAGCATCAAGAAATGATCCAATTTTATCGTCTTCAGCTGGCGATTATAATATGTCAATCATTAGATTTAAAATACCATCTAATTTAATTCCAATATTTAATTTTATTCCACAACCTGGAACATTAACATCTGGAAATACAAATCCAAATCTTGGAATATATTCAATAACATATTCTTATAACGGTGTCGATCATCAAGAATTTTTACAACTACAACCAGGTCAGCAATTACCACTTCCAAATATTCAACCATTAATTGATTGGACAAAAATAAATTCATCTAATTATAATTATTATACAATTTTCTCGTATACATTCTTTATGACATTAATTAATCAAGCATTAGCACAAGGATATTATTATTGTTTAAATAACGCTCCATTTAATACATCTCCTCCTGTAACTACAGGAGTTAAGAACGCTCCTTATTTATCATTTGATCCTGCTACTGGTTTATTTAGTTTAATTGCATCAGAACAATTTTCATCTAATTTTGTAAGTGGACCAACAATATCAATATATTTTAATCATCCATTATTTGATTTTTTTCAAAGTTTTAATTCAACCGGTTTCTTAAATCAATCAAATGGAAAGTTTGCAAAAATTTCAATATTTGATGATGGGCATAATTTCATAACTAGACAACCACCAGTTATAGATTTTTACTTATGGAGTTCTACTATATCATATTCAATTGGACAAGTTTCATCTTTTAATAATATTAATTATGTCTCTATAACTAATGGTAATATTGGAAATCAACCAGATATATCACCCGGAAATTGGTCAGTTGTTCCAAATAATATTGTTCTAACATGGGAATCGAATGTAACTTATAATATTGGAGACATTGTTGTTGTTGGGGCAAGCGCATATTACATTTCATTAACTAATGGTAATATAAATAATAATCCAACAACATCTGGAACTAATTGGAGATCATATACATTATTTAATTCATATCAAATGCAAGAAGAATATACTACTTTATCAACTTGGAGCGTAATAAATAAAATAGTAATAGCTTCAAGTAGTTTTCCAATTAATACTGAACAAATTGCTGATTATGATTTAAATAACTCAATATCAGAACAGTTTTATCCAATAGTTACTGACTTTGAACCAACAATACTTACGCCAACTGATAATAAATCATATTTTCAATATTTTGCTAACCCATTTAGATTTACAAATATGAATGGAACAAGTAGAATAACCTATTTTGACTATAATATATTCTGGGTTGATAATCAAGGTACATTCTTTCAATTATACATAGATAGAAAATCATTAGTATCAGTAAAGTTTCTATTTCAGAAGAAATTATTACGATCTTAAAAATTTTTTATATAAATAGATTATATAATGTCGTTAAACGTATCTCCAACAAGAGTTGTTAAAGTAATGGATCCTAGATTAAAGTTATCTAATGAACGAGTATTTGCAGCGATCCAAGGAGGACGAGTTATTAGTGGACAGACCTTTCCCGCTACTGTTATTAATAATAGCTCATTGGCAATCACATGTAACCCGCCTAGTAGAGGTGTTGCTATTTCAAGACGAGTTAGAAAAAGATTCAGATATGATATATCGATTACTGGTACTAATACTGGTGGTGGCCCTCTTTTAAATCCTGGTTATTATGGACCAAGAAATATGCCAATTGCAATGACAACTATTTCTGAATCTTGGCAATTAGAAAATGATACTGTTACACAACAACCTATTCAGCAATATGCACAATGTTTACAATGGTATCATAATGATTTTGATGTAAGAAATAGAGAGTATGGTGAAAGTCCATCTATGTTAGATCAATTTCAAAATTATGCTGATGGTGCTAATTCTATTAGAAATCCATTAGGTGGATATGGTGATAATAGTTATGAAACTACAAGAGCTGGATTTTCACAATTTCAAGTATTAACAAATCCAGTTGGTGGAGGTGGTGGAACTGCAACATTAACATTAATTTGTACTGAAGATACATATGTTTCACCTTTTGTTTTTGGTAAAGATTCTGAATATAGTTCAGCATTAGTTGGTATTAATAATATGACATACACTGCTACTTTTGGTAATTTAGCAAATGTAATGTCATTAGTTCAGAATCAAGGCGTTCCTGGAGTAGTTAACATTACTGCTGTCACTGTAGATCTAAAATCTGCAGAATTATTATTTAATTATATTACGCCACAAATTACTGAAACATTACCATCATCTTTAGTTTCACCTTATTTTTCACCAATTCTTTATCCTTTTAATTATAATCAAACTATTGCACCTGGTGGTTCTGTATCAATAACCTTAGGAAATGTTCAAGTTACATCTATCCCTCAGAGAATGTATATATTTGCTGGTCCTGCTCAATCTGCTAAAACCCCATATATTTCAGATTCCTATATGGCTTTATCACCAATAGGAAATCCAATTCAATTAACATGGAATAATAATCAATATCTAAGTAGTATGACTGCACAACAATTATATGATATGTCAATTAAAAATGGTCTTAGAATGTCTTGGACTCAATTCTCAAACTTTGTTGGTTCAATAGTTTGCATTGAGTTTGGAACAGATATTGGTTTAGATGCAAATGAAGCAATTGGTACTTTAGGTAACTATCAGCTTAATGTTACTGCTAACTTTATAAATACAAATAGTTCATTATCAATAGTACCAACCTTATATGTATTAGTTGTTTCTAGTGGAACATTTAACGTTGTAAATGGTGCATGTTCTCATATGCTAGGTGTTTTAAGTTCTGCTGATGTATTAAATGCACAAGTTGATCCTAATATAAATTATCAAAAAGCTGAATCTGCTTATGGTGGAGCTTTCTTTGATAGTTTAAAGAAAGGATTATCTAAATTACATCAATATGCTAAAGATAAAAAATTAATTTCAAAAGGATTAGCTCAATTTGGACCTAAAGGAAAAGTTGCATCTGAAATAGCAGAAAAATTAGGTTATGGCGTTGTTGCAGGAAGAATGCCTAAAAAAAGAAGTTTAGCTAGTAGATTAAAAGGAAGAGGTATAGAAAATTTAGATGAAAATGAAAGCGAAAGCGATGAATATTCTGAAGAATAATTTTCTAAATATATAGTACAAAAAGTATAAATTATTTTTGTTTAGTTTGGAACTGTTATTTGACATTTTTATCAAATTTTTTAGCTTTCCTTATTATATCAGGGCATGATTTATATAGATTGCTACGAATGTTACTTTCTATATTGTTAACGTCACTCATTGTATTTATTCTTTATTTTTTGAAATAAAGAATATTTAATTTTATTTAATTACGTTTAATCAACTTCGTATGTAATAGAAACTTGTAATTCTCCTGTAGCGCTAAAAGCAGAATCCTGTAATGTTATAGAACTTCCTCCAGCTGGATCAATACTGAAGAAACCTAAATTACTTTGTGCTTGGACTCCTGCTATCGATAAAAATCCAGGGAATATTATTCCACTTCCATTTCCAAAAGATGCCGCAGGTCGAGGGAAATTAGAACCAACAGCTATTGGTAAAGCTAAATTAATTGGACCTGATGCAATACCTTTACTAGACCATATTACCCAAAAATTAGCTGTAACAACTTTATCATTTTGAACATATCTACATTGATTTGTACTTAAAATAAAATTATTTACACCGTCTCCAAGTGTAGTTGTAAAATTGGCAGAAATAGATCCACCTCCAGGCCCTGTAGGCCCTATACCTCCAGTTGCTCCAGTAGAACCAGTAGCACCAGTTGCACCGGTTGCTCCAGTCGCTCCAGCTAATCCAGTCGGTCCAATTGGACCTGTTGGACCTGTAATTCCTGGAGTTATTTTTAAAGCATCGATAGCCGACTGAACATTTGAAGCACCTAAAGGTGGATTAACTAAACTATCATCATAAGTAACACCTGACGCTTTATCTAAAAATACAAATTGTTTTGAACCAGATAAATAAAGTGGTACACTTAAATTAGAATCATTTGATGCATCTGTTAAAATATCTAATTGTGATCCAGCATCAGAACTAGATACAGGTAGATTTCCAGTGCCAATTGGATCTGCTATAAATGAAACTATCAAAGTTGATGAGTTGGTCATATTAATAACTCCAATTGTAGGATTTAATGAATTATCTAATACAGCACTATTAAAAGCTTCAAAAACCATAGCTTGTGCATTCATTAAAATAGCTGATTGAGTTGCTGTAGAAGTTAATGATATTTTAGCACCATTTTTAATTGGTAAAATAGCTCCATTATCAAATGCTAAAGATGGTCCACTAATACTATTACAATTAATTTGTATAGGACCTGATACTAAAGCTAAATTAGATATTATAATATTATCATTAATTAAACATTGAACAGTTGATGATGATGAAAATCTTACTGGATATATATTAGCTCTTCCTTTAAAATCATAACTTTGATTAATTATTACTGGAGAAACTATTGAATCATCAATATAAATATTTAAAAATTGATTTACATTTATTTGATTTGCTTTTTCTAGTATTGCAGCCCAACTACCATAAATATTACTTCCTTGAAGATGTAATGTACCTGGTTTATATACAATGTTAACTGGATTTGGATCTAACGCTCCACCAGTGGCTCCAACAGGTAAACCGTTTATAGAACTAACATTTATAAGTCCACTATCATTCATATTTATGCCATTTGCTATTGAGGCTGAGTTTATTCCAATATTTAACCATTCCTTAGGTAAAGGTGTTAATAAGTTATTTAGTGCCATTTATATAATTGTAATAGATTAATTTTATTAGTGTTAATATAATTTCATGCATTGTGCCATACATTGTAGATCACCCGCCGAACCATCACCTATTGTTAATGATGATCCTGAGTTTTGACGAATTAATATTTGTACAATAGATCCACTATTTAAATATGCTAATCCTGAACAACTTACATGTGTACCATTTCCACCGGTTGAGGCTGCAACTTCTGAAATAGATATTAGTGGATTTACACTACCTCCTATACTCAATGCAACAGCTCTAGACCCATTGTCGTTTGGAGAAAAATATATTGATGCGCAAATACAATATAATCCAGTTGCACCAATTGAAAAACCGCTTGCATTAAAAATAACAGATCCATGAGAATATGGAAAATATGCTGAAGTTGTTTTATAAACAGAATAAACAGTTGGAGAGCTTGTTAAAGTTTGTGTTAAATTTCCACTTTGTATACCTGCTCCATCTTGACCAAAAAGATTAAGATTAAATGCATTTATGGTTGAAGCTGTAGCATTTAGAGGACCACCAGATAAATTTAATCCGGCAGTGTTTATTGTATTTGAATTATTAATAAATGTAGAATTTAATGTTGGTACTGTTTCAGCATTTCCAACTGTTAAATTATGACCTACTGACATATCACCAGAAACGCTTAATGTACGAACATTTAATATTTCTGCGTTTATTGAATTTACATTTATGTTTAACCATTCCTTTGGTAAAGGTGTTAGTAAATTATTTAGAGCCATTATATAATATTAAAATAAAAAAATATTGCCTAATATATATAAATGTCGTCAAATATTGATGATCTTAGAGAAAAGGCTTTAAAGCATGGTGCTATCAAACTATGTAGATCAAATATTAGGGATAAAAAGTGGTGTGTGATTTACAAAGGAGTTAGAATAAATTTTGGACAATATGGACATGGTGATTACACGACACATCATGATAAGACAAAACAACGATCTATGTGGGGTTTTTTAAAAAATATTAAAACTAAAGATGGTAAATTAGCATATTTAAATAAATATCAACCTTGTTATTGGTGCTATAATCTATTATGGTGCGATTAATAATATTTATTTTTAGACCATTCATTTATATTATTGTATGGAGATGAATAATTATCTTGCCATACTCGTTTATTATATACTAAACTTAATTGTCTTTCACCAGATTTTATTTCAACTTTATTTAATTTTCTAAAAAACATTGCATCATTTTTAACTTTTACTTCTTCACCGTTAATTGCTTTCTTATAATAATCTTCTTTTAATAACTTATTTGGTATTCCTTTAGCCTTAAAGTTTATTCCATCACTTTGTGTTAATCCTTTTTGTTTTAGTATCTCTTCATCTACTTTATAAAAATAAGTTTTTGGGGCTAGGAATTCAGCATCGCTTATTAACAGGGGCACTGAATATTTTTTATCTCCAACTTTTACTTTCTTAGTTTCTATTTTCCATTTTCCTAACTCATCTTGATCTAAAAATTCTTTAGGAGGATCTTGATCTGTATATACACTATCTGTATCACAATACCAGACATTTTGATGACCAACAACTCTCATAAATTTACTTAGATTAGTTCTACCTACGGCCGTAATATATGAGGCAAAACGAACTAAGTTACCTACAGAGTTATTTTTATCTCTAATGTCATAATATTTTATTAATACAAAATCATCTCCTAATAAATCAAATTCCTCTACTTTATAATTTCTATTTGAATATATTTTCTCTATATCATATTGATTTTCGCATAGTCTACATTTTAATTTAATTTGCTGACCTGTTTTTCCATATGTAGAATTCATAATTAATTTTTGAAAATTTGCTAATGCTATATTTGCTTCTTTATTCTTTAATCTTTCAGAGTATAAATATCTTATAAAACTTTCAAACGTCTTATCTGGTTCATATGTGCAAATTGACTTTATATAAACTTTACAATTATTCTCGCATGCTTCCTTTAATTCTATGCCCCATCTTTCACCCCATTTAGAATTTTTTGTTGCAATTATTTCTCCTGTCTTTTCATATCTTGATAAAATATTTGGAATAAAATAAGTATCATTTCCGACGTAATCTGTTCTTGATTGATATAAAAAGTAATCAACTAATTCATCTTTCTTAATTTCTCTTTCATTAAACGTTGTTTCTCCAGTAAATTGATATGGCATATCATATGTCATTGCATATGGGAAACTTGAGTTAATATCATATCCTTTTAAATGGTGGTTTGTACCAGTGCTTTTAAAACTCTTTCTAAACACTTCAGTTCTTCCTCCCATATACGACGATCTTTCTTTATCATAAATTTTTTCAGGTGATCCATATAATTTTTTAGTTTGAAATATTTGATTAAAATATCCAAGTCCAACGCCAGCTCCTGTTATCTTTAATCTTAAATCAAAAAATTTACCATTTAATTCACCATGAGAATTCTTTAAATGACATTTAGCTATTTCCTCAACTAGCTTAGAATCCTTCATGCAGTATTTTAAAGTATATTCTTTCATATTAAACGTATTACCATACTTACTTACATATTCGTTATATTGTTCTACACTATTCCAATAATTAACTGAGGGAACATCACCTTTATAATCTAAATTATTATTATTTGGAAACTTATATGGATATATGTCTTTTTCTAAATTTAACTTAAATGATTCTGAAACATCTCTTAAGCTACCTTGATAGTATAATGATATATCAAAAATATGTATGTTATGATATCTTATATATTTTATATCACTATCAACTACAGTATATTTTAATGATGGATTTCTTCGATATGATTCTAAGAAAATAAATATGTTATCAAATCTTGAATTATTAAATCCATAAATTAATATTTGTTTAGTTTCATCTTTCTGATGTGTTTTACTCATATCAACTTCTGTTTTAATAGAATCTAAATAATCACAAAATTTTGTTATTAATACTTTTTCATCTTTCTCATAAAATGATTTTCCATTTGATAGACATAAACAAAATGGTATTGCTTCACCTTTTCTATTTAAGTATGTTTCAAAATCATATCCCATTACTGAACCAATATTTTCCTTTATCTTTTTTAATTCCTTAGGTGATAATACATATGTTTTCTTCTTTTCTTTTTCGAACTTTTCTATTTTCTTATCATCTTTAATAAAATCTTTATCGCAATACATTATTCTTGGTGCTACATGCTTTTTACTATACAAAAATATTTTCTTTCCTAATAAACTATGTCTTATTTCTATTTCTTCAACATTATCCTTAGTTACCATAAACCCTATTCTATCGTCGTCATAAAATTCAACATAAAATGTTTCGTTTAATTCTTTTGATTTAAATATTAAGAAGTTAACTAATTCTCCATTTTTAATATATCTCTTAACTTCATCACATTCTTTTTCTAATGATTCTTTTATTCTCTTTTCATTTTTAGCTATTATTATGCTTCCATCAATATATAAATAATAAAACGTTTGATAAATGCATAATCTATCTTTTGTTGGTGAACATGCTGTTAATCTATGATAATCTTGATCTGTACATGGAGCAAATGCTTTTAATTGTTTAGTATAATCTTTATAATTTAAATTACCTTGTCTAACGGTTAAAACATGAATTCCAATAATACAATATAAAACATCTTTTGACGAGAATGATCTTTGAATTTGCAAATAAATTTTATCAA
>Ga0134126_10007837_pt1 | contig 13394 bp, 10 predicted proteins | sample KB31752_FD_96881 | JGI IMG/M metagenome (GOLD analysis project Ga0134126, IMG submission 96881) | Terrestrial soil microbial communities with excess Nitrogen fertilizer from Kellogg Biological Station, Michigan, USA - KB3-175-2 | ecosystem: Environmental > Terrestrial > Soil > Unclassified ...
AAAGGCCGCCCGCGCGGCCGCCACGTCGGAGACAGCGACGCTCACCGTCGCGGCAGCCCTGCGTTCGTCGTCCTTGCGCTTGGTCTTGTAGCGGTTGAACGCATAGGCGCGCAGCCGCACACCCTGCGCCACATCGGCCGCCTGCGCGGCACTCATGGCGCCATCGGGCAACTCGGCAAGGATCGTCGCTTCGCTCGCGCCCGCCGGCAGCTTGCCCATGGCGATGCCGCCGAATTTGAGGAAGTCCTTCGCTTTCAGTTCCGTGGCCTTGCCGGTGCCGATCACCAGCAGGCGCGGCAGCTTCAGTCCTTCCGGCATGACCAGTTCAATGGCCGACCCGGCTTTGCCGGCAAAGCGCTCGGCCTTGGCGGCGCGGGCCACCAGATCGCCGGTTGCGGCGAGAGCCTTGCGGGTGGCGGGGCCGAACCCGAGGCGGTCGTCGCAGAACACGACAAGAACGCCTTTGGGCGCGGCGCCAATGGCGTTAAATCCGAGCTTTACGGCGTCGGTCATGGTCGGCAATCCTCATTCGGGGGGACAATCATCGAATTTCGCGCCCATATGGCGCGCCCGTACCCCTCCTGCAAAGCCCCAAATCGCATCGCGTGTCGGCCCCTTCACAACCCGGTTCCGCCAGCCCTTCGCCGACAGGGACTCGCTTGCGAGAATCGGGGCCGAACGGCACCGATAAGAGCCCCGGCAACCGCGCCGGCATTAACTTTTTATTGTGCATGTTCAATGGCTTTGCCTTTGGTCGGCCACTTTGTCGACGGATCAAGGTAAACCTGAGGGGGTTGGGGCTAGGGTTAGGGCGCCAGGCGCCCGGTCGAGGGGACCGGACGCCTTGGCGACGCATTTCGGGAACTGGGGGACGCCGTCGCGGATGGGGTCGATCAACCGATATATTTTCCGCACGACGTTCGCTGCGTTTGTCATCGTGCTTTTCAGCCTGACGGCGGTGATCTGGATCACGCAGGCGTTGCGCGACATCGACCTGATGACGAGCCAGGGCCAGACCATCCTGGTCTTTGTCGGCATCACCGCCCTGGTCATTCCGCAGCTTGTTCAGGTGATCGCGCCGATCGCGCTGCTTATCGCGGTCGCGCACGTCCTCAACAAATTGTCGAACGATTCCGAGATCATCGTCATGAACTCGACCGGCATGTCGCCGTGGATGCTGTTCCGCGCCTTCCTGCCGGTGGCAATCGTCGTCGCGCTGCTGGTCACGGCGATCAGCGCCTATTTCGCGCCCAAGGGCCTGCGCCTGTTGCGCAACTGGGTGACGCAAGTGCGCGCCGACGTCGTCAGCACCGTCGTTCAACCCGGCCGCTTCACCGCATTGCAGAGCGGCGTCACCATTCGCATCCGCGAGCGGCGCAACAACGGAGAACTGCTCGGGATTTTCCTCGACGACCGGCGCGATCCGGCCGAGCGCGTAACCGTGCTGGCCGATTCCGGCAACCTGCTCGATAACGACAACGGCACCTTCCTCGTGCTGCAAAAAGGAATGGTCCAGCGCAAGCAGGTCACCGAGCCGGATCCCGCGATCGTCGCCTTCGACCGCTACGCGTTCGACCTGTCGCAATTCTCCGGCGGCCCGCAAACGATAAAATACTCGATCCACGAGCGCTATCTCTGGCAGCTTCTATTCCCCGATCCGAAAGACACGCTCTACGCCGAACAGCCGGGACAGGTTCGCACCGAGAGGTTCGACCGCCTGATGGCGCCGTTCTATCCGATCGCGTTCCTGGTCATCGCCTTCGCCTATCTCGGCGCCCCGCGCACCACGCGGCAAAGCCGTACACTGTCGCTGATCGGCGCGATCGGCGGCGTCGCGCTGCTGCGCCTGACCGGCTTCGTCTCGACGGTCCTCGGGGTGAATTATGCCTGGACCGTCTGGTTGCAGGTCGTCGCGATCGTCATCGCTTTCGGCCTCGGCCTCGCCGTCATCCGCAGCGGCACGATCATCGAGCCGCCCGCATTCATCGCCAATTGGCTGACCGCGCTGAGCGAGCGCGTCGGCCGCCGTTTCGCAACCTCCTGATGTAGTCATGCCGACTTACGCTGGAACATTGGCACGGTATATCGGCCTGCGCTTCCTCGGCGCGGTGGTGCTGACATTTATCGGCATATTCCTGCTGGTCGCCTTGCTCGATTACGTCGAGATGATGCGGCGCGCGGCCAGCGTCCCGCACGTGTCGGCGCTGCTGCTGGCGAAAATATCGCTCTACCGCGTGCCGCAGGTGACCGAACGCATCATGCCGTTTTGCGTGCTCATCGGCACCATGTCCTGCTATCTCAACCTGTCGCGCCGCATGGAGCTTGTGGTCGCGCGCGCGTCCGGCATGTCGGCATGGCAGTTCGTCGCGCCGGCGCTGATCGTCGCCTTCCTGCTCGGCATCGCCGCGACGACGATCTACAATCCGCTCTCCGCGATCCTGCAAGAGCGCTCCAAACGCTTCGAGTCCGAGATGTTCGGCGAATCCCGCGACGGGTTCGGCGGCAACGGGGCTGCGTTCTGGGCGAGCCAAAAAGATGCCGACGGCCAGGCGATCATCAACGCCAATTCAAGCCGCGACCAGGGCGCGGAACTCAGCGGCGTCTCGGTCTTTACGTTCGCCCCCGACGGGCACTTCAAGCAGCGGATCGAAGCGCGCGCGGCGGTGCTCAAGCCGGGCGCCTGGCAACTCCTCGACGCCCGCATCTACGCGCTCGGCAACATGCCCGTCGACCAGCCGATCTATCTGCTCAAGACCAGCCTGACCCCGGAACAGGCGCGCGAAAGTTTTGCCACGCCGGAAACCGTGCCGTTTTGGGACCTGCCAGCGTATATCACCATCGCCGAGCACGCCGGGCTGGTCGCCGCAGGTTATAGATTGCAGTTCCAGAAGCTTCTGGCCCGGCCATTTTTACTGGCCGCCATGGTTTTTCTTGCCGCGGCCGTGAGTCTGCGGTTTTTCCGCTTCGGCGGTGTGCAGAAGATGGTTTTAAGTGGCGTGGTTGCTGGCTTTCTGCTTTACGTTTTATCCAAGGTCACTGAAGACTTAAGCAAGGCCGAGCTGATGCACCCCGTTGCAGCGGCTTGGCTGCCCGTGCTCGTCGGCGGGCTGACGGGATTTGTCGCGTTGTTGTACCAGGAGGACGGGTGATGACGGGGCTGCGTCGCGCTCGTCCACCAGAACGCCGGCGGCTTCGCCCCGGCTTTGCTCGCATCGCCGCCGTCCTTGCCTTGCTGGCTTGCGCCGGCGCGTTCGCTGCTGCGCCGGTATTGGCGCAGGAATTGACATTTCCGCAGCGTCCGGCGCCGAAGAAATCCAAGATCGCGATCGAGCGGGAAAAGTCCGGAAAGCATCAGATGCTCGTTCAGGCGAACGAGATCGATTACGACTACGCCAACCACCGCGTCGCCGCCGTCGGCAACGTGCAAATTTATTACAGCAATTCGACGCTCGAAGCCGACAAGGTCGTTTACGACGAGACCAACAAACGTCTGCACGCCGAGGGCAACGTGCGGCTGACCGAAGCCGACGGCAAGGTCACCTACGGCAACGTCATGGATTTGTCCGACGACTATCGGGACGGCTTCGTCGATTCACTGCGCCTCGATACGCCCGACCAGACACGCATGGCCGCGTCGCGCGCCGAACGTTCGAGCGGCAACTTCACGGTCTTCCATAACGGTGTCTATACGGCTTGCGAGCCGTGCAAGGACGATCCGAAGAAGCCGCCGCTGTGGCAGGTCAAGGCCGCGCGCATCATTCACGACCAAGGCGAGAAGATGATTTATTTCGAGGATGCGCGCCTCGAATTCTTCGGTCAGCCGGTCGCCTGGATGCCCTATTTCTCTGCGCCCGATCCGACGGTCAAGCGTAAGACCGGCGTGCTCGTTCCCGCCATCGGCTCGAGCTCCGTTTTCGGGCGATCGCTTGAAGTGCCCTACTACTGGGCGCTCGCGCCGGACTACGACGCGACGTTCTCGCCGATGGTGACCACCAAGCAAGGCCCGCTCCTGCAAGGCGAGTTCCGCCAGCGCCTTCTCAACGGCGCCTACTCGGTCCGCGCCGCCGGCATCTACCAGTTGGACAAGGATTACTTCGCGCCCACCACCGCCGCTCCCGCGCCCGGCTTCCGCGATTTTCGCGGCAGCGTGGAAAGCTCCGGCCAGTTCGCCCTCACCGACAAATGGATATGGGGGTGGGACGGCATTGCGATGACCGACAAGACGTTCCTGCAGGACTACCAGCCGCGGCTATCGCGCTACACCTCCAACGATCCTTTCCTGACCGGCAGCAGCGAGGGCGTTTCGCAGCTCTACCTCACCGGCAAGGGCAACCGCAGCTATTTCGACGCGCGTACCATCTACTATCTCGGCTTCTCGACCGCGGACACGCAGAGCCAGATCCCGGTCATTCATCCGGTGATCGACTACAACTACACGTTCGACCACCCCGTCTTCGGCGGCGAGCTCGGCTACAATATCAACTTCACCAGCCTGACGCGCGGCTCGGCGAATTTCGATCCGATCACGATGAGCGCGCTGACCAACGGCTCGTGCACGCAAACCGCCAATCCCGCCATCGTCAACACGGCGAATTGCGTGCTGCGCGGCGTGCCCGGCACCTACAGCCGTTTCTCGGCCGAAACCAAGTGGCGCGAAAGCGTCACCGACTCCTTCGGCCAGGTGTTCACGCCTTTTGCTTCGGTACGCGCCGATGCCGCCGCCATGCAGATCAACTCGGACCCGGGCGTCTCCAATTTCATCAACACCGGCGACACCAACCTGGTGCGCGCCATGCCGACGGTCGGCCTCGAATATCACTATCCCTTCATCAACGTGATGTCCTGGGGCACGCAAACGTTCGAGCCGATCGCGCAGGTGATCGTGCGGCCGAACGAACCGCAGGTCGGCCGGTGGCCGAACGAAGACGCACAGAGCTTCGTCTTCGACGACAGCAATCTCTTCAAGGTCAACAAGTTCGCCGGCTGGGATCGCGTCGAAGGCGGCAGCCGCGCCAATTACGGCGTGCAATATACCGCGCAGTTCAACCAGGGCGGCTTCGTCAACGCCCTGTTCGGCCAGTCCTACAGCCTGTTCGGCGAGAATTCATTCGCCGAAGGCGGCCTGACCAATGTGGGCATCGGCAGCGGCCTCGATACCCGGCTTTCCGACTACGTGGCGCGCGTCTCGTTCCAACCCAACAAGACCTACACCTTCACGTCGCGCTTCCGCTTCGACCACGAAACGTTCGAGTTGCAGCGCACGGAACTTGAAGCGAGCGCGCAGTTCGACCGCTGGAGCGTCAGCATGCTCTATGGCGATTATGCCGCGCAGCCCGAGCTCGGCTTCCTGACCCGCCAGCACGGCATCCTCGGCACCGGAACGGTCAAACTCGACGCCAACTGGGTCCTGCTCGGCTCGGCGCGCTACGACATAACGCCGACAAATTCGACCAGACCCGGATCGGCCTCGGCTATATCGACGATTGCCTCATCTTGGCCCTGAATTACATTACCAACTACAGCTACGGCAGCGGAACGCCGGTGCTCGACCATACGATCATGCTGCAGTTGAGCCTGCGCACGCTCGGTGGAACATCGGTGAACCGCGGCGTCGCCGGAATGGGCGGGCTCTAGGAGCCTTCCGTTCCCGAGCTTCCAGGACGATTGAGTCCGGCAACGGACCGCATGCAAAGCAACGGACGCGCGATGCGAAGAACTAAGCTGACGATGATTGCGGCCCGCATTGTTGCCGTGGCGCTTTGCGCCGCGCCGGTTGTGGCCGTTTCCGGAGCCGCCAACGCACAGGTCGTCGTCGTCGCCAACGGTTCGCCGATCACCGAGCTCGACATCGCCTATCGCACCAAGCTGCTCGCCAGTTCCACCCACAAGATGCCGACACGGCAGGAAGTCATCAACGAATTGATCGACGACCGGATCGAGATCGCCAAGGCCAAGACCTACGGGCTCGAAGTCAGCGACGCCGAAGTCGACGAAAGCTTCGGCTCGATGGCAAAGCGCCAGGGTATATCGGCGCAGCAGTTCGCCCAAATTCTCGAGCGGGATGGCATCGCCGCGAGCGCGCTGAAGGCTCGCATCAAGGCGCAGATGACCTGGCAACAACTGATTCGCGGAAAATTCAGCTCCGCCTTGCAGGTTGGCGACGCCGACATTGCCCGCGCCTTGCGCGACCGCAACGAAGACGACAAGGACGCCATCGGCTACGTCTATACGCTTTATCCGGTCATCGTGCTTGCGCCCGGCGGCTCGAGCCGCCCCGTCATGGAGGCAAAGCGCAACGAGGCGGATAGCCTGCGCGCCCGCTTCGTCACCTGCAACGAGGGCCTGGCGATGGCGCGCGCGATGCGCGATGTCGCCGTTCGCGAACCGGTGACGCGCAGCTCGGCCGATCTGCCGCAGCAAATGCGCGATCTGCTCGGCGGCATGGAAGTCGGGCGGCTGACGACGCCCGACATCACCGCGCAGGGGCTGCAAATGTTTGCTCTTTGCGCGAAGAAGCAGAGCGCGACCGATTCGCCTGCCAAGCGCGAAATGCGCGAAAAGATCTTCGCGAAAAGGTTCGATGACGAATCCAAGAAATTCCTCGACGAAATCCGCAAACAAGCGATGATCGAATACAAATGAGCGCGCGCGCCGACCGAGCACTGGTTCTCACGCTGGGCGAGCCGGCGGGCATCGGCCCCGACCTCGCGCTCGCGATCTGGCGCCGGCGCGCCGAGCTGGCGCTGCCGCCGTTCTACCTGATCGGCGATGCCGATTTTCTCGCGCAACGCGCAAAATCGCTTGGCCTCGACGTTCCTCTCGCCACGGTCAGTCCGGATGAAGCCATTGCGGCCTTCGCGCGCGCCTTACCGGTCAAGCCGTTGGGCCTTTCCGTGACCGCGGCCGCGGGCAAGCCGGATGCGAGCAGCGCGCCGGCGGCAATCGGCTCGATCCGGCAAGCCGTCGACGACGTCCTCGCCGGCCGTGCCGCCGCCGTTGTCACAAATCCCGTGGCCAAAAACGTGCTCTATCGGTCCGGATTTGCCGAGCCGGGTCACACCGAATTCCTCGCGCGGCTGGCGGGGGAAGCGATCGGAAAACCGGCGCATCCGGTCATGATGCTGTGGTCGCCGGAACTGGCGGTGGTTCCGGTAACGATCCATCTGCCGTTGCGCGACGTGCCGGATCGCGTGACGTCCGATCTCATCGTCGAAACCGGACGCATCGTGGCGCGCGACCTTAACGCGCGCTTCGGCATTGCCCGGCCGCGGCTCGCCATTGCCGGGCTCAATCCACATGCCGGCGAAGACGGCGCCATGGGCGAAGAGGACGTCGAGACCGTATTGCCCGCGGTCAAGCGCTTGCGCGCCGAGGGGATAGACGCGCGCGGGCCGCTGCCGGCGGATACGCTCTTTAACGCGCGGGCGCGGGCGACCTACGACGTGGCGCTCTGCATGTATCACGACCAGGCACTGATCCCGATCAAGACGCTGGCGTTCGACACCGCGGTCAACGTCACGCTCGGCTTGCCGTTTGTGCTCACCTCGCCCGACCACGGCACCGCCTTCGACATCGCCGGCAGCGGCCGCGGCGATCCCTCGAGCCTGATCGCCGCGCTGCGGCTTGCGGCGCGGCTCTCCGCCAGCGCGCCGGCGCTGGTACCGGCGAAATAGCGCATGACGGCAGATAGCGGCCGGCGACAAAAATGCGCGCGTTAGAATAATGGCGCAGATCGACGATCTGCCGCCGCTGCGCGAGGTCATCCGCAGGCACGAGCTGTCGCCGAAAAAGTCGCTCGGGCAGAATTTTCTGCACGATCTCAACCTCACCGCCCGGATCGCCCGCGCGGCTGCGCCGGTCGATGGCGCAACCATCGTCGAGGTCGGTCCGGGACCGGGTGGCCTGACACGCGCCTTGCTGTCGCTCGGCGCAGGACGTGTCATCGCCATCGAACGCGACCACCGCGCTATCGCCGCCCTGGCGGAAATCTCCGCCCGCTATCCTAAGCGGCTCGACATCGTCGCCGGCGATGCGTTGCGTTTCGATCCGCGCGCCGCCTTGGCTGGCGCGCCGGCCAAGGTGGTCGCCAACCTGCCATACAACATCGCGACCGCCTTGCTGGTCGATTGGCTCACCGCCGAGCCCTGGCCGCCCTGGTACGAACTACTCGTCCTGATGTTCCAGCGGGAGGTTGCCGAACGGATCGTGGCCATTCCCGGCAGCAAAAGCTATGGCCGGCTATCCGTGCTTGCGGGCTGGCGCACGCAGGCGAAAATCCTGTTCGACGTTGCGCCGACGGCCTTCGTGCCGCCGCCGAAGGTCACGTCATCCGTGGTTCGGCTTATTCCGCGAAAGACGCCGCTTGCGTGCGACCCATACGCCTTGCAACGGCTCACCGAAGCAGCCTTCGGGCAGCGGCGCAAAATGCTGCGGCAGAGCCTGAAGACGCTCGGGACCGACGCCGGCAGCCTGCTCGCCGCGGCCGGCATTGAGCCCACGGCGCGAGCCGAAGACATTCCGGTCGACGGCTTTGTGGCGCTTGCGAACGCTTTCTCCGCGCAGCCGAAAAGCCACATGTGATACGGTCCTCTCATGCAAATGCACCGCCAATCGATGACCGCTTACGGCGCGCCCTTGTGCGAAACCGTAGCGCCGTGCCCCGAGCCCACGGGCAGCGAGGTGCTGGTGCGCATCACCCGCTGCGGCGTCTGCCATTCCGACCTGCACATCCATGACGGCTATTTCCTGCTCGGCGAAGGAAAACAGCTCGACGTGCGTGCGGGCCGCACGCTTCCCTTCACGCTCGGTCACGAAATCGCCGGCGTCGTCGAGCGCGCCGGCCCGGCGAGCGATGCCAAGCCCGGCGCCGCGGTCGCCGTCTATCCGTGGATCGGCTGCGGCCAGTGCCCGGCCTGCAAAGCGGGCGACGAGAATATCTGCGCAGCGCCCCGCCACCTCGGCATCACAGTTGACGGCGGTTATGCCACCCATGTGCTGGTGCCGCATGCGCGCTATTTGCTCGACCATGCGCCGTTACCGAGCTCCTACGCCGGCGCGCTGATGTGCTCGGGCCTGACCGCCTATTCCGCGCTCAAACGGCTTGCCGACCGCGCCGACCGCGCGCCGCTGCTGCTGGTCGGCATCGGCGGCGTCGGCATGATGGGCCTTGCGCTCACGCGCGCGATGTTCGGCCGCGCCCCCTTTGTGGCCGACATCGACCCGAAGAAGCGCGAAGCGGCGCTCGCCGCGGGCGCCGCAGCCACTTTCGATCCGGCCGACCCCGGCGCCCGCAAGGAAATCATCAAGGCCAGCGGCGGCATCTATGCCGCGGTCGATTTTGTCGGCTCCGACAAGTCCCTCAATTTCGCCACCGGCACCCTCGCCAAGGGCGGCAAGGTTGTGATCACCGGCCTGATCGGCGGCGGCTACACGACCGCGGTTACCATGTTTCCGCTCAAGGCGATGACCATCGAGGGCACCCAGACCGGCACGCTTGCCGAAGCGCGTGAATTGCTCGATCTGGTTCGCGCGAAAAAAGTGCCGCCGCCGCCTATCGAGGAGCGTCCGCTCGATCGCGCGCAGGCAAGCCTCACCGACTTGCGCGCCGGCCGCATCGTTGGGCGAGTCGTCCTGACGGCGTAGTACGCCGCCTATTTCGACTCGAGCCTCTTCAAGTCCGTCAACAGCCGCTCGGCAAACGGCTCGAGGTCGATCATCTTCACGCGCTTGAGCCGCTCGGCGGCCAAAATTGCGCGTACCCGCGCGAAGCTTTTATCGAGATCGCGGTTGACGAGGATGTAGTCATATTCGCGCCAATGCGAAATTTCCTCGATGGCGTTCTTGAGCCGCTGCGAAATGATTTGCTTTGAGTCTTCGGCGCGGCGTTCGAGCCGCGCCTTGAGCTCGTCAGCGGACGGCGGCAAGACAAACACGGTGACAACGTCGTCGCGCATCTTTTCGAGAAGCTGCTGGGTGCCCTGCCAGTCGATGTCGAACAGCACGTCGCGACCGGCGGCAAGCGCTTTCTCCACCGGCTCGCGCGGCGTGCCGTAGAAATTGCCGTGCACTTCGGCCCATTCGAGCAGTTCTCCGGAGTCGCGCATGGTCTCGAAGCGGCGCGTGCCGACGAAATGATAGTGAACGCCGTCGATTTCGCTTGGCCGCCGCGCCCGCGTCGTCGCCGATATGGACAATTCAAGCTTGCCGGGGTCGTCGATATTTTCCTGATCGAGGAGATAGCGCGTCAGCGTCGTCTTGCCGGCGCCCGACGGCGAAGACAGCACCAGCATGATGCCACGGCGGCTGATTTCGCGTTCGTCCGTCATTCCAGATTCTGCACCTGCTCGCGAAATTGCTCGACCACGCTTTTCAGTTCCAGCCCGATATTGGTCAATTCGGCGTCGTTCGCCTTGGCGGTCAGCGTATTCGATTCGCGGTTGAGTTCCTGCGCCAGGAAATCCAGCCGCCGGCCTGCCGGGCCGCCGTCGGCGAGGAGCTTTTTTGCCTGCGTCACATGCGAGGCGAGCCGGTCGAGCTCCTCGCGGATGTCGGCTTTGGTGGCAAGCAGGATCGCCTCCTGATAGAGCCGGTCGCTGTCGAAACGGTCGGATGCCCCGATCAGCGCCGCGACCTGCTCGGCAAGCCGCGCCTTGATCGCTTCCGGCTTGCGGCCGGGCGCCGCTTCCGCCCGCGCGGCAAGCGTACCGATGTCGGCAAGCCGCGCGTTGAGCAATGCGCCGAGCGTTGCGCCTTCCTGACGCCGCATGGCGACAAGATCGGCGAGCGCCCGCTCGAAGCCGGCGACGATCGCCGTTTCCGCGGACTTGCGCTCCTGCTCGCTCTCATCCGTCTCGCTCACATCGATGACGCCCTTGAGCGAAAGGATGCCGTCGAGCGAGGGCTTTGCCGCGTCGATCTTGCCGTCGAGATTTTTCAGCGTCGCCAGCACCGCGGCGAGAATGGGCTCGTTGACCTTCACGGTCGACACGACGCCTTTGCGATCGACCGTCAGATTTGCATAGACCGTGCCGCGCGACAGCTTCTCGGCCGCGCGCGCGCGGGCCTGCGCCTCGATCGCGTCCCAGCCCGGTGGCACCCGCAGGCGCAGATCGAGCCCCTTGGCGTTGACCGATTTGATTTCCCAGGTCCAGGCGTAAGCGCCGGCGACACCCTGGCCGCGCGCGAAGCCGGTCATGCTCGACAAGACCATCGTATCTAATCTCGGTTTGGGGCCACGCGAATGCGCGCGACCTTACCGGCGAGGCGCAGGCGTCACAAGACCGCCCGGCCGGCCGTTATTGCTTGGCGGCAGCGCTCGGCACGGACGTGCTCGGAGCGGCGGCGCCCGGCGCGGTGGCATTCGGCGAAGCCGCGTCGTTGTGCTCAAGCGCGCGCAGCTTGGCCACGTTTTTCTGATGCTGCTCGTAGTTTTCCGCGAACACGTGCCCGCCGGTGCCGTCGGCGACGAAATAAAGATCCTTGGTCCGCGCCGGATTGGCGGCGGCTTCGAGCGAGGCGCGGCCGGGGTTGGCGATGGGGCCCGGCGGCAGGCCGTCGACGACGTAGGTATTGTAGGGCGTCTTCTGCTCGATCTCGCTCTTCATGATCGGGCGGCCGAGCGCGCCTTTGCCGCCGACCAGCCCGTAGATAATGGTCGGATCGGATTGAAGCTTCATCTTGCTCTTGAGCCGGTTGATGAACACGGACGCAACGCGCGAGCGTTCGTCGGCGCGGCCGGTTTCCTTCTCGACGATCGAGGCGAGCGTCACCAGTTGCTCCGGGCTCTTCAGCGGCAGATCGGACATCCGGTGCTCCCACACCTCCTGCAACACCCGCTTGTCGTCGCGTTGCATACGCTGGATGAGCTGTTCCCGGGTCATTCCGCGGGTAAATCTGTAGGTCTCCGGCAGCAGCGTGCCTTCGCGCGGAACCTCCTTGATCTGGCCTTCGAGCACGTCGTTTTCCAGCAGCCGGGCGACGATCTGCTCGGAGGTCAAGCCCTCGGCGATGGTGACGGCGTGCTGCACCACTTTGCCGTCGATGATGGTGTCGACCACGTCGGCGAGACTCGCGTGCCTGGTGAATTGATATTCGCCGTGCTTGAGCTCGCCGCGCGCCTTGAGCACCGTCACGCCGCCGACGAACACCCAGGGCTGGTCGATGACGCCCTCGCGCTCCAACAGCGCCGAGATGTCGCGAATGCCGAGGCCGCGCGGAATGTTGACGACCTTGTCCTGCGCCAGCGGTCCGGGCGCATCGAAACGCTGCTTGCCGAAATAAATGCCGGCGCCGACGACGACGGCGACGAGAACCAGCAGCGTGAATATGGCGTTGCCGACGACGACCAGCGGATGGCGCACGCGGCGCGAACGCACCGGCGCCGGCACGCGCTGCGGGGTCAGCGCATCGCGCGGGCTGCGTGGATTAAGCGGCGGTCGATGCGGGTCGGCAGGCGGCGACCCCGCCAAGCCGGCGCCGGCAGGTCTGCCGGCCGGCGGAGCGCCTCGGTCGTTGCCGTTTCTCGTCTGGTCGGAATTCAAGCGCTCGTTCCTACTGTCGATGCCGGCAATGTGACCTCACCACGCTTTCAGGAGGGCGCAACGGTGCGGAAGATTAGCGGCATTTGCAGGTTAAAAACAATTATGGCGAAACCGCAGACGGGCGGGCATTTTTTACGCGGCGTAACGGCGGAAGATCAGAGACGCGTTGGTTCCGCCAAAGCCGAATGAATTGGACAGCGCCGTGTCGATGTCGCGCTTGCGCGCCACGTGCGGAACAAGGTCGATCGGCGTTTCCACCGACGGATTGTCGAGATTGATGGTCGGCGGCGCAACGCCGTCGCGAATCGCAAGGATGCAGAAAATCGCCTCGACCGCGCCGGCGGCGCCGAGCAGATGGCCGACGCAGGATTTCGTCGAGGACATGGAGATGCGCCCGGCGGCGTTGCCGACGAGCCGCTGCACCGCACCCAGCTCGATCTCGTCGCCGAGCGGGGTCGAGGTGCCGTGCGCGTTGATGTAGTCGATGTCGCCCGCGCTGATGCCGGCGCGCTTGAGCGCCATCGTCATGCAGCGGAACGCCCCGTCGCCGTCCGGCGAGGGCGCGGTGATGTGATAGGCATCGCCGGATAGTCCGTAGCCTGTGAGTTCGGCATAGATTTTCGCGCCGCGCGCCTTGGCGTGTTCGAGCTCTTCGAGCACCAGCACGCCGGCGCCGCCGGCGATAACGAAGCCGTCGCGATCGACGTCATAGGCGCGCGACGCCTTCTCCGGCGTCTGGTTGAACTTCGACGACATGGCGCCCATGGCGTCGAACATGTTGGAGAGCGTCCAGTCGAGCTCCTCGGAGCCGCCGGCGAACACCATGTCCTGCTTGCCCCATTGGATCAGTTCGGC
>Ga0134126_10007838_pt1 | contig 13391 bp, 9 predicted proteins | sample KB31752_FD_96881 | JGI IMG/M metagenome (GOLD analysis project Ga0134126, IMG submission 96881) | Terrestrial soil microbial communities with excess Nitrogen fertilizer from Kellogg Biological Station, Michigan, USA - KB3-175-2 | ecosystem: Environmental > Terrestrial > Soil > Unclassified ...
GCGACGCCTCCTAAGAGGCCCGCTCGCGGCCGGCAGGAATCCCCAGGCGCGCCGATATCGCTGGCAGCCCGGCACGCTCCCAACCGCACGCAAACCCCATGCTCGAGTTCACGCCCTTGCAAGTCGCGGCGGGATGAGAGGGAGTATGGGGTATGCGGATAAAGCGGGGATAAGTTTGGGATTGGGAGTTGTGCGGAGGGTTAAGAATTCGGGTCCGCTAAGAGCCAAAACCGGATTCGGCTAATGGAACCGAGCTGCGTTCTCGTCAGTCCAGCAGGTCCAGTTGCTTGGGCCGTTGCGGCTTGAAGTGCGTAAATTTGGTCTTGCTGAAGTCGAAGTGCAGGATCTGAAACTGCGGTGGATAATGCTTTGTCGGTGAAGTGAATGTTTTCAGATTCGCAGCGGCGAGCATCGCGTTGAACACGTCCCGCTTTTCCGCGTTCGCTCCAGGGGCATTGTGCCTCCCGTTCATTTCGTAGGCGACGGCACCGGTAATCAAGTCAGCGGCCTGAATGAGGCGACTGTTCTCTGACCTAAGAAACTCGAATCCCTTAAACGGCCCTGTGGCGACCTTGAATCTGGTTTTGCAGCGATTGTTCAAGGCGCATAGCGTAGAAACATCCTGACGCTCTTGGCCATCCGGGGAGTCGTAGTAGACGTAGTACTTGACGTTGGTACCAACGTCTTTTGCCATCTCGAACACCAACGTAAAAACGAACTTGGCGATGATGTCTTCTATCGTTTCGCCTGAGGATCGGTCGCGGTTGATGTGCCTACTCTCAACTACGAGAGCCCGGTAGCGCATTTTCCTCGGCTTCTTTTGAGTGAACCCAATCAGGGAGGTCCCAAGCTCCTTACAGAGTGCAGGTCGCTCCATAGCACTCCAGTGAATTTCCTTGCCAGAACGGTATTTATGCGCGAGCGCCGTCTCATTGATGAAAGCCGATACCTCGCGCGCTGACCCTTTCTGCAGGAGAATTGCCCCAACCGCGAAGTAGGTATCGCTCTTGCTACTCTCGTCGACGTAAATATGGAAAATGTTGGTGTCGTCTCTATACATTTAGACAAGTTCCCAGCCGGGCGGCCGCGAGGGACATTTCAAGGTTACGCCTTTCACTAAATCAATCAAATACTACGCGCGATCGAATCAAATATCCTTCGGTAGTTCAACTCTCCATCGAAACAGGCTGATCATGATCGACGGGGCGCAACAGCTTCTCACCCTGGTAGCAACCGGCATCGGTAGCTACGTAGCTCTGAGCGGTCTTTCAGCATGGAAGCGTGAGCATACCGGCGTTGGTCAAAGTCTTGATAGCGTCGTGCTCGACACATTTCGGAACGATTCCAACTTCCGCTCGCGGATCAGCTGAGCGGTTCGAAGGCTTTCGCTGACCAGAGCCATACTCCTGTCGTCCCCGGCACGTTCCCGACCGCCACGCAAACCAATGCTCAGGTTCGCGGCTTGCAAGTTGAGCCTAACCCCGCGGCGGCCGGCGACGCTCGTGAAACCACGAGCGATATTCCGTCATCTTCCCGCGCTGTGCCCCCGACGCACGTCGCTTGCACGTCGACGCCTCGTCGCTTTTGTCTGACGCGCCCCAACGCAGCTCGACGCAGTCGTTCACGTTATACGCCATCTCAAGCGCCGCGGAGCGGTCGGCCACGTCTTTCAGCGCAAGTGGCCATTGCGAGCCATCACTGCGCGTGTACGAAACCTTACGCGACGCAAGTTCCGACGCGAGCAGCGTCTCCAATTCGGTCTTCACGTCCGCGACGCTCTTTCCCGCCGGCATCGCATACCGCTCGGGCCGCCGCGCCACACGATCGGGAAATCCGCGTACCACGTCGATCGCGATGAGCAGACGCAGATCGCGCGACGGCGTCGAAAAATCCTCCCACGCGCCGGTCGTCTCGAAGATCGACGCGCCGTCCGGTATCGCCACCTCGGCGCCTCCGCCGTTCTGGTACTTTCGCCCGTTCTCGACCGACGTCACGCGGGTCTTCACCTGCTCCTCGAGCGCCGTGATCACCTCCTGCATGGCGCGCATGGGATCGAGCGGCGCCGGCGACATCACATCGTCCATGCGATCGTAAAAGTCTTCAACGCTGAGCTTCGACTGCTCGACTGAAAAGTCGCCGTAACGCGGATCTTGGGCGATCTCGGCATTGGTCAGCCGCCGCAAGGTACCGTTCTTTTGGGCCACGATCGGCCGGAAGCGCTTGAACCCGGGACTGCCGAGGGAGGGATCCTGCGCGAAAAGAAAATTGCCGCGCCAAAAGCGCTTGCGCGCCACCGTCCCGTCGGGCTGCCCGTCAACTGCAAGGAAGACGCCCGCCGCGTCACCCGTCTGCGCCACGCGCTTGGCGAGCACCAGGACGTGCCCGTAGGGATCGGCGTAGACCATCCCCGGGCGCAGGATCTCTGCCTTCAGCGGCACGGGATAATAGTCGGTGTTGTCGTCGCCGGCCGCCGTTCGCCCGTTGCCGGAATGCACGGCGTTGGCGACGATCGTCCGCAAATAATAGCCGAACCCCTTCACAAGCCCTTGCCGCTTGGAGGCAAGGTTGGCCGCCGGCGACAGCGCGGCTGACGCGCCGAACAATCCGAATGGATCGTTGGATGCGGTTTTCTGTTCGGGCGGGATGGCAGGCGGTTCCTCTTTCTGAATGTTCCACCACTGGGTGCACTTCGGCGCCCCGCCGCCGCCACCTCGCGAGCACTTCGAGTACCCGAACGGCAGCCCCATTTTGAAGGCGAAGTAAGCGCGCAAGAAGTATGGAAGGTCGGCACAGTCGGGGCGAATGATGAGCCCCTTCTCGTCTTCGCCGAGACCCAGATGGTTGAACAGGAAATTGCGTGATTTATCGCGCAGCACCTCGTGCAGCGCCGGCCACGACGGCGCCGCGTCGAGCGGTGCGTCGAAGAGCTTCTCGATCCATGCGGAATACAAATTCTCCGTCGCGCGGTTCCATGTATCGCGCAACGGCCAGACACTCCCCGAAGTCGCGCGCAGTGCCGATGCCTGTGCACCGCGCACCGCGATTTCTCGCGCAATTGTGCTGCACTCCGCCGTCGTGCCGGCGCGCGAGAATTTAGCGTGCCACGTCCCCACAGCCGGCGACGCAACCTCGGCGAAATAAAAATACGGCGGTCCGCCATGCCGCTCGCGCGACTTCGCGGAGACGCTTCCATCGGGCGCGATCAGCGTAAGCTCGCCACCATCGAGCGGCTCGTCTGCGGCGAAGACGACGCGCAGAGGCGCGCCCTTCCACGGTGCGATCGGCGAGGTCAGAACCGCAAGCTCGGCCGCGTTCTCGCAATTGTCGGACGGAGCCTTGGCCCGTGCGTCAGCCAGCGAGGCGAAAAATGCGCCTGCGATCAGCATCAATCTCGGCAAAACAGCAAACGGACGGGCAGTAAGCAAAGCGATCCCCCTGGAGCCTCCCTCAATGCAATTAAACGGCAAGCTTTGCCTCAACCATGGCAAAATTTAGCGCCAAGCGAATTTGCTGCTTTCCACCTCGGACGCAGCGTCCGTTTTGGGCCGTAAACTGACGTTTGTGCAGCCGCTTTGGCCCATCCCGCCCTCCGCCGGCCCATCCCGCCCTCCGCCGTCGCGGGCCTCTCACCCCGTTCCGCAAGGAACAGCGGCAGACACCGGCTGCACGTACCTCGTTCGTCCGATCGTCAGGAACTTTGAAAAGCGAACGCGGACAATGCTGGACCTGTTGGACGACGTTGAAGAAGGTATCGATCTTGCGCGAGACGCGATTCCGCGGACCGCGCGCAGGCTGCCATTGAGCGTCGGCATTCTGTCCGTTGCCACGGCGACGCCCGAGCACAAATTATCTCAGACCGATGCCTTCGCGCGCGTCAATCGCGTGACATCCGTCTTCGCCCGGCTCTCCGGCATCTACACGAATTCTGGCATCGAGACGCGCTATTCGTGCGTGCCTCCCGACTGGTGCCAGAAGCATCACGGCTGGGAAGAACGCATGGCCGAGTACCAGCGTCACGCGCTCGATCTCCTCGAAAAGGTGGCCACGAAGGCCTTGGCGTCAGCGGGACTCGCGCCGCACGACATCGACGTCATCGTCACCAATTCCACGACCGGACTGGCGGTGCCGAGCATCGACGCGCTGCTGATCAACCGGCTCGAATTCAGAGAAACGGTAACGCGGCTGCCGATCTTCGGATTCGGATGCAGCGGTGGCGCCGCGGGCTTGGCGCGCGCGACGCAACTCGCTCAGTCGATGCCTGGCGCCAACGTCCTGTTCCTGACTGTCGATCTCTGCAGTCTCTGTGTCCGCGCCAACGACCACAGCCTCACCAACTTCGTCGCCGCGGCCTTATTCGGAGACGGCGCCGCGGCGGTGGTTCTGCGTAGTTCGGACCGCGAAAATTACGGCAGCCGCACCGGCAAACGCGCGCCGCGGATCGTCGCGACAGGAGAACGTCTCTGGTCCAAAACCGAGCACTATCTCGGCTTGAACATCAAGGATGACGGATTTGGCATGGTGCTGAGCCCTGCCCTGCCGACGTTATTGCGGGAAAACTTCGGCCCTGCCGTCGCTCAGTTTCTCGGCCATCACGGGCTGAGCCTGACGGACATCGATGGCTTTCTCATCCACGCCGGCGGACGCAAGATCCTCGAGACGGCCGAGGATATTCTTGGCACCCGCCGCGATCAGATGGCCCACGCTTGGAGCGTAATGCGCGACTACGGCAACATGTCGTCGGCGACGGTCTTGTTCGTGCTCGAACGCGCGCTTGCGGCAGGCGCCAGCGGACGCCATCTCCTCGCTGCGTTTGGGTTCGGGTTCTCGGCCCACTTCGCCATCGCGGAACTCTGACCGGACTCAAGCCTGCAGCAAAACTGCTTCCGATGCCCTCGGCGCGCCGAGGTCGCGTACACGCTGAGAGAAAGTCTTGCGCAATGCCTCGTCAATGTCCGTCATGGAGTTCGTCACGATTTCACCGAAGGGCTCAGCGAATACGAACTTGTCGTAGCCATTACTGCCCTCGATGAAGTCGAATAAGCGCCCCTTATGGACATTCCGGTAATACACGGCGAACTTACCGAGGTAATCTCGGTGGTGAACCTGCTCGATGGCGGCGAACTGGTGCTCATCGGTCGAAAGGAATGCCAGACGGCGGCACACGTAACGGTAGACGGCAAGCTCCCGATCTGTCGTGACGATGCGCTGCTTGGCGTCGCCCTCCGCATCGGGATCGCCAGACTGCCGGGCAGCCGACGCTCGAACCATCTCGAGTACCGGCAGCACCAGCGCATCCTCGAAGGCCGCCCGGATCAGTGCGCCGTATCGAGACTGTATCGACGCCCGGCGTACGTTCCTTACTCCCACACGCTGCAAAATAAGGCGGCAGAATTCGTCGGACGGCTCCCGAACTTCCTGCATCAACACCGTTCGAACGCGCTTCGCGACCAGCCGCCATTCGGCCATCTCAGTAACAGCATCAGGTTGAAAGTTGGAGCGGGTTAACGCCAACAATGCATCGAGAACGTCGGCAGGAATGGGAGCGCGCGTTGCCGCCTCCAGGTCTAGCGTAACGAATGGTTCCTGATCCATAATGTTCGTGTTTTCGCAGTCGACGAAGAACTCGAAGCTGAGCCCATTTGTCAGTACGCCGAGGCGAACCGATTGCAGCGCGGTGAAGTAGGCTCGCAACTGCCCGCGATTAATCGACAGGTCTGTTCCGACCTTCTTGCACTCTATCGCGACGATGGGGTTGCCATCGCGCATGATGGCATAATCGACGCGCTCGGGCATTCCCGGGCGGAAATCGGCAACATATTCCGGCTGCACCACAAGGGGGTCCGTGTAGTCGTACCCCAGCGCACCGATGACCGGCAGGATAAGGAATTGCTTTGTGCTTTCCTCATTGGCGCAGGCAGACTTGATTGCCGCGGATCTTTCGGCAATGGCAGATAAATTGGCTTGGAGTTCGCCGAGCGCGTCCATGTTGCATCTCTCATCCGGTGCACCGCGCACGAATCGGCGCTTTGTTACAGCATGCGGCAATAGCTCATTTGAAAAGAGAGAAAATTGATCCGTCCCCAGAGGATGCACATAATCTGTGGATGGCTGAGTTAAGGGCTACGAAATCGTCCCCGCCCTGTGCGCGCGAGACAGCTAGGCGCCGCTCGCCTACCGCATCTCCCACCAAACGCCGCCGCTCCATACGCCCACCGTATCGCCGCCGTCGCGTGCCTCGGCCAGCGCCACAAGCTCTGCATAAACGGCGCGCGTCGCGAGCGCTTCGAGACGCCCGCGCACGAGCACATAAGGCTTGAGCCCGCCGTCGGGCTCGGCGCGTTTGAAACGCAGCGGATGATCCTTATCGACGGCGACCACGTCGTCTACGTTAGTGCGGAACGTCAGCGTCTGCGTTTCGCCGCTCCCCTCGACCGCCATTTCGACGGCGAGAAAGTGCGCGTCCTCGACATCGACGCCGATCTTTTCGGCCGGCGTCACGAGATACGTTCGCCCGTCGTCGTCCTTGCGCAATATGCTGGCAAATAGTTTGACGAGCGCGATGCGCCCGATCAGGCTCTCCTGATAAAGCCACTGGCCGTCGTGCCGGATCTTCAGTCCGATGTCGCCGCAATAAGGCGGGTTCCACGACTCGACGGGCCGGGCGCCCGCTTGACCGCTTCCAGTCGCGGTACGCAGCAGACCTTCGAGTTCGGATAATGGTGCGTCAGACTTGCCGTTCACGGCCGCAATTTGCCCATTTTCATCCGCCGCCTCGACGCGACCAACCGGCATGCCGAAATCGCGACTTATCCTAACGTAACGTTCACTTGACCCTAGGAGGACCGGGCAGGATCGTCTAGGCTTAACCTAGCGCCGGGACCCTAAGCTCGGCTTTGTTTTCAATATCAAAAAGATGCGTCGAGCGAGGCTTTCGATAGATGAGCAGTGTTGTCGAGACCCATACCGATATCGTCCCGCGCCTCGAAGCTGCGGCTGAGCGCGTCCAGCGCGCCCACAAAGCGGCCGCGACCGTCATCTTCGGACAGGACGAAGTTATCGAGCGGACGCTGATAACGATCCTTTCCGGTGGTCATGCGCTTCTGATCGGCGTGCCGGGTCTCGCCAAGACGCTGCTGGTCGACACGCTCGGCAAGATCCTCGGCCTTGATGCAAAGCGCATCCAGTTCACGCCCGACTTGATGCCCTCCGACATCATCGGTTCGGAAGTGCTCGAGGACGAGCCGGGCCGCGGCCGGTCGTTCCGCTTTATCAAGGGGCCGATCTTCACGCAGCTTCTGATGGCTGACGAAATCAATCGCGCATCGCCGAAGACGCAATCGGCGTTGCTGCAGGCGATGCAGGAGCATCACGTCACCGTTGCCGGACAGCGCCACGATACGCCCGCGCCGTTCCACGTGCTCGCGACGCAGAACCCGCTCGAGCAGGAGGGCACGTATCCGCTGCCCGAAGCTCAGCTCGACCGCTTCCTCTTACAGATCGACGTCGGCTATCCCGATCTCATCGCCGAACGCAAAATGCTTTACGCGACGACCGGCACGGACACGCCGAAACTCGACGCCGTGATTTCCGCGCAAGACCTGATGGCGACGCAGCGCCTCGTCCGGCAGATTCCCGTACCCGATAAAGTCGTCGAGGCCATTCTGAAGCTTGTGCGTTCGGCACGGCCCGGCACTGGCGCCGATACTGACACCGACCGCTTCGTCGCCTGGGGTCCGGGCCCGCGTGCCAGCCAGGCGTTGATGCTCGCCGTTCGCGCCAAGGCCCTGATCGACGGCCGGCTGGCGCCCTCGGTCGACGACGTCATTGCACTCGCTGAGCCCATCCTGAAACATCGCATGGCGCTGAACTTCGCGGCCCGCGCCGAAGGCGAGGATCTTACCCGCATCATTGCGCGCCTCGCGTCGTCCGTGGAGTAGCCGCGGATGGCAGGCCCCCGCGGGCAACCGACCAATGTCAGCAACGAAGGCCCCACGCGAGAAGGCCGGCGCGTCCTGGCGCTCGAACGCGAGGCCGTCGGCCTCGTCGATCGGATGCCGGAACTTCTGATGGAAGCCGACCGCATAGCTTCAACAGTCGCGCAAGGAATTCATGGCCGCCGACGGGCGGGCCCCGGTGAAACGTTCTGGCAGTTCCGGCAATATCAGTCGGGCGAAGGTGCGCATCTCGTCGATTGGCGCCGCTCGGCAAGCTCCGATCACCTCTACGTCCGCGAGCGTGAGTGGGAGGCGGCCCACACGCTCTATCTCTGGCCCGACATCTCGCCGTCGATGAATTTCAAAAGCCACCTTTCGCCGGTGACGAAGCGTGACCGCACCCTGGTGCTGATGCTGGCCACCGCCGAGTTACTCGTTCGCGGCGGCGAGCGCGTGGCGTTGCTGGCGCAAACGCAACCGACCGCCAGCCGCAACGCGGCCACCCGCATCGCCGAAACCATCGTCGCCAATGCCGACGCGCCCCTGCTGAAAAAGAGCCTGCCGCCGAACGCTGCGCTCAATCGCTTTTCAGGCCTGATCCTGTTCAGTGACTTCCTGGCGCCCGCCGAGGTGATCCGCGAGCGGCTCGAGGGTATCGCGGGCAGCGGCGTGGCTGGTCATATGATCCAGGTCCTCGATCCCGCCGAGGAAACGTTGCCCTACAACGGCCGCACCGAATTTCTCGGTTCCTCAGGCCGCGAGAGATGGGTCGCCGACAGGGTCGAGTCTCTCCGCCCCAAATATCTGGCGCGCTTTGCAGCGCATCGCGCCGAACTCGCCGGAATGGCCCAGCGCTTCGGCTGGTCGTTCCTCACTCATCATACGGACCGGCCCGCGTCTGAACCCTTGCTGTCGCTGTTGATGCGGCTGCAGGGGTCGGCGAGCGGCTATCGCTGGATGTCGGCGAGTTCCGACGCCAAGGCCAGGGCGCCATGAGCTTCGGTGCGCTCGCCTTCTTGAACCCGTGGCTGCTATCGGCGCTGCTGGCGTTGCCTGCCATCTATTGGCTGCTCCGCGCCGTGCCGCCACGTCCGGCGCAAGTCGAGTTTCCGCCGACGCGCATTCTGGTCGGACTCGAGAATGACGAGAAGACCGCGGAAAAGACGCCTTGGTGGCTGACGCTCATTCGTCTCCTGGCAGCGACATTCGTCATTCTTGCTCTGGCCGAGCCCGTTCTCAATCCATCGAAAGAGGCCGCGCTCGTAGGGGATGGTCCGGTCGTCATCTTCGTCGACAACGGCTGGGCGGCAGCTTCCCACTGGCCCGAGCGGGTCAGGATGATCGATCGCTTTATCGACGACGCCGAGAGCAGCGGCAGACCCGTCGTCGTTGTCGGAACGGCCGCCGCGAGCAAACTTCCGATTGCGAAAATCGAATCCCCTAACGATGCGCGAAGCACCGCTTCGGCACTCCTGCCTCAGCCCTTCGAGCCCGATCGGACGGGCGCTGTCTCGGCACTCGAAACCGCACTCAAGGCTGCCAACGGCAAAAGCCCCAGCATCATCTGGCTGCACGACGGGCTAGACCACAAATCGAATGCCGGCGACATCGGCAAAAAACTTGCAGCGCTCGCAGGTAGTGGCAGCTTCGCCGTACTCGACGAAACCAAGGGTCACGAACCGCTCGGACTGACCGCGCATCTGGGCGACAAGGGAAAGCTCAAGGCCCTCGTTCTTTCTCCCGGCGGTTCGGAACGCGATGGCAGCGTCAACGCCTACTCGGCGCGGGGCGAGCGGCTGGGCGAAGCCCCGTTCAAACTGAATGCCGGAGCGAGATCAGCCGACGTCGCGTTCGATCTGCCGCTGGAACTCCGCAATCAGGTGGCGCGCATCGAACTCGCCGGCGAGAGATCGGCCGGTGCCGTCAACCTCATCGATGCGGCGACGCAATGGCATCGCGTCGGACTCATTTCCGGCGAAAGCCGCGAGGAAGCCCAACCGCTGCTGGCGCCGCTCTATTACATTCAAAAAGCGCTGAAGCCCTATGCCGACCTCGCGGTTGCCCAAAACGCCAATCTCTCTGAGGGTCTCGACTCCATCCTGAAGCAGAACATTTCTGTGCTAATGCTCGCCGACATCGGGACGTTGACGGGCGAGGCTGCGAAGAAAGTCGATGATTTCGTAAAGCGCGGCGGACTGCTCGTACGCTTTGCCGGACCGCGTCTTGAGAAGGCCGGCGACGATCTGCTGCCAGTGCCGTTGCGCAGCGGCGGCCGGTCGCTCGGCGGTGCCCTCTCGTGGTCGTCACCGCAAGCGCTGGCGGCCTTCGACGAAAACAGTCCGTTTGCCGGCCTGACGATCCCGGCGGATGTTACGGTCAACCGGCAGGTGCTCGCCGATCCCGCGCAGCTGACGCCGGAAGTCGAAATCTGGGCACGGCTCAAGGACGGCACGCCGCTCGTCACGGCGACGAAGCACGGCACCGGCCGCCTCGTGCTGTTTCACGTAACCGCCAATTCGGACTGGTCGAATTTGCCGATCTCCGGTTTGTTCGTCGAAATGCTGCGACGCCTTTCGACGATGGGCACCATCGGCGCATCGGGACAAGGCGGCAGCGAGACGAAAGCCGGCACGACGCCCGACGCCAACGCCAACGTGCTCGCACCGATGAAAACCCTCGATGGCCAGGGCGCGCTGAGATCACCTCCGCCGACGGCCGAGCCGATTAAGGCTTCCGAACTGCAGACGACGTCACCGAGCTTCGAGCATCCTCCGGGCTACTACGGTCAGTCCGCCAGCCCGCGCGCCCTCAACATCCTCACGCCGAAAAGCACGCTCGTTCCATTTCCTGAAATGCCGGCGAGCGTCACGCGGCTGTCGTACGCCAATGCCGCCAGCACCGCATTGAAGCCAGGCCTGCTCGCCGCGGCGCTGGCGCTGCTCTTTGCCGATATCATCGCCATCATCCTGCTGCAGGCCGGTGGACTGGGTGGCCTCTTTTCGCGTCGTGCCCGGCCGCGCGCGACTGCCGCCGTGTTGGCTCTTGCCGCTCTCGCCTTTACCGCAGTTCCCAACGCCAGAGCCCAGGACTTGTCGCCGTTCGATGCGTTTTCGCCGCCATCGCAAGGGCCCGGAACGGTCACGGTCAGATCGAAAAATGAATCCGCCGCCGACAAGGCGGCCATCGCCGCGACGGCCAACGTAACCCTCGCTTACGTCCTGAGCGGCGATCGCGAAACCGACGAGACCAGCCGCGCCGGCCTAGCCGGCCTCGGGCGCGTTCTCGAAACGCGAACCGCCGTCGAGCCGGGTGAACCCGCCGCCGTCGACATCAGCAAGGACGAGATCGCGTTCTATCCAATCCTCTATTGGCCCGTGCTCGGCTCGGCCGAGGCACTGCCCGATCCTGTCATCGCCAAGATCGATGCCTACATGAAGGAAGGCGGGCTGATCATTTTCGACACCCGCGACTACGGGCAAGGCGGCTCGAACGTGCTTCCCCTTGCAGGCAAGGGCGGCACGGCGTTGGAGCGGCTTTTGAGCAAGCTCGACGTGCCGCGCCTGGAACCGGTGCCGGAAAATCACGTCGTTACCAAGTCATTCTACCTGCTTCGCTCGTTCCCGGGTCGCTGGGACGGCGGGCAGCTGTGGGTCGAAGCCATTCCGGAAAATAAGAACGACTCGCATCGGGCCCGCGTTTCGGACGGCGTGACATCGATCATGATCACGTCAAACGATTTCGCCGCGGCGTGGGCGCTCGACGATCGCGGCCGGCCGATCTACCCCGTGGTGCCCGGCGGCGAAGAACAGCGCGAGATGGCGTTCCGTTCTGGCATCAACATCGTCATGCACGCTCTGACCGGCAACTACAAAGCCGATCAGGTGCATGTGCCGGCTCTGCTCGAAAGACTAGGTCAGTAAAGGCATAAGTTTTGAACTGGTCGATTACCTTTGCGCCGCTCGTTCCGCTGCCTGTGTTGACAGTGCTGGCGATCGTCGCGTTGGGCCTTGTCGTCGCCCTGCTGGTACGGCGTTCGCGCGGCGCGCTGATCCGCCTCGCAGCGCTCGCGGCACTGATCGCGGCCCTTCTCAATCCTATCCTCAAGCAGGAACAGCGTGAGAGCCTCGCCAACGTCGCCATCGTTGTGCTGGATGAGAGCCCCAGTCAGAAACTCGCCGATCGCACCAAGCAAATGGATGCGATCCGCAGCGATCTCGAAACCAAGCTCGACAAAATTCCGAACCTCAACATCAAGTGGGTTGCCGCCGGAATTCCCGGAGAGCAGACCGCCGCCGGCACAAATCTTTTCACCGACCTCAATGCGGCGCTGAACGATACCGCACCCGACCGCATCGCCGGTGTCCTGTTCGTCACCGACGGACAAGTGCATGACGTTCCGAAGTCGGCCGCGTCATTGGGCTTCGACGCGCCGGTGCATACGCTGCTTACCGGCAAACCTGATGAATTCGACCGCCGCATCGAAGTGATCGAGGCGCCGCGCTACGGCCTGGTCGGTCAATCGCGCCCGATCCAGATTGCCGTTCGCGAGACGGGAAAAACCGCCGCCGACGGTATAGGCACCGCCACGCTGAAGGTTCGCCGTGAAGGCCTCCCCGACGAGACGCTACAAACCGAAGTCGGGCAAACCGTCAAAATCGACATGCCGATCCCGCACACGGGCCAGAACATCGTTGAGATTGAATTGCAACCTACGCCCGGCGAATTGACGACCGCGAACAATCGCGCCGTCATTGCAGCCGAGGGCGTGCGCGAAAACCTGCGCGTGCTGCTCGTCTCGGGCGAACCGCACCCGGGCGAGCGAACGTGGCGAAATCTTCTGAAGTCTGACGCTGCTGTCGATCTGGTGCATTTCACCATTCTTCGGCCGCCAGAGAAGCAGGATGGAACCCCGATCAATCAGCTGTCGCTGATCGCGTTTCCGACGCGCGAACTCTTTTCCGAGAAAATCAATCAGTTCGATTTGATCATCTTCGACCGCTACGAGCACAGGGGCATTCTGCAGCTTCTGTACTACGACAACATCGCCCGCTACGTCGACGAGCACGGCGGCGCCCTTCTCGTCGCCGGCGGTGACGATTACGCGGGCAGCTACAGCATCTATCATACGCCGTTGGCATCGGTGCTTCCCGCCGCGCCCACTGGCCGCGTATTCGAGATGCCGTTCAAGGCAAAGATCACGCCCGAGGGTCAAAAGCATCCGGTCACCAAGGGCCTTCCCGGCTGGAACTCTGCAAAGACGGCGGATGCGTCTCCTGAACCAACCTGGGGCCGCTGGTTCCGACAGGCCGAAGTCAACCCGCACCGCGGCCGCGTCGTGATGAGCGGCGCCGAGGACAAACCGCTTCTCATCCTCGATCGTAAGGGCAAGGGCCGCGTCGCCCTGCTGACCTCGGACAACGCGTGGCTCTGGGCGCGCGGCTACGATGGCGGCGGCCC
>Ga0134126_10007840_pt1 | contig 13389 bp, 8 predicted proteins | sample KB31752_FD_96881 | JGI IMG/M metagenome (GOLD analysis project Ga0134126, IMG submission 96881) | Terrestrial soil microbial communities with excess Nitrogen fertilizer from Kellogg Biological Station, Michigan, USA - KB3-175-2 | ecosystem: Environmental > Terrestrial > Soil > Unclassified ...
ACGGGCAAGGTGCTGGCGCACGATGTGCTCTACCTGCACACGTCGAAGCAGGGCAACACGGAGGCGGGGCCGAAGATGGAGGCTCTGTTGCGCAAGTGGAACGTGCGCGCCATCGCAATCGGCAACGGAACGGCATCGCGGGAGACGGACGCGTTTGTGCGGGGGTTTCTGCGCGATAAGGGCATTGAGGGCATCTTCTCAGTGACGGTGAGCGAGTCGGGCGCGAGCGTGTATTCGGCGTCGGAGATTGCGCGGCAGGAGTTCCCCGATCTTGATCTGACGGTGAGGGGCGCGATTTCGATTGCGCGGCGGCTGCAGGATCCACTGTCGGAGCTGGTGAAGGTGGATCCCAAATCGATTGGCGTGGGGCAGTATCAGCATGACGTGGACCAGCGGCAACTTGCGGAGTCGTTGCAGGCGGTGGTGGAGAGCTGCGTGAATCGCGTGGGCGTGGATTTGAATACTTCGTCGTGGACGCTGCTGCGGCATGTGGCGGGGATCAGCGAGCGAACCGCGCTGAATTTGGTGGCGTATCGCAACGAGAAGGGCAGCTTCCGCTCGCGGCAGCAGGTGCTGGAGGTGCCGGGCATCGGGCCGAAGACGTTCGAGCAGGCCGCGGGATTTTTGCGGATTCGCAACGGGGACAATCCGCTGGATTCGACGGCGGTGCACCCGGAGTCGTACGCGGTAGTGGAGCAGATCGCGAGGATGCTGGAAACGCCGGTGGATGAGATTATCAAGCGGCCGGAGCTGCTGGAGAAGGTGGACCGGAGCCGCGTGTCGGCGGGAACGTTCACGTTCAACGACATTCTGGCGGAGCTGAGGAAGCCGGGACGCGATCCGCGCGACAAGTTTGTAGCGCCGACGTTTCACGAGGAAGTACGCGAGATTGGCGATGTGAAGGCGGGCATGGTGCTGGAGGGCGTGGTGACGAACGTGACGAAGTTTGGCGCGTTCGTGGACATCGGCGTGCATCAGGATGGGCTGGTGCATATCAGCGAGCTCTCGAACAAGTTCATCAAGGAACCTTCAGAGGCGGTGAAGACGGGCCAGCTTGTGAAGGTGAAGGTGCTGAGCGTGGACGAGAAGGCGAAGCGGATTGCGTTGTCGATCAAGGCGCTGACGGCGAGTGGGGCACGGCCGGCTATGAAGGCTGCGGCGAAGCCGGAGGTCAAGATGGAAGACAAGCTGGCGCTGTTGTCGTCGAAGTGGAAGACAAGGACGTAGAGAGCAGCTTCTAGCTACTAGCTACTAGCTGCTAGCTCCTGCTTCCAGGTTCTAGCTGCTAGCGGCGGCCAGACGAGATACTTCAGCTTTCAGATTGAGAGACGCGAGTCGCGCGAGTTGCGATGACGCGGGTATAGTGTTGGTGCCCGGAAAGAAAACGCTTCGCGCGCACGCTACGCAAATTACGAGAGTGGCGGGCATTTTTTCGGCGGCGCGACAATTTGCTCATCGGAGATAGGGATGCTTGAGATCAGCCCGCGGAAGAAGGTGTATGACGTCTGCATTATTGGGTCGGGGGCGGGCGGCGGAACGGCGGCGAAGATTCTGACCGAGGGCGGGTTGAGCGTGGCGATGCTGGAGGCGGGGCCGCGCCTCGATCCCGACAAGGATTTCAAGGAACACATGTGGCCGTACCAGCTGCCGCATCGCGGCGTTGGCGTGGGCGGGCGGCAGGCCGGGATCGGCGACGAGTTCATGGCGCCGAACGGATTCTGGGAGATTGAAGGCGAGCCGTACACGACTGCGCCGGGGTCGTCGTTTCGGTGGTTTCGCTCGCGGATTGAGGGCGGGAGGACGAATCACTGGGGGCGTATTGCGCTGCGCTTCGGGCCGGCGGATTTCAAGCCGCACTCGACAGACGGATTGGGCGACGACTGGCCGATCACGTACGAGGAAGTGGCGCCGTATTACGACAAGGTGGAAGCGTACATCGGCGTGTTCGGATCGAAGGAAAACGTGCCGAATGCGCCGGACGGAATTTTTATGCCGCCGCCGAAGCCGCGTTGCACGGAGACGCTGATCAAGAAGGCTTGCGACAAGCTGCACATCACTTGCATTCCGTCGCGGATGGCGATTTTGACCAAGCCATTGAACGATCGCGACCCCTGCCATTATTGCGCGCAGTGCGGACGCGGCTGCAGGACGGCATCGAACTTCAGCTCGAGCCAGGTGATGATTCCGCCGGCGGCAGCGACGGGACGCCTGACCATGATTCCCAATGCCATGGCGCGGGAGATCGTGCTGGGCAAGGACGGCAAGGCGGAGGCGGTGTCGTACGTCGACAAGAGCACAAAGACGGAGCAGCGCGTGTATGCGCGGGCGGTGGTGCTGGCGGCGAGCGCATGCGAGAGCGCGCGGCTGCTGCTGAATTCGCGCTCGGCGAGCTTTCCCAATGGGCTGGCGAATTCGTCGGGCGCGGTGGGACGGTATCTGACGGACTCGGTGGGCAGCGATCTTGCGGGAGTGTTTCCCCAGCTTGAGGGCATGCCGGTGCACAACCACGATGGCGTGGGCGGCATGCACATGTACATGCCGTGGTGGCTGTTCGGGCAGAAGAACGATTTTCCGCGCGGGTATCACATTGAGTTTGGCGGCGGCCGCGATATGCCGGGCGTGGGCGGATTCCAATATGCGTGCGACACGCACGAGGGCTACGGCGTGAGCCTGAAACAGGCGTGCCGCAAATCGTATGGGACGATTATCGGATTCAGCGGGCGCGGAGAGATGATTCCCAACGAGAAGTCGTATTGCGAAATCGACCCGCAGGTGAAGGACAAGTGGGGCATCCCAGTGCTGCGATTCCACTGGAAGTGGAGCGAGAACGAGCAGAGGATGGCCAACCACATGCGCGCGACGTTTCGATCGATTATTGAAACTGCTGGCGGACGAGTGCTCGGGGAGGAACAAACCACTCCGCCGGCGGCGAGCGCGGGCGAGAGCCATCAGATCCAGCAGCAGCCTGCGGCACGCATTTCACAGGGCGGCGAAATCATTCACGAGCTGGGAACGGTGCGCATGGGCGACGATCGAAAGAAGTCGGCGCTGAACCGCTATTGCCAGGCGCACGACGTGAAGAATGTTTTTGTGGCGGATGCGGGGCCGTTTGTGTCGAACGCGGACAAGAATCCGACGCTGACGATTATGGCGCTGTCGTGGAGGACCTCAGAGCACATGCTCGACATGGCGAAGAAGGGGGAGCTCTGATGATGGATCGGGTGTCACGACGGGCGGTGCTGAAGTCGCTCAGCATTGGTGTGGCCGCGGGGTCGGTGCTGCGGGTGATTCCGCTGCATGCGGCGGAGCACGCGCATCATGCGATTGAGGAAGAGCAGGCCGCCGGGGTGTACACGCCGAAGTTCTTCGATGCGCATGGGTACAAGACGCTGCGCGCGTTGTGCGACACGATTCTGCCTGCAGATGCGGATGCGGGCGGGGCACTCGAGGGCGCCGCGCCGGAGTTCATCGACTTGCTCACGAGCGAGAACACGGAGTATCAGGAAAAGCTTGCGGGGCTGCTGAAGTGGCTGGATGCGACGTGCACGACGCGATACGGCAAGGCGTGGGTGGACTGCGCGCCCGCGCAGCAGACGGAAATTCTGGATCGGATTGCGTATCGCAAGAACGCGGATTCGGATCAGAGCCTGGCCAAGCCAGTGGAGTTTTTTTCGTTTCTGCGGAACTTCACGGCAGACGGGTACTTCACGAGCAAGATTGGCATTCATTACCTGGGATACAAGGGGAACACGTATTTGACGGAGTTCCCGGGATGTCCGCCGGTGCCGGGCGTGTAGTTAGACCGGGCGGCGGGTGCGGCGTGCGCAGTGGAACGAGACGGGACGGCGATTAGAATCGGGTCCATGTTGTCACTTCGGGCGGCAATTCTTCACAACTGCAGAATGAACGGCGCGCGAGCCAAAAGACATTTGCGGTGGGCGTTTGCGGGCCTGGCGCTTGCTGCGGCCTGCTGTGCGGCGGAAGCGCAGGCGCCTGCAAAGTCCGGCGCGAACGGCTGGGCGATCGAGATTCACGGCGGTGCGGGCGAGGCCGAGTGGCTGAGCATGGACCAGGCGACGGCGGATGCGTATCGCGCTTCGCTGGGGAAGGCATTGGCCGCAGGTGCGGCGGTGCTGGAAAAGCACGGCACGGCGATGGACGCGGTGCAGGCGGCCGTGGAGGTGCTCGAGGACGATCCGCTGTTCAATGCGGGGCGCGGGGCGGCGTTTGCCGCGGACGGCACGAACGAGATGGATGCGTCGATCATGAATGGGGTGGATCGCGCGGGAGCGGGAGTGGCGAATGTGCGCTTCACGCGGCATCCTATCCTGCTGGCGCGAGCGGTCATGGAGCACACGCCGTATGTGCTGATGGCGGGTCCTGGAGCAGATGCGTTTTCGAAGGCGCAAGGACTGGAGCAGGAGCCGCCGAGTTATTTTTTCACCGAAATGCGGTGGAAGGAGTTTGCAGACGTGATGCACAAGAGCGGCCGGTCCGTGCCGGCGCGGCCGAAGGGAGCGCCGCCGGCGAGTGGGGCGAACACGGACGGGAGTGCGCGGCTGGAGGGTGGACTGCCGTTTTCGCATGCATTCGGGACGGTGGGCGCGGTGGCGCGGGACAGCGCGGGCCATCTGGCGGCGGCGACTTCGACCGGCGGCATGCAGGGCAAGTTGCCGGGTCGCATCGGGGACTCGCCGATTCTAGGGGCGGGAACGTATGCGGACGATCGCGGGTGCGCGGTTTCCGGAACGGGCGTGGGCGAGTATTTCATCCGGCTGTCACTGGCGCACACGGTTGGCGAGTTGTGCCGCGAGGGCAAGACGCCGCAGGAGGCAGCCGATCAACTGATCCATCGCGATCTTCCGGCACTGCCCGGGGGCGAAGGCGGTGTGATCGTGATGAGCCGGACGGGGAATCCGATCTGGAGCAACAATACGGTAGGGATGTTTCACGCGCGGCAGGTGGAAGGCGGCGCGGCCGAGGTGTGGGTGAAGTGAGAGCGCCTAGGCAACGGCGTGAGGTCTTCGTTAAGATAGTCCGCATTGAGGCGGGCAAGGACGGCTGCGAGAGTGGAATGCTGCCGGCAGATGCGTTCCCGGTAAGCCTGCGTTGCGCTGGGTTTTTCCGCAGCCTGTTGGAGGACGACGCATGAAGAGAGCAGGACGCTTGAGGAGCGACAAGACATTCACCCAACCGATTGTGTGGATGACGACATCGTTCATGGTGGCGTTTCATGCCGGCGCGATCGCGGCCCTGTTCTTCTTTAGCTGGAAGGCGTTGCTGCTGGCCGTTCTGCTGTGGTGGGTGACGGGAAGCATGGGCATCGGCATGGGCTACCATCGCTTGCTGACTCACCGGGGCTACAAGACGCCGAAGTGGGTGGAATATTTTCTGACAATCTGCGGCACGATGGCGTTGGAAGGCGGACCGATTTTCTGGGTGGCCACGCATCGCCAGCATCACCAGAACGCGGACAAGGAAGGCGATCCGCATTCTCCGCGCGACGGCAGTTTCTGGGCGCACATGGGCTGGATTCTTACTGGCCATACCATGCGGCACAACGAGAAGGAGTTGCTGCCCTACGTTCCGGAACTGCGTAAAGACAGGTTTCACGCGTGGATCAGCCGTTGGCATTGGGTGCCGATCACGGTTCTTGGCGCCGCGATCTTTGCTGTTGGCGGATGGCGGTTTCTGCTGTGGGGCATTTTCTTTCGCACGGTGCTCGGGCTTCATTCCACGTGGCTGGTGAATTCTGCCACGCATATGTGGGGGCGACAGCGTTTTGCCACGCATGATGACTCGAAGAACAGCTTCTGGGTGGCTTTGCTGACGTTTGGAGAAGGGTGGCATAACAACCATCACGCTCATCCGCAGTCGGCGCGTCACGGCCTGGCGTGGTACGAGATCGATTTGAATTGGTACGGAATCCTGGTGCTGCGGCTTGTTGGGCTGGCGCGGGATGTGAAGACTTTCCGCAGACATTCGCGAGAGATTGCTGCGTGAGAGATCCGTCGGGCCGCTAACTCGGGTCGCGATGCGGCGCGACGGCCGTTTGTCTTTTCCTCCTTGTCGATCTGACGCCGCGGCTGCCTTCGATAAGGTCCAGACTCCTCCTACTTAGCACTCCAGCGACCCCGGGGAAGCCCTTCCGCGGGGAACCCTGGCATGGGCGGCAGTCGGGCAAAGGCACTTGCCGGCCAAAATGACAAAGCAAAGACATGCTACTGACAAGGGACTAATGAGGTTATTCGTATTCTTGCGCCAAGTGACAGACCTGAGACAGGTGCAAACCCGATGAATACGAAGAACTTCTGGAAATGCCCGATTTTGTTCTGCGCTCTGCTGACGGGTGTGTTCGCTGCTGCACAGGCGCCGGGCACGGGCGCCGTGACCGGGACGATCTATGACCCGGCGGGCCATGCCATTGCAGGTGCGACGGTGATGCTTGAGCACCAAGGCACGCATTTTGTGCGAACGGTCACGAGCGATGGCGCCGGAACCTTCAGGATTCCCTTGCTTGCCCCTGGCGATTATGTCGCGTCGGTCAAGGCCGATGGGTTTGCGGAGATCAAATCGCAGACCATCTCGGTGGTGGTGAGCGAGATCAGTTCTGTAGAGTTTCACCTGCCTCTTGCGACGGCGAAGAGCAGTATCGAAGTGAACGCGGATCAGGATCTGGCGAGTACCGAGAGTTCGGCGCTGGGCCGGGCAGTCGATGACTATGCGGTCCAGGCACTGCCGCTCTCGAACCGAAATTTCACGCAAATCCTTTCGCTCTCGCCGGGAGTTGTGGTCAATTTGCCCGATGCGACGTCGCTGGGCCGCGGCACGCAGGATGTGACGGCAAACGGCGGGAAGCCGACGGCGAACAACATTCAGTTCAATGGCGTGGACGCGAACAATCTGGCGCAAAACTCGGCTTCGGGAGACGGAGAGGAAGTCGGCGTCGCCGTGCCGGCTCCGGACACGATCGAGGAGTTCAAGGTTCAGACGGGAAGCTACGACGCGACGTATGGCCGCGGGACCGGCGCGAATGTAGACGTGGTGAGTAAGTCAGGAAGCAATCGGTTCCACGGGACCGCATGGGAGTTTCTGCGGAACGACCTGCTGAATGCGAATGACTTTTTCTCAAAGCTGGCAGGGCAGGCGCGGCCGGTGCTGAAACAGAATCAATTCGGGGCTGCGCTGGGCGGGCCGATCTGGCGGGATAAGACATTCTTCTTCGTGGCCTACCAGGGATTGCGATCGAGCAATGGCGAAGGAAACGAAACGACGGCATTTCTGCCGCAGTTGACCGCGGATCGCAGCGCCGCCACGCTGGGACAGCAGTTTTGCGCTTTTCCAACATTTGCAGGCGGAACGCAGGTGGCGTGCGACGGGTCGAATATCAACCCGGTTGCGCTGAAGCTGCTCAATTTCAAGTTTGCGAACGGACAATACGCAATTCCATCTCCTCAGATATTGCTTACGTCGGATCCATCTCAGATTCCGATCGGGGAATCGGTATACGCGTTTCCCGCGAAATACAACGAAGATCAGTACACAGGCGATTTCGATCAGATGGTGTCTGCGAAGAACACACTGTCAACGCGCCTCTTCTATTCTCGCGCGCCGACGGTGCAGCCTTTTTCGCCGAATGCGGCAAACGTGCCGGGGTGGGGCACCAACGAGGTCGATAAGAACGTGATGGCGGTTCTGTCGGACACCCACGTGGTGAGCTCGAACCTTGTGAATGTAGCGCGCCTGGGCTATATGCGCTTCGACGGCGTGTCCGCTGTCGATCATCCAATTTCCTCCAGTGACCTGGGAACGCAATCGCCAACCGGGCTGTCCGGGGCGGGGATTCCCGCGCCGGGACTTACGGTCGACGGGTTGTTCACCATTGGGGACGCGGGGACTCCATCGCAGACGCAGAGGACGAACAGCTTTATTGCGCAGGATATGTTTTCGGTCACCCGGCGCAGGCATTTTATCCGGATGGGCGCCGAGGTGAAGCGGCACGAGATCATGATCAACGCGCCATTCTCGGTGGACGGGCTGCTCGACATTCGCACCTTCAGCGATTTTCTGGTTGGCCAGAGCGCCCAGCAGAACGGAAGCCCCGATGGGTTAAGCAACGTGACGTCGAGCGGCGGGAGTTCCGGATCGTTTCGCAAGGACGAACGTTACAACGATTTCGCCGTGTTTATTCAGGACGATGTGAAGCTCACGCCCGCGCTCACGGTGAATGCGGGATTGCGTTATGAAGTTTTCGGGCCGCCATCGGAAGTTCACGGCCGGCTGGTCACCTTCGACCCCACGATTGCAACGCTCACCGTGCCCGCCAGCGGCAGCCTGAGCGGCTTTGTGGTGTCCTCCAATTTTCCGGACTCGGTGCCCACGGGAGTGAAGCAGTCAGGGATGCGCGGGCTTTGGCCGACGCGGTATGTGGATGCCTCGCCGCGGCTGGGATTCGCGTATCGGATAAGTCAGCATCCGGAGATTGTGGTGCGTGGAGGTTACGGGATCTACTTCGACCGCCTTTCCGGCGGTCTCTCTGAGAACCTGGTGGGACAGCCGCCATTCTCTTCCAGTCAATTGTTTTCGGGATCGCAGAATGGCGGCGCGAGTCTGCAGGCGCCGTTCAGCCCGTTGCTGCCGGCGCTATCCAGCTATCCGATCTTTCTGCCGCGGGTGCCGGGCGGCGGGCCTACTGTCGTTGGTCTTTCCACTCACATGACCGACCCGTACACGGAGGAGTACAACCTGAACGTGCAAATGGGAATTGGTTGGAACTCGCTTGCGGAGATCGGTTACGTGGGCACAAGATCGCTGCACGTCGCGGGCTGTGCCGAGTTTAATCAGAGTCTGCTGGCGAGTCCAAGTGCGCCTGTTTACGGCGAGACCACGAATAGCGTTCAGAACGTGTTGCAGCGTATTCCTTACCAGGGCATCGCGCCGGGCTCGCTGGAGTGCGGGAGCGCGTATGACGCGAATTACAACTCACTGCAGGCCAGCGTTACCAGGCGGATGAGCCACGGGCTGCAGTTTCTGGGCAGTTATACCTGGTCGAGGAGCCTGGATGAAACGAGCGGATCGTCGGGCAGCCAGGTGTTCGAACTCTGGCTCCTGACGAACAATCAGCACGATCCGCGGCAGAGCTACGGCCCCACGGACTTTGACCGAACTCATCGGGGTGTCTTCAGCTTTACTTACGATGTGCCGAGTGCGAAGAATATGTCGAGCCTGATGCGTCATATTACTTCCAATTGGCAGGCATCGGGAATCCTGGTTGCGCAATCGGGAACGCCGATCACGATTCTCGATTTCAGCGCGGGCGCGGTTTACGGGAATTATCCGTTTGAGAATCGAGCGCAATTGAGCGGGGCACGTGTTGCGACTTCGGGATCGCTGCATTCGCGAGTGCTGGGAACTTATCTGAATTCCGCGGCGTTCACCGCCGCACCGGAAGCGCCGAACGGGACCAGTCCGGATGATACGGATTTCGGCAACAGCGGCGTTGGCATGGTCCGCGGACCGGGCCAGCGGGATATCGACATGGCGGTGGAGCGCTCGATTGCCATTTCAGAGTCGCATAGCGTGCATCTTCGTGCCGAGTTTTTCAACCTGACCAACACACCGAACTTCGGGAATCCACTCAACATCGTGAACTTCGGACCCGCGTTCGGAAAGATCAATACGAAGTCGAATAACCCGCGCATCTTCCAAGTCGCGCTGAAATACCAGTTCTAGAGATAGAGAGGTAAAGATGCCGAGTTCGCTGCAGTCAGGTCCCGCTGAGTCCGTCGATCTGTTGACAACTGAGCAGTTGAAGGCAGCATGGCTACGGGGCGACCCCGTCACGTTCGGAGACCCAGTTCTGGCGCACACGAAGTTTCCATACCGGGAGACGTACTTTCCCCTTGGATTTCCGGTGACCGTGGTGACTAACTCCACCGAGGTTCTGGATGCGGCAAGACAGAATTGGGGCATGTTTACCAAGCTGTTCGATCAGGAAGCGATTCAGATTCACGTAGGCGTTGCGTCTACCGACTGCCATGTATGCCCACCTATGCCGGCGTGTCACGTACGCGATCACCTGGTGACGAACATTGCGGATGCAGAGAACTTCGCAATCTGCGACCCGTCGCGGGGATATGCTCTGATGTGGGTGACCACTGCGACCCTGCGACATGGAGATTATTTCCGGTATTTTTTCCTGGATTCAACCGCCATGTGCGGGATCGCGAGCCGCCTTACAACAGGAATCCATGCGGGGTGTGTCTCGCTTGACGGAGCGGGGGTCCTGTTGTGCGGGGACTCTGGCGCGGGGAAGTCGACGCTGGCCTATGCTTGCGCACGTGCGGGTTGGACCTATGTGACGGATGATGGCAGTTTCCTGGTTCATGGCCGAGAGGACCGGCTGGTTGTCGGCAACTCCAGCCAGGTGCGATTCCGGCCAACCGCTGAGCGCCTCTTCTCGGAATTGCGCGGCTACGGCGTTATGCAGCGTGCGGGCGTTGGAAAGCCATCGATCGAGTTTCTGACCAATGACAATCCGGTTATAGCGACTTCGAACACGGCCACAGTTCGCCACATCGTATTTCTCAACCGAGACGTCAGGACGCAAGAGTTAGTGGTCTTCCCCACCGCCGTGGCCCGGATGTACATGATGCAGCGCGTGCACTGCATGGCCTATCGGGCTACCGCGCAAGCGGAGGCGATCGATCATCTTCTGCGCGTCGGCTCTTACGAACTGCGCTATAACGACCTGGACTGGGCTGTGGAAAGGCTGGAACTTCTGGTGCGAGAGGGCAGATGACCACCCCCGACTCGTCACGATTCCGGGGATCGATGGCAGCGAATTCGCTCCGGCGGATCACCAGCCAATTCAGCCCGGGCTTCTGGACCTTTTTTACCGCTGCGTTTTTCTTCGACTTTGGCTTCGGACTGTTCTTCTTTCTCTTCAATCTTTATCTGACCGACCTGCACTTCAACGAGCGCGCGGTCGGCCAGATTATGGCTAGCTTTACCCTGGGCAACGTCGCGGGGACTCTTCCGGCAACGTTTCTCGCGCGCCGATACGGACTTCGGCCGTTACTGCTGTTCTGCTTCATCTGTGCTCCGCTTCTGTGCGCGCTGCGCGTGTTGATTCTCTGGGGGCCGGCGCAATTGGCCCTCGCATTCGCGACTGGAATGGCAATGTGCTGCTGGCCTATATGCTTTTCGCCGGCGGTTGCAGCGCTGTGCACGGAACGCAACCGGACCTCGGGGTTCAGCATCATGTTCGCAACCGGGATCGGCATGGGCACATTCTCCGGTGTGCTTGGCGGATACATTCCCGAATTGTTGCACGCCGGTAGAGTGCACGCTTCCATCGTCGGCGGCATCCGGACCGTTCTTCTGATTGCCTGCGGATTCTTTTTGATCGGCGCGGTTCCGCTGTTGAAGCTGAGACTGGCACATCGATTGCCGCCGCCCGGACAACGCCTCCGTTTCTTCCATCCCTTTCTTCGCCGGTTCCTGCCGCCGTTCGTGCTTTGGAACATCGTTACGGGATCGTTTCCTGTGTTCGGAGCTATCTATCTGCAGCAGGTCTGCAAGATCCCGCTGGGACGGCTGGGAATCGTGTTTTCCGCTTCCCAACTGGTGCAGTTTACGGCGGTTCTCTCCGCGCCGCTTCTGCTGAGGCGAGCCGGATTGGGCAGAGGCATTGCCATTGCGCAAGTTGGCACGGCAATCTTTCTCGTGCTCATTGGAGCCAGCAATGCAGTGGGTCCCGTGGTGTGTTTTTACCTGGCGTATAACGCCATGCAATTCATGTGCGGGCCTGGCATCTACAACCTCTTAATGAGCAGAATTCCGGAGGCGGAGCGGAGCACGGCCTCAGCTCTCCAGAACCTAAGCGGCGCGCTCTGCCAGGCTGGTACGGCGGCGATAACAGGAAGCTGTATTGTCAGCTTCGGCTATCGGCCGGTGCTGCTTACCAACGCCGCGGCTGCCGTCGCAGCGGCGTGCCTGTTCTTCGTCCTTCCGACCGGCGTGAACCCTGCCGACAACACAGGCGATGGAGGTGAGTGCAATTGCAGTGAATCAGGAGTTCTCATGCATGGCTGACCTCAGCAGGACAGGCCCGTTCGAGGACAAATCCGTGACAATCTTCTGACTGAGCCTTGACATCGAGCTCTCGTGCTCAGGTTGATGATCGGTACATCGGCTGAGCTTATGAGCCGAACTATGACAATCCGCGCGGACGGAGATGCTCGCTGCAGTTTCCCAGCCATCCGTAAGTGAGAAGGCCTGAATGCAGAAAGTAATCGAACTCACTGCCCTATCACCGACCCAAGCGGGATCGACTCTTCGGAGCCTGGAGTCCGGAGCGCAGCGTGGTTGTGCTAACGTGCTCGGCGTTCCGGTGGATGGCGTCAACATGGAAGGCGCACTGTCGATCCTTTCCCGCCGCCTCAGCGACGGGGGCAAGGGCTACGTCTGTGCAGTCGGGGTCCATGGGATTCTTGAAGCACTGCGGGACGCGACCGTTGCCGATGCGCTCGGGGCATCCATCATGAACGTTCCAGATGGGGCGCCGACTGTGTGGGTGGGTCGATTCCAGGGATTTCGCTCGATGGACCACGTGACAGGGCCCGCTCTGATGCGCGAGGTCTTTCGCCGCCAGGAGTTCGCGGAGTGCTCGCATTTCATTTACGGAGGGAAGCCCGGTGTTGCCGACGAACTGGCCTCGACCATGCTTCGTCAATACCCCTGGGTCCGGATCGCGGGCACCTACACTCCGCCATTCCGTGCGCTCACTTCAGAGGAAGAACAGGCCGTTGCATCCCGGATCAATGCTTGTGAGCCGGACATTGTTTGGGTGGGAATAAGCACACCTCGCCAGGAACTCTGGATGCGCCGGATGCTTCCGCTTTTGAGTGCGCGCCTGCTGTTCGGTGTTGGCGCGGCATTCGATTTCCACACCGGCCGCATTCGCGAGTGCCCCGCCTGGGTCAAACGGGCTGGATTCAATTGGCTTCACAGGCTGGCGCAGGACCCCAAACGCCTGTGGCGCCGCAATGTGGGGAACGCCGGGTTCCTGTGGCACATCGCGCTTCAGCTCACTGGAGTGAGGCAATACCCGCTCAGGACGATCGTCGAACTCGAAACCGGTCGGAGTTCTGCATCGGAAAACGAGAGCTGTTTACCTGCCGAATTTGCATGACGGAAGCCATTCAGTAGGGAGGACGCGTCTCCCGATCGTAGGGCTGTCCGAACTTGTTCAAATGCCGGGCCGGCTGCCGCGGCGCACCTGTTGCATCCAGCATAAAGTTATTCGCTACGCCCAGGCGTACCTGAACCCTCCTGGTCATTCGATCGAGCGCGGGCTGCATGAATCCCTCGACCCAGACGTGAAGC
>Ga0134126_10007842_pt1 | contig 13388 bp, 13 predicted proteins | sample KB31752_FD_96881 | JGI IMG/M metagenome (GOLD analysis project Ga0134126, IMG submission 96881) | Terrestrial soil microbial communities with excess Nitrogen fertilizer from Kellogg Biological Station, Michigan, USA - KB3-175-2 | ecosystem: Environmental > Terrestrial > Soil > Unclassified ...
CTGCGCCTCGCTCAGATCCTGATAGGCCGTGTGGCGGGACATCGCCAGGTCGGGGCAATCCAGCTGCAGCACAAAGCCCTCGCGCACGATGGTCTCGTATTCCTCGCGCATCGCATCGACCAGATCGGCCAGATAGGCCTCATGGCTCGGATAGTGGCGGTTGATCTGGAAAGCGCTGATGAGTCCGGGCGAGGCGGCATTCATGAACGCCTCGGCACCCCCGCCCTGCGTTGCGAGCGCCGCCTTGAAGCGGCGGATGTCGTCGCGCAGCGGCTCGAGGGTGACGAGCCTGACCGGCCCGATGCAGCAGGCCCGCACGAATTCCTGCGATCCCATGATCGCCGAGAGTTTCTTGGCGAGGCCGGGCACTTCGGCGAGGTCAGCGGCGGGCTTGCGCTCGATGTGGCCGCCGAATCCCGTCAGCCGCTCGATCATGTAGGTCGAATAGCCGACTTTGCTGAGCTCTCCATCGCTCAGCACATCGACGCCGACCTCCGCTTGCAAGGCGACGACCTGCGCCACCGCGTCGGCGACCACGCGATCGAATTCCGCGCGATCATAGGGCTCGCCACGGTCGCGCGCGATGAGCAGCGGCGTGAGCTTCGCACCGCGCGGCATGCTGCCGACGTGAGTGGTTTTGATGTGGACCACGGAATGGACCTAGCGAAAGTGCAGCAGGCCGCGGCGCTCCGCGAAGCGCCAGCCCTCGCCCGTGAGCACGAAGCGGTCATGGAAGGAGCCGACCAGGGGCGCATCGGTGCCGCTGTACAACAGCATCGCGCTCTGCGCGTGCGCGGCGGTGGGACTGTCGACATCCACCACGATGTTCGCGCAGAAGTGCCGCGTGGCGCGCGGCGCACGCGCCTGGAATGCCGCCAGAATCGCCGTGCGGCCCCTGATCAGCACGTCGGGCGCCGACGGTCGCGCCATGGCGCCATCGGGAATATAGAGATTGACGAGCGCCTGCCAATCGGCCGCGTCGTTCAGGTTCGCATAGAGATTCACCAGCCGGGCGCATTCGCATTCGATCGCCCGCCGCTGCTGCAGCGTCAAATCGCTCATGGGGGTGCACATTGTAGCGCTCGCGCACGGTGCGCACCGCGGCCGATCTGCCCGTACAGCTGCGAGTAGTCCACTGCCTTTTCCCACCTGGCGACGACGATGGTCGCCAGCGCGTTGCCGACGAGATTCACGAACGTGAGCGCCTCGGCCATCAGTCGATGAATGCCCAGGATCAGGGCGATGCTTGCGATGGGTACGGTGCCCAGCGAGCCCAGCGTCGCTGCGAGCACGACGAACGCGGCACCGGCCACGCCGGCCGCGCCCTTCGATGTCAGCAGCAGCACCGCGACGACGGCGAGCTGCTGCGCGATGCCGAGGTGAGTATTGGTCGCCTGCGCGAGGAACACGACCGCGGTGCTCAGGTACAGGCAAGTGCCATCGAGATTGAACGAGTAGCCTGCCGGCACGACCAGACCCACGACCGATTCGTCGCAGCCCAGCGCCCGCAGCTTCTGCATGAGCCGCGGCAGGACCGTTTCCGTCGAGGTCGTCGCCGCGACGATCACGATCTCATCGCGGATGTATGCCAGCAGGCGCACCAGGCTCACGCCTGCCCAATAGGCGACGGCGCCGAACACGACGGCGACGAACAGCAGGCAGACGCAATAGAACTCCAGCAGCAGCTTGGCAAGCGACAGCAGCGAGCCCGCGCCGAACTGTCCGACCGTGAATGCCATGGCACCGAAGGCGCCGATCGGCGCGACCCACATGATGAAGCCGACGATGCGGAAGAAGACCTCGGAGAGCGCGCCGATGAAGTCGGTGACGAGCCTGCCACGCTCGCCCATGCCCGACAGCGCGGTCGCGAACAGGATCGACACGAACAGCGTTGGCAGCACCTCCGGCCGGGCGAAGGCACCGACGAAGGTCGTGGGAATGATGCCGAGCAGGTACTGCGCGACGCTCTGCTCACGCGCCTGGGTCGTATACGCCCCGACGGCCCGTGTGTCGATGGCATGCACATCGACGTTCATGCCGCTGCCCGGATGCAGCAGGTTCACGGCGAGCAGCGCCACGATCAGGGCGAGTGTCGTGATCAGCTCGAAGTACACGAGCGATTTCACCGCGACGCGGCCGACCTTGCGCATGTCGCGCATGCCGGCAATACCGTGTACGACCGTGCAGAAGATGACGGGCGCGACGATCATGCGGATCAGCGCGATGAACGCATCCCCGAGCGGCTTCATGTGCGCACCCGCGGACGGCCAGACGAGCCCGAGCACCACCCCGAGCACCGTTGCCAGGAGCACCTGAAACCAAAGCTGCGAGGCGAGGCGCCGCATCAGGCTCGGGGCGGCAACAGCGGCTCGAAGGCTAGCTCTGGCTCACGGTCACTTGCGCTCGAGAATGCGCTCCAGTTGGTCGAGCACCCGCATCGCCGGCAATGCCTGCGCCACGCTCGCATTGGGCTCGCGGCGCTCCTTGATGGCTGCAAAGAACTCGCGGTCCTGCAGCTCGATGCCATTGATCGATACGTCGACCTTGGAGACGTCGATCTTTTTCTCCTCGCCATCGAGGAGCTCGTCGTAGCGGGCGATGTAGGTGCCGTTGTCGCAGATGTAGCGGAAGAAGGTGCCAAGGGGCCCCTTGTTGTTGAACGACAGCGACAGCACGCACACCTTGCCGCTCGGTGTCTTCAACAGGATGCCCATGTCCATCGCAATGCCGAGCGTCGGATGATGCGGTCCCTCGATGGCATAGCAATCGGAGACCGGCTCGCCGGTCTGGTACATGAACAGGTCCACCGTGTGACAGGCGTGGTGCCAGAGCAGATGATCCGTCCAGCTGCGCGGCTTACCCTGCGCGTTCATGTTGGTGCGGCGGAAGAAGTAGGTCTGCACGTTCATCTGCTGGATCGTGAGCTCCTTGGAGACGATCCGCTTGTGCACCCACTGGTGCGAAGGATTGAAGCGGCGCGTGTGGCCGGCCATCGCGATGACGCCGGTCTCCTTCTGCACCTTCAGGATCTGCTCGGAGTCCGCGAGGGTGTCCGCCATCGGGATCTCGATCATCACGTGCTTGCCGGCGCGCATCGCCTCGATGCCCTGGCTGGCGTGCATCTGCGTCGGAGTGGTGAGGATCACGGCCTCGACGCCCGGCTGCTTGAGCGCTTCCGAATAGTTGGTCGTCCAGTGCGGGATCTTGAATTTCTTCGCGACCTCCTCCGTCGTGCCGGCGGAGCCCCCTGCGAGACTCACGACCTCGATGCCCGGAATGTTGCCGATCGCCTCCAGGTGCTTCTGACCGAATGCGCCTTGTCCCGCCATCACAACTTTCATTGCGCTTGCCTCGCCTCTGATCCCAATGAATTAACGACTCTCGAGAATGATGTTGCCGACGGCCGTCGAAGAAGCCGGCACGTGGTAGAAACGGTGCACTTCCTCGACGCGCTCGCCGAGCGCACCGCGCATGATGAGCCACATCACCAGCTCGATCGCCTCGGCGCCCGCGTCGCGCAGGTATTCGAGCGGCGGGATTGCCGCGAGCCGCTCCGGATCGCGCGAGAGGCCGTCGAGGAACGCCGTGTCGAACGGCGTGTTGACGAGGCCGGCGCGCGGCCCCTGGATCTGATGGGACATGCCGCCGGTGCCGAAGATGACGACCTTCAAGTCCTCATGCCAGCTCTCGACCGCCTTGCGGATCGCCTTGCCGAGCATGTAGCAGCGGTGGCCGGTGGGCGCCGGATACTGAATGACGTTGACGGCCAGCGGGATCACCCGACAGGGCCAGGCCTCAGGGGTGCCGTAGAGCAGCGTCATGGGCACCGTCAGCCCGTGGTCCACCTGCATCTCGTTGACGATGGTCATGTCGAACTCATCGAGCACGAGCGACTGCACCATGTGCGCCGCGAGCTGCGGATAGCCTTTCACGGAAGGCACCGGCCGCGGGCCCCATCCCTCGTCCGCGATCGGAAATTCCTCCGCACAACCAAGCGCGAAGGTGGGAATGATCTTGAAGTCGAAGGCATTGACATGATCGTTGTAGACCATGATCACGACATCGGGACGGGTCTTTGCCATCCACGCTTTGGCCGGCTCGTAGCCCTTGAACAGCGGCACCCAGTACGGCTCGCCCGCTTTACCGTTGTCCACGCACGCCCCGATCGCCGGCGTGTGCGAGGTCCCGACGCCTGCAATGATCTTCGCCATCAGGCTCCTCCCGGCCGCTCGGACTTGGAGCGCCAGCCATCCGGCGAGCGGCCTCCCTTCAGCATCATCTCGACATATTCCTTCTCGCTCATGCCGGTCATCTGCGAGGCCATGAACTGGTAGGATTTGTGGTCCGTGAAGGCCAGCTTCGCCAGCGCGTAGGAGACGCCGCCGAGGGCAAGCAGCCGGTTCCAGTCACGACGCAGCACGCCCTGGCGCTGCTCCTCGCTCATCTTGAAGCGGGCGGTGTACCCGGCCTCATCGGCGAGAAAGGCTGCGCGATTTTCCGCCTTCATCAGCGAGTAGAGAAACTCATTGAGGTGATAGCCCAGGCGCGCGCGCTGCGCGTCGAACACCCAGGTTCCCGGGATGTCCTCGTAGGCTTCCTCGGTCTGCTTCACATCGGTCATGGTGGCGCTTTCGGTCTCCGAAGCCATAGAACCGGGGCGGCGAGCGCCCCGATGGTGCCTTTGGCGGGTGAATTGCTATCGTAACATCCGGCGTCGCCGGATACCCGCCCTTCAGGCGCGGTGCAGGCGATGATCCTGCCACCAGTGACGCAGCGTGCGCCATTGCGCAGGTTGCAGCAGACTGTAGGTCTGCCCCAGTACCGCGCCATAGATCCAGTGCAGGAAGAGCGTCACGGTCGGAGTGCCGAGCGCGAGGTGCGAGCCGAACAGACCCTGGCCCGCCGCCGGCATGACCAACAGCATGACTCCGAACCAGATGATGCTCGCGAAGTACACCCCGTTGACCCAGTGCGGGAAGCGCAGGAGCCGATCGAAGAAGGGAAACAAGGCACCCCAGGCGAGCACACCGATCAGGTAGTGTGCCGTCCAGCCACTGGCGGCGTCGCGATAACCGAGCGCGTATGCCAGATCCATGACCAGGTTGACGTGCGGCATGAATCCCAGTGCCTGTTTGAGCAGCATGCACAGCGATACGACCGTTGTGGCGACCAGTCCCGCCAGCAAGCCGCGGCGGATGGAATCGGAGCGTGCATGCATAGGCGCCTCCTGAGCCCTGCGGCTCGCAGGTAAACCGACCCCCGGCGCAAACCATCAAGCGCAAGCCATCAAGCGCAGCGAGTGCAAAACCGCACGGCAAATCGCGCCTCAGCAATGAGGCGATCGGCGGCTCCAAACCGGTAGGTGGTGGCGGCCCATCGAGACTGTCGGAATGCGCCGAGTGCCCCGCCTGGCGTGCCCCTCAGGGGCCGATACCGGCCCTGCGGAACGGGTTCGCGACGTCGGCGCGCAAAGCGGTAGCGGCGCGCAGATCCGCTTGGCCGAGCTCGAGCCGTCGTTGACGGATCTCGGCGATACCGCGGCCGTAGAGCGAACTGGCACGTTGGGGGGCGAGCGCCAGCGCCGCATCGTAGTCGCGAACCGAGCCGGTGAGATCCTGCATGCGCAGTCGCACCAGTGCGCGGCTCTCGAGTGCGGCAGCGCGCGCCAGTTTGGTTTGGCTCAGGCGGATAGCTGCATTGCAATCATTGAGCGCGGCCCGCAGCTGCCTTGCTTGCAGGGCACGCGCCCGGCAGCGCTCATTCAGGGCCGTCGCCAAGCCGATGTCCCGCGGATGAGAGGCCAGCCAGAGACTCAGCTGGCTGACCGCTGCGTCCCATTGATCGGTGGCCAGGTAAATCCGCGCCAGGCCGAAGCGCACATCCGCTTGCTTGGGCACGGCCCGGTCGACGACGGCCGCATCCTCATCGGCCCCGAATCGGTCCCCGGCGCGAACCCGCAGCTGCGCGCGCAGCAGCCGTGCGGGCACGTCGTCGGCCTGAAGCTGCAGCGCGCGATTCAGATCCGCCATGGCCGGCGGCAGCTGCCGGGCGTTGACTTCGTAGGACCCGCGCTGCTGAAAGTATCCGGCGTTGGTTGGGTCGAGCGTCAGGGCACGCGTCAGATCGGCAATCGCAAGGGAGAATTCACCGCGCGCATCGAGCGCTGCGCCCCGGCGCGCAAAGCCTGCCGCATCGCTCGGCGTCTGCCCGGTCTCGCCAGCAGGCTGCGCCGCTGCTGCCGCCCGCGGCGCGGTGGCCCTGGGGCGCAGGGGCGATTGCGAGGAGGCTGCAGCCGAGCGGGGCGGCTGGTAGACAGACAGGTTGAAGACCGGCCCGCCGTTGTAGGTGAAATAAATCTTGTGCTGACTATTGGCTACGTAGACGTGATGGGCGAGGAAGAAGTCCGTTCCAATGAGCATCTCCACATCGCCAAAGCCGACGTCGGCGACACGCAGACGCGTGTTGCGGATCTCTTCACTGCCGAGCTTGAAACTATCGAAGGGCGCAATCCACGTCGGCACAGCGCTGCCTCCCATGCCGTAGCTGGTCCTACCGGAGACCACCCCGGGGTTGGTGCTGCGAAATCCGGCGCGCTCCGCGGCATGCAGGGAGAGCACCGAGAGCGCACTGCCGGTGTCGAACAGGACATGGATCTTCCTGCCATTGAGGTAGGCGATGCCGCGCGCACCGGAGAGCGGCGGGCCCGATTCCATCTTGAGCCATGAGTAGGACTTGTTCTGGTCCCAATAGGCCAGCTCGGCTTTCTCGCAGCCCTGCGGACGCATGAGTCGGATGGCGCCACTGGCGAGGTCATAGTCGACATCGTCGCCGTTGAGAATGTTCTGGCCGAGCATTCCCTGCGCACCGGCGCCCAACGTGTTGCCGCCCACGACGATGTCCATTTGATGCAGATCCAGCGGCCCGAGCCCAAAGTGGCTGACGGTGGCAACGCTGTAATTCACCCGGCCACCGATGCCATTGATCTGCAGGTGGTCCGGGGCTGCTCGCTGCGGCAGATGGAACTGGGCCGCAGCCGCGGGGGTCATCATGCTGAAGAACGCCCCGCTGTCGACCGCGAAGGTGGCAGCAACACCATTGATCGCGACGGGAATGGTCGGTCGCAGTCCCACCATGGTGACCGGCAGCTGGACCAACTCTCCCAGCCGGCAGGCGCCGAGCGCCACGCGGCCCGGGAGCGGCATCGCGCACAGAACGGCAGCGCTCGTGGCAAGCATCGAAAGGCGTTGCCAATGGCTCTGACGCATGCGCGAGTCCCCTTGCGAGCGCCTCAGGTCGCCACGAGCTCCTGCAGCCAACGACGCAGTTGGTCAGGATCTGCCAGTTGACAGGTGGCCGCCGTGCGCACCGGTTCCCCGACACGCACGCTGATGCCACCGAGACGATTGACGACTTCGAAGGCGTCCTCGTCACTGACGTCATCGCCGGCGAAGATGGGCGTGCGCCCGCGAAACGGCGGGGTCTCCATCAGTCGCGCCAGTGCCGTGCCCTTGGTCAGATGGCGTGGCCGGATCTCCACCACGCACTTGCCCACCAGCACCGCAAAATCCCCCCCCATGCGCGCCAGGGCCAGCTCGGCGATCTTCAGAACTTCGCGCCCGAAGTCAGGCGCATTGCGGTAATGCAGAGCGATGGCACTGCGCTTGTCCTCCAGCATCACCCCGCGCAGGGGCTGAATGGAGCGCGTGAGGAAAGGCTTGGCGGCGGCAAGCTCGGCGGAGAGCTGGTCGTCGCGAATCACCGGATCCCCGGCGGTGCGAATCTCCCCCCCGTGCACCCCAATCGCCGGCAGCTTCAATGGCGCAAACAGCCGGTCGATGTCGGCGACGGTGCGGCCGCTGACGAAGGCCACGGCGCCATCCAGGCGTCGATACAGCTCCTGCAGCAGCGGCACCATCCAGCGGGGCACCTCGACGGCGTCGGGTGTGGGCGCGAGATCCAGGATGGTGCCATCCACATCCAGGCAAAGGGCGTGACCCGACAGGGCCGCTAGAGCGGATCTGGAGGACATGGAGACAACCTGGCAAAGCGGTGACTGTACCGGCACGCACGCATACCCGCTACCGGATCGTTCCTACGCTGGACGGGCTGGGGCCGCCGCAGGCACCATGCCGACCCCATATGAGCACCTCTACCCCATCCGCCGGCCCCGCGGCCGCAGCCTCCCCGCCTGCCACCTCCTCCACGGCTTCGCTGTCTGCGCTGCAGCCGCTGATCGAGGCGGCGTTCGAGCGCCGCCAGTCCCTCTCGAGCAGCAGCGTGGATGCCGAGACGCGCGCCGCCGTCGAAGCCGTGATCGGCGCGCTGGATCGTGGCGAAGCGCGCGTGGCCGAGCGTGAAACGGGTCGCTGGCGGGTCAACGAGTGGCTCAAGAAGGCCGTGCTGCTCTACTTTCGCACCCACGACAACGCGGTCGTGCAGGCCGGCTACACGCGCTTCTACGACAAGGTGCCTCTCAAATACACCGACGCCGGGGCAGCACAGTTTGCCGCCGACGGGGTGCGGGTCGTACCGCACGCGATCGTGCGCCACGGCGCCTACGTAGGACCCAACGCCGTGCTGATGCCCTGCTACGTGAACATCGGCGCCTACGTCGGCGCCGGCACCATGGTCGACACCTGGGTGACCGTGGGCTCCTGCGCGCAGATCGGCCGCAATGTGCACCTCTCGGGCGGGGTGGGCATCGGCGGGGTACTCGAGCCGCTACAGGCTGCCCCTACCATCATCGAGGACGACTGCTTCATCGGTGCGCGCTCGGAGATCGCCGAAGGTGTCATCGTCGGCGAGGGCTCGGTGATCGCCATGGGCACGTTCCTCAGCGCGAGCACACGTATCTATGACCGCGCCAGCGGCGTGACGCTGCACGGCCAGGTGCCGCCCGGCTCGGTCGTGGTGCCCGGCGCCATGCCCTCCACCGATCGCAGCCACAGCCTGTACTGCGCGGTGATCGTCAAGCGCGTGGATGCGAAGACGCGCGCGAAGACTTCAATCAACGAGCTGTTACGAGAAGCGGGCGCGAGCGCCTGAACCTACGCGCCAAGCGGTCGCGAACCCGGCATAAGCCACGCCGAGCGGGTGCGTTCCTGAACGAGTGCGAGGGGCCCTGAGCGGACCCCGTCTGATGCGGTCCGCTCAGGGCCCCTCGCGCTCGTTGAGACGGGCGTCCTCTCGACGTTTCCTATTCCCGGACCCGCGGCGCAACTGCGGCGTGTCAGCTCAGGCGCGCGCGTACGGCTCAGCCGTAGCGGCCCGTGATGTAGTCTTCGGTCGCCTTCTTGCCGGGATTGGTGAAGATCTTGGGCGTCTCGTCGAATTCGATCAGCTCCCCGAGGTACATGAAGGCGGTGTAGTCGGAGACGCGTGCGGCCTGCTGCATGTTGTGGGTCACGATCAGCACCGTGACTTGCTCGCGCAGCGCGGCGATCAGCTCCTCGATGCGCGCGGTGGCGATGGGGTCGAGCGCCGAGGTCGGTTCGTCGAACAGCAGGATCTCGGGGCTGGTGGCGAGTGCGCGCGCGATGCACAGTCGCTGCTGCTGTCCGCCCGACAGGGACAGCGCCGAGCTGTCGAGCCGGTCCTTGGCCTCATCCCACAGCGCCGCGCCACGCAGCGCCTTCTCCACTTCCTCCTGGATACGGATGCGCGAGCGCATGCCGCGAATGCGCAGCCCATAGGCCACGTTCTCGAAGATCGACTTGGGGAAGGGGTTGGGCTTCTGGAACACCATGCCGATGCGCATGCGCACCTCGATCGGGTCGACCTCGCGCGACACCAGGTCGATCTCCTCGGGGTGCAGCAGGATGCGTCCTTCGTAGCGCGAGCCGGGGGTGAGATCGTGCATGCGATTGAAGCAGCGCAGGAAGGTGCTCTTGCCGCAGCCCGAGGGGCCGATCAGCGCAGTCACCTGCTTCTCGCGGATTTCCATCGACAGGCTCTTGAGCGCCTGATACTCGCCGTAATAAAAGCTCAGCTCATCGGCACGCGCCTTGACCGGCGCCTTGAGCGCCGCGCTGCGGCGCGTCTCATCGACCGACACCGCGAGGCCGCGGCCGCTGGGACGGATCGGCACGATCGCGCTGTCATCAATCCCCGGCACATGCGCTCCGCCGTGCGCGTGGGAGGTGGTGCGGTTCGACTCGGTGCGCACCGGGGCGCTGCGCGGCATGAAATCCGTGGGATTGGCCATCGGTCAGGGACTCACTTCCCCGTCGCCGGCACGGAGGTCCGCGGCATGGGCACGGCCATCAGTGCGGCACTGCCCAGTGGCGCCGAGGCCGCCACGCCAGCGATGCGCGCCGCTTGCGCCCGACTGCCGAGCTCGCGCTCGATCTCCTCGATGCGCGTGTGCCGCACGTCGCGGCCGTGCACCATGTAGATGAGATGCTCGCAAATGTTCTTCGCGTGGTCGCCGATTCTCTCCAGCGATCGCACCACCCACATGACATCCAGCGCGCGTCGAATCGCGCGCGGATCCTCCATCATGAAGGTGATACTCTGCCGATGGATGCCCTCATATTCCTCGTCGACGGCGCGATCGCGCCGCAGGACCTCGAGGGCGAGGGTGGTGTCGTGGCGCGCAAAGGCATCGAGCGTGTCGTGCACCATGCTGATGACGACTTCGCCGAGATTGCGCAGCTCGCGGTAGCGATTGCGCGGCCGTTCCCGCATCGCCAGGCGGGCGGCAATGGCGGCGATCTTCTCGCCCTCGTCGCCGATGCGCTCCAGGTCCGTGATGGCCTTGAGGATGGTGATGATCAGGCGCAGATCCGACGCGGTGGGGCTGCGCGTGGCGAGGATGCGGCTGCACTCCTCGTCGATCTGACGCTCCATTCGATTGACCTGCACCTCGTCCTGCGCGACACGGGTGATCACAGCCTCGTCAGGCTCGGTGATGCCGCCCATGGCCTGCACGAGCTGGCGCTCCACTAGGGCGCCCATGCCGAGCACATCGCTCAGCAGGTGTTGCAGCTCTTCGTTGTAACGGCTGGAAATATGGTGTGTGAGGCCGTCCACGCTCATCTTCCGATGGTATCCGGTCCATCATGACAGTTTCGTGTCAGGACCGAGGGCTGTCTCAGGACCGAGGGCGCCGGGGTCTTGCCGAGGGGGCCCTCGCACCGTATAAGGCGCGCAGCTTAACAGGATCTTCATAGACCCACCCGGAGCGTCCCGCCGCCGATGTCCGCGACCCTCGACCTGACCCAGGACCTCATGGCCCGCCCGTCGGTGACCCCTGCCGATGAAGGTTGTCAGCAAGTCCTCGCAAACCGCTTGAGCGCGCTCGGTTTTCAGGTCGAGCAGCTGCGCTACGGCAGCGTCGACAACCTATGGGCCCGCCGCGGCAGCGGCGGCCCGGTACTGTGCTTTGCCGGCCATACGGACGTGGTGCCGACCGGTCCGCTGGAGGAATGGCGCTCCGATCCCTTCCAGCCGACGATCCGCGACGGGCGGCTCTACGGTCGCGGCGCCGCCGACATGAAGAGCGGGCTGGCCGCCATGCTGACGGCCACGGAGGCGTTCGTCGCCGAGCGGCCGGCGCACAGCGGCAGCCTCGTCTACCTGATCACCAGTGACGAGGAAGGTCCTTCGGTCGATGGCACCAAGCGGGTCGTGGAAACGCTGCGCCAGCGTGGCGAGCGCATCGACTGGTGTGTGGTCGGAGAGCCCTCCAGCGAGGAGCAGATCGGCGACACCATTAAAATCGGCCGCCGCGGCTCACTGTCCGGCCGGCTGACCGTGCATGGCGTGCAGGGCCACATCGCCTATCCGCAGTTCGCGACCAATCCCGTGCATCGCTTCGCCCCGGCGCTCGCCGAGCTCGTGAGCCGGGTCTGGGATCAGGGCAACGAGCACTTCCAGCCCACGAGTTTCCAGATCTCCAATCTCAATGCCGGCACCGGCGCACCCAACGTGATCCCCGGGGAGCTGCGCACACGCTTCAACCTGCGCTACTCACCCGTACAGAGCCTCGAGGGGCTCAAGCGCACCGTGGAGGAGATCCTCAAGCGCCACGAGGTCAACTACTCGATCGAGTGGTATGTGTCCGGCGAGCCCTTCTTCACGCCCCCCGGAACACTCTCCGACGCCGTGAGTGCGGCGGTCCGCAGCATCACCGGCCTCACGCCGCGGCTCTCCACGGGCGGGGGCACCTCCGACGGCCGCTTCATCGCCCCGCTCGGCGTGCAGGTCGTCGAGCTCGGCGTGGTCAATGCCAGCATCCACAAGGTCAACGAGAGCGTGAGCGTCGGGGACATCGACGTACTGCACGCCATCTACTTGCAGGCGCTGCGTAACCTGCTGCCCTGACCCGCGTCAGGCTCGGCGCGTTCTGCTGCGTGCGGAGAAGTTGGCGAGCAGGTCGATGAATCCGAGGATCACCGCCCAGATGAGCACCCAGGCCGGCATGGTCAGGCCGAGAAAGCGCCAGGTTACCTTGGCGCATTCACCCGAGCCGGTCAGCACTTTGCGGATCACCGTGCCGACGGGGAAGATCTGCACCATGTAGCCGAGGGAGGCGCCGCAGCTGGCCACGGTGCCCGGCGGTGCGCTCTGGATCCAGACATGGCGGGCCTCGACCCCGATCGTCGCCAGCACGACCAGCAGTAGCAGCACTCCATAAACGCGCGCGCCCCAGCGGCGCGGGTTGTGCACCCCGGCCAGCAGGAACAGAAAGCCGATCAGCGCAATGCCGACGCGCTGGAAGATGCACAGCGGGCAGGGCTCCAGGCCCAGCACGCCCTGTGCGTACAGGATGGCATACAGCAGCAGGCCGAGGCACACGAGCATGCCCAGCAGGTTCAAGCCACGCGACATGGAGGACCTCTTATCGGCTTCCGTTGGCGAGGTCGCAGTCTACAGGCTGTCAGCGCAGCGATGGCAGGGGTCGGCAACGCACAGCGGACCGCTTCAACTACGGCGCGCCCGCTCCGCCAGCTCGATCTCGACGCTGTCCAGCGAGGTGTGGCGCACATCCTTGCCGTGCACCATATAGATGATGTACTCGCAGATGTTCTTGGCGTGATCGCCGATGCGCTCGAGCGAGCGCACCACCCACATGACGTCCAGTGCGCGGCGGATGCTGTGCGGGTCCTCCATCATGAAGGTGATGCACTGGCGCTGGATGGACTCGTATTCCTCGTCGACCTGCCGGTCCTCGCGGCAGATGCGCAGCGCCGCCGCCGCATCGAGCCGCGCGAAGGCGTCCAGGGTGTCGCGCACCATGGTCTGCACGATGCGCCCGATGTGGCGTACCTCGCGGTAGCGGTCGGCCGGCTGGTCGACGCTGGCCAGACGGGCGGCGATATGGGCGATCTTCTCGCACTCATCGCCCACCCGCTCGAGGTCGGTGATCGTCTTGATGGTCGCGACGA
>Ga0134126_10007845_pt1 | contig 13386 bp, 12 predicted proteins | sample KB31752_FD_96881 | JGI IMG/M metagenome (GOLD analysis project Ga0134126, IMG submission 96881) | Terrestrial soil microbial communities with excess Nitrogen fertilizer from Kellogg Biological Station, Michigan, USA - KB3-175-2 | ecosystem: Environmental > Terrestrial > Soil > Unclassified ...
CGTGCAAGGCCCAAACCTCGCAGCGGCAGTGATCGCGGCGGCTCCGCTTGGCGTCAAACTGAATTCCGATGGCGCGCTGCCGCTTCTGCGACATGCGGAGCCCTCAGTGCGCGCAGCGGCATGCGCCTGCGTGCGCGCCGGCGGCGAAATCGTGGCGACGCTGATCGAATTGCTCGCCGACCGAAACGGACGCGAAAAGGGGTCGCGTTTGGACGCGATTTGACAACTTGTGCGGTTTGCACTACCATATTGTTATAAGCATGGCAAGAATAATCGGGGTTTAGCTTAGATGTGCTTATAAAAATGCCTCAAACTATCCAATATTGACTTGGCTGGATATGACTCTACTTGATCCCAAACCGACCGGCTTCGAACCGCGCAACCTCCTGGGCGGAGAAGCGGAGCGATCGGCCGAAGCGGGTCGGGGTCAACTTCTCCGCCTTGATGAAGCGATAGATTTGGCGCGTCGAGAGCCCCCATCGCTCGGCGAGCTGGGGCGCCGTGAAAAACGCCGGTCCGGTCGTCGCATTCACGAGCGCGCCATCCTCGACGTCATCGAGCGAAGGCTTCGCGGTTACGGCGGCCGTGAGCGGCTTCGCGGGCGTGCTAGTGCCGCGAGTCATTCGAACTGAGGGTACAGCCGTTTGAGCTTGAGCCGAGCGTCGGCGGTTGTGAATTGCCATTCCGCTCTCGCGTGATGTTTGTTTCGATTAGCCTCCCAGGCCGCGACTTCGCAGATGAGCGATGGCTTGTCGGGAATTCGGCGGGCGAGGCATTGGCTGGCGAGCACGCCGAGTTCGGACTCGGCCATGTCGAGCCAACTTCCGTGTTTGGGCGTGTAGCGCCATTCGAACCGTTCAACGAGACGGCGAGCTTCGGGGGCGGGAAAGGCCGCATAGAGTGACGCGGGCGTGTGCGACGAGATCGGGATCCCGCCTGTCGGGCCCTATGTGATCCGCCATCGGCGGTTGGCCTGCCGATGCGCGCATTGCGGCGCGGCGGCGAAGGGGTCTGCGCCTGCAGTGGCGACGACCACGCCATTCGGGCCGCGAATCCATGCGCTGGCGATCTATCTCAAGGGCTTCCAGGCGCTTTCCTACGAGCGGCTGCGTGGCCTGTTCCAGGATGCGTTCGGGCTTGATATGAGCGAGGGCGCGCTGATGAACATGTTCATCCGCTCGCACGCCCGGTTCAAGATCGAAGCTGCGAAGACCAAGGCTATTCTGCGCGCCGCCAAGGTGGTCGCGAGCGACGAGACCGGCGTGCGTATTGAGGGGACGAATTCCTATCATTGGATCTTTCATTGCAGGCAAGCGGTCGTGCATCAGCCCGATTATTCCCGCGCGGCGCGCGTCGTGGACGAGATGATGGGCGGGGCATGCCGGCGCTGTGGATTTCGGATCGCTATTCGGCCCAGCAATCGCACGGCGAGCGGCATCAGACCTGCCTGGCGCATTTGGCGCGCGACACGGCTTTCGCGTTCGAACATGGTTCAGACGACCTGCCCTTCCGGTTCAAGCTTTGGTTGGGAAGGGCGTTCGACTTAGCCAAGGACATAACCGGCTTCGCCGCCTCGACGCCGGCGAGCAAGAAGCGCGTCTTGGAGAAACAGCTCGCCGTGCTATTGGCCGCGCCGACCGACTGCGATCTCGCCCGGGAGCTGCAAGCCAAAATCCGCAGGTCGCGCCACCAACTTCTGACCTCCTGCGATTTTCCCGGCGAGGTCGACGTCACAAACGACGGCTCGGAACGAAAGCTGCGGCCCTGCGTGATCCAGCGAAAGGTCACAAATGGCTACCGCGCTATGTGGGCTGCGCAAGCCGAGGCCGACGTGCGAACCACAATCGACACTGCTCGCCTCAGAGCCGCAAATCCCTTCGAAGCGATCCTCGCCACCCTAGCTTGACCGTCCGCGCCGGCCTACCGCGCCATCGGCGGCGGATAGGGTGGGTAATTACCCGCCGCCGCCAGGACGATGCGAGCCCGACGCGCCATCGCCTGACCCGTCTTTTGCGCCCGAGCCAAGGAAAGAAGCTCCCGGCGCTCGTCTTCCGCAAGCTTGATCCCAACCGCAGCCTTGCCCATCGAGCCCTCCCCGATCACAAAAATAAACGTACCTATTTCTCGATCAAGACACCAGCGCTCGACCTCGTGATGGTCGTTCAGCGCCAACACCGACCTGGTTTGGGGCGACGCGGAACACGCTTTCCAGCGCCCCTGATCTCGTGCGGACGCCGCGCGCCCACAAGATGGCGCGCGCCTTCAAAAGTGTTCGGCTTGCGTCAAAGCGGCGCGCTCTGAAATCGATATCAACATGATCGTTCGCGCTGCGTGATTCGACCGACAAGCTGTCGCGTCGGCTACGCGCGGCGCACCCCGGCGCGACACGATTCCCGCGCGGGCCGCTTACACGGCGGACCTTCCCAAATGCGATGAAACTTGAGTGAAACTCCCGGTGGACCACAGCCGTGGCTTGGTGAACCACGCAATTGTTAATAGGATTAAATCAACAAATCGCTTGCCAGCTGACCACGCGGCATATTAGCCTTACTGAAAGCGATTGCAGACGCGCGCGCCGCATGATGTGACGCAAGGGGATGGGGATGCCGGATTACATTGTGGTCGGTGGCGGATCGGCAGGTTGCGTCCTCGCAAATCGTCTGAGCGCCGATCCCGCGTGCGGCGTCGTCCTTCTCGAGGCCGGGGGGCGGGACAGCAGCATCTTCATCCACATGCCGGCCGGCTATCTGCGGCTGATGGAGACCGGACAGGTCGATTGGGGCTACCATACCGTCCCGCAACCGCACTGTCACGGGCGGACCTTCTATTGGCCGCGCGGCAAGGTTCTCGGCGGTTCGAGCTCGATCAATGGCATGGTCTATGTGCGCGGCCACGCTTCCGACTTCGATCACTGGGCTCAACTCGGCAATGCGGGCTGGTCGTATGACGACGTTCTGCCGTATTTCAAGCGCGCCGAACGCTGGGAAGGCGGCGCCGACGCTTTTCGTGGCGGCGACGGCCCGCTGAGCACGATCGGGGTCAAATCCTTTCATCCCCTCTCCGCCGCCTGGCTGAAGGCTGGAGAGCAGGCCGGCTATCCCCGCACCGACGACCTCAACGGCGCCCATCAGGAAGGATTCGGCGCCCTACAAAGCACAATCATGAACGGGCGCCGCGCCAGTGCCGCGGCTTGCTACCTGACGCCTGTGCTCGGGCGTCCGAATCTGAAGGTTATCGTCAACGCGCACGCCAAGCGGGTCATCGTCGAGGGCGGTCGGGCGGTCGGCGTCGAATATATCCGCAATGGCGCTGTCGAAACGATAAGGGCGGATCGAGAGGTGATCCTCTCGGGCGGCGCCATCAACTCGCCGCAACTGCTTCAGCTCTCGGGAATTGGGGCTGGCGATCACTTGCGCCCGCTCGGGATCAAAGTGGTTCACGAACTGGAAGGGGTGGGGCGCAACCTGTGCGACCATGTTGCGGTGTCGATGCGCCAACTCAGCACCCAGCCGATCTCGTTGAAGCGGGAGCTCAACCCGTTTCGGACAGCCAAAGCCCTGCTGCAATGGGTTCTGTTCAAGGACGGTCCCGCCGCCCATCCCGGCATCCAGGCGCAGGCCTTCGTCAAGACGCGGCCGGGACTGGCGGCGCCCGACATTCAGTACCATTTCATCATGATCCTCTATGGCGACCACGGACGGCAGCGCTACAAACAGCACGGCTTCCAGCCGCTGATCAACGTGCAGCGGCCGGAAAGCCTGGGCTCGGTGATGATCGTCTCGGCCGATCCGACCGTCGCGCCGGCGATCGACCCCAACTACCTCGCCACCGCCGAAGACGTCCGAATGTTGCGCGACGGCATCAAGATCGGCCGGGACATCCTGGCTCAGAAGGCCTTCGATCCCTATCGCGGCGCGGAGCTCGATCCCGGTCCGGCGGTCAAGACCGACGCGCAAATCGACGATTACATCCGCCGCAACTGCCACACGCAATATCATCCGGTGGGCGCCTGCAAGATGGGTGTCGATCCTATGGCCGTTGTCGATCCAGAGCTGAAGGTTCGCGGCCTGTCGGGGCTGCGGGTCGTTGACGCCTCGATCATGCCGGTCATGGTGAGCGCCAACACCAATGCCTCGACCATCATGATCGCCGAGAAAGCTTCGGACATGATCCTCGGCCGATCCGCCTTGCCGCGGGAGGATCATTTTGGAAAGCTGAAACCAGCGGCTCGATCGCGGGCGGCCGGCCGACTACGAGGGAATGACTGCGGACCAGCGCCACGCGCTGCTGATCCGAGGTTATAGCGGACCGCATTTTGCGGCTCGCATATGGGAGGATGGATATGATTGTTACGCGCCGGTCGTTGTTGACGGCCACCGTGGGTGGTCTTGCCGCTATGGGCTTCGCCGGATTGCCGGCCTGGGCGGCCGGGCTGCCGAAGCTGAAGAAGAAAGACAAGTACAAGGTCGGGTTCGCGCAGACCGAGAGCAACAATCCCTGGCGGCTCGCTCAGACCCAGAGCATGAAGGACGCCGCCGCGAAAAGGGGCTGGCAGCTCGTCTACACGGACGCGGCGGGCTCCTCCGCCAAGGAAGTGGCCGACATCCGCTCGATGATCGCTCAGCGCGTTGACTTCATCTTGATGTCGCCGCGCGAAGAAAAGCCGCTCATCCCCGCCGTTATGGAAGCCAAGGCGGCCGGCATTCCGCTGATCTGCGTGGACCGCAACGTCGATGCGACCATGGCCAAGCCCGGCGTCGACTTCGTGGCGTTCATCGGCTCGGATTTCGTCAAGGAAGGCGAGACCTGCGGCGAGGCGTTCGCCAAGGCCCTCGGCGGCAAAGCAAAGATCATCGAGTTGCAGGGGACGATCGGCTCCTCTGCGGCCAACGACCGCATGACGGGCTTCAGGAGCGCCATCGCGAAATATCCGGGCATGCAGATCATCGCCTCGCAGTCCGGCGATTTCGCCCGCGACAAGGGTCGGCAGGTGTTCCAGACGCTCTATCAGGCCCACCCGGAGGCGACCGCGCTGTTCTCGCATAACGACGAGATGACGATGGGCGCCATCGCCGCCATGGAGGCGGCCGGCAAGACGCCAGGCAAAGACCTGCTTATCGCCTCGATCGATGGCACCAAGGACGCCGCGCAAGCCGTCGCCGACGGTAAAATCGTGGTGCTGGTGGAATGCAATCCGCACTTCGGCCCGGCTTCGTTCCAGGCCATCGAAGATTACGCGGACGGCAAGACGATCCCGCCGATGATCGTGAACAAGGATCGCTTATTCACGAAGGAGAATATCGCGGCCTATCTGCCCGAGGCGTTCTAACCTTCCCCGCTGCGCCGGCCTTTCGGCCGGCGCAGTCTCCCAAAATGTCACCCGGAAACAACATGGCGATCGAACCGCTTTTGAGCATGCGGAACATCGACAAGCGGTTCGGCAACGTCGCCGCGCTGATTGACGCGTCGCTCGAGGTGCGGCCGGCGGAGGTGATGGGTTTGATCGGCCAGAACGGCGCCGGCAAGTCCACGATGATCAAGGTGCTCAACGGCTTCTGCTCTCGCGATTCCGGCGAGATCGCCTTCGCGGGCCGGCCTTGGGCCGCTTCGTCGCCGCAGGTGGCGCAGCGTGGCGGCGTGAGCACGATCTTCCAGGAGATCAACCTCATTCCGTTTCGCAGCGTGACCGAGAACATCTATCTCGGGCGCGAGCTTCGCAATCGCATCGGCTTCCTCGATTGGCGAGGCATGTATAAGGGCGCGCGCGATCTGCTCGCCGAGTTCGGCGTCACGGTTGACGTGCAGGCCCCGCTCGGCGAGTTCAGCACCGCCATCCAGCAGATGGTGGCGATCGCGCGCGCGGTCTCGTTCGACGCCAAGCTCGTGGTCATGGACGAATCGACGTCTTCGCTCGACGAGCAGGAGGTCGCCGTGCTGTTCCAGACGATCCAGCGCTTGAAATCGCAGGGGGTCGCGGTCGTCTTCGTCAGCCACAAGCTCGACGAGCTTTACAAAGTCTGCGACCGCATCACGATAATGCGCGACGGTCGCACCGTCGCGGTCGCCGCCATGCGGGACATGACCAAGCTGCAACTCGTGGCGACCATGCTCGGCCGCGATCTCGCCGAGGTGCGCAAGCAGGGCGCCACGGCCTTCTCCGCCGCCGCGACCGCCGCCGGCGAGGAATTGCTGTCGCTCGACAACATCTCGGTCGGCCGAAGGGTCAGCGGCGCAACGCTTGCGGTGCGGCGCGGCGAAATTGTTGGGCTTGCGGGTCTGCTGGGCTCGGGACGCACAGAGACCGCGCGGGCGATTTTCGGCGCCGATCCGCACAAGGGTGAGATTCGCTACCAGGGCAAGCCCGTCGAGTTCAGCGAGCCGCGCGAGGCGATCGCGGCCGGCATCGGCTTCTGTTCGGAGGATCGCAAGCACGAGGGCATCATTCCCGGCATGTCGGTGCGCGAGAACCTGACCCTGGCGCTGCTGCCGGCGCTGGGCCGTTCCGGGATCGTGGACGAGACGCGCCAGCGCGCGGTCGTCGATCGCTTCATCAAGGACATCGGCATCAAATGCGCCAGCCCTGAGCAGCGCATCCGTGAGCTGTCGGGCGGCAATCAGCAGAAGGTGATGCTCGCACGCTGGCTGTGCATGGACCCGCGCTTGATCATCTTCGACGAACCGACCCGGGGCATCGACGTCGGCGCCAAGGCGGAGATCCAGAAGCTGATCCGACGCCTCGCCAACGAGGGGCTGGGCGTGCTTATGGTTTCATCCGAGATCGAGGAGATCGTCGAGGGGGCGGACCGCACCTTCGTGCTGCGTGAAGGCAAGACCGTCGCCCATCTCGACCGGAAGGACACCACCGAAGGCGCCTTGCTGAACGCTATGGCGCACGGAGCAACCGCATGAGCGTGAATGTCGAACAACCGGCCGCGCAGCCGCTACGCGCCGCCGCGTTCGCGCCTGGGCTCGCGTTTCGGCGTTTCGGCGCCCTCATCGCACTGGCGTTGTTGATCGCGCTCAATCTCGCCATTACCCCGCATTTCGCCTCCGAGCAGACCCTGTCGGTGAATCTGACGCAGATCTGTACGATCGTGATCGTCGGCGTCGGCATGACGCTGGTGATCGCGACAGGCGGCATCGACCTGTCGGTTGGCGCGCTGATGGCGATCGCGGGCGCGCTCGCGCCGGCCTTCTTCACCGGCAAGCTGTTCCACGGCGGCAATCTCTACGTGAACATAGCGTTCTCGATCGTGGTCCCGGTCGCGGTGGCGGGGTTGTTTGGCCTGTTCAACGGCTGGTTGGTGTCGCGCTTCCGCATCCAGCCCATTATCGCGACGCTGATCCTGTTCATCGCCGGTCGCGGCATAGCTCAGGTGTGGACCAATGGCGACTTGCAGGTGTTCAAGGCGCCTCAGTTCCAGGCCATTGCGATCGGCCGGGTGCTTGGCGTGCCGTTCCAGGTCTGGATCATGTTGGTGATCGTGGTGGTGGCCGCCTGGGTGCTGCGCCGAACGGTGTTCGGGCGGCAGGTTCTGGCGATCGGCGGCAACCCGGCTGCCGCGCGGCTCGCGGGCGTGCCGGTCTCCCGCGTCACCTGCCTGGTTTATGTGATATCGGGTCTGTGCAGCGGCGTCGCGGGTCTGATCGTGATCGCGATGAACTCGGCCGCCGACGCGAACCTTATCGGCATGGGCATGGAGCTTGACGCCATCGCGGCGGTGGCGGTCGGCGGCACGCTGCTTTCCGGGGGAAAGGCGACAATCTTCGGCACTCTGCTCGGCGCGATGATCATACAACTTGTGCGTTATACGCTGCTCGCCAACGGCGTGCCGGACGCGGCGGCGCTCGTCGCCAAAGCGGTATTGATCGTGCTGGCGGTTTGGTTGCAGCAGCAGGAGCTGACATGAGACTGCGCTTTTCGGGAGCCGGTGGCGGCGTCGTCATCGCGCTGCTGCTACTGATCGCATTCGGGGCCTGGCGCTACGATGGCTTCCTCGGCAGCTACAATATTCTGACCGTGTTGCGCTACAATTCCATGTTCGCGCTGGTCGGACTTGGCATGTGTTTCGTCATCATGACAGGCGGCATTGACTTGTCCGTCGGCTCGGTGGCGGCCATGTCTAGCGTGGTCTCCGCTTATGCCAGTCCCTACGGCTGGGTGGCCGGCTTGACGGCTGGCGTCGGCGCGGGCGTCGCAGCCGGATCGCTGAACGGCTTCATCATTTCGAAGATGCGCATCCTGCCGTTCATCTCGTCCCTGGCCGTTATGCTGGCGGCTTCCGGCGTCGGCCTGCTGCTCGCCAACAACCAGACCGTCTCGGCCTCATACGCCTCCGGTTTCACGGCGCTCGGTCAGGGCAATCTCCTGTCGGCGTTCAAGCCCGAATGGGTCGATGGCGACAATGCCGGCTGGCTCGGCGTCGCGCTCGGCCTGCTCTTCAACTTCCCGACCCCGGCGTGGATCGCGCTGGTGGCCTATATCATCGGCTCCGTGGTGCTCAATCAACTCGCCTTTGGCCGTCATGTCCTTGCGGTCGGCGGCGGCGAGGAGGCGTCGCGGCTGATGGGATTGCCGGCCGACCGCACTGTGTTCTTAGTCTATCTTGTGTCGGGCGGCTTTGCCGGCCTTGCGGGCGTCATCCTCGCGGCGCAATTTGGAGCCGGCCAGCCAATTGAGGGGATAGGCTGGGAACTGTTCGCCATCGCCTCAGTCGTGGTGGGCGGCACTCTGCTCACGGGCGGCAAGGGCTCGGTTTTCGCGACCCTCGCTGGCGTCTTGCTGCTTGGCCTGATCTTCACGATCCTCAATTTCGAGAACGGCATGGGGTGGGTCAGCCTGTCCGCTTATTGGCAGTCGGTGGTGCGCGGCGCTTTCCTGTTCGTCGTGGTGATCCTGCAAACCCGGCTCACGAAGTCCGCGCCCGCCTGACCGAACGGCTATGCGGACTTGGGAGCGATGAGATGAGTGCGTTTTGGGAGAGCGTGGGCGATGAGGCTGTGTTCGAAAGGGACGTGACCGAAGCCGCGGTGGCGGCGTTCGCCGATGTCAGCGGCGACCATTCGCCCAGCCACACGGCCGAGGGCGTGATGGGCGGCTCCGTCTACATAGAGCGCATCGCCCACGGCGCGCTCATCGTGGCCTATATGTCGGCCTGCTCCACCGAACTGGTCGAGCGTATCCCGAATGTACGATCAGAGGGCACGCCGGCCGTCGGCGCAGCCGCTCGGAGATCACGGTCGTCAATCAAAGCGGCGAGAGCGTCACCGTCGCCGAACACATACTGAAATGGGTGGTTTGACGCGCAGCAAACACCGCCGCCCACGGGCGTAACGGAGAACAAGAACATGTACGACTTTATAATCGTCGGCGGTGGATCCGCCGGTTGCACACTCGCGTCCCGGTTGAGCGAGGATCCGGCCTGCAAAGTGCTGCTGCTCGAAGCGGGACGGCGCGACTGGATCCCCTATATTCACATGCCGATTGGCTTCTACAAGACCACCAAGGGCTCGTTGACCTGGGGGTTCGAACTGGCGCCGCAGGCCCACCAGAACGGCATCACGCCGCTCTATCCGCAGGGCCGCGTGCTCGGCGGCAGCAGCTCCATCAACGCCCAGGTCTATATTCGCGGCTCGGCGAAGGATTTCGACGGCTGGGCCGCTATGGGATGCCCGGCTGGAGCTATCAAGACGTTTTGCCCTATTTCCGCCGCGCGGAAGGCAATGAGCGCTATTCCACGCCGTTCCGCGGCGCCGATGGGCCGCTGCGTGTCTCCGACCAGCGCTACACCCATCCGCTCGCGAAGGCCTTCGTGCAGGCCTGTCAGGAATACGGAATGCTCTACAACCCGGATTTCAACGGCGAACGGCAGGCCGGCGCCGGGCTTTATCAGGTCACCAATTCCAACGACCGGCGCTGTAGCGCAGCCGTCGGCTATCTCGGGCCGGCCCGCAAGCGACCCAATCTGACGATCCGCACCGGCGCGCAGGTTCGCCGCATCGTCCTGGAGAAGGGGCGGGCGGTTGGCGTGGAACTGGCCGACAAACGCCGCGTGCTGGTGGAGCGTGCCGAGCGCGAGGTGGTGGTGACGGCGGGAGCGCTCAACTCTCCGAAGCTGCTGCTGCTCTCGGGCATCGGGCCGAAGGCCCACCTGGCGTCTGTCGGAATCAAGACCTTGGTCGACCTGCCGGGGGTTGGCCAGAACCTGCACGACCACCTCGACATCTTCATGATGTACAACATACGCAACATGGATAGCTACGACGTCAATCGAAAGTTGCATCGTCAAGCGCTGGCCGGCCTGCAATATCTCGCCTTTCACCAGGGGCCGGTTTGCGGCACCATCGTCGAGGGCGGCGCGTTCTGCTGGGCCGACAATAGCGTTTCGGAGCCGGATTTGCAGTACCATTTCCTCGCCGGCACCGGCGTCGAGGAGGTCAACAACGACACCTCCAGCGGCAACGGTTGCACGCTCAACGGCTATTTCCTGCACACGCGCTCGCGTGGCTCGGTGACGCTGAAGAACGCCGATGCGAGCACGCCGCCCGTTGTCGATCCCAATTTCCTCGCCGATGCCTACGATCTCGACCGCACTATCGATTGCGTGAAGGTCGGGCAGGAGATCATGAGTAAACCCTCCATGGCCAAATATGTGGTCGACGAGTTCCTGCCCGGGCCGAAATGCAAATCGCGGGCGGACTATGAGGCTTATGTGCGCGACCGCGCCCGCTCCGGCTACCATCCGGTGGACACGTGCAAGATGGGTTCGGACGAGACGGCGGTGGTTGATCATCAGCTCAGGGTGCGCGGCGTCGACGGGCTGCGGGTCGCCGATTCCTCGATCATGCCGCGCCTCGTCTCCGGTAACACCAATGCGCCCAGCATCATGATTGGCGAAAGGGCTTCGGATCTGATCCGCGGGAACCGGGCGCCTGCGGCCGACAGACTCGCTGGCTGATCGCGCTTCTCTGCCGATGCGGAAGTGCGCCCCATGCCGCTAGGCTATCATCCTCTCCCCGCTTGCGGGGAGAGGGAGGCGGCAAGCGGCAGTGACTAAGCGATTCCGGCCGAACGCTACATGCCCTAGCGTATTCGGCGCCTCTGTCAGGAAACCGTGAGCCGGTTCGGCGTGGGCCGAAGCATTCCCGGAAGCGCCGCGGCGCAGAGCGCTTCCGCGAAGAACCAATCGCCGAAGAGCACCGCGCTGTCGGGGCCGATATTGTGCGGCTTCGAATAGCAGCCGTGTTTGAGGAAGCCGCGATGTTCGGGCTCGACGGCGAGGCAAGTCTCACAAAGCGCATCGAGAATGGCGAGGGCGCGGGTGCGCCAAGCTTCGCCAACGCTGGGATCAGGATGCAGCGCCGACATGGTGAGGAAGGCCGAAGCCACGGTGCCGGCGGTCGCGGAATCGAGAGGGCAGTGCGGGATCGCGGGATCGTCGAAATCCCAAAAAGGCACCAACCGGCCGCCCATGCGCATCAGATAATAGTCGGCGAGCTTTTCAGCCAAGGTCAGATATTCAATCTTGCCGGTCGCGCGAGCCGTCTCGGCGAAGCCGTAGATCGCCCAGGCCTGCCCGCGCGTCCAACACGATTCGTCGGCATAGCCCTGGAACGTGAACCCGCGCGTCCGCGCGCCGGTGACGAGATCGTATTCCACCGCATGGTAGGTCGACATGTCAGGACGAATGAAGGCGTCGCGGGTCATGATGGCGTGCTGCTCGGCGGCCATCCGAAAGCTGCCGTCGTCGGCGTGCTCCGCCGCCCAGTGGAGCAACGGCAGATTGGCCATCGTATCGATCGCCGAAGAGCGACGTCCACGGTTATCGTCCAACGGCCCCCAGGCCGACAGATAGGCGCCCTTGCGGGTGGTGATCAGGCGACGCCGCAGACGATCGGCGGCTTCGAGCGCGACGGTCGCATAAGCAGACTCGCCAGTAACCCGGTAGGCCGGGATGGCGCTCGATTCGAAGATGAACCCGATATCATGGGTATTTCCATCGCGCGCGCGCTGGGCCACGAGCTGCATGCGCTCGTGAGCGATATCGAGGAAGCGCGTTGCGCCGGTTCTCAGGTGAGCCGCCACGAGAAGACCGACCCAAAAGCCGCAGAACCAATTGCCGTGGCTCCAATCGGCCCCGCTGTATCCGGCAGAGCGCGACGCCGGCATGGTGCGCCATGCGCCGCTCTCGTCGGTCACATAGGGGAATTCGACGCCGAGATGGGATTCGTCTTCGAGCAGTTTGCCGGCGAGCAGGTCCAGCGCGTTCTCATAAGTTGCGATCGCCATATTGATCCCTCGGATCCAGGCCGCGCCTTCGGCGCACGTTCGGACCGATGCCGGCTTCCGAAATCGATCTCAACGATTCGGAAAATCGATGCTCGCTCACGATCTCAGGCCGCAATTTCTTCAATCCTTGAGCGGAAGCTTCCCTGCGGATGGCGCCCGTCGAGGACGATCGAGGTGGCTTGCGCGGGATCGCTAGTTGGAAAATCCTCGCGGTAGTGGCCGCCACGGCTTTCGCGGCGGTCAAGGGCGGCCTCGGCCATCAGCGCTCCCACTTCACAGAGATTGTTGAGTTCCAGCGCGTGAACCCAATCTTTCGGAGACTCGATCGCGGTGTCGTGGAGCAGGGCTTCGCGTGTCATTCGGCAATGTTGCGTGAAGGTCTCCAGCCCCGTCGCGGTCCGAATCACGAGCAGATGCCGGTTGGCGGCCTGTTGCAGCGACTTGCGCAGGCCCGCAAGCGAATGGCCACCGCTTCCCTTGAATTGGGACAGGAAAACTTCGCGCTCGTCATCAATTCCCTTGAGTTCGGGATGATCGGCGGCTTTGGCGCGTTCGGCGGCGGCCTTACCGGCGCGACGTCCAAAGACCTGGCACGTCATCGCCATGTTACCGCCGAGCCGGTCTGCGCCGTGCGGGCCCGCCGCCGTCTCGCCGGCAGCGAACAGGCCCTTGACGTTCGATTGGGCGTTCTCATCGATGAACAGGCCGCCGTTGATGGCGTGGGCCGAGCAGGCGATCTGCACCTTGTCGCGGTAGAGATCGGCGCCCTTGGCTTTGTACCACTCGTAGGTGGTCGACCACATATTGGCGATGCTGCGGCTCTTGTCGGCGAGCACCGCCGGCAGTCGGCAATCGAGAAAGTCGAGATAGACGCCGCCGAGTTCCGTGCCGCGTCCATCGTTGATCGCCTTCTGGATCGCGATCTCCACGTAGCGCGAAATGTCGCTGGAGCTGAAGGGGAAATGGCGCTCCTTTTCTTGTATCACCGCGTCGAGCGTGATCCCATCGGGCAGATAATCACCCACGAAAGGCCTTCCATCTCGATCCGTCAGGCTAGGGTGGGCGTCCCACAAGTAATTGCCGAACAGGTTGATGAA
>Ga0134126_10007846_pt1 | contig 13386 bp, 9 predicted proteins | sample KB31752_FD_96881 | JGI IMG/M metagenome (GOLD analysis project Ga0134126, IMG submission 96881) | Terrestrial soil microbial communities with excess Nitrogen fertilizer from Kellogg Biological Station, Michigan, USA - KB3-175-2 | ecosystem: Environmental > Terrestrial > Soil > Unclassified ...
ACAGTGAACGGGGGACGAGGGGGGGGGTGGGGTATGCGGGGGGCGGGTGGAGGTCGTGAGGCGGGGGATTGCCAGTTTGTGGGTGGTGGTGGTGGGGGGGGTGGGGCAGCAGGGGGAGGTTTATTTTCAGCAGGTGCCGGTGGGGGAGGAGACCTACACGCTGGCTGGGGGCGAGTTGAGGGCCCATTTTCAGTACACCGAGCGCGGGACCACCATTGAGACGCAGGGGACGCTGCGATTTAAGGGAGATTGGACGCCGACTTACTACGACGTGCATGGGAAGGTGTATCGGCCGTTTAGCGTCAATGCCACGGTCACGCCTGGGGATCAGCAGGGGGCGTTTTTTACGGTGGCGTCGTATCCGCCTTTGTCGGTGCAGATGGTTATGCTGCGCTACTGGCTGCGGCATGGGCGGCCGGCGCGGATGAGGCATCTGCCCGCCGGAGATGATATTGAGATTCGAGAGACGGGAACCGATGTCGTTGGGGGCGTGCGCCTGCGGCGCTACGCGGTGGGCGGGGTGGTGTGGGGCGAAGAGGCGCTGTGGCTCGACCCGCATCAAAACCTGGCGGCCGCTGTCACATATGCCGGCAACCTGCCGCTGGAGGCGGTGCGGCCGGAGTATCAGGCGGATTTGAAGACGCTGATCGGCAGCGCCATCCGGGACCGCATGGCGTGGCTGCGAGAGGGCGCGGTCGCGCCGCTGGTCACCGGGACCTATGCCATTGTTCACGCCCGCCTGATTGACGGCAACGGTGCAGCCGAGATTCCGGATAGCACGGTCGTGGTCAGCGGCACGCGGATTGCGGCCGCGGGTGCGTACGGGAAAGTCGCCATTCCGCCGCACACGCGGGTGATTGACGCCCGGGGCGAGACCCTGCTGCCGGGGCTGTGGGAAATGCACGCCCACATGGCCCAGGTCGAGTACGGGCCGGCTTATCTGGCGGCCGGGGTCACCAGCGCCCGCGATTGCGGCGGTGAGTTCGAGTTCCTGGTGGCGCTGCATCGGCTCTTGCGGCGGCAGCCGGGCCTCGGCCCCAACCTGCTGATGGCCGGGCTGCTCGACGGCAGCGGGCCCAATACCTTCACCACCAACTGGGCCGACACCCCGGAACAGGGCCGCGCCATGGTGGACAAGTACCATGCCGCCGGGTTTGTGCAGATCAAGGTCTATGACTACATCAAGCCCGATGTGCTCACCGCCATCACCGGCGAGGCCCATCGGCTGGGCATGACCGTGACCGGACATATACCCCGGGGCATGACGGCGTTTGAGGGGGTCGAGCACGGCATGGATCAGATCAACCACCTGGGGTACGTGGCTCAGGAGGTGCGCGCCGTGGGGCTGCAGCCCACGGTGGATTTTCTGGTGCAGCACCATACCGTGGTGGACCCGACCCTCGCCTGGGGCGAGCTGCTGTCGCATCGGCCTGAGACCCCCATTGCCAGCTTCGAGCCGGGCTTCGCGCGCGCCCCCTATGCGCTGCAGAGCATGATCGGCTCGGCCAGCGGGCGCGGCGAGAATCTGACGCGGTCGTTCCAGATCGTGAAGGCGCTGTACGACGCCGGCGTGCCGCTGGTGGCCGGGACCGACAAGTCGGTGCCGGCGGTCAGCCTGCACCGCGAGTTGGAACTGTATGTCCAGGCCGGGCTGACGCCCATGCAGGTGATTGATTTGGCGACATCCGGTTCGGCGCGGGTGATGGGCGAGGAGAAGCAGGTCGGCACCATCGCGCCGGGGATGCGGGCGGACATGATTTTGGTGGCGGGCGATCCGCTGCGCGACTTCTCTGCCCTGCGCCAGGTGCGCCGCGTCATCACCTTCGGACGGATGTATGACACCGGCCCGCTGTGGCGGCGTGCGGACTTCCAAGAGCAGGGGTCAGGATTTAGGGGTTAGGGGTTAGGAAGGCGCGGGATAGGGGGCGGCGGGAGAGGTATTATTGGCGGCATGTGGCGGCGACTGGGATGGTTTTTCGCGGTGGGGCTCGTGACGGCGGCGGCGGCGCAGAAGCCGCTGGCGCTGCCCGATGGACTGTATGCAGAGGCGACCACCGCCAAGGGCGTCATTCTGATGCGGCTGCGGCCGGATGCCGCACCGGTGGCGGTTGCCAGTTTCGTCGGGCTGGCGGAGGGGACGATCGCGAATCGGGCGCTTGATCCTGGGCAGCCGTACTTTGACCACTCGACGTTCAACCGCGTGGTGCCGGGGCATGTGATTCAGACGGGCGTGCCGGATTCGACGCGTGCCAAAACGCCTGGGTATACGTTCCCCAACGAGATTGACGCGCGGTTGAGCCACGACCACGCGGGGGCGGTGGGTATGGCCAACGGCGGCCCCGGCACCAACGCTTCGCAGTGGTACATCACCCTCGGCGACCGCTCCTATCTGGATGGGGACTACACAGTCTTTGGCGAGGTCGTCCGCGGCATGGACGTGGTCATGAGCATTCGGCAGGGGGACGCGCTCGATACCGTCCGCATTCTGCGGGTGGGGAAGGCTGCCCAGGCCTACCACCCCACCACAGCCTCATTCGAGGCGATGGTGGCGCAGGCGCGGGAGCGGGTGGCGCAGGAGGACGGGCGCCGGCAGCGGGCGCTGGCGGAGTGGGTGAAGAAGAACTATCCGCGGGCTACGGGGCCGGAGGGCGGGGTGTTGAGCGATCCTCAGCCCACATCCCCCGCCCCCTTGACCGGGACACTGCATGTCAGCTACCGCGGCAAGGTGGTGCGCTATGTCGGCGACTGGACGCATTACTCCGGTCCGCCGATCCGCGTCACCGCGTTTGTCAGCGGAGCGGCGGGCGTGCCGGGGTTTCACAGCCATCCGGCCGAGTTTGATTACATCGTGGGCCAGAGCAAGCTTAACCCCGGGCTCGATTCCGTGCTGGGCACCATGCGACCCGGCGAGCGGCGTACGGTGATCGTTCCGGCGGCGCTCGGCTACGGCAAGAACGGACTCTACCCGCCCGAGGTGCATGGCCATCCGCGGTTCGTTATCAACCCCAATGTCGTGGTGGTGTATGAGATAGGATTCAGGGGTTAGGGGTCAGGGGTTAGGGGTCAGGGGTCAGCGGCTCCTGAGGTAAGCTGGTGGGCATGAAAATCTCGTCTTTTTCCGGCTTGGTGATTCTCAGTTTGGCGTTGCCGTTGGCGGGGCAGGCGACGGCAGGGGGCGCGGGCAAGGCGGCAGCGCCGTCCCAGGCCGGGGCCAAGGCCGCGGAGGCGACCGAACGGCCGCCGCTGCCGGCCGATGCCCATACCACGCAGAGCATTACCCTGGACGGCAAAAAGCTGGCGTATACCGTCACCGTGGGCACACTGGCGGTGCGCGACGCGGCGGGAAAGACGACGGCGGAGCTGGTGTATACCGCCTATACGGTGGACGGCGAAAACCGTCCTGTGACCTTTGCCGTGAATGGCGGGCCGGGGGCGTCGTCGGTGTTCTTGAACTTCGGCGCGATCGGCCCCAAGCACCTGCGCATGGGCAACGAGGGCGACAGCCCTTCCGACCCGGCGACGCTGAGCGACAATCCCGGCACATGGCTGGGGTTCACCGACCTGGTGTTTCTTGATCCCATCGGCACCGGCTTCAGCCGCTCTCTGGTTTCGCCCGAGGAGAGCGCCAAGCAGTTCTGGTCCACTGAACCCGACATCGAATACCTGTCGCGCTCCATCTACGACTGGCTGGTGCGCAACGACCGCCTGACCTCGCGCAAGTATATGGTCGGCGAGAGCTACGGCGGCTTCCGCGTGCCGCGGCTGACCTACTATCTGCAATCGCAGTTGGGGGTGGCCATGAACGGCATCGTGCTGGTGTCGCCCTACCTGAACCCGACGCTGGAGGATAACGGCGACCTCTCGCCCATCCCCTGGATGGTGACGCTGCCCTCGATCACCGCCGCCAACCTGGAGAGGCAGGGCAAGCTCACCGCCGCCGCCATGCAGCCGGTGATCGCCTACACCCTGGGCGAGTACGCCACCACGCTCATCAAGGGACGCTCCGACCCGGCCGCCACCGCGGCCATGATCCAGAAGGTCACCGAGATGACCGGTCTCGATCCGCGATTCGTCAAGGACTCGGGCGGACGGCTGGAGACCGGCGCTTATTTGCGCGAAGTGCACCGCGAGCAGGGCACGCTGGGATCTGTGTACGACTCCAACGTCACCATGTTCGATCCCTTCCCCTATTCACCCACGCAGCGCGCCAACGATCCGCTGCTGGCCTCCATGATCGCCCCGGCGACGACCGCCATGGTGGATTTCGTCACCCGCGTGGTGGGGTGGAAGGTGGACGCCCGCTACAACGCGCTTTCCTACGACGTCAATGCGCACTGGAGCGGCCAGGACGCCGAGCGCGCCGGATCGGTCGAGCAGTTGCGCGATGCCGTCGCCGCCGACCCCAAGCTGCGGGTGATGATCGCGCACGGCTGGAACGACCTCTCCTGCCCCTTCATGGGTTCGCTGCTGACGCTCAACCAGATGCCGGTGATGGGCGACCCCACGCGGGTGTCTCTGCATGAGTACCCGGGAGGGCATATGTTTTACACCCGCGAGGCGGGGCGTGTGGCGCTTAGCCATGATGTCGCGGCGATGGTGGGGAAACACTGAGGGGAGAAGTGAACAGTGAACAGTGAACAGTGAACAGTGGACGGTGGACAGGGGAGGAGGCGGCGCTGGCGCGCCGCGGCTTAGTGCTCACTGTTCACTGTTCACTGTTTCCTGTTTCCGTCAGCTTTCGTCGGCGGCGGCGGGGTCCATGAGGCGGCGGACGGCGGAGATGCGGTTGGCGGGGACGCCGCAGCGGCGGGCGTGCTCCTGGATCAGGTCGGCGCTGGGCGCCCAGTAGATGCAATAGACCTTGTTGTCGGTGATGTAGCTGTGCAGCCACTGGATCTGCGGGCCCAGGTCGCGCAGCACGCCCAGCGATTGCTGGGCGGCCTGCTGCGCCTGTTCCGGCGTCATCTCCCCGGCGCCGGGAATCTCGCGCTCAATCACAAACTTCGGCATGGGGTACCTCTACTTCTATTTTGCCGGAGCGATGTTCTGGTTGATGCAGAACAGGTTGCCGGGATCGTACTGGCCTTTGACCTTGGCGAGGCGGGCATGGTTGCCGCTGTAGCTGGCTGAGACACGGGCTTCGCCCTCTTCCATCAGGAAATTGACATAGGTGCCGCCCGCCGCGTGGGGATGAAGCGCGTCCCAGTATTCCCGCACCCAAGGGCGGTAGCGGTCCAGCGTTTCGCTGTCCGGGGTGACGGCGCCGATGATGTGCACGAAGCGGACATTGCGATAGGCGAAGGCGGTGTCGGCGGGCTTGGGGTCGTGAATGGCCCCATCCAGCGGATAGATGTGCATCACCGACGCCAGGGTGGGAATGCGGGGGCCGAACTTCTCGTGGACGGCGATCTGCTCGTCGGAGAGGTCAGTGACAAAATCGGATTTCCAGTAATGGTGCAAGCCCGGAGGCAGCAGACCGTCAAACAGCGATTGCACCGCCGGATAGGGCATGGTCATGTTCAGCACAAACAATGGCGGCCCGAAGCTGCGCAGAGGCTGCAGCGCCTTTTCGCCCTGCCCGGGATCGCTGCCGGCGTAGCAACACATGATGGCGGGCACGGTCTTGTTCCAAAGGTTCTCGGGGAAGGGCGCGTGCGGCGGGACGATGATGAAGGCAAAAAAGGCGCTCACCTCGCGCGGCGCGGTGCGCATGAAGTCGCGGTACTGCCGCATCACCGCCCCGGCCTGGTCGGGCGGGTAGAGGATGGGGCCGGCAAAGACCATTTTGTGGGGATGCAGCTTGAACTCGAGCGACGTCAGCACGCCGAAGTTGCCGCCGCCGCCGCGGATGGCCCAGAACAGCTCGGGATTGTGGGTGGCATCGGCGACGCGCAGTTGGCCATCGGCGGTGACCACGTCGGCCGAGATCAGGTTGTCGCACGACAGGCCGTGCAAGCGCGACAGGTATCCGAAGCCGCCGCCCAGCGTCAGGCCGGCGATGCCCGTGGTCGAGATGACCCCGCCGGGGGTGGCGAGGCCGAAGGCGTGGGTGGCGTGGTCGAGATCGCCCCATGTGCAGCCGCCTTCGGCGCGCACGGTGCGCTTTTCGGCATCCACACGTATGCCCTTCATGCGCGCCAACGAGATCACCAGCCCGTCGTCGCAGGTGCCGAACCCGGGCGCGCTGTGGCCGCCGCCGCGCACCGCCAGCTTGAGCTGGTGCTCACGCGCGTAGTTGACCGACGCCATCACGTCCGCCACATCGGCGCACACCACAATCGCCGCCGGCCGCCGGTCAATGTTGCCGTTGTACACCCGCCGCGCGGCGTCATAACCGGGATCGGAGGGCAGAATCATCTGCCCACGAATTTGCTTTTTTAGCTCTTCCATTGCTGTAATGTCCGGCATGGGTGATCTCCGCCAATGCGCCATCTTAGCAAAGCTTGCGAGCTGAAGCATTGCTTGGCGCGGGACCCCGCTTGGCCTACGGCGCCAAGGGTTCGGTCCCGGCGTCTTGCAGTCCGGAAAGGGCGAACGCCCGGGATTGCTCGGGGGCCATGTTCCAGCCTTGCATCCAGGCGGCGGGGGCTTCAGGGCCGGCGGCCTGGCGGGCGGCCTCGACCCGAGCTTCTACATCCGCCCGCATGTGGGGGTTGAGGGTGACGATCTGGTACTGATGGCGGAGGCGGGCGGCTGCGCCTAGCAGCGTCAGGGCGCGCGCGGCGCGGCCGGCGGTCAGGGCCACGGCGGCGAGGGATTCGAAGACGCGTGGCAGGTCGGTGATGTCCTGCGCGGTGTAGGTGTGGAGGCACTCGGCGTAGAGGCGGCGGGCCTCCGGCAGGTCGCCGGCGTCGGTGGCGATCCCGGCCAGATCGTGAAGACAGGAGGCGATGCCGGGGGCAAAGGCGCGGGCCTGGAAACGGACGAGAGCCTGGCGGTAGAGATCCGCGGCCGAAGTACGCCTGCCGAGAAGCAGTTCCAGATCGGCCTGGTGGCTAAAGGCCCAGGTGGCGTTCTCTTCATCGCCGGCCTGGGCGAAGATCTGAGCGGCTTCGCGGTACAGCGCGGCGGAAAGCTCGTACTCCTGGGTGTGTTTGACGATGTCGGCGTGGTTGCTGAGGCTGCCCGCCAATAGCAGAGGATTACCGGAATCCCGCGCCAGTTGCAGCGAACGCTCGGACCAGGTGCGGGACAGGGGCGGATCGGTGAACTGCAGGGCGTGGCTGATGCGGTGGGCGGCGAGCAGCAGGCCCTGCTGGTCACCAGTCTGCTGAAAGCCCTCGAAGGCATGGATGTAGCGATCCACCAAGCCGTTGCGGTCGGCTTCGATTTCAAAGAGGGTGTCGGCGAGCCAGTATTTCCCCCAATTGACCAGATTGGGGTGGGCGGCGGTGGCGGGGGCGGCGAGTAGGCGTGAGAGGTAGCCGCCAATCTCGCGCTGCAGGCGGTGGGCGTGGAAATAGACCATCAGCCGGCCGGCCATGGGCAGTCCCCAGGCGGCCATGCCCTGCGCCGAGAGCCATTCGAGGGCTGCGCGCAGGTTGCCCAACTCCAGATCGTAGGGGTGGGGGCCGAGACGCTCGCGGCGCGTGGTGGCACTGCCATCCTCGGCGAAAACCATGAAGTAGGCGGCATGCGCCTTGTGAGTATAGGCTTCCTCACCCAGGGCGCAGAGGCGTTCGCAGGCGTACTCGCGCATGGTTTCGAAGAGGAAGAATCTGGGTTCGCCGTCGCCGACAGAGCGGCGGATGAGGCTGTTGTCGGCGAGATGTTCGACCGCGTCCCAGAGATTGAGGCCGAGGTCCTTGCGGGTGTCGCAGACCGCCTCGATGGCTTCGATGCCGGCGCCGCCGACGAAGACCGAGAGGCGCGCGAACAGCTTTTGGTGCGCCGGGTCGAGGAGGTTGTAGCTCCAGTCGAGGGTGTCACGCAGGGTGTGCTGGCGGTGGGGACGGTCGCGGGGACCGCCGACCAACAGGCTCAGGGGCTCTTGCAGGCGTTCGAGCAGCACCGGGAGCGGCATCAGGCGGGTGCGGGCGGCGGCCAACTCGATGGCCAGAGGCAGGCCGTCGAGGCGGGCGCAGATGGCGGCGATCTGGTCGAGTTGTTTCGCGGTTGGCGTGGCGGAGTGAAAGGCGGGGGCGCGGGCCAGAAAGAGCTTGACGGCGGCGGTGGCGAGCGGAGCCAGGGGGAACTCGACCTCGCCCTCGATGCGCAAGAGGGCGCGGCTGGTGACCACGGCTTTGAGGCGCGGCGAAGCGATGGCGGCGACGAAACCGGCAGCGTCGAGGACGTGCTCGAAGTTGTCGAGGATCAGCAGGAATGGCCCGGCGGTGTTATCGGCCAGATGGCGGAGGATGGCGGCGGCTTTGTCCTCGCCGGCGGCGGCGGTGACGCCGAGAATGCGGGCGACCTCGGCCTCGACCTGATCGGGATGGCTGATGCGGTCGAGGGGGACGAAGCACGTGCCACCGGGAAAATCGGGAGACAGGGAGCGGGCGAGTTCCAGCGCCAGGCGGGTTTTCCCCATGCCGCCGGGGCCGAGGAGGGTGACGACGTTGATGTCGTCAGAGGTGAGGAAATGGCGGATGCTTGCCAGCTCATCCTCGCGGCCAATGAGCGGGTGACGCGGTGTGGGGATCTGATAAGCGGCCGCGGCCGCGGGGCGCTGGCCTTCGAGGGCGGCAAATTCCTGCAGCAGCGCTGCCATCGAGGCAAACCGATCCTCCGGCGCTTTCGCCAGGCAGCGCTCGAGCAGCCACTGCAAAGGCGCCGGCGCCAGCGGGTTGACACGGGTGAGCGGCTCGGGCTGCTGCAAGAGCACGGCGGCCTGGCGGTCGGCGAGGGAGGCGCCGGGGAAGGCACGGCGGCCAGTGGCCATCTCGTAGAGCACGGCGCCGAAGGCGAACTGGTCGGAGCGGGCGTCGAGAGGTTCGCCGCGGACCTGCTCCGGCGACATGTACCCCGGCGTACCCACCAGTGTCCCCGACGACGTGAGGCTGGTGGCTTCAAGATTGTCGGCGGCGGTGGCGAGGCGGCGGGCAATGCCGAAGTCGAGAACCTTGATGCGGCCGTCGGCGGCGAGCATGATGTTCTCCGGCTTGAGGTCACGGTGGAGGATGCCGGCGGCGTGGGCGGCGGCCAGAGCGGACGCCACCGCGGCGGCGACGCGCCGTACCTCGGCAAGCGGCAGCGATCCCTGGGCCAGCTTGCGGCGCAGGGTCTCTCCGTTCACCCACTCCATGACCATGTAGGACACGCCGTCGGCGGCCCCGACATCATGGATGGTGATGATGTGGGGATGGTTCAAGGCGCTGGCGGCACGCGCCTCGGCGAGGAAGCGGGCCTCGGCGTCGGCGGAAGCCATGCCGGAACGTATGGCTTTGATGGCCACCGTGCGTTCGAGGCGGGGATCATAGGCGCGAAAGACCTCGCCCATGCCGCCCACGCCGATGCTGGCCTCGATGCGGTACGGCCCCAGGCTGGCGGGCGGGGTGGCGGATGGCACCGGCTGCAAGGGCAGCGCCGCGGTGGCGTCGTCCGGCGCGGGGGTGAGGGGGTCCATGACAGCGGCGGCCCGCAGAGGGCCGTAGTGGCTAGTTTAAGGCAGGGGTGCGGGGTGCGGGGTGAGGGGTGAGGGGTGAGGGGTGAGGAAGGCGCGGATTTCGGGCATGGCGAGGGGGGCTATCGGCACTGAGATCAAAGCGCGACTAGGGCAACAGCGCCGAGGCAGGCACAGCCTGTCTTTGCCGGGGGCTGCCCACCCCAGCCCGGCAAGCGGGCCAGGGGCCCGGTTGCGCCCCCGACGCCTCCCGCTGCCACCCCACGGCGCAGGCGCCTGGAACGAATGGATCCGAGCCAAGGGCTTTCGTCCACGACCGGAGCGGCGGGAACCTCGGTGCGATGAGGGCCATCATGCGCTTGGATGCTGTCTGGCTAAGCGCGGACGGCCCGCTGTCGGCGAGGAGCGAGGCGGTATCCAATCCAGCAGGAGAGGGGCCAACTGAGGAGCCAGGCGAGCCAGTACCAGTGGGGCCAGCCCTTGCTCCAGTTGGGGATGGTGGCGACGATGCCCATGACCTCGCCCACAAGGAAGAACCAGACCACGGCGCGGGAGGCGGAGGCCGAGGCGATCAGGGCGCAGAGGGAGGCGCAGAGGATGGAGGTGACGATAAAAAATGCGGTCGAGGTGGCCAGGGCGGGATTGGAGGGGACGCGTCCGGTGGCGTAATCGGCGGGGAAGATACGGGTCAACAGGGGATCGGTGGCGAGTACCAAGGCCACCGAAAGGCAGTAGCTGATGAGAACGGCGGCGACGGTGCGGAGCATGGTGAGACCCCTTTCCGGCTGAGACTATCACCTGAATGATATAGGCGCGGGAGTAAACTGCGAGCTATGGCGGAATTTTCTCTGGAGGCGAGTGTCGCCTTGCTGGAGCGGACACCGCAGGCGATGGTGTCGATACTCGACGGGTTGCCGGCTTTCTGGACCGGAAGTAATGAAGGACCGGAGAGTTGGACACCGTTTGACGTGGTCGGGCACCTCATCCATGGCGAGCGCACCGACTGGATGGCGCGGGTGCGGCGGATACTTCAGGACGGCGAGGCGAGGGCGTTCGAGCCGTTCGACCGTTTCGCGCAGCAGCATGAGAGCCGGAGCCAGCCCCTCGAAGAACTCCTGCGCACGTTCGCCGGACTGCGCGCGAAAAATCTGAGGGAGTTGCGCGCGCTGAGGTTGCAATCGGAGGATCTGATGCGCACCGGCAAGCATCCCAGCCTGGGGGTTGTGACGCTGGCGCAATTACTGGCCGCCTGGACGGCGCACGACCTCACCCACCTGCATCAGATTTCGCGCATTCTCGCCTACCAGTACCGCGAAGCTGTCGGGCCGTGGGAGCGGAACCTCGGGGTGCTGCACTGCGACGGCCACGGCGCGCGGTAGCAGTCCGCGTCAGCGGGCAGCGGCGGCCTTGGCCTGGCGCTTGTTCTCGTACATCAGCTTGTCGGCGCGTTCGAGCAGGGTGTCGGCATTTTCCTGGGGCTGGCGCTCGGCGGCGCCGATGGCGGCGCCGATGGAAACCTGCACGTTTTCGCCGTGGCGGGCGAGGACGAACTCGCCGAAGGCGTCCTGCTGGATGCGGGCGGCGGTGATATGGGCGACATCGAGCGGGGTGTCGTAGAGCAGCACCAGGAACTCGTCTCCGCCCCAGCGGCAGACCAGGTCGGCCTCGCGCAGGCAGCGGCGCACGTGGTGCGCCACCGAGCGCAGCAGGCTGTCGCCCTGGGCATGGCCATAGGTGTCGTTGACCTGCTTGAAGCCGTTGAGATCGAGCATCAGCACGGTCAGCGCGCGGTTGTCGGCGATGGCCGCCTCGACCGCGTTTTCGGCGGCGCGGCGGTTGGGCATGCCGGTGAGCGCGTCGGTCTCGGCCAAGGCGGCGGCGTGCTCCAGCTTGGCCCGCGCCTGCTCCAGTTCGTGGTTGAGATCCCGGGCGTGCTCCTCGCCCTGCTTCACGGCGCGCTCGGCGATGCTGCGCAGCTCATGGACGTGGGCATCCAACTGGCGGCGCGTCTCCTCGACCGTGTCCAGACGGGCGATCTGCTCCACCTTGCCGGCCGCCTGCTGCAACTCCTCGCTGTGCAGCGCCCCGGTGCGCGCCATGGTGGCTCCCGCCTGGGCCATGATGCGGATGATCTCCTTGTATTCGCACTCGCGGCGGTTGATGACCTCGGCCAGCGAGCGGATGGCGTTGGCCGCCTCTTCCCGGCTGCGGTCGATTTCATCCTTCCTGGCGTCGCGGGACAAGTAGCTCAGAAGGCGAGCCATATCCTCGCGCAACCGCCGGCCCTCCCCGCGGGCCATCTCGGCGGCCGCGCTCTGCAGGGAGTTGATGAGCGAGATGTAGGTCTCGACCACGTAGCGGGCCCGGCCGCGCGAATTGTCCCATTCGTCCAGATGCCGCTTAAGCGAAATCATCCCGCGTTCCCCCGCTTCGCCACCCCGCCACCCCGCCCGAATGGCTGAAGCCTTGCTCATGGTAGCCCGGGGCGGGGAAACCAGCAAGTGAGTGATATGTTGCCTCTCCAGACACGGTGCAGTAGATTGGCAGAAGTGTCCGAGGAAACATTATGAAATTGTTGCCGGTCGCCGCCGTTGCCGCCTGCCTCACCCTCTCCGCCGCCGCCCAGGCGTATACGCCCTCCCCGGTCGAACTGACCCGCTGGCAACAGCAGGCCCGGGCGGTCACCATTGTGCGCGACGACTGGGGCATCGCCCATGTCCACGGCCACAGCGACGCCGACGCCGTCTTCGGCATGGAGTATGCCCAGGCCGAGGATGACTTCAACCGGGTGGAGACCAACTACATCAACGGCATCGGAGAACTGGCCAAGACCGAGGGGGAGTCGCAAGTGTGGCGCGATATCCGCGAAAAGCTGTTCATTGACCAGGCGGAGATGCAGGCCGACTTCGCCCAATGTCCGCCCTGGCTGCAGAAGCTGATGGTCGCCTACGCCGACGGCCTGAACTACTACCTCTATACCCACCCCGGCGTGCATCCCCGCGTCATCACCCACTTCGAGCCGTGGATGGCGCTGACCTTCACCGATGGCAGCATCGGCGGCGATATCGAAAGCGCCAACCTGCGCGGCATTCAGCAGTTCTACGGGAAACAGGCGGCGGGGTTGGACCTGCCCGCGCCGCTGGCGGCGCCGGAAGACTTCATGCCGCGTGATCCCGGCGGGTCCAATGGCATTGCCATCGGGCCGAAGAACACCGCCGACCACCATGCCTACCTGGTGATCAACCCACACACTTCGTTTTACTTCCGCAGCGAGCTGCAGATGTCGAGCGACGAGGGGCTGGACGCCTACGGAGCCGCGACCTGGGGCCAGTTCACCATCTACCAGGGGTTCAACCCGCGCATCGGGTGGATGCACACCTCCACCGGCGCGAACAACATTGACTTCTATCTGGAGACGGTACGGCAACAGGGTGACGGCTACCAGTACAAGTACGGCGACAAGTGGCTGCCTGTGACCCAGCGCCGGGTGAGGTTCCCCTACAAGGCCGCCGACGGGCATATGGCCAGCCGTACCTTCACCCTGTACTGGACCCAGCACGGGCCGGTGGTGGGCGCGGTGAACGGCAAGTGGGAGACGATGCGCATCATGGCCAAGCCGATCGCAGCGCTGGAGCAGGACTGGGAGCGGATCAAGGCGCACAACTATAAAGAGTTCCGGCAGACGATGGATCTGCACACCAACAGCAGCAACAACACCATCTACGCCGATGCCGATGGCCACATCGCCTATTTCCACTCCAACTTCATCCCCAAACGCGACCCCAAGCTGGACTGGAACCGGCCGGTGGACGGCAGCAACCCGG
>Ga0134126_10007847_pt1 | contig 13386 bp, 13 predicted proteins | sample KB31752_FD_96881 | JGI IMG/M metagenome (GOLD analysis project Ga0134126, IMG submission 96881) | Terrestrial soil microbial communities with excess Nitrogen fertilizer from Kellogg Biological Station, Michigan, USA - KB3-175-2 | ecosystem: Environmental > Terrestrial > Soil > Unclassified ...
CGACAAGCGATCCCGGCGTGGTTGTGTTGGCGGATGGCGAGGTATTGACCCCGGTGTCGGTGGCGGAAAGCTGCTTCCGCTTCGAGGCGCCCGCAGGCGTGGAAACTCTGCGCTTGCGCTCGCGCAGCGCCGTTCCGGCGCGGCTGTTTGAGCTGGAAAGCGCCGATGCGCGGCGCCTCGGCGTGCTGCTGGCCCGCCTCGAAATCGACGGCCGCGCCGTCGCCCTCGACGATGCCGCGTTGTGCGACGGCTGGCACGCGGTCGAGCGGCAAGATGAGCGCCAATGGCGCTGGTCGAACGGCGACGCCGCGCTGCCGCCTGGGGGCAGTTTGACGCTGTGGCTGCATCCGCTGCCGGCCGCCTATCCGCTATCGCTGCGCGCGCCGAAGCCGGCGGCGGCGTGCTTGTTGGCGCGACTGGAAAGCGTCGCCTGAAACGGCGGCTTGCGACGCTATTGGGAGCGCTTTCGTGCCGGCGCGGGTTTTGTCCACGCGGCGCGCCACGCTATTTCGCCAATGCGTTTTATGCTGCCGAGCAGCCGTCCCGCCATCGCCTTCCTGATCCGAGCCGTGCGGCGTGAACGCCGTGTTGGCGGGGACGGTGGAGGCGGTCGGACGCCAAAGCGCTAATCCCCAGCCGCGTCGCGCGGGAAGACAGCGCGCAGCGTGAGCCCGTGCGGGCGCGTCGGCGCCAGCGTCAGCGCGCCGCCATAGGCGGCGACACGCTCGCGCATGCCAAGCAGCCCGCGCCCGCCGGGCGTCGCGGGATCGACGCCGCGGCCGTCGTCGGCGACGACGAGGCGTAGCGCCTCATCTTCGATGGCGAGCGAGATCCTCACCTTGGCCGCCTCGGCGTGGCGCGCCGCGTTGGTCAGCGCCTCCTGGGCGATGCGATAGAGCGCGGCCTCGAACTCCGGCGGCAGGCCGGGCAACTCCGCAGCGTCGACCACGACCTCGAAGCCGGGACGGTTGCGCTCGAAGAAGCGGCCGAGCGCCTGAAGCGCCGGCCCGAGCCCGAGTTCCTCCAGCGCCGCCGGGCGTAGCCGGTCGAGGATGCGCCGGTTGGTCGATTGCAGCGCGTCGATGGTCTCGATGACGGCGTCGAGCGCCGAGGCCGACGGCCCCTGCGGCGCGGCGCGGCGGGCAGCCCCCGCCTGGGCGCGCGCCGCGAACAGATAGGGGCCGATCTCGTCATGCAACTCGCGGGCGATCTCCTTGCGCTCCTCGTCCTGGATCGAGACCAGGCGGGCGCGCAAAAGCTGGTTCTCGCGCGCGGCGCGGCCAAGCGAATCGCCGAGCGCGTTGAAGCGGGCAAGCAGCGGCTGGAACTCGGGCGCCGCCTGCTCCGGCAGGCGGGCGGCGTAGTCGCGCCGACCGAGCGCGGCGAGGCCGGTGTTGATCCGTTCGAGCGGCGCGAGCCCGGCGCGCACGACGAGATAGACCAGCGCCAGGCCGAGCACGGCGGAGACGGCGCCGTCGAGCGTCAGCGCCACCAGGCTATCCCACAATTCGCCGATCTCGTCGTCGGGATCGCCGGCGATGAGGAAAGCGCCGATAGGGCGGCCGCCGACCACGGCCTCGATCCTCGCCGAAGTCGCGTGCGCGCGCACCAACCCCACGAACCACGCCGGCGGTCCCGGCCGCGAGGCCCCCGGCGGCGGCGCGGCGCCGCCCTCGGGCTGATAGGCGACGCGGACGTGGCGCAACCGGTCGAAGCTCGCCGCGAGTGCGGCGAGCCGCTTGTCGAGGTCCGGCGCCGGTTTCAGGCCGCGCACCGACTCGCGTAGGATTTCGCCGGTCAGCATGGTGGCGTTGGCGATCTCGGGATCGACGCGCTGACTGGCGCCGCGCAGCGTCAGCGCAACGTCGAGCGCCAGCAGCAACGCCAGCACCGCAGCGAGGGTCAGACTTAGGCGCCAGCGCAGAGACAAACGGATCATGGTCGCGCTATAAAGACAGCGCGCCGACGTGAAGGAAAGCCCGGCGCGAGCCCGGGGGTGAGAATTGCGTCTGCTGATCGTTGACGACCATCCCGTCGTCGTTACCGGCTGCCGGGCGATCTTCGCCGGTCGCGACGAGGTTGAGACCTTCGACGTGCAAGGCGGCGAGGCGGGGGTCGCCGCTTTCTTCGATCTGCCCGCCGACATGGCGATGATCGACATCAACCTGCCGGCGGTCTCTGGCTTTGAGGTCATCCGCCGCATCCTGGCGCGCGAGCCGGAGGCGCGGCTGATCGCCTTCAGCATGAACGCCGACCCGTCGATCGCCGCCCGCGCCATCGAACTCGGCGCCCGCGCCTTCCTGACCAAATCCGATCCGCCCGAGCGCTTCCTGGAAGCCGTCGATGCGCTGACGGCGGGCGACACCTATCTGACCCCCGGCATGGCGCGCGAGATCGCCTTCCTGCACGGGCGCGGCCAGGGCGCACTGACGGCGCGCGAGAACGACATCCTCCGCCGGCTCGCTTCGGGCCTGAGCCTGGCCGACATCGCCGCCGACCTCGGCGTCTCCTACAAGACCATCGCCACCAATTGCGCGGTGCTCAAAACCAAGCTTGGCGCGCGGACGACGCAGGATCTGGTGCGGCTGGCGGTGGAGAAGAGCCGCATGTGAGCCGGGAAAAGCTCCCGCAGAGTCGCGGCGGGCTCCTACGAAAAAGAGTGCGCCTTATCGACCGCGCCGCCATGCAAGCGGGGGCGAACTTGCGCTGTTCCGAACGGCCAAGTCCTCCACCACCGGTCGACCGGGAACGCCAGCCGCGATTGATCTTAGCTCAACCGTCCGTGGCGGCGCAGCACCAGCGCGACGGCCCCGAGCAAGGCGTGGTTGCGCGGAAATTTGGCGATCTCGATGCGCACCTGCTGGCCCACCGGCGTCTCGTCGCGCTTGATGAGGGTGTGGCGCTCGTAGGAGGCGATGAGCGGCTGGAGCAGCGCCTCGCCCGCCAGCGCCGCCCGGCCGCCGATGAGAATGAGGCCGGGATTGAGGATCGCGCCGATCATGCCGAGGCCGCGGCCGGCGCGCTCGGCGGTGTCGGCGAGCAGGCGGCGAAGGCCGACGTCGCCAGCCGCCGCCATCTCAATGAACTCGTCGACCCCGAGCGGACGCCCGGCGAGGCGCGAGGCGACCGCAATGGCGGGGTTGAGGCTCGCCGTCAGTTCCAGGCAGCCGCGATTGCCGCAGCGACAAAGTTCGCCCTGCGGATCGAGCGTCATGTGGCCGAACTCGCCGCCGCCGCCGGCGACGCCGGTCAGCACGCGGCCATTGGCGACGATGGCCCCGCCGACGCCGATGTCGATCTTGAACAAAACGAAATCCTCGACGCCGACCGCCGCGCCCCAGGTCATTTCGGCGATCGCCGAACAATTGCTCTCGTTGTCAGCGAAGATCGGCCGCTCCAGCGCCGGTGCGAACGCCTCGCGCAGGTTGACGCCGGCCCAGGTCGGGATGATGCTCGCACGCTGCACGCGCCCGTCGGGCGCCACCGGCCCGGAGAACGACAAGCCAACGCCGATCACTGACGCCCAGGCGATGCCCGCCTCGCGGCAGGACTCGCGCAGCGCCTGGCGCGCCGCCTTGACCGCCTCGGCGGGCGCGTAGTCGCGCCCAAGGACAATCGTTTTTTCAAAAATGATAGAATGGGAGACATCGGCAGCAATCAGCTTGATGTCGTCGAGCGACAAATGCAGGCCAAGACAGGCGCCCGCGCGCGGGTTGAGGGCGAAGTTCGCCGCTGGCCGTCCGACGCCGCGCGCCGAATCCGCCAGCGGCGCTTCGACAATCACGCCGGCGCCGCGCAACTCAGCCAGCGCCTGCGAAATGGTGGACCGCGCCAGCCCGGTGGCGCGCGAGATCTCGTTGGCCGACACCGCCCCGCGTTGGCTGAGCACGCGCACGACACGCGCCTCGGCGTGGTCGGCGTCGACATCGTCGAGTAGGGACTGCAAATCGTCCCTCAGCATGAATCTCCCCCCGGGGTCCGAGTTGACAATCTCAATTCTTTCGAAATAGAAATAATCGAGCGCGACAAAAAGCGCAATGCGCGTCGACGAACGCGAGCAGGGAGGATGAGATGCGGATGAAGAGGGCGGCGCTGGCCGGATTGGCCTCCTGCGCTTTGATTGGTTCGGCGCTGGCCGAGCCGAAGACCAATCTGTTGAGCCAATGGTCGGAAGGCTCCGACGCGGCGGCGATCGCCAAGCTTGGCGAAATGTTCACCGCCGCCGGCGGCAAGTGGCAGGCAACTTCGATCGCCGGGCACACCGCCAACACTCTCGCCAAGCTGCGCTCCGACGTGATCGCCGGCAATGCGCCGCCCGCCGTGCAACTCAAGGGGCCGGAGATCGCCGAGTGGAACGCCACCGGCATGACCGCCAATCTCGACGCTCTGGCGGCGAAAGAGGGTTGGGACAAGGTAGTGGCGCCGGAACTTCTGCCGGTGATGAAGCCTGGTGGACATTGGGTCGCCGTGCCGCTCAACATCCACCGCATCAACTGGATCTGGGGCTCGACGCAGGCAATGAAACAGGCCGGCGTCACCGATTTGCCGAAGACCTGGGCGGAGTTCAACGCCGATTGCGACAAGGCGGTGGCCGCCCGTCTCATTTGCCTGGCGCATTTCAGCCAGGATTGGACCGACGCGACAGTGTTTGAAGTCGTCGTCTACGGGCAGGACATCGATCTCTTCCGCAAGGCGCTCGTCGAGGGCGACACCAAGGCGATGCGTTCGCCCGAGATGGTCAAGGCGTTCACGCAATTACGTCTGATGGTGTCAAAATACATGGACCCCGGCATCGCCGGCCGCGACTACGATACGACGACGGGCATGATAAAGAACGGCAAGGCCGCCTTCTTCATCATGGGCGACTGGCAGATCGGCATCTTCACCGCCGCCGGCATGAAGACGCCGCAAGACTATGTCTGCGCGCAGGCGCCGACCGATTGGAGCAAGCCGGGCTTCATCCTCAACTCCGATTCGGTGGTGTTCTTCAAGCAGACCGATCCCGATTACATCGCCGGGCAGACGCTGCTCGCCCATCTCATCATGTCGCCGAAATTCCAGACCGTGTTCAACCAGGCCAAGGGCTCGATCCCGGCGCGGCTCGACGTCGATCTCAGCCACGGCTTCAATCCCTGCCAGCAGAAATCGCAAGTTGCCCTGCAAGACTCGATCAAGGCCGGGACGCTGGTGCGCTCCTTCGCGCACAACATGACGATCCTGCAAAAATATCGCGGCGCGGCGATGGAGGTCATCACCTCGTTCGTCAACAATCCGAAGATGACGCCGGAGCAGGCCGCCAACGCGATGGCCGACGCGGTCGACGCGCAGAAGTGATTAGCCAGGCTCTCGCCCTCTCCTTTGCTGAGGAGGGGGCGTAGGGCGCGGGATTAGCTGATGACGCTTTTCGTCAAAACCGCAACCGCGATCGAGCCGGAGACGCCAGCCTGGCGCGCCCGCCTCGCCGCCTGGACGCCGTTGCTGGTGATCGGGCCGTCGTTGGTCGCCAGCTTTGTCTATGTCTTCGTTTTCAGCGGTTGGACGCTCTATATTTCGGTGTCGAACTCGTCGCTGTTGCCGAGTTACGGTTTCATCGGGATTCGGCCCTATATCGACCTGTGGTCCAATGTTCGTTGGAAGATCGCCTACAGCAACCTGTTCTTCTTCAGCGGCTTTTATGTCGTGCTGTCGCTGCTGCTCGGCCTGGCGCTGGCGATCGCCATCGACCAGCGCGTGCGCGGCGAGGCGGTCTGGCGCACGATCTTCCTTTACCCGCTGGCGGTGTCGTTCGTCGTCACCGGCGCGGTGTGGCGCTGGATTTACAGCCCCGATGTCGGCATCGAGCATTTCGTGCGCGGCTTTGGTTGGAGCGATTTCACCTTCCGCCTGACCACCGACCGCAACTCGGCGATCTACGCCATCATCGCCACCGGCATCTGGCAATCCTCCGGCTTCGCCATGGCGTTGTTCCTGGCGGGGCTACGCTCGGTCGATCCCGATCTCGTCAAGGCCGCCCAAATTGACGGGGCAAGCCGCTTTCGCATCTATCGCAAGATCATCCTGCCCTCGATCGCGCCGATCTTCGTCGCCGTGGCGGTGGTGCTGCTGCAATTCGCCATCAAGACTTTCGATCTCGTCGTCGCGCTGACCAACGGCGGGCCAGGGATCTCGACGACGTTCCCGGCCAATTATGTCTACGATCTGATGTTCCAGCGCGGGCAGATCAACATCGGCGCGGCGGCTGCCGTGATGATGCTGGCAGCGCTGGCCGTCGTGCTGGTTCCCTATTCGCTCTGGCTGGTGTGGCGGCGTCGCAGGGAGGGTCGCGCCCTTGGTTGACGCCGCCTTCGAAGCCGAATACCGCGCCGCCGCCCGCAGCGAGGCGCGCCGCTATGCGCTCGGCCGCATCGGCGTCTACGCCTTCCTCACCGTGTTCGCGATCATCTATCTGCTGCCGCTGTTCGTCGTCGTCGGCAATTCGTTCCGGCAATTGCCGGAGATCACGCGCAACGGCCTCATCGCCTTTCCGCGCAGCTTCTCGTTCGCGGCGTGGCCGAAGGCGTGGGCGCATTTCTGCGTCTCCGGCGCCTGCGCCGGCATCCATCGCAATTTCTACAATTCACTGGAGATGACCATCCCGGCGACGCTGATCTCAAGCCTGCTTGGCGCGATCAACGGCTATGTGTTGTCGAAATGGCGCTTCCGCGGCTCGGAAGTGCTGTTCACCTGCATGACGCTTGGCGTCTTCATGCCGGGCCAGATCGCGCTGATGCCTTGGGCCTACGTGCTCGGCCATCTGCATCTGTCGAACACCATCAAGGGGCTGATTCTCATCCACTGCGTGCAGGGGCTGTCGTTCACGACGCTGTTCTGCCGCAACTATTACATCAGCATCCCCGACGATCTGGTGAAGGCGGCGCGCATCGACGGCGCCGGCTTCTGGCGCATTTTCTACAAGATCATCCTGCCGCTATCGCCGCCGATCCTCATCGTCACGGTGATCTGGCAGTTCACCGGCATCTGGAACGAGTATTTGTTCGGCGTCGTCTTTACCGATGGCAGCCAGCAGCCGATCACCGCGACGCTGGTGGCGCTGGCGACTTCGCAGATGAATGCGCACGCCTACGATGTGACGGGCGCCGCGGTGCTGATTGGCGCGCTGCCGCCGCTGCTGATCTATTTCCTTGGCGGCAAATATTTCGTGCGCGGCCTCACCCAAGGGGCGATCAAATGAGAGGGTCCGCATGGCGACGCTGACGGTTGCGCGGCTGCGGAAGCGCTTCGCCAATGTCGAAGTGCTGAAGGGCATCGACCTCGCGGCGGCGCAGGGTGAGTTCGTCGCCCTCGTCGGCCCCTCGGGCTGCGGTAAGTCGACGCTGCTGGCGATGATCGCTGGCCTCGAGTCGGTGAGCGAAGGCGAGATTCGCATCGACGGCCGGTTGGTCAACGCGGTGGCGCCGAAGGACCGCGACATCGCCATGGTGTTCCAATCGTATGCGCTGTATCCGACGATGACGGCGCGGCAGAACATCACCTTCGGCATGGAAAGCCGCGGCGTGCCGCGGGCCGAGCGGGACGCGGCGGTCAAGCGCGTCGCCGCTTTGTTGCAGATCGAGCCGCTGCTCAATCGCAAGCCCGGCCAGCTTTCCGGCGGCCAGCGACAACGCGTAGCGATGGGGCGGGCGCTTGTGCGCGACCCCAAGTTGTTCCTGTTCGACGAGCCGCTGAGCAATCTCGACGCCAAGCTGCGCGTCGACATGCGCACCGAGATCAAGAAGCTGCACAACACGGTTGGCAAGACGACGATCTATGTCACGCACGACCAGATCGAGGCGATGACGCTGGCGACGCGCATCGCGGTCATGAACCATGGACAATTGCAGCAATTCGATGAGCCGCAGACGGTCTACAGCCGGCCAGCGAACATGTTTGTGGCCGGCTTCATGGGCTCGCCGTCGATGAACTTCATTCCCGCGATGCTGGCGGAGGCGGACGGCGCGGCGGTTGTCGAGGCACCGTTGTTTGGCGGCGGCGTGGCGCGACTGGCGCTGCCCTATAGGCCGGCGCGCATGCCGGCTGGCAATCGCGTCGTGTTGGGTCTGAGGCCCGAGCATATGTTCCGCTACGCCGACGATCTGAAGTTGCGCAAGCCGGCGCTCGCCGCCTTCGAGGCGGTGGTGGAAGTGGTGGAGCCGACGGGCGCCGAGACCATCGCCGTGCTGAAGTTTGGCGAGCGCGACGTGACCGGCCGTTTCGATCCCGACGGCGCGCCGCGGGCCGGCGAGCGCATGAAGGTTGGCGTCGATATGGCCAATGCTTGTTTGTTCGATCCCACTGACGAAACCCTGATCCCGAGAGCCGACGCGTGACCTTCGCCCATTATCCGAGCCTTGCTGAGCGTGTCGTATTCGTCACCGGAGGCGCCACTGGCATCGGCGCCGACATCGTGCAGGCGTTCGCCCGCCAGCGGGCGCGCGTGGCGTTCCTCGACCTGCAAGCGGACGCCGGCGAAGCGCTGGCCGAGGCCATCGCGGCGCGCGGCGAGCCGAGGCCGCTGTGCCTGAAGGGCGATGTCACCGACATCCCCGCGTTGCAAGCGGCGATCGCCTGCGTGGCGGCGGAACTCGGGCCGATCTCCGTGCTGGTCAACAATGCCGCCAACGATCAACGCCACCAGGTCGACGATGTGTCGGTCGAGTTTTGGGATCACACGCAGAACGTCAACTTGCGGCATCATTTCTTCGCCGCGCAGGCAGTGCGGCCGCAAATGCGTGGGCTCGGCGGCGGTTCGATCATCAACATGTCCTCAATCTCCTGGCGCTTCGGCGCGGCCGAGATGCCGGCCTATGCGACGGCAAAGGCGGGCGTGCTGGGGCTGACGCGGGCGCTGGCGCGCGCCTTCGGGCCAGACAACATCCGTGTCAACGCCATCGAGCCCGGCGCCGTGATGACGCGGAGGCAGCGCGAGCTTTGGTTCAAGACAGAGGAGTCGGTGCAAGCGATGGTGGAGCGGCAGTTGATCCGGCGCGTCTTGCTGGGCGAGGAAATCGCGCGCATGATTGTCTTCCTCGGCGCCGACGACAGCCGCATGATTACCAAACAGACCTTCACCGTCGATGCGGGGTTGAGATGAGCGCGCGCAACGTCGTCTTCGGGCTCAATCCTTACGGGCTCACCTACTATTTGGGCTTGCAGGGGGCGGGGACGGCGCGCGCCAACCCGAGGGGCGCTGGACTGGAAGGCTTCATCGCGCTGTGCACGGAACTCGGCGCCGGCGCGATCGAGATTTTCGATCCGTGGCTGCGAGGCAAGAGCGATACGGAATTGGCGGCGCTCAAGCAACGGCTGAACACGTTGGGGCTGACGCCGATCGTCAGTTGGGGTTTGACGATGGGGCCGTTCGAGAGCGCGCTGCGCTCGGCGCGCGCACTCGATGCGGCGACGATCCGTTGCGGCCTGACGACGGTGCTGTGCGGCGACCGCGCGGCGCTCGGCCCCAAATGGTCGGAACTGGTGGCGAGCGTGCGTGCTTCGCTCAAGCAATATGGCCCCATCGTCGCCGACGAGGGGCGCATGTTGGCGATCGAGAATCATCAGGATTTCGGCGCCGACGAACTCGCCGGCTTCTGCGAGGAGACCCGCGGCGTCGGTGTTTGCGTCGATGCCGGCAACACCTTCCCGGTCGTCGAGGCGCCGATGGATTTCTACGCGCGCGTCGCGCCGCATGTGCGCCACGTGCATCTGAAGGACTATCGGGTTCAGTTCACCGACCAGGGTTATCGCCTGGTGCGCTGCGCCATCGGCGATGGCGCGGCGCCGATAGCTGAGATGCTCGATCTGTTCGCCGCCCATCACCCCAAGCTGACGGCGGTGTTGGAGCCGGGCGCGTTGGAGGCGCGGCATGTGCGGTGGTTGACGCCGGAATGGTGGCGCGGCTATGCGCCCAAGAGCGCTGAGGCGCTGGCCCGATGCGCAGCGGCGGCGCGCGTCAACCATCTGCCGGAGGAGGCGGATTACCGCACGCCCTGGGAGACAGGCGACGACGCCGCGCTCGTCGATTACGAACTGGCGATGATCCGCCGCAGCGCGGCCAATATGCGCGCGCTGGGCTTGTGAACCCGCGCGCTGCAACGAACAACAGGAGATCAACTTGACTGGAGAACTGAGCGGCAAGACGGCGTTCGTCACCGGGTCCGGGCGCGGGCTTGGCCGCGCGATGGCGGACAAGCTCGCCTCGCTGGGGGCGAACGTCGCAATCCATGACATTTCCTGGACAGGCCCGGCCAAATATGGCGAAGCGGCCGATCTTGACGCTGTCGCCAAGCAGATCGCGCGGCATGGCGGCAAGGTCTGCGCCGTCGACGGCAATATCGGCGACCGGGCGGCGGTGGCGGCGATGAAACGCACGATCGAGGGGAAGCTCGGGGCGGTGAATATCCTCGTCAATTGCGCCGGCGGCGACATCGGCGCGACGGGCGGCAAGCCTAGCCCGAACAACGCGCTCGATATTTCCTTCGAGGACATCAAGGTGCTGACGGAGAACAATCTCATCGGCACGATGCTGGTTTGTCAGGCTTTCGTGCCGGCGATGCAGGCGGCGGGCGCGGGGTCGGTGGTCAACATCGCCTCGGTCGCCGCGCACATGGGCTGCTCGCCGGAGGTCGTCTATTCGACGCTGAAGGCGGGCGTTGTGCATTACACGCGCTGCTTGGCCAAGGAATTGCTCGATGACGGCGTGCGCGTCAATGTCGTCAGCCCCGGGCCGACGAAAACGGCGCGCTTCCAGGCGACGCGCGTCGTTGACGAGAAGCGCATGGACGCGGCGCAGAAGTCGTTCAACCGCTACGCCGAGCCGGATGAGATCGCTGAGGCGGTGGCGTTCCTCGCTGGACCGCGGGCGAAATTCATCAACGGGCAGGTGTTGCGCGTCGATGGGGGGTTGTCGCTGTTTGCGGGTTGAGGCGCGTCGACTTGGAGTGTGATCGACATCCCATTGCTTGGCTGTCGAGCATCATCTATATTCGGCCGCGTCGAGGGAGCCGGATATGCGCATGTCCCGCGTGGCGGCGGCTGAGAGCCGCGCCAGGATCGTCGAGGAAGCCGCCAGCTTGCTGCGAGCGCGCGGCGTTGCCGGCGCGAGCGTCGCCGAGGTGATGCAGGCCGCCGGCATGACGCATGGCGGCTTCTACAAGCATTTTGCCTCCAAGGACGCGCTGCTCGCCGAGGCGACGGCGGCGATGTTTGCGCAAGTGGCGGTGCGCTTCGATCGCCGGCAGGCGAAGAAGGGCGGCGGCGCAGCGATCGCGGCTTATGTCGCCGATTATTTGTCGGCCGCTCACATCGCCCATCCCGAGCAGGGCTGTCCGCTCGCCGCCTTCGGCGCCGATGCCGGGCGTCATCCCGAGGCGCTGTCGCAACCGTTTGCCGAGGGCGTCGAGGCCCTGGTTGAGCGAGTGTCGCGCGCCGGCGCGTCGCGGCAGGAGGCGATTCATAAGCTCGTGACTTTGGTTGGCGCGGTGGTGGCGGCGCGAGCGGTTGGCGCGGGGTCTCTGCGGCAGGAAATACTCGCCGCGGCAAGAGGAGTTTGCGATGACGATGCAAGCTGAGCGCATCCCGCTGGCGGCGCGGCTCAAGCAGATGGATGGCCTGGCCTTCCTTCGCGCCATCCGCGACGGCGAGGCGCCACCGACGCCGATTGCGACGCTGATGAACTTCGACATCGTCGAGATCGAGGAAGGCCGCGTCGCGTTCGCGGCGACCCCGGACGGGCGCGTCTACAATCCGCTCGGCACGGTGCATGGCGGCTATGTCTGCACGCTGCTCGATTCCTGTATGGGGTGCGCCGTGCATTCGACGCTGAAGGCAGGGCAGGGCTACACCAGCGTTGAACTCAAGGTGAATTTCGTGCGGCCACTGTCGGAGGCGACGGGCGAGGTGCGCGCGGAGGGGCGGGTGCTCAGCGCCGGCCGGCAAATCGCCACCGCCGAGGGGCGCCTCGTCGATGCGCGCGGCCGGTTGCTGGCGCATGGCACGACGACCTGTCTGGTATTTGCGCTGCCCTGAGCGTCTTCATAGGCGGGCGTCGAGCCAGCTAATGAGATCGCGCGTCACCTCGTCGCGATTGATCTCGTTGAGCGTCTCGTGGCGCGCGTCGGGGTAGATCTTTGCGGTGACGTCCAGCCCCGCGGCGCGGTAGACATCGAGCAGGCCCTGCAACTTCGCCCCGACGGGATCGCGCGCGCCGCTGAACACGTAGATCGGCAGCGTCTTCGGGATGCGCGCGGCCAGCGCCGGCGAGGCGAGGTCGGCGAGCGCGCCGACGAGGTCGGCGGCGAGTTGGTTGGTGAGGGCGAACCCGCAAAGGGGATCGGCGATATATTTGTCGACCTCAGCGGCGTCGCGCGACAACCAATCATAGGGCGTGCGCGCCGGGCGGAACGGCTTGTTCTGCGCGCCGAACAACAGCGCCTGCACGAGCGGGCTTTTGCCTCTTGGGCCGAGCCGCCAGCGCTCGAAGGCGACGAGGCGCCTGCCGACGGCCAAGATCGCCGGCGGCGGACCGGAGCTGCCGGAGAGCACGGCGGCGGCGAGGGCGTCGCCGTGCTCGGCGATATAGGTTTGGCCGAGGAACGAGCCCATCGAATGACCGAGGAAGGCACGCGGCAGGCCTGGATGATTGGCGGCGATGCGTTCGGCGACCGCCTCGGTGTCGTCGAGCAATTTGCGCCAGCCGTCGCGCTCGGCGAAGAAGCCGAGGTCCGCCGGCGGGCAGTTCGGCCCGTGACCGCGATGATCGTGTGCGTAGACGGCATAGCCGTGTCGCGTCAGCGCCTCGGCGAGGCGCCTGTAGCGGGCGGAATGTTCGGCCAGGCCGTGGACGATCTGCACGACGGCGCGCGGCGCGGCGTCTGGACGCCACAAGCGCGTGAAGATCGCGTGGCCGTCGGCGCGGGACAGGGAGAATGTGGACTGGCGCATGGTTGCTGGTCGATCCCGGCGGACGTTGTTAGGTTGACTGAACTATGCCCTAGACTGGGTTCTCGCGGCGAAGAACATCCCCGCGAAGTAATCGGTGTCTACAGTATGATCGAATATCACGAAGCCATGGGCGCGTAGGGGATCAGTCAGATCCGTGAGCTTGGCGTGGGGCGACCAGGCCTTGTGCCATTCGACCATGAAGGCGTCGATGCGATCAAGCAGTGAGCGTTCGGCGAGACGCTTCATGATCGGAAATTCCGAGCCCTCGCAATCCAACTTGACGATGACGCCGAGATTGTTGGCGCGCGCCTCCGAGCAGATGGCCTCAAAGACTTCGCCGGCGTCGAGGAGCTCGATCTGTTGTACGGGACCGGAGGCGACGCCCTTGACGCCCATCGCGATCGTCCCTTC
>Ga0134126_10007848_pt1 | contig 13385 bp, 11 predicted proteins | sample KB31752_FD_96881 | JGI IMG/M metagenome (GOLD analysis project Ga0134126, IMG submission 96881) | Terrestrial soil microbial communities with excess Nitrogen fertilizer from Kellogg Biological Station, Michigan, USA - KB3-175-2 | ecosystem: Environmental > Terrestrial > Soil > Unclassified ...
GGATGCACGCGGCGGCCCACGGCGCGGGATCGCTGCTGCGGCCGGCCAGCACGACCTGCGCGCCATTATCCAGCGCCTCGATGAACGGCTCGGGTCCCATCATGCCGACAATGCGTGTCGCGCGGTCGATCGTCGCATCCGTCAGCGGTGGCTGATGCGCCAGGCCGTGCACCTGGCCGGCAGCGGCACGCCGCTTGATATCGCTCGCATTTTGTTCGGCGTGGATCAGCGCGAGCTTGAAATGCAGCCCATCCTCCCGCGCGATCTCCCGCGCCATGGAAGCAACAAGCTGGAGATGCGGCTCTCCGCCCGCGCCGCCGCTGGTACCGATAACCAGGGGAATCCGGCGTGCGATCGCGGCCTGCAGCATAAGCCGCAGATCGCGGCGGATGGCGATCGGTGAGCAGAACGGCTTGCCGGCCCCCAGGTAGTGCGGCCCCGGATCGACGCTGCCGCCATCCACGCCGATGACGTCCGGCGCGCGGTCGAGACCCGCACGCAGCGACGCTTCGGGAAACCCATAGCCCAGGATGGCGCTGGTGGAGAGAAGCCGGATCTCCTTGCTCATGGCCGGGTCGTCTGTGCTCTGTCTGTCATGGCGCCGCGCCTCCTGGTGCCAATGCAGCCTACATCGGGCTGGGCTGCAACTGGCAGGGTGTGACGCAGGTCACAGCGCAGCGTCTTCGGCTCTGCCAGCCTGCGGTCCACGCATGAGCGTCTCGCCGCGATCCCTCCCGGGAACGTGATGGGACCACCCGAAGGCTTCGCATCAGACTTGCCTTGCACTGGTGCGGTACTGAGGTGTTGGCATGGACGCCTATAGCCAGGACCAGCGACTTCTGCAGATCGACACGGTCCTTGGAAAAGATCACGTCATACTTGTGTCCTTGCAGGGCGAGGACAGCCTCTCCTCCCTTTTCTCTTATGATATCGAAGTCGCATCGACCGACGCGGCGATCCGGCCCGACGACATTCTTGGTTCGGCGACAACGATCACGATTCATGATCGGACAGGCGCGCACGCGACGGTGAACGGTATCGTTTCCCGGTTCGGGATCGGCATGCGCGACGGCCGCGGCTTCACCCACTATCGCATGCGCGTGGTGCCGGCGCTGTGGTTCCTGACCCGCACCAGCGATTGCCGCATCTTCCAGGACATGAATGTCAAAGTTATCGTCGATGCGGTCTTGGCGGACCATGGCATCCAGAATCGCGACTGGAAGTTGAGCAACGACTACGCGCAACGCCCCTACTGCGTGCAATACGACGAAACGGCCTACGCATTCATCAGCCGCCTGCTGGAAGAGGAAGGTATCTTCTTCTACTTCCGGCAGGAGGATCAGAAGCACACCGTCGTCTTCACCGACCACACCCACAGCCTGCCGCAATGTCCCGAGGGCAAGGTGCCGCTCGCCTCGGGGACCGGACAGCTTGGCGGCATCCTGCACTGGGAGAAGACTTTTCGCTTCCGCTCCGCGCAATGGGCGATGGCCGACTACAATTTCGAAACGCCGTCCACGGACCTCACGACAAAGAAGAAGACGATCAACCAGGTGCTCGCGCGCCGGCCGTACGAGATGTTCACCTATCCGGGCCGCTACGAGAAGAAGGCGCCCGGCGAGTCGCTCGCCAAGCTGCGGATCGAATATGAGGAAGGCGCTTATGAGGAGATCACCGGCGCAAGCGCCTGTGCCGGGTTCGCGGCGGGAAGCTGGTTCACGCTGTCCGATCCCGGCGCGGAGGACAACGAAAAGGAATTTCTGCTGACCTCCGTTCAGCACGCGGCGGAGGATTGGAGCCTGATCAGCCAGGACGCAGAAGCGCCGCACTATTCCAACGGCTTTACCTGCGCGCCGCGTTCGGTGCCGTTCCGTCCACGCATGGCCACACCGCGTCCGCGCATTCACGGCACGCAGACCGCCGTCGTGACCGGCCCGTCCGGGTCAGAGATCTGCACCGACAAGTACGGCCGCATCAAGGTGCAGTTCCACTGGGACCGCTACGGGAAGAAGAACGATCACAGTTCCTGCTGGATCAGGGTGGCGCAGGGCTGGGCCGGCCGCGGCTGGGGCGGCTGGTTCGTGCCGCGCATCGGGCAGGAAGTGGTGATTTCCTTCCTGGACGGCGATCCGGATCGTCCGCTGGTCGTCGGCTCGGTCTACAACGCCGAGCAGACTGTTCCGTTTGGTTTGCCGGCGAATGCGACGCAGAGCGGTGTGCGCACGCGTTCTTCGATGGGTGGCAGCGGGGCGACCTGCAATGAGCTGCGCTTCGAGGATCGAAAGGGCGGCGAGCAGATCTATCTGCACGCCGAACGCAATCTGGACACGTCGGTCGAGCTGGATGAAACGCACACGGTCGGCCACAACCAGAGCATGACGGTCGGGCATGACCGAACCAAAACTGTTGTCAACAACGAGACAATGATGATCGGTGCCAACCGCACCGAGACAGTGGGGCAGAACGAGTCGGTTACGATTGCCCTCACGCGCACGCACACGATCGGCACGGTGGATACGCTGACGGTAGGCGCCGCCCGGGTGCATACCGTGGGTGCAGCCGAGGCAATCACCGTCGGTGCCGCGCGCACGATCAGCGTCGGCGCGATGCAGAATGTGCAGGTCGGCGGACCGCAATCGATCGAGGTCGGCGGGAATCAGAATGTCTCAATCGGCGGCACCGACTCGCTGTCGGTCGGCAAAGGCCGTTCCGTCAGCGTCGGTCAGGATGACGCGTTGAACGTCGGCAAGAAACTGATGATTTCGGCCGGTGATGAAATCGTCCTGAAGACGGGATCGGCAACGATCACGATGAAGAAGAACGGCGACATCACGATCGAAGGCAACAAGATCACCATGAAGGGCTCAGGGGATGTCATCATTAAAGGACAAAAGATCCTCCAGAACTGACGCCTCCGCCGCGTTGCCGACGTTGATAAGCCAACCGCCGGAAGTGACGATCGGCACGCTCATTGGGATCGACACCGGCGGGTTGCCGCTGGTGCAGTTCGAGGGTAACGCACCGAACGCCCCCGTGCCGGCCCAGGCCACCGCACAATTTGATCGCACGCATATCGGCAGGGCGGTGGCAGTGCTGTTCATCGCCGGCGATCCGGCGCGCCCGCTGGTGATCGGGCTTGTGGCTGTGCCGAACCCTTCCAGCCAGTCCGCTGCTGTGCCGGCACCGGAAACGCTGACGCTGACCGCGGAGCGGGAAATCGTGCTGCGCTGCGGGAAGGCGAGCCTCGTGCTGACGCGCGCCGGCAAGCTGCTTGCACGCGGCGCCTATCTGTCGCTGCGTTCCACCGGCATGCATCGCATCACCGGCGCCTCCGTGCAGATCAACTAGCTGCGCGGCCGAACCATGTGGGCGATCGACAACCGCACACCCTTTGCCGCCGAACGCGGCGGCGCGCGCGATCGCGATGGCGCGGAGCTCTGGCTTGTCTGTGTGAAGGCAACATTCGACCTGTTCGATGACGGCAGCGTTCAGCTCGCGGAAAGGCAGGAAAAGGTGCACATGGCACCCGAATTCCATGGCGATCCGGTTGGCACCGGCCTGAAGCACGACACAGATCTGCAATGGGGCAAGCCGGGCACCGACGTGCTGCTGCGTGGTTCGGCCTTCAGTTGCGAAGGCCCTGTCGTGCGGCTGCCGATCGCCTTCCAGGTTGGTCCGGTCCGCCGCCAGGCCGTCGTCATCGGAGAGCGGCGTTGGGAGCGCGCCACCGGTGGCGTGGTGCCCGGCCCGCCCGTCCCGTTCACCGCATCGCCGCTGACGTGGGAACGCGCGTATGGCGGCACGGATCGCGGCAATGGCACGCCGGCGTGGGAACCCAGGAACCCGGTCGGCCGCGGCTTTTCCCGCGACCGCGCCCAGGCGGTGGGTGCGCCGCTGCCCACCGTGGAGCATCCGCAGGAGGCATTCCGCTCACCCGCGGACAGGCCCACCCCGATGGGCTTCGGCCCCATCGCCCGCCACTGGCATCCTCGTGCGGCTTTTGCCGGCACCTACGACGCGGCCTGGATGCAGGACCGCCGGCCGCTGCTGCCGCTGGATTACGACCTGCGCTACCACTTCGCCGCACCGCCCGAGCAACAGGTGCCCGATCGCCTGTTCGGCGGCGAAAGCGTGCGGCTGGCCAACCTGCACCCGCGCGTTCCCCGCTACGCCAGCGCGCTGCCCAGGATCGATCTGCGGTTCCGTACCGTGTTCCGCGGCAGAACGCCCGTGCATCACACCGGGCGGCTCAGCAGCGTGACCGTGGATACGGACCGGTCGCAACTGATCATGGCGTGGGTCAGCGAGCTGCCCTGCCACCATACGATCCAGCGGCTGTTGCGCACGGAGATCAGGCTCGTCTCCCGGGTCCGCATCCCGGCGGTGCGGGGCGAGGCGGCATGAGCGCGGTGCTGCTTGGCGCGGGCGCGCTCAGTTCGGTCGGGCTCGATGCGCCATCGACCGCCGCGGCGCAGCGCGCGGGCATTGCCGGCCACGCCGCGCATCCGTTCATGGTGAATCAGGTCGGCGACAAGATGATTGTCAGCCGTGTGCCGTGGGGCGAGGACGGCGCGGACGGCGTCGCGCGCATGCTGGTGCTGGCAGAACCCGCGGCGCGGCAGGCGATCGCCGCTGCGCCGAACGGACGGCCGTTCGACATGCTGCTGGCCTTGCCGGAACCGCGCCCCGGCCTGCCGGACGGTTTCGCCGCGAAGATCGCCACGCGCCTCGCCGAACGCTTGGGCGTACCCGTGCGGACCGGGAAACTCTGCGCGGACGGGCACGCGGCCGGGCTGTCGCTGATGGGGGAGGCGGTGGCGGCAGTGGCACGCGATCCCGAGGCGCTGGTGCTGGTCGGCGGTGTGGATACCTGGCTTGTCCCCGAAACGCTGGAATGGCTGGACGGGCTGGAAACGCTGCATTCTGTCGCGATGCCCTGGGGCTTCTGCCCTGGTGAGGCGGCAGCGTTCTGCCTGTTCGGTGCCGACGGGGCGGGCCGCTTGTCCATCGAGGGCGCGGGCCAGGCCACGGAAGCCAACCGCATCCGCACCGAAACGGTCTGCACTGGCGATGCCCTGACCATCGCATGGCGCGACGCGCTCGCCAGGGTTGCTGGGACTGCGCATCGTATCGATCAGATCTGGTGCGATCTGAACGGCGAACCGTATCGCGGCGATGAGATCGGCTTCTCCGTGCTGCGCACCCGGGAGCATCTGGCGGAGGACATCGATATCGCCACGCCAGCCGATTGCTGGGGCGATGTCGGTGCCGCCACCGGTCCGTTGCTGGTCATCGCGGCCGCCTTTGCGGCGGCGAAAGCCTATGCACCCGGTCCGCTGAGCCTCGTCTCCGCTTCCTCCATCAGCGGGAGGCGTGCCGCGCTGCTGCTCTACGATCGCGGCGCCGCGGCGCGGGGAGACGGCCGATGAGCGTCACCGTAAAGGCTGACGGCCTGACGATCTCCCACAAGGGAAGCAGCGGCTTTTCCATCGCGACTTTGCCCGATGTCTGCAAGACGCCGACGCCGGGAGGCCCGGTGCCGATGCCCTATCCGAACTCCGCGCAGTCGAGCGACCTGTCGGACGGCACGACGACGGTGCAGGCCGACGGCGGCAACATGATCGCGATCAAGGGATCGCACTACCAAATGACGACGGGCGACGAGCCGGGCACCGCCGGCGGCGTCACGTCGAACACGTTCAAGAAGGAGACCGACTGGATCACCTATTCCTTCGACGTGAAGATGGATGGCGGCAATGTCTGCCGTTCCACCGACAAGAAATTCCACAACCACAAGAACACGATCGATGCGATGGGCGACTTCGAACAGCCCCTCGGCGACCCGGAGATCGACTACGTTAGAGACGTATTGTGTGAGAAATTTTGTGAGGAGCTGGCCGAATGCCGGGAGAACCGGAGGGGCTTTCGCTCTTCCAACCTGGAGAGCCGGCTGGCCGATGACGAAGCGTGCCGGGATCTGAATCTGAAATTTCCACCGGACACCGCAACCACCATGGATTGGGAGGGCAATACCATTCCGGAAACCATCCCGGACTGCACGCTCTGCAATCAGGAAGGTCAGGTCGTCCAATGCTACGACTTCAAGGGACCGGGCGATCGTTGGCGGGACGATCAACTTTGGCGCCAGGAACAGATTGCCGGCCGCCCGCCAATCAAGATCAGCGCCGAAGAATGCGGATGCGAGGAATGACCCTTCACTCTGTCTGGATCACCGATGCGTAGCGATCTTCAGTTCTTCAAGGACGGCACGGAGTATATGAAGCTGTGCACCGACATCACGGTGTACTGGACGGGACAGGCGTCTTCGCACCGGAACGGCATCCTGAACTTCCAGGACCAGGCGCTGGCTGTGATCGGCCAGCATCTGACGTCCTATGAAACCGCGCAGATGACAGGCGGCCGGCCGCTCAACCGTCAGGCTCTCAACCTGATTTCGGACTGGACCAGCCAGGCGCTGGACGACGACACGTTCGTCAGCATCAAGATGGAAGGTGGCGTCGTGACGGACATGCCGTCCGACACCGCGCTGGGCTTCTGGTCTGTCCCATTCAGGGGAAATCGCGTCGGCGCCATCAAGGCGGTCCTGCCCGCGAGCGCCGCGGCAAATCCGGACTGGCTGCGGAACCTGGCGGTCGGGATGGTTGACGGGCTGGCTCTGCACTCCGGCCATGCGGGCTATTCGATCAACTGGGATTATCGCGGCCGGTACGCACCGCTCTGCCGACGCACCATGGGACGGCTGGCGCGCCGCTTCCCGGGGATCGACCTGCCGGACATCCATGGCGCGCTCATGGCCATTCCGTCAGGCATGAAGCGCGTCAACTGGCTGAGCTTCCTGGGGACCGGCCTGGTCGACCGGTTCGGTGGGATCGCGCCGCTGAAGGACGTGCTGACCGGTCCGGCGATAGAGTTGCACACCGGGCGAAACAATGTGGTGATCGAGGCGGGTCGGGCGCCCGGCATCGGCGACGTCAACCGGCGGGAGCGGCTCGAACCCTATCACGAAGTGGGACGGGCCTTGGCGCCGCTGCGATCACGCACCCATCCGCCTTTCCTCGCCGGCCCGGGCGGCCCGATCGACGAAGAATTATCGGCCGAGTGGCTGGGCTGGTTCGATGCCTGACACCGGTGTCCTGCATCAGGGTGCCCGCGCGCCGGGCCGCTCCGTCATAGAGGACGTGTTGGCACAGCACATGGAGGGCGCGAGTGCCGTGTGGATCGCGCGGGAGGCGCTGGCGCGGGGTCCTCATGCCCGCCTGGTGGATCTGTCCCGTATGGACGATCGCATCGACGCGTATATGGACGGGATCGCGGTTGCCGGATCGGCAGGGTTGGCGCTTGTTCTGCAAACCCTTGGCCAGGAGGCGGATGCCTGTTTCGTCGCCTGCCTTGCCGCCGTGCGGATGGGCGATCGGGCCGGGCTTCACCAGGTGCTTCGGCACCTGCTGGAAGCCGACCCCACCGGGGGTGATGCATGGCGTGGCCTGGTCGCCGCCCTCGCCTGGGCGGATCGGGCGAAGGCGGAGGCGGTGATCCGGCCCCTGATGACGGCGGCCACACCCCGTTTGCGCTGGCTTGCCTTTGCCGCGTCCGGCGCGCGCCGGTCCTGGTACGGCGCGGACTGGGATAGACCACTCGCCGACCCGGCGCCGGCGGCACGTGCCCGGGCCACCCGGGCGGCCGGCGAGCTTGGCGGCATCGCGCTGATCCCGCGCCTCGTGGCGGGCCTGTCCGATCCGGACCAGGACTGCCGCTTCCGGTCCGCCTGGGCCGCGGCGCGGATGGGGTCCGCCGCATCGCTCGATACCCTGGCGGATATCGCGTGGCACCGGCTTCCCCATGCGGACCAGGCACTCGATCTGCTGATGCGCCGCCTGGATGTGGCGGGCGCCAATGCCTGGCTGCGGGAATTTGCCCGCCTGCCGAACCGCCGGCACGACCTGATCCGCGCGATCGGTGCCGTGGGCGATCCGCTGTTCGTGCCCTGGCTGATCGAGCGCATGGCGGACCCCGCGCTCGCGCGTTGCGCCGGCGAGGCGTTCTCGACGATCACCGGCGCGGCGCTTGCCGCGGGCGGGCTCGATCGGCCCGGGCCCGCGGATTTCCAGGCTGGCCCGACGGATGATCCCGCCGATGAGACTGTGGCGCTGGACGAAGACGAGCATTTGCCCTGGCCCGATGCCGCCCGCGTCGGCCAATGGTGGATGGCGCACGGGTCGCAGTTCGCACCGGGGATCGCGTATTTCCTGGGTGTGCCGAAAGCCGCCGCCGACTGGCTGGCGGTATTGTCGCGCGGGTTCCAGCGACAGCGGCGTGCGGCGGCATTGGAGATGGCGATTCGTCAGCCCGACCGAGCGATGTTCGCGACCAAAGCGCACGGGCGCCTGCAGCGTCGGCTGCTTGCGCAGGCGACTGCCGGATGAGGCGTCATGCGGTACGCGGCCGTACGCCGGGATTGCGCAGGTGCCCGCCGAATCTTCCCAAGGCCTGGGTCTTCAGCGGATCACGAGAACTTGGTGGCTACGGTGATAAAATGCGGCGACCCGCATCGAGCAGCATATCGCTGACCCATGCCCCCTGCATCGCGTCCGATTGCATCCTGCGGCCGGCCTGTCGAATGCGATCCGCAATGCTTCGCATCGTCTTGACGACTTCCGGATGGTCAGGTTGGCCTGGATAGCCAAGGCTTTGGGCAAAATCGTTCGGCCCGATGCTGTACAGGTCAATACCTGGCACCGCGAGAATGGCGTCGAGGTTATCCAGCACGGCGACATCTTCCAACAAGGCGCATACCAGCATTTGTTCGTTCGCCTCACGGTAGTACGCTGCCTTGTCCGCGATGCCGGCATTGTAGTCGGTACCTCGGTTTGCTCCGAATGATCGCTCACCCAGCGGGCCGAAATAGCACGCGCGCACGAGCTGGCGGGCATCCGCCTCCGTGGCAATGTGTGGGCCCAATATGCCCATGATCCCACGATCGAGATAGCGCAGGATGGTCGATGAGCCGATGTCCGGTACCCGGGCAACCGTTGTAAGGTTGTGGCGTTCAGCGGTCCGGCAGAGGTCTTCAAGCTGATCCAGTCCGAACGGCCCATGCTCGCCATCGATAAAGACGAAATCGAAGTCGATCTTCCCCATAATGTCGATCACCCATGGGGATGGGAAAGAAAGATTGTAACCGTACGCCTTGCGGCCGGCACCCATGGCGGCTTTGACTCGGTTGGGCTGCTTCATCGCGTGTCCTCCTCCTACGTCCGCACTTTCTATCTGAGCGCTCCATCCTATGCCTTGTTTGATGCGTGATTCACGTCTCCGGCGATGCCGCCTCAGACGATCATGACCAAAAGATTTGGCGTCTGCCCGGTGCTTCCGACTGCACCAAACGGACTCCCGGACCACTGAAAGCAGCAAGGGGTCCAACAAGTCGGCCGACGATAAGGCAGTGTCACCAGTGGCACTCCTCGTGAAGCGGGACGGGTGCCCCAATCAGCCAATTCAGGCCACAGCCACCATGACATGCGCCTGGATTTTGGCAGCGACCTCACCGCTGCCATGTCTGTCTGCAATCGCGGATGTGGCGTAATCGGTTGCAGCTTCCAGTTTTCCCGCCTCCCTGGCCTCGATTTCGTTGCGAAGAAGAGTCCCCTGACAATAAGCAACGGCCGGAAGGCGCGGTGAGGGTGCACGGCTCTGCGCGGCTTTCGTCTCGATCGCCACACCCGAGAAACCTGCTCCCTCCAACTCGCTACGGATCAGTGCCGTATCGTGATACCCGTGCGGCGTGCGTACCAGAAAGCGCGGCGGATCGTTTGGAATAATCCTTGCGAGAGCATTCGTCACATCATCCGCAAAGACGTTCTCCTCGATGCGGTCCCAGACGTTGAACAGGAAATGTCCGCCGGGCTTCAGGACTCGCTTTGCTTCGCGGTAGGCAGATGAGCGGTCGGAAAAGAACATCGCGCCGAATTGACAACAAACGACATCGAAGGTCGCATCCTCAAACGGCAGCGCCATCGCATCCGCTTGACGCCATTTGATGCGGCTGTCGGGCGCTTGTCGCGAAGCGGCGTAGTCGAGCATCGGCTGGTTGAGGTCGGTGACGACATAGCTTACGCCGGAGGACAGCTTTGGCGCCAATGCGCGGGTGACAACGCCGGTGCCCGCGGCGGTCTCCAGGACGGCGTTCGGCGACAAGGACGCTGCTCGTTGTGCAAGATCTGCTGCATACGGCTCGAAAATCAACGGCACCATATAGCGGTCGAAGTTTTCTGGAATCGAGCCGGCGAATATCTTGTCCGTTTCCAGCATTGCTATCTCCCGCCGTGCGATTGACGGCTCGGGAGACTAGCAGATAATTATTTGGCTTGGGTCACTTTCGATCGAGAACCGGTACCAGGATGATGGTTCGAATCCTGTCCGGTGAAGTGGCGCGCCCGAGAAGATTCGAACTCCTAACCCCCAGATCCGTAGTCTGGTGCTCTATCCAATTGAGCTACGGGCGCCGCCAGAGGCGGGGATGTAGCGGAACCCCCGCCCGGTCGCAAGTCCTCAGGCCGCCAGCTTGTCCAGCTCGCGCAGGATCGACTCGCCCATCACGTTGGTGCCGACCCGCGCCGTGCCGGGTGCCATGATGTCGGCGGTGCGCAGCCCGGTTTTCAGCACGTTGGTGCAGGCGCGCTCGATCAGCGCCGCGTCCTCGTCCATGCCGAAGGAGTAGCGCAGCAGCATCGCGAAGCTCAGGATCTGCGCCAGCGGGTTGGCGACGCCCTTGCCGGCGATGTCGGGGGCGCTGCCATGGATTGGCTCATACAGCGCATGGCGCTTGCCGGAGGGTTGCACCGCCCCCAGCGTGGCCGATGGCAGCATGCCCAGGCTCCCGGTCAGCATGGAGGCCAGGTCCGACAGCAGGTCGCCGAAGATGTTGGAGGTCACGATCACGTCGAACTGCCGCGGGTTCCGCACAAGCTGCATCGCGCAGTTGTCGGCATACATGTGGGACAACTCGACGTCGCTGAACTCGGCCTTGTGCAGGGCGGTCACCGTCTCCCGCCAGAACAGGCCGGACTGCATCACATTCGCCTTCTCCACGCTGGTAACGCGGGGCGCCCCGTCCTTCGCCCGCTTGCGCGCGAGCTCGAACGCCACGCGCGCCACGCGCTCGATCTCGCGCGTGGTGTAGGTCTCGGTGTCGAAGCCGCGCCGCTGGCCGTCCGGCAGCGTCTCGACCCCGCGCGGCTCCCCGAAATAGATGCCGCCGGTGCTTTCGCGCACGATCATGATGTCCAGCCCGCGCACCACGTCGGGCTTCAGGGTGGACGCATCGACCAGCGGATCGAGCACGGTGGCCGGGCGAAGGTTGGCAAACAGGTCGAGTTCCTTGCGCAGCCGCAGGATGGCGATCTCCGGCCGGAGCTGAAAGCCGAGCTTCTCCCATTTTGGGCCACCGACGGAGCCGAACAGGATGGCGTCGGCCTCCTTCGCGTGCTCCATCGTTTCATTGGTGATCGGCGTGCCGCGGGCATCAATTGCGGCGCCGCCGACCAGGTCGTCGGAGACGTCGAATGTGACCATCCGGCGCCGGTCCATCCAGTCGATGACGCGCCGCACCTCCCGCATCACCTCCGGTCCGATCCCATCACCGGGAAGGATCAGCAGTTTCTTGTTCGCGGGCATCGATGTCTCCTTGGTCCCGGCGGGCGGTATCGGTCAGGCAATCGTGGACGGCATCCAGGGCTGGCTCGCGCGCCGGGATGCTTCATACGTGTCGATGGATGGCGCGTGCTGCATCGTTTGCCCGATATCGTCCAGCCCGTTCAGCAGCAGGTGCTTGCGGAACGGGTCAATCTCAAAGTGGATCTCCTCCCCGTTCGGGCGCACGACCACCTGCCTCGCCAGATCGACTGTGATGCGCGCATTGCCGCCAAGCTTGGCGTCATCGATCAGCGTGTCGCAGACGGCGCGCGGCAGGCGGATCGGCAGGATGCCGTTCTTGAAGCTGTTGTTGTAGAAGATGTCGGCAAAATCGGGCGCGATGATGCAGCGGATGCCGTAATCCAGCAGCGCCCAGGGCGCGTGCTCGCGCGAGGACCCGCAGCCGAAATTCTCGTGCGCGACGATGATCTGCGCCTTGCGAAACGGCTCCTGGTTCAGCACGAAATCCGGGTTCTCCGTGCCGTCCTTGGCAAAGCGCAGCGGATCGAACAGATGCACGCCCAGCCCCGAGCGCTTGATCGTCTTCAGGAAGCGCGCCGGGATGATCTTATCGGTGTCGATGTTCTGCATCGGCATCGGCGCGGCGACAGCGGTGAGCGTGGTGAACTTGTCCATGGCGTTTCCCTCCCTCAGCCCAGTTGCCTTACATCCGTCAGGTGCCCGGTGACGGCCGCCGCCGCGGCCATGGACGGGGAGACGAGATGCGTGCGGCCGTTGGGGCCTTGCCGCCCTTCGAAATTGCGGTTCGACGTGCTGGCGCAGCGCTGGCCCGGCGTCAGCTTGTCCGGGTTCATGCCCAGGCACATGGAGCAGCACGGCTCTCGCCACTCGAACCCCGCTTCCAGCAGGATCCGGTCGAGCCCTTCCTCCTCGGCCTGGCGCTTCACGAGGCCGGAGCCGGGGACCACCAAAGCCTGCACGCCGGCCGCCACCTTGCGGCCCTTGGCGACGGCCGCGGCGGCACGGATGTCCTCAATCCGCCCGTTGGTGCAACTGCCGATGAAAACCACGTCCACCGGCACGTCCTGGAGCTTCTGGCCGGGCTTCAGCGCCATGTACTCGAGCATGCGCTGCATCTGCGTGCGCTTGCCTTCATCGGCTTCGTCGGACGGGTTCGGCACGGTGCCGGTCACCGGGATCACCGCGCCGGGCGTGGTGCCCCAGGTGATCATGGGCGCGATGTCGGCCGTGCTGAGTGAGACGCGCGTGTCGTAATGCGCGCCGGGATCGGTCGGCAGCGTGCGCCAGTAGGCGACCGCCTGCTCGAACGCTTCGCCCTTCGGCGCGAACTCGCGTCCCTTGATGTAGTCGAACGTGGTCTGGTCGGGCGCGATCAGCCCGGCGCGCGCGCCTGCCTCGATCGTCATGTTCGACACGGTCATGCGGCCGGCCATGTCCAGCCCGCGGATTGTGTCCCCGGTGTATTCGATGACGTGGCCGGTGCCGCCGGCGGTAGTGATCTTGCCGATGATCGCCAGCACCACGTCCTTGGCGGTGCAGCCGAAGCCAAGGGTGCCGGAGACATCGACCTGCATGTTCTTGGCCGGGCGCTGCAGCAGGGTCTGTGTGGCCATCACGTGTTCCACCTCCGACGTGCCGATGCCGAAGGCCAGGGCGCCCAGCGCGCCGTGCGTGGAGGTGTGGCTGTCGCC
>Ga0134126_10007850_pt1 | contig 13384 bp, 8 predicted proteins | sample KB31752_FD_96881 | JGI IMG/M metagenome (GOLD analysis project Ga0134126, IMG submission 96881) | Terrestrial soil microbial communities with excess Nitrogen fertilizer from Kellogg Biological Station, Michigan, USA - KB3-175-2 | ecosystem: Environmental > Terrestrial > Soil > Unclassified ...
ATCCCCAAACCACCAGCTGCGATGATCCTTCAGCTCTGTCCACCTTTCGTTTTTTTCATCATAAGGAAGCCAGAAGGCCTTTGGGTCGGCGGCATGGATGGAAACCGGCATGCCCAGTTCACCGCATCGTTTCCACATGGGATCGAGTTTGGGATCGTCGATTTTGATGAGCCTGCCCGCGCCGTCGCGCAGATAGAGACCGAGCCGTTTGTATTCCTTGAATCCGGCCGCGCCCAGGCGGTGACCCTCCTCGATCTGTTTGACCGCGCGCTCCGGGAAATCCGGTTCATTCCAGTCTGCATAGTCCAGGTTCATGTAGTGGACGAACCGCCCCGGAAAAAGTTTGTCGGCGAGATCCTTGTTGCGCTCGAACTCGGACGGTTTGCCGTCCTGGTGTGTGGTCGTTCCGCCGCTCAGGTTGACCTCGATGCCAATGCCGACGCGGTCCATGATTCGAACAGCGCGAGCGAGATGTTCCGGTGTGTAATCAATGTGCTGATGCAGATCAATGGTGCGATGCTCCGCGCGCCAGCGCCCGGCCTGTTCGCGCACTTCCGCGACGCTGTCCGCTCCGCGCATCGACAAACCCGGCATGAGCGACAGCAACCCTGCGACGACGACAGCTGAAGAGGAGATTTCAAATTTCATGGGCGAGGTCTGGAAGTAAAACTCTCCGCTCACGAATCCGCAAGTCAGAGTTGAAACGCTCTTTACCGCCGTCCCGCAATCTCCAAAATGCAATCCGGCGTGATTGCAAACGTGGTGCTACCTCGGCAGTAGTCTCTCACGCACTTCTGCCAGACGGTATGCTCCAATAGGGTTACCAGAGTGACTGTGCCTGGCTCTCCTTCGTCGAGGCCGTTCTCAAAGTTCATGCCACCGACGTCTGTCAGGAGGAAACGGGGATGGAGATCAGGTCCATCCTCACGTTGCTGCCAGAAATAAACTTTTAACATAACCCCGGCAGGAATAGACTGTGCCAACCGAGAGTAATGTTGAGCCAAGTCTTCGAAGCTGAAACCAGCGTCCCTTTTCCGATGAATTTCTAGAACTCTCAGTCTGGGCGAACTGGCGTTTCGCATCTGGAGGAACGCCCGAAACGAATTGCGGAACCGCGCCACGCTTGGATCAAAGTAAGGGTCAATGAGGCGAATCTCTTCGGAATGACGCAGCAGCAGACTCGCGCACCTGGCGAGGTCTGCAGCCTGCCGCGGGACCGAAGCTTGTGACAATACTTGAAACGGCGGTTCATCCTTCGCGAATTCGCCGGCAATCAGCACGGGCTCCGCTGCGTTGGGATTCTCGGTGGCGATGATAGCGTGGAACGGGTCTGCGTTCATCTGGGCGCGTGCGTTCGAAAGCCAATCCATCGTTCCGCTGTAATTGCGGCTTTTTACAATGAACTTGTGTGTGTCCCGCCGAAGCTTGGACGAGATGGCGCTCGCTTGGACCGGCTTGCTATGCAGTCGCGCCAGTTCGTCCACTTTGTTGATCCAAAGAACCGGAAACTTGGAGATCAGCCGTCCCTTGCCTACGCCGAAATCCTCCCAAAGCGAGTTGAAGTGCGTCCATGTCGCCATCACTCGCGGCTCGACAGCGAACTCCTTGATGAGGCTCATGGCAAATCTTGAAAGCGCTCGGCAAAAAATCCGCCCGGCCACGGAACACTGAAGTCACCATCCGGCGTGACCGGAAGATGTCGCGCGATGGAGCCTTTCGCGGTCGGTTCGACGAAAATAACGGTCACATCCTCGGGCCGCACCGGCGAACCCACCGGCTGGCCTTTGGCCTTGGCCTCAGTCGTTTCTCGCACCCGACGCAGAATGCGCAGAATGATATGCTCGCTGTGCGTTTCGATGACGAAGGTGTTCCGCCGTTCGCCCAGCGCCGAATCGATGAACACGTCGCCGAGTTCGGCTTGTAACGCAGGGTGCAGATGAATCTCAGGTTGTTCGATGGCGACGACACGATTGCGATCCGCGAAGGCGTGGACAAGCACTGGCAAGACTTGGCTAACTCCGATTCCAACGTCGCGATGCGTGACGGACGTGTTGGTGCGTAAATCCATCAGCACTAACTCGTCATATTTCTCGCTGATTTTCTCGTGCAGATATTTCAACACGCGGCCCGCTTCCGCTGCCGGGTCTTTGATGCCGTACTGCGGCATCTCGGGATCGATATACCTGCCGCTTGAATCTGTGCCGCCTTCAAACCCTTCAGCGACCTCATCAATCGGAATGCCTTCAATGGCTTCTTCCAAAGGCTGTTCGAACGAATCCATCGGAACCAGCGACCGGATGCGAAGTTGATATTTCGTTTGCAGCGCATCGGCACCGAGCCAGCGATTTACAGCACTCCGCACTTCGTCATTCGTCCGCACCACATTCCAGGCGTAACCACCACCGGCAAACCAGTTCGGTTCGTCGTCTTCGGCAAAGGCTAGATGCCGGGCGGGGAAGGAACGCAGCGGCCCAAGGTAAGTCAGGCGCTCTAGCTGGCTTTGCAATGCACCATTGATGCTGGCGATCACGTCTGCCAGCGCACGGGGCACGAATAGCCGCGCGATGCTCGCCAGTTCCTCCGCCCGGTTCGCGCGGCCCACGGGTGCCAGTTGCGGCGGGCGCGCGGCGGCGAACTCCTCGCCGAGCAAATGCTCTGGCAGGAATTTTCCACATTTCAATCGCAGCGTCGGGATCAGACCTCGCACCGCCTCCATTACAAGTGCTCGATCCGCTGTCGCATCCACATTCTGCGCGGTCGAATTGTTGAGCAGTACGGCATCGATGAGAGGCTGAATGGACTCTTCATCCGCGCGGTCCAAGGCCATCGTGCCATCCGGCCGGCGGCTAAGGCGCAGCACGCTGCGGCCTCCGGCTTCAACTTCGTAAGAAATCAACCGCGGACCTTCACCCGCCAAAGGCTTGTCCTTGTCATCCAGGGGCATTCCCACGCTCAAAGTCACCTTGGCAGAACGACCGCTTTTCAACAGCCGCCACGCATTGCCGCGCAGGATGTCCGTGCTCAATTCCGTAACCAGCTCCACCCGCCGCGCCGCCTCCCGGCGATGCACGTATTGCCGGAAGCCTCCGAGATCGAGCGAGTCCCCGCCCAGCGCCGTGCGGGATACGTCAATTTCCCCGGTGTCCAGCGCGTGCCGCGCCAGCAGCAACCCATGAATCACACTCGACTTGCCGGAACTGTTTGCGCCGAAGATCAGCGTGAGGGGGCGGATTGGAATGGTCTGTGTATCTGCGAACGCCTTGAAGTTCCCGATTTGGAAACCGCGCAGACCTCGCCCGACGCTCTCGGCTTGAGACGATTTGATGGCGCTTTCCAAAAAGTCAGCGGTGATCTTGTCCAACGTGCTGGAAGGCACGCGCGCAGCAACGATTCCAATTTCTTTCGCCTTCGCGAGCACTTGGGTGCTTTCAATTCCCAGCTTTTTGGCGATGTCATAAACACGCATGGGCATAATGGTCCTCTTTGAAGGGTGAAGGTTCGCTAAGCGGCGGCAACCAGCCTAAGCAGACGCGCTTGGTGTTCCATTTCGGCCAGCAATTCTTTCAGGTGCGCCCCGCGCCACTTGACCGTCAACTTGCCGGTGAAGGCGAGGTGGAGCAATGTGGCGAACAAGGTCTCGATGTTCTCGCCACTGGCTGACGCCTGAGTCGCAACACTAGAAGTGATCTGGACAAGTCGCGCGAAGGTTTTTTGAAGGCAAAGAGGTGGAAGGGGAATTCGGAGCGCCGCGAGCTGAACGCCTGTGAAATGGGGAATCGTCGCCATGGAGTTCAAGTCAATGAGGGCGCCGCGTTTTGCAAAGGCCCAGAGCAAGTAGAGCAGATACTCGGCATTACATTTGTCCGCGTGGGGTCGCACCCGATGGAGAGCCTTTTGGAAATAGCACTCGGGTATTCGTTCATCCCAAATCGCAGCGCGGCCTACCTCACCCCCTTCGCAAATAAGCAAATCTCCCTTCTCGAGCCGAAACTCGTCGCGCTCATCAGGCGCAAAATCCATTTCCAGAACGCTGCTAAGGTCAAAACGGCCCCATTGTACATTCAGGTTGCGCAAGTAAGGCCGTCGATGCTCTCCGGTCTGCTGCTTCCCATCCAGCATTTTCCCCAGGCGGCTTTCCACGACGTCTCCGAGCCTAACTACGGGCCAAACTCTGTCGTTCGCAACCATATCACCGAACATTTTGTGAAAGAGCGCTGGGATGATACGGTCGCCCAGGGCGTCCGCCTCAACCCGCTGCCGCCGGAGAACATCCGCCTGCTCCAACAATTCAACAATCTGCCGCTGCTCCTTCGGAGGAGGCAACGGTAATTCCAGCTTTTCGACCATTCCGCGCGTCACATGGCGCAGACCGACACCGCCATGAGCTTGTTCGATCAGCCGGTGTAATCGGTAGTTGATAGCGCGGACTGCCCAGTCTCGCGAGATGAGTCTATCGTCAAGGTCCAATCTAAAGATATGTTGGTTTAGGATCCCTTGAGCACCCTGCCATTTATGAGCACCGAACGAGGTTCCTGGAGTGCCAGACCATGCTAACAAAACGTCCCCCGGATTCACCATCACTTGCCTGTCCAAAGGCCCGTTCCAATGGTTAAACGGTTTGTCGCGCCCATTCAGGTTCTGGATTCGAATAATGGGCAAACCACTTGCGCTCCAATCCGACGGCTGAAATGCACGCCCATTGTGGAGTTGGCAGAGTCGGCCCAACTGCACCGAAGGCCAGTTCATTCGGTTGCCTCCACTTCCTTCAAAAGTTTTTCTAAGTTACCGGCGATCTCACGTTCGAGCTTGAGCGTTTTGCCGATCAGTTCCGCCGCGTCTTCCTCGGGCGGCTTCTCGCCAACCTGCGGTTTGTAAAGTCCGGCACCGAGATTGAATTCGTTCTCGGCGATGGTGCGCGCCTGCGCCCACCAACACTTGGCTTCCGCTGTGCCCGGTGCCAGCAACGCCCCGGCCTCAGGGCCCGGCGGCTTTTTGAAACCGGAATCTTTGTAAGCCTTCCACTGCCGCAGCATTTCCGGGATTTCATTTCGCTCCGGCGTCTCAGGCCGCCCGCCGCCGGTGATTTTTTCGGTGTCATAGCCGTCGTTCTTGAGTTCGTAAAACCATACCCGCCCATTCCCACGGGCTTCACGAGTCTCGAGTTCCCGTCGTCCCTTCTCCTTGCTGTGTTCAGCACTCGCCTGCGGTTTTCGGAAAATGATGATGCTCGTCTTCACCCCGGCGTAAGGCTTGAACGTGCCTGCCGGGAGTGAAACGACCGCGAGCAGTTCGTATTCTTTCACCAGTTTTTTCCGCAGCTCGATGTGCGCGCTGGTGGAGCCGAACAGCGCGCCCTCCGGCACAATGATGGCGCAGCGTCCGCCCGGTGCGAGCGCCTCCATCGCCAGGCCAAGAAAGAGCAGCTCGCTTTTCTTCGATTGCGTCGGCAAATCCTTGCGGATGGATTCCGTCGGCAGCATTCCCGCGAACGGCGGATTCGAGAGCACCACCTTGTAGCGCCGAGCCAGATCCTCATCGCTCAATCCGCCGACTTCTGAGAGCGCGTTGGCCCGCTTCACATGGGCGTTGCGAATGCCGTGCAGCACTAGGTTCATCATCGAGATACGCATCATTTGTCGCGACACTTCGATGCCATAAATGGAGCGCTCCAGCAGTTCCCAATCGGGAACCTTCTCGCCAGGCCCCTTTCGGTAGGTCTGGAGATTCGGGATTTCCTTCTTTGCCTGCGCCAGCGTCCAGCCGCGATCCGTGAGCCACTCCTCGCCATAAATCGGCACCTCGCGCGGGGCGGAAGAATACTTGGCCAAAATGTGCTCCAGGGCATCGATCAGAAAACCCGCCGTGCCGCACGCGGGATCAAACACGGAATCGCCGAGATCAGGATCGAGCATTTCCACCATGGCCACGCGAATCTGGCGCGGCGTGCGGAACTGCCCCATGTCCGACTGCGGCTGGCGCGAGAGGTATTGCAGCAGATACTCAAAAATGTCCCCCTTCACGTCCGGCCCCAGCTTCGTGAAATGGAACGAATCCAGCCCGTCGATGACTTCTTTCAGCACATGCGCGTCGTCAATTTCGAGCTTGGCGTCCTGAAAGTAGATGGCGACCTGTGGCTCTTCCTTGAGCAGCGACGCCATGTAGGGAAATACCTCGTCGCGCAGGAAATCACGCAGGTCGTTGCCGCTCTTGAAGCGCCAGTTGCTCCAGCGATAACGGCTGGCTTGGTCGGGGAAAAGCAGCTTGCCGTTGCCCCCTTTGCCCTTGAGCAGCCGCGCCTTCACTTCCAGCTCGGCTTCGCGCTCATCGAGCAACTTGAGGTAGATGAGATAGGAAATCTGTTCAATGAACAGCGCCGGCACGCTGAGGCCACCGGACCAAAGGATGTCGCAAATGCGATCAAGTTTGCTGCGAATTTCAGGATTCATTTCTGTTCAGAGCTTCTTCGTCGTGTAGTTGGGGATGTGTTTGCCAATGTGACCGATCACGATCTTCTTCTCCCGCTCGTCAAAGGCGAAGTGGATGCGAACGAGCTTCGGTTCCTGGTTGCCATGCTTGAGATGCGGCGTGATGTCGAATTCCCGACCGTCGTGTTGCAGCTCCCGCAGCCGCATCAGCTTCGAATCGTTTTTTGTCATCTTGCCCTCGCTCATCGCAAGTTCGTAACGGCTTTTTTCCTTGAAGGCCCGTTCGAGGTCTTTGCTATCGCCGTCCGAGAATTTCAGGGGGTGCAGATATTCGTGCATCGCCACCAACATCTCCCAACATTCAGCCACGCATTTGCAATCGTGAAAGTCCTTCGCTGCGTCCATGGCAGCATCGGTGATGACCAGCCGCGTGCAGAATCGCTTAGCGGCCTCCGCCACGTCACCAAGCGATTCAGGTAGCGTAGGCAACAGTTTCGCAACGTTTACCTCAGCCACCCGATCGGCGAGTTCACGCACCCTGTTTTTGTAAGTGTCACACTCAAAGCGGGCCTCTTTTGCTGTTTGTTCCTGCCGATCCGCTTCTTCCGCAAACGCCTGCGCATCCACCTTTGCCGATTCGTAGTCAGACTTGAATTGGTCGCGTTGCTTCTCCAGATCCTCGTAAAGTTTCAGAAACTCATCCAACTCACTTTGCTTCGCCGGATCCTGAACCTTCAATCGAAGCAGCTTTTCCCGAGTGATCAGCCGTCGAACATCTTCCACGGTGTCCACGGACCCCCGTTCGATCAAGCTGTGGTGCCTAAGCAGTCCCGTGACGATCCCGTGCCGCAAACTGCGATACCCTTGATGCCGGCAATCGTACCAGCGGTGGCGTTCAGGCGAGTTCCACTTCGTCCGAAAGGGCAGAAACACCCGGAGATGTTCCGTCGGAATCGCAAACTCTCCCGGCAAAAAATGGGCGACCTCTTCCTGAATCTCCGGATCGTCTGCAATCACGGCAATCTGGCACTTGCCAGCAAGATCGCGCGCCAGAGATTTCGCCTCCCGTGTCACCTCAGCTCCGTTCCCATTAAACACGATCAACGGGTAACGCCGCTCTGGAGACTGAACAAAATCACAGAGCGCCTTTCCCATTCCAACTTTGTCGAAAACAATTGGCCGCTCGATGAGCCGAAACTCTGGCCGGCCACTAAACGCAGGGTTATCCTTCAGGATATACCGGATCACTGTCGGCACTGTGGGCTCCGGCGCCTCAGGCTCCTGGCTCAAGTATTCCGTATTCCACCCGTATGAAGTCTGGATGGAAACGACGACTGTTCCCGGCTCCTGTTTGAAGCCGATGTCCGTATACCAAAATCGCTTCGCACCCTCGCGTTGATCCATTTCGCGATAATGGATTGCCCACGCACCACCTACCTCGGAAAGAAACGACTCCGTAGTAATCGCGCTGTGGCTTCGGTGCAGATTTGGCCAATGGCATCGGTGAAAAAAATTGGCGCGCTCCTTGATCAGCGCCCGATCCAACTCCTTCGTCCGCACCCACCCATAGACGGCGGACTTCAGCTTTCGCAGCGCTTCCTTGTCCGAATCTTCCACCCGGAAACTTGTCTGATAGTGCGTAGTCGTATTCATGAACGGTCTAGCTCCCTCTATGCGCTCTTGCGCGGAAAAAGTGTTTGGTTCATGTCGGACAGGATGTCCTGCAAGCCCTGCTCGCCGAACAATTCAATACCGATGTCGGCGGCGTTCAGTATGGACAGCGGCGGCTCGAAAAGGTCTTCCAACTCCACCTTGCCGGTGGCAAGGCCACGATTCTTAAGAAGTGCCAGATATTGTGCCTGTTCCGGTGTGACGTTCTTCGACACGAGCCAGGCATGGAAATTCTCAGTAATTTCGTCGTCCTTGCTCTTGAGCTTTTCCAGACCAAGCGCGTGGCGGACAAACTCAATGAGATTCCCGGCGGCTCGGCGATAGGCGAGGCGCAGGTTATCTTCGTTGAAGTAGTTCTCCGGACGATTCAACTTCTCGCCCAAGGCGCGTTCTTCGTCCGATGTCAGCGGCTCACCTTTCTTGATTTTCTGAATCAGCGGATCGTCGTTCGCGGCCTGCTTGATCGATTCTTCCCAATTCGTGACGTAAACTTTCTTGTCCACTCGCTCGCCCGTCGGTCCAACTTCGACATACGCGAGCGCATCGAGCCAGTCGTCCTGAATGCCGAGTTCCACCAATTCCGTCGGACCACCCGGCGGCTTCTTCCCGGTCGTGCCACCCCCGCCGCCACCCGCTGGGCCTTCGAAGATGTCCGTCTCGCTGTCGTTGAAATACTCGTGGTTGCGGAAAAAGTCGTAGATGACAAACCGCTTCTTGCCGATGTGCGGTGCCGTGCGCGTGCCACGTCCACGAATCTGCTGGTAAAGAATCGGGCTGAAAATCTTCCGGCAAAGAACGAGGTGCAGCACTTCGCGGCAGTCAAAGCCCGTCGTGAGCATGTCCACGCTCACCGCGACCATCGGGTAAGTATCTTTTTTGAAACGCCGAATCGCTGCATCCGCATCGGGAATGTCTGAGGTAATGATTTCCGCGTAGCGGCCATCGTGTTCGGGGTGAAGCTGATTCAGGTAGTAGCAGAGGCGAGAGGCGTGGTGCTTGGTGAGCGCAAACACGATGGCCTTGCCCGGCCCCTCTTTCTGCTTGGGCGCCAGTTCCTTGTAGGTTTCCCACGCGAGGCGATCGAACTCCTGCATCATTTTGCGGTTCGTGTCCTCGTTGGTCCACGTCCGCTCGAACTCGCCGGGGTCAAAGTTCTGCTCCTCGACTTTGGTGCCCGTTGCGATGAGTTGCGTGATCCGTTTCGCGAAACGATACGGAACGAGATGTCCCTGCTCCATCGCTGTCGCAATGGGAAACGCAAAGTCAGGCTGTCCGGTCTTGCACTGGTAAAACTTGTAGGTGTCGCGGTTGATGTAAGCCGCCGGCGTGGCCGTCAGCCCAATGTGGAAGGCGTCGAAGTGCGTCAGTGACGCCTGCCACGAACCGTAGATGGAGCGATGGCACTCATCGGCAATCACGATGTCGAAGTAACCGCTCGTCAATTCGTGGTAGCGGCCGATCATTGTTTGCAAAAGGCAAACGGTGATCTGCTTTTGCTGCATCGCCATTCCCGCCTTCAACCAATAGCTGCTGTATTCCGGGCAGAGGTCTTGCAGCGCGGCAATCGCTTGCTCCGCGAGTTGCTCGCGATCTACGAGCATCAGTATCCGTTCCGCCCGGCCCGCCTTGAACATTCGCTTCGCGTGAAGACAAACCACGTCTGTCTTGCCCGTGCCGGTCGGAAGCTCCAACAGAAAGCGCCGTTTGCCGAGTTCCACCGCTTGATCGAGCGCGCGAAGAACATCCTTCTGATAGGGGCGAACGAGACGCGGTTCGCCAACCCGAATGTAGTCATCAGGGATCGGCAGCGTCGCCAGCGGCTTCGCCTCTTTGCGCAAATAAATCAGCCGTTCCAAGTCGCGCCGCGAATAAAACGAACTGACAATGCGAGCATCGTCGTTTGTGTAGTCCCAGAAATAGGTCAGGTCACCGTTCGAGAGAAAGATGAACGGTGCGCCGATGTATTTCGCCAGCGGCAGAGTCTGGTTCTTCGCCGAGTAGGGATCGATTTTCGCGCGCTTGGCCTCGACCACGGCCAAAGGGCGGCCATTCGACGCCAGAAGAACGTAGTCGGTGCGGCGCGATTCCTCGGCTTCGGCGATGGGTTGGCTCGCCGGTGCGTCGTGAATGGGTTCGGCTCCGGAGACAGAAACCTCCGTGCGTACTTGCGATTTGTCTGCCGGATCCCACCCCGCCTGCCGAAGCAATGCGTCGATCAGGATACGCGCATCTGCTTCTGATTCCTGCTTACTCATCTCAAAAAACTGTTCTTTGCCTGGCCGTGAGTATTGCTTCGCCCGCCTGTTCCTTCTAGGCTAAACTTCACGAAGTCCATAACTCTTCGGTCATGTTTACACAATTACTCCAAGAAGGAGGGCTGTCTTTGGACCGCCTCGATAGCTTCTGTCGCGTGGCGCAGGCCGGTGGCGTGACCCGGGCTGCAAAGGGCAACCCGGCCAGGCAGAGCCTTTACAGCCGGCAAATCAAGGATCTGGAGCAGTTCTTCGGCACGGAACTCATCAGGCGCAAAGGGCGGGGTGTCGCCCTTACCGAAGCGGGCGAGCGCCTGTATCTTGTCGCTCGTGAATGCTTCGCGTCCCTCTCCGACTTCAGAAACGAGTGCAAAGGGCGGCCGGTCGAAGTCGTCCTCGGCGCGGGCGACAGCCTCATCCAATGGTTGCTGATGCCGAGGCTTGCTGAACTCCGCGGCCGCATCCCGAACGTTCGTTTGAAATTCTTGAACCTCTCGACCAGCGATGCTGTGAGACGTCTTGCCGATGGAGAGATAGACTTTGCGCTCGTGCGGAAAGACGCAGTCGCAAGTCCACTCCAAGCGAGACTCCTCGGCGTTATGCATTATTCGTTGTTCATTCCCGCTGCCCTCGAAGCGTCGGCCGGAAGGAAGAACGGGCTTAAGCTGCTCGGCGATCTCCCTTTGGTGACCCTCGAAGGCGAGGGAAGTTTCCGCGGCGAACTTGCGGCCATCGCGAAGAAACAAGGGATACAGGTAAACATTGAAGTCGAATGCTCCTCGTTCCCGGTCGCCGCCCGCGCGGTTGCCAAGGGCAGCGTGGCAGCGATCCTTCCGAGCATCGCGGCGAACGATTTGCGCGCTGCCGGAGTCCACGAAGTAACCGTTCCATTCCTGAAGAATTTCGAGCGCGAAATGTGTCTCGCATGGAACGAGCGCATGAGTCGTATCCGCCCTGTGCTGCGACACGTCGGAAGCGTACTCGCACAAGTCTGTCGGTTCTGAACGGGTTGCCGTCCCATCACGCAGTCTGCGGGAGTCCAATCAGATAGTTTGACGCGATTCACGTTTGGCACTCCGCGGCTGGCGGAGGCCACTCTCTCCGGATTTCATTCAGCCGATACCCAAAGCCCGGTCCTTGAATCGTCGAAAGGTCAACTCTTCCGTCGTGCCGGCGATAAATGCCGGGATGAACCTTGGCTTCTGCAGCCGACGCGTCCGGGTAGAACTGCATGGCGTTCGTCTCCACGCCCATGATCGTGCCGACATGCGCCGCCAGCAACACATGGGGAATCTGGGCGAGCATCGGATTGGTCAGGTCCTGGACCATCAATTGCATCCCGTGCGCCTTCGCCCAGCAGGCGCTCAGCAACGCGCCGGTCTGGGTCTTGCAGGTTTTGAGCGCAACGCCGGTCCAGCCCAGTTCACGGCCCAGCTTCACGAGTCGCCAGTCGTGCGCGCTCTCGTCGAGGAACAGCGGCTTGCGCGCCGACACGCTGCGCACGTCAATGCGATGCTTTTCCAGTTCGTAGGGAAACGGCTGCTCGACGTAGAGCGTCATGTCGAAAGTGCGCGGGTGTTCGCGGCGAAGCCTGTCCAGCACTTCGTTCACGTAGGCCGGATCGTTCACCGTGCAGTTGAAGTCCGCGGACAGATGTTCGACTGCGTGCTCAATCGCGATGCGACCCACCTCGACCATGCGTTGAAAATCCCATTCCGCGTCGGTCCCGCGCAGTTTGACCTTCAGACATTTCAGGCCGTCGCGTCGAATCCAGTCGGCCAGCAACACCGGATAGCCGTCGTTGGGTTCACTGCCGGTCAGTTCGGATTTCTCCAGCAGATCAAGCCCCCCGACCAGATGCCACGCGGGAAGCTGATCCAGTCGCTTTGGCAGCAGAAAATCCTGAACGAATTTTCCTTTGAACGAAACGCCCGCATCGTCGGCTGGTTGGAGAAACCCGGAGAGGTCGCGGTTCATGAATTCCGGTCCGTAGGTTTCATAGACCGGTCGTTGCAGCAGATTGCCGTAGGCGTCGTGAATCGCCTGGTCGAAGACCGAGCAACAAACCAGCGCGGCCAGCCAGGGCATGGGTTCGTCCGCCCCGCCCCGCTCACGGTTCAATTCGTCCAGGCACCACGGAAGCGTTCTGTCCTGAAAATCATACCCGATCTCGATCGCGTGGCCGAACTCGCCGAATTCGACCCACGCTTTGCTGAGCAGGGCGCAAAAATCCTTCAACCTCTGGTGCCGGATTTCATAGGCCGTTTTGCCCGGCCACACCCATTGCACGCTCAACGGCGTTTCGCCCCAGCCCTCCGCGGTCCGACCTTGCCGATCGGCAACGCGCACGCAGGCACGGGCGCACGTCACCGACGTGACCGTCTCCGTGCCAAACTTCAGTGGCAGGCGCGTCTGGATCGGGATGAAATAGAGCCGCGCGCCGATGACGCGAATGTCGGTGGATCTGCTCATGACCATGCGGCAATAAATCGCCACGTGAAGACACGCGGCCCGCAACCGGGTTCCCTAACCCGGCAACGCGAATCTCGAACGCAGTGATCAATCACGGATGAACATCGATTAACACGAATTCGTAATCAGCGAGAGAAAAACTTTCGGAGCGCGGCGCTCGGACCATGCTCCGATCTTGACGCAACTCACGCTAAAATTCACCGTCTTGACGTGACTCGTTTCCTGCTGCTCTGCCTGGTTGCACTGTCGGCCGCGGCCGCCGAACCGAGCACTCAGCCACCTGAAAAGTTCGCCGACGACGCCGGTTTCCTCGAATTCCTCCAACGCAGGGCGTTCGACTACTTCTGGCTCGAGGCGAACCCTGCGAATGGACTGATACGTGACCGTTCCAGAACGAACTCGTATTGCAGCATCGCGGCCGTCGGTTTCGGACTCAGCGCCATCTGCATCGGCGTTGATCACGGCTGGGTCACGCGCGAGCAAGGACGCGAACGCGCGCTTCGGACAGTAAAGACCTTCTGGGTAAAGCCGCAGGGTCCCGACTCCGAGGGCACCATCGGCTAC
>Ga0134126_10007852_pt1 | contig 13383 bp, 10 predicted proteins | sample KB31752_FD_96881 | JGI IMG/M metagenome (GOLD analysis project Ga0134126, IMG submission 96881) | Terrestrial soil microbial communities with excess Nitrogen fertilizer from Kellogg Biological Station, Michigan, USA - KB3-175-2 | ecosystem: Environmental > Terrestrial > Soil > Unclassified ...
CGAGACCCCCGATACGTTCGCGCCTTTACGGCGTATCATCCTATTGTAGTAAATTAAAACTGGTCCGATCTCACCCAGTTTTGCTCAACCCGAGCGGTACCCCGTGGCCATGCGATTAAAGTCAGTTGCCGTCCTCATTGCTACTCTCGCCGTCCTCACGCTCCGCCTAGCCTCGGCTGAAGACAGCTACCCGACACGCCCGATCCGCCTGATTGTCGGCTTCGCGGCCGGATCGAGCGGCGACGTTACCGCGCGCATTATCGGTCAAAAGCTCGGCGAGCTGCTGGGGCAAACCGTGGTCGTGGAAGATCGTCCCGGCGCCAGCAGCATGATCGCGACCAGCTACGTCGCGCGCAGCGCAAAGGACGGCTACACGCTTCTGCTCGCCACGATCGCGGCAACGATCAACACGACGCTGACGCCCAACAAGGGGCCGAATTTCGAGAAGGACCTGACGCCGATCACGCTTGTCGGCTCGATCCCGAATATCCTCGTCGTCAATCCAACGCTCAATGTCCATGACGTGAAAGGATTGATCGCGCTCGCCAAGCAGAAGCCGAACGAATTGCTCTATGGCGCGTCCGGCCTCGGCAGCGGACCGCATCTGGCGACTGAACTGTTCAAGCAGATGGCCGGAATAAAGATGACCGGCGTTCTTTATCCCGGCAGCGCTCAAACCGCCACCGACCTGCTTGCGGGCCGGATTCAAGTTATGTTTGCGCCCGCGCCCACCGTGCTGGGATTTATCAGGGATAAGCGCGTCAAGGCATTGGCGACGAGCGAGGCCACGCGCACGAGCGTGCTCCCCGATCTTCCGACGGTCGCCGAGGCAGCCCTGCCCGGCTACGATACCGGCGTGTGGTTCGGCATTCTTGCTCCGGCCGGCACGCCAAAGCCGATCGTCGACAAGATTTCTCAAGCCACGAACAACGCGCTGAAGGACCCCGGTTTGCTGAAGAAGCTCCGGACGCAGGGGCTGGAAGCGCGCGGCGGAAGCCCGGACGAATTTGCCCGCTTTATCAAAAGCGAAACGGAGCGTTGGGCACGCGTCATCCACGGGATGGATGCCGTTAAAGATAAATAGCCGCCGATGACCGAGCAAAAACCCAAATTCCGTTTCATCGGTCAGCCATTGGTGCGCAATGAGGACGCGCGCCTGCTGACGGGCCGTGGGCAATTCAGCGACGATTTCGCCTTCCCCGAGCAAACCTATGCGGCAATGGTGCGCTCTCCGCATGCTCATGCGCGGATCATGCATATCGGCAAGAGCGCGGCACTCTTCTTGCCCGGCGTTCTCGGTGTCTTCACCGGCGCGGATTGCGCCGCCGACAAGCTCGGCGCCATCCCGCACGATCCGCTGCCGAAAACGAAATACGACATGAAATTACAAGGGCCGGGCGGTGGCGAGGTTTTCATTGGCCCGCATCTGCTACTGCCCGCCGACAAAGTGCGTCACGTGGGCGAAGCGATCGCGATGGTTGTCGCTGAGACCCGGGCGCAGGCGCTCGACGCCGCCGAAGCTGTGACGATCGAATATGAGGAATTGCCTTGCGTCACGCATTCCGAGGACGCCATGAAGCCCGGTGCGCCGGGGGTGTGGGACGAGGTGCGCGACAACATTCTCGTCGATACGCATTTCGGAAATGCCGCCGCGACCGCCCGCATTTTGGCGGAAGCGCCGCATGTCGTCGAAATGGATTTCCACATAGACCGCGTCACGGGAGTACCGATGGAGCCGCGCGCCGCGGTGGCGCAATACGACGAGACCAGCGGACGTTATACAATTTACGCCGGCAGCGGCGGAGCCGTGCGCCAGAAGCGCGAGCTTGCCTCGGTGCTCGGGGTTGATCCGGAAAAAATCCGAGTGCTGTCTTATGATGTCGGCGGGAATTTCGGGACGCGCAATCGGGTCTATGTCGAATTCGGCCTCATTCTGTGGGCCGCACGCAAGCTCGGACGCCCGGTCAAGTTCACCGCGACCCGATCGGAATGTTTCATCAGCGATTATCAGGGCCGCGATCTTGTGGCGAAATTCGAACTCGCGCTCGATGAACGCGGACGTTTCCTCGCGCTGCGCGCGACGAATATCAGCAATGCCGGCGCGCGCTGCGTCTCCCTGTCACCGTTGAGCAAAGGCGCCGGGTTGATTACCGGCAACTACGATATTCCGGTCGCGTCGCTGCGCGCCGTTTCCGTCTTCACCAATACCGTTCCGACACAAGCCTATCGCAGTTCCGGCCGGCCGGAGATCACCTTCGCAATCGAGCGGCTGATCGACATCGCAGCCAGGAAGCTCGGCATCGACCGTATCTCGCTACGCCGGCGCAATCTGGTGCGGCCAAAGGCGATGCCCTATCGAAACGCCGTCGGCATGCTCTACGACAGCGGACGCTATGAAGAGAACATGGACCTTGCCATGCGGCTCGCCGACTGGGACGGCTTCAAGGCACGCCGGCGTGACGCGAAAAAGCGCGGCAAGCTTCTCGGCCTCGGTCTTGCCAATTATGTCGAGTCTTCGATCGGCTCGCCGAAAGAGCAAACCCGCGTGAACGTGCGCCCGGACGGGTACGTTGACGTGGTCATCGGCACACAGCCGGCGGGGCAAGGCCACCAGACCAGCTTTGCGCAGGTGATCGCGGATCTGATCGCCGTACCGGTTGAGACCGTGCGCATCATCCTTGGCGATACCGACGTGGTGAAGGCTGGCGGCGGCACGCATTCCGGCCGTTCCATGCGTCACGCCGCCACCGTATTTTCACTGGCTGCCGGCGAATTGATTGCGAAAGGCAAACGCGCCGCTGCCGTGATTTTCGGTACGACGCCGGAGCACGTCGATTTCAGCGATGGGCGCTTCGTCGCGCGCGAAACCAACCGCAGTTTCGATTTTCTCGAATTGGCGCAGGAAATGACACGTCATCAGATGCCCGAGGACCTTGCCGCCGGGCTTGCCGTTGTCACCGACAACGAGATGCACGATCCGGTATTCCCTAACGGCTGCGCGATTTGTGAAATCGAGATCGATCCCGACAGCGGCGGCCTGCGCCTTACCCGCTATGCCTCGGTCGACGATGTCGGGCGCTGCATCAATCCGCTGATCGTCGATGGCCAGACTCACGGCGCAATCGTGCAAGGCATCGGTCAGGCGCTGTGGGAGCAATGCGTCGTCGACCCCACCGGCCAACCATTGTGCGGCTCGTTCATGGACTACGGCATGCCGCGTTCCGATCGCCTGCCCTCTTTTGTCACAAAAATCGTCGAGGTGCTGTCGCCTACCAATCCGCTCGGCATCAAGGCCGGCGGCGAAGGCGGTACGACAGCGGCGCCGGCGGCAATCGTCAGCGCGATCGCCGATGCACTCGCCTCTTACGGCATCGACGATATCAAGATGCCAGTGACGCCCTATCGCGTTTGGCAGATTATCCAGGACAGCAAGACCACTCAGAGAACCGCCTTGTAACGGGAGCTGGATCGCTTCAGTCTAGACACAACGACAGCCGGGGGTGACATGCCACACATCAAATCCATAGCTTTCTGCCTTTGCGCCGCCTCGCTTATATTGGTCGCCCAGCCGACCCTTGCGCAAAATCTCACGGGCAAGACCATCAAGATTGTCGTCCCTTATGCCGCTGGAGGCACCGGCGACATGGTCGCGCGCGTTGTCGCACAGGCGGCGACAGAAAAGAGCGGGCAATCGATCATCGTCGAAGACCGGCCCGGCGCGAGCTCGATCGTCGGCACCGATTTCGTGGCACGTGCAACGCCCGATGGCGCCACCATCCTGCTTTCCGAAAACCCTTTCACGCTGAGCCCGATCATATATCCCGGCCACTACGACTCGGTGACCAGTTTCACTCCGATCTGCTATGTTGCCGCGACGCCGGCGGTGCTCGCAGTGAGCAGCAAATCCGAAATTCATTCGCTCGCCGATTTTGTGAAACTCGCAAAATCAAAACCCGGCACGGTCTCCTACGGCAGCACCGGGCCGGCCTCGATCGCGCATATCGCCGGCGAGCTTCTGCGGCGCGATGCCAGGATCGATATGACGTACGTGCCCTACCCCGGTTCGCCGCCGGCGATGAACGCGACGCTCGCGGGGACCATCACCGCCGTGATGGCGAATTATTCCGATCTCAAGGGGCAGATCGACGCCGGCGGGCTACGGCCGATTGCCGTGCCGGCGGCAAAGCGCGCCGAAGCACTGCCGAACGTGCCGACCTTGGCCGAAAGCGGTTTCAGCGATCACGATGCCGCGGTTTGGTTCGGCTTTGTTGCACCGGTCAAGACGCCGAAGGAGACGACGGCACAGCTTACGCAACTGATATCCAGCGCGGTCAAAACACCCGCCGTTGCCGAAAAGCTCAAGCATCAGGGCTTGTTTGTCCATCTCTTCTGCGGCGCGGAATTCGGACAATTCCTGACGAATCAGAAAAGCAAATACACGGAATTCACGCGCGAGTTCAATCTCAAGCCATGAAGCACAACATATAACTGGCCACCAGCGCGGCGGTGCGGTCTAATTTCATCGTCAACGAGTTTTGGAGCGTGAGTTTTGCATGACGACGGGGTGGAGCAGATACTGGTTCTGCCTTTTCGGCCGGTGCATTTGCAATTCATTATTTTGTAACCAGCATTGACCGATGACCAGAGAACTCGTCATCATCGGAGGGTCGTATGCAGCCTGTGAAATCGCCGGAGCCGCGCGCCAGCAAGGCTATGACGGCAAGATTCGGATACTGAGCGACGAAGATCAGTTTCCCTACCACCGGCCTCCTTTGTCCAAGGCCTTCTTGCTCGGCACCGCGGATGAAAGCGGCCTCCCCCTGAAGGGAGAGAAATATTATCAAGACAATGAGATCGATATTTCTTTCAACGCGCGCGCGACAGCGATCGATACGGTAAGCCGCGAGGTCACGATAGCGGACGGGCACGCGATAAAGTTCGACCGTCTCGCCTTGTCGGTTGGCGCACGCCCCCGCACGCTTTCGCTCCCCGGCAGCGATTATAAAAACGTTTTGTATTTACGCTCGATTGCCGACGCTCGCGCTCTAAAGCATGCGGCGGAGACCGCCAATAATGTCGCTGTCATCGGCGGCGGCTTTATCGGCCTGGAAGTCGCATCAGCGCTGGCACAGCGTGGAAGAAACGTGAAAGTAATCGAAGCCCAGGATCATGTGCTGAACCGGGTGGTCGCGCCGGCCATATCCAGCTTTTTCACCGCTGCCCATCGCGGCCACGGCGTGGAGATTTTGACCAAGGCAAAAATCGTCGAAATCAAAGGCGATGCCAACGGCGCATGCGCGATCATACTGGAAGACAATTCGATTCTGCCCGCCGATCTCGTGCTGGTGGGAATCGGCTCCGTTCCAAACGTGGAGCTTGCCGCCGCGATTGGCATCGCATGCAACAATGGCATTGTCGTCGACCTTCACGGCCGGACATCCCACCCTGACATTTTCGCAGCCGGCGACTGCACGTTTTGCGCCGGACCATACGCGAAGAACGGCATGCGGCTTGAATCGGTTCAGAATGCAATCGATCAGGCCCGGTGTGCCGGTGCAAACATCGCCGGAGTCGAAAAAACATACGATTCCGTCCCCTGGTTTTGGTCCGATCAATTTAATTTCAAGCTACAAATTGCCGGAATATCGAGCGGCTTTGATTCCTTTGTCCAAAGATCGAAAAGCTCCGACACCCAGAGCGTCTTCTATTTCAAGGACGACCGCTGGACCGCATTGGATACGATCAACCAGCCGCGCGATCACATGTTGGCGCGTCGGCTGCTAAGCCGGCCCGCTATTTCGCGGCAGATGCTTGCGGAAGTCGATTATGATCTGGCCGCTCTCGCACCTGGCGAGAGAACCCGTCATCGCTAAACGGCGGCATTACATCGTCCAGCCACCGAGCGGACCGCTCAATGCAGCTTTAGATTGCCATGCCCGCTCTGCCGTTTTTCTCAGCAAACTGAGATTTGTAAAATCGTCACTTTGGCGCGAAACCGCGGCCTCAACTGACGACGGGCAAGGCGTCAACGTCATAGCCATGGCTCATACTGCGGCCAAGAACCGGATCCTCAAGCGTCATCTCGAAGCGCGCTGCCGGGCGGATGCCACCGATTGCGCCGAGGGTGCCGCAATACATGATCGTACCGGGCGGAAATACTTTCTCGCCGCCTGCGCGCGCGATCAGGTCGGATGGCGGGCGCATCGCCGACAGAGCACCCTCTTGATACTTGATCCGCTGCCCGCCAATGGTGACGAAGGCATGCAGCATGAGTTTGTCCCAATGCGCGGCAACTTCGTCGAGGCACCAGAGCGTTTTACCGATCGGCTTGGGGCATAGCTGTTTCGAGAGCGCGATTCCCATCGTTTCCGCCTTGCGGTCGGTATGGTCGGAGCCGACGCCGAGCCACAACCCATCCCGCATGGCGACAACGACGGGCTCGGCCTCGCCGGATGTTTCGGCTCCAAGCATTTCAACACGCGCGGTCTGCACCAGGTTCGTCGTGCTGATGCGGTAGAACACCGGTACCGACGAAGGCCGCGGAACGCCGATTGCCGCGAGTTCTTCGATATGATGACGCAACGCCGCTTCGTCGCGGCCAGTCCAGCCAGCTACGATCAGCCTTTTCGGCGTGAATTCGACACGGTTTGTTCCGCCGGTTGAAGAGCGCTCGAAGGCCAGCATAGCTTTCGTTCCTTGTTCCTTGAGTTAGCGATGGGGGCTTCGTAACATGATCCAGACCGCACAACAGCCTATCCCGAATGGAGATCCAGAACGTGTCTTTGGACTATCGGCACTTTCGCGATGCGCTCGGCCAATTTCCGACCGGCGTGACCATTATCACGACGGTGACGCCGGCCGGCGAGCGTCTCGGCATGACCATCAGTTCGTTCAATTCGCTGTCGCTCGATCCGCCGCTCGTGCTGTTCAGCGTTCTGCGCCAGGCCAACAGCTTCGCGGCGTGGCAACAGGCCGACCGCTACGCGATCAATGTACTCAATGAGGATCAGGAAGAGTTGTCGAACCGGTTCGCGCGCGCCAGAGGCGAGAAATGGACCGGTCAGATCACGCTTAAAGGCGGGACCGGCGTGCCGCTGCTGCCGAACGCTGTGATCGCATTCGAATGCGAGGCTTATGGGCGGCATGACGGCGGCGACCACGAGATTTTCGTCGGGCGTGTGGTCGAATTGCACGAGAATTTAGCCAAGCGCGGCCGGCCACTGATCTTCTTCGGCGGCCAATACCGCCGTCTGGTCGCAGGCGAGGCACATATGCTGCCGAGCGAAGCCAATTATCTATATGGATGGTAGCGCGGCCCGGATTCAGGAACAGCCAGGAGAAAATGCCACATGAGCGTGAATAAGAAGCACGACGAATTCCATACCCTCGACATGAACAGCGGCTGGGAGACACCGGCCGGCTATCCGGCAGGCATCCAACAAAAAATTCTCTCCGGCGCGCTCGACGAAACTGCCAAGCGCGGCACGCGCACGCGGCTGTTGCGGTTTGCGCCTGGCGTATTCACCGTCGCGCCGTTCGTGCACGATTATTGGGAGGAAGTTTTCCTGGTGTCAGGTGATCTGACCGTCGGCAATGACGCCAAAGGCAACGGCGGAACGCCTTTTCCGCCAAACACTTACGCCTGCCGTCCGCCCGGCGCCTATCACGGGCCGTTCAAGTCGAACAGCGGCTGCACGCTTCTGGAAATGCACTACTTCGATCCCGTATGACTCTGAGCAACGCCGGCGAGGTGCCTCGCCCGGGCTTTTTTCTCGTCGAGCTTCATCCCCCGCGCGATCTGGATGCGCTGGGCCTGCGGCGAGCCGGCGCCGTGCAGGCTTTCCGTGAGGTAGCCGACCGCGTTGCGGCCGATCGTCATGTTCTCGATCAGCCGCAGGATGCGCATGCGGTCGGTGACGTCGACGCCGTCACGCCCTTGCAGGAATTTGCGGATCAAGGGGCCAATCTCATTATTCTGCAAGTCCTTCTCGGACGGCATGGTGACCACCAGGCCACCGGCGATATCCTGGGCAAGACGCGCGATTTCGAACGGAAAGCGCGTCACATTATGCTTGGCGACATTGGAGAGCATTTCGTCGTTGATGTAAGCGCCCGACGCCACCGGCTTGGACTGGTGCGCGCCCGCCATGCAGCTTGAATAAATAGTCTCGTTGAGATGGGTCATCTCCACGAGCTTGTCCTTGATATGCGAGGCGGCTTCGACGCCGTTGTGCTCGGCCGCCGACGCCGCGGCACCGATCAGCACGTCGCCCAAGCCTGTTTTGCAGACGTAAGACGAGCGGTGATAGGTCGTGAAGCGCTCGACCAGCGAGGTCGCATATTCCCATTCGCCATCCATGAATACGTGCGCATGCGGCACGAACACGTTTTCGAATACGATCAGCGATTCCTGACCCGCAAATTGCGCGTTGCCGGCGTCCATCGCACCGCCGTCCACGATGCGCGTGTCGTTGGTCTGGCGGCCGACGATGTAAGTCAGGCCCGGCGCATCGACGCGCACCGCGCCGACTACCGACCAGTCGCGATCGGCTTCGGTCATGCGCATGGTCGGCATGACGATCAGCCAATGTGAATTGACCGCGCCGGTCTGATGCATCTTCGCACCTGAGACGTAGATGCCTTTGTCGTCGCGCTTCGTCACGTGCAGGAACAGGTCGATGTCTTTCTGCTGATGCGGGGCCTTGGAACGATCGCCTTTCGGGTCGGTCATCGCGCCGCCGATCACGACGTTGGCCGCCTGCGCGCGCTTGAGAAACGCCAGAAATCGCCGGTGATAGTCGGTCCCGTTCTTGGCATCGATATCGAACGTCACCGAATGGCAAGTACCGATGGCGTCGAGGCCGACACAACGCTGGAAGCAGGTGCCGGTGCGGCGGCCGAGCTCGCGCTGCATCTCGTGCTTGGCGACGAGTTCGGCAGGGCTCACCGGCACGTGCAGGAATCGATTGATCTGCCGGTCGCTGATGCCGGAGTGCACCGTGGCGAAATTCGGCCGCTCGGTAGCAACCCGAAAGGTTTCAGCCATTGCATTGATGGACGGTCGGATTACCGGGTGATCCACCGGCTCCGGCACACGCTCGCCCATGAAAAACACATTCATGCGGCGACCGCGCAGCGAGTTGATGTAGTCGTCCGCCGTCTTGATGGGAGTTGCAAAGTCGGCCCACAGCGCCTCGACATCCTGCATCACACCATCTCCTTTAATCGCAGCACCTCAGGTCTTCATCGTCTCGCGCAGCTTGTAACGTATGATCTTGCCCGACCCGGTGCGAGGGATCTCGGCGATCAATTGAACGATATGCGGCACCTTGTACGCCGACAGATGCGTCCGGCAATGGAGCAGCAGCGCCTCGTTTTCGACCGTCTTGCCGGGGCGCGGCACCACGAACAGCGCCGGAACCTCGCCGAGATGCTCATGCGGAATGCCCACCACGGCGCAATCGAGCACGGCCTCGAAAGTATTCACAACCTCTTCGATCTCTGCCGGCGCAATATTCTGCCCGCCGCGGATGATCAGTTCCTTCAGCCGCCCCGTGATGGTCAGGAAGCCGTTCTCATCGCTCTTGGCGAGATCGCCGGTATGATACCAGCCCTCACGCAGCGCGTTGCGGGTTTCCTCCGGCTTATTGTGATAGCCGGGCATAACGTTGGGGCCACGAACGATCAGTTCGCCCTCCTGGTTCGGTGCAACGTCGCGTCCGTTCGCCGGATCGACGATGCGAACCGCGAGCCCCGGCAGAGGCAGGCCGCACGATCCCAGAATCCGCCCATCGGTCGGCCAGTTCATCGTCACCATCGTCGAGGTTTCGGTGATGCCGTAACCGTCGAGCAGCGGAACCCCGAGATGGCTCTCGAACTCGCGGTTGAGCGTCGCCGGCATGATGGCGCCGGCGGATGCGCAAAGCCGCAGGTTCGGAAACTTCACGCCTTTCTCGGCGCGTGTTGCCTGCAACAGATAGTGAAACATCGTCGGCACGCCGGGGAAATAGGTGAATTCGCCGGTCTTGAGCAGCCGCACGGCCTCGCTCGTGGAGAATTTCTCCATGATGTACTCGGTCGCGCCGGTCGCGAGGATGCTGAGCACCGAAAGGTTGAGCGCATAAGAATGAAACAGCGGTAGCGGCGATAATACCGTATCGCGCTCCGACAAGCCGGTGATCGGCGCCCAGCAGGCGGCATTCACCCAGAGCATGCCGTGCACGGTAAGCTGAACGCCTTTGGCGCGGCCGGTCGTGCCGGACGTGTAAAGAATGAAGGCGGGCTCGTGCAGCGATGCCGGGTCGCGCGGCGCGGATTTCGCCGTCGTCGTCACCAACGTCGAATAACGTTGAGCGTCGGCGGCGCATTGACCGCGATCCGTCACGATCAACGTCCTGAGGTTGGGCGTGGAAGCCTTGAGCTTGGCGAACAGATCGCCGCGCTCGGCGGTTGTGAATACCGCCTTGCAGTTCGCATCAGTCAGCCGATAGGCGATTTCCGCCTCGGTCGCGTCGTAACTGATCGGCACGCCGATTGCGCCCGCACGCGCGATTGCGAAGCAGCTTTCGATCCATTGCACCGAATTCGGCAGCATGATCGCAACGGTGTCGTTCGCCGCGATGCCGTTGTCGGCGAGATGCCCGGCAAGCTTGCCGGTGCGTTCCAAAAGCTCGGCGTACGTCACCGATGAGTTGGCATCGCGGTAAGCCACCTTGCTGCCGCGCGCGGCGGCGTGCCGGCGCAGCAATTCCGGAATGGGAGCGATCAGGTCCGTGTGCAGCATCGAAATTCCCCGTCAAACCATGCTAAAGCCGCCGCTGACGCTGATCACCTGCCCGGTGATCCAGCCGCTGCGCGGCGACGCCAGCAGCGTCACCATCGGCGCGATGTCGTCCGGCAGCCCGAGCCGGCGCACCGGATAAAATTTGACCAGCTTTTCGCGGTTGGCCTCAAGCCATTCCTTATCGTGCGGCGTCTCCACCAAACCGAGCGATACGGTATTCGCGGTCGTGCCGGAGCGGCCCAATTCGCGCGCCAGCGACTTCATCAGCGCAACCACGCCGGCACGCGCGGCGGCGACAATCGCGAGCCCGGATTCCCCGACGCGCGAGGAATCGCCGATAATGCTCACGATGCGGCCATTCTTCGCCGCATCGAGATGCGGGGCCGCCGCGTGGCAGCAATGAATGGCGCCATAGAGGCAGGCGTCGATCTGGCGATGCCAGTCTTCCGGCTTGGTTTCCACGAAGCGCTGGCGTATCGCCAGCCCGGCATTGTTGACCAGAATGTTGAGGCCGCCGAAGTCCTTCACGATGCCGTCAACCATCGCCTTCACGGCGCCGAAATCGGCGACGTCGGCCTTATAGGCCTTCGCTTTGCCGCCCTGGGCCGCGATTTCGGAAACCAATGCCTCCGCCTCCTCGCCGGAGCTGCGGTAGTTGACGGCCACCTGCGCGCCTTCGGCGGCGAGGCCGAGCACGATCGCGCGGCCGACGTCGCGGGCGCCGCCCGTCACCAAAGCAACCTGTCCCTTCAATCCGAAATCCATGTTCGTCCTTTCACATTCTGCCTTTCGCCCCGCGCCGCCTCGATGAGGCGGAAGAGGCGCTCCGGCGTTATCGGAAGCTCGTTGATGTCAATCTGAAGCGGTGCCAGCGCATCGGTCACGGCGTTGGCAATTGCCGCCGGCGAGCCGATGGTGCCGCCCTCACCCATCCCACGGAAGCCGCCGAGGGTCGTCGGCGATTCGCTTTCGAGATGAACGACATGCATCGGCGGGATCTCGCACGCAGACGGCACGAGATAGTCGACCAGGCTTGCGGTGTTGATCTGGCCCTGGTCGTCGTAGACGACTTCCTCGTAAAGCGCCGCGCCGATGCCTTGCGCAACGCCGCCATGCACCTGTCCGTCGACAATCATCGGGTTGACCAGCCGCCCGCAATCTTCGGCAACGACAAAACGGTCAACGCGAATCTCGTAAGTTTCCGGGTCGATTTCGACCGTTGCGATATGCGTCGCCGAGGTTGTCGTGCCGAACACGGGATCGTAAGTTTTGGTCGCGGCAAGTTCGTCGCGCGCATCCGGCGGCAAGCGGCCCATTTCGGAATAGACCGCGCGCGCCACCTCGCGGAATGTGAAAGCGCGATCGGTGCCGGCGACGAATACTTTTCCGTCTTCTGCGACAAGATCGGCAGCCGAGGCTTCCAAAAGATGCGAAGCAGCATTGAGCAATTTCTCGCGGACAGTTTGCGCAGCCAGCGTCGCGGCGCCGCCGGCCAGGACAAGACTGCGGCTGGCATAGGTGCCGGTGCTGCCGGCGACGGCGGCGCTGTCGCCCTGCACGATGCGGATGTCCTGGAAGCGCGCGCCGAGATGCTCGGCGACGACCTGCGCCAGCGTGGTTTCCAGCCCCTGCCCGTGCGAGGCGACGCCGAACGCGGCCGTGACGGCGCCCGTTGAATCGATGCGGACGATTGCGGTCTCGGTGCCGGTATTGATCGGCATGCCTGGCGCAACGGAAATGCGCGAGCCGATGCCGGTCAACTCCGCGTAGGACGCAATGCCGATCCCGAACCAGCGCCCCGCGGCACGCGCTTCTTTCTGCGCCGCACGCAGCGTGTCGTAGCCGATCGCACCGCAGGCGGCATTCAGGCATTCGTGGAAGCCGGACTTGTCCCACACGATACCGGAAGCAACCTTGTAAGGAAGCTCTCCGGTGCTAACGAGATTCCTCAGGCGGATTTCCTTGGGATCGATACCGATCTTTGCGGCGGCCATGTCCATCAGCCGCTCCATAACGAAAGTCGAGATCGGCCGTCCGACCCCGCGGTAAGGTCCGGTCGGCGCCTTCGAGGTCGCAACGGCCTGCACGCGGCCGCGGTAATGCTGAATGCGATAGGGACCTGGCATAAAGCTGACGACCTGCACCGGCTCAAGGCCTGCCGTCCACGGATAGATCGAATAGGCTCCGACATCGCCGATCACGTCCGCGCGCAGCGCCAGCGTGTGACCTTCGCTGTCGAGGCCAAGCTCGGCATCCACGATCTCATCGAAGCCCTGGCTGTTCGCCGCGAGGTCTTCCATCCGGTCGCTGGTCCATTTGACGGCGCGACCGAGATGGCGGGCCACGGCGCAGACGAAAATCTCCTCCGGATAAAGCGAGCCTTTGCCGCCGAAACCACCGCCCACGTCCGCAGCGACCACGCGGATTTGGTGGCCCGGAACGTCGAGCGCCGCCGCCAGCGCATCACGTATGATGCCCGGCACCTGCGTGGAACTGTAAAGCGTCAGCGCATCGCGTCCCGGATCGTATTCGGCAAGACAGGCGCGCGGCTCGATCGCAACCGGCGTCTTGCGGTGCATGCGGAAGCGGCCCTTGACGCG
>Ga0134126_10007854_pt1 | contig 13381 bp, 13 predicted proteins | sample KB31752_FD_96881 | JGI IMG/M metagenome (GOLD analysis project Ga0134126, IMG submission 96881) | Terrestrial soil microbial communities with excess Nitrogen fertilizer from Kellogg Biological Station, Michigan, USA - KB3-175-2 | ecosystem: Environmental > Terrestrial > Soil > Unclassified ...
ATTGGCCGATGGATTGGCGTCGCGTGCGGTGCGGTAGTACTGACAGGTTTCATGCCGGCGCTTGCCACGCCGCCGCAGGAGTTGAAGCCAGCGGCTCCGGCCACACAGAATGCGTCCCGCACCGGCCATGGAAGCGAGCAGGAGATGATGCCCATCTCCAATCCCGCGAAGTTGGCGCAACACTCCTCAGAAAATGTGGATATAAGCTGGGCGGCGGCTCCCCCGGCACCTTCGGCAGGCGCACAGACCCTGCCGCCCAAAAAACGTCAGCCGACACTTCAGAAGCTCATGAGCGAGCATTTTGCCGCATTCAATTCCTGCGATTGGAAGCGGTTGATGGCGCAGTACGACGATGACATGGCCTTTTTCTCGAAGGACGGCGCTGTGGTGAAAGGGCGTCAAGCCATCGGCGAGATGTTCAGCAAGGCCCTTCAGCCTCACTCTGCCGGCGGATTCTGCGGCATCAAACTCACGCCCGAGCAGACCATTGTGGTCGGAAACACCGTCAATGTAATTTGGCGCGCCGACGCCCCATTTTTGGCTGAACCCTACCGCGGATCGGAAGCATTCGAAACCCGTAATGGACTTCTCGCCGCGCAGGTCACGACCTGGGATCCGCCGGCCATGAAGATGAAGAAATAGCCAGGAACGCCAAACCGACTCTGCTAAGGCGGCGGAGCTCATATGGAGACAACCGGTCCATAGCAGAGGCGCGCGCGCCATCAGGCCCAGATGTAACTGTTTGTTGTTTGACTCCGTTGCTTAACTGACAGAAGCAAACCGGTTCGGTGCGCCTACCCTCAGCCGCCGACCGTGGGCTTCCCGATTGTGCATCGCGACGAGAAAACTCCGCGCAAAAAGCTGGCGTCGGATGTGGAAGAAGGCTAGATCGCGTCGCCAGTCCACTGGAAACAGCAGGTGCAACGAACGTTCATCTCCGGTCGAGTCGAATTCAAAGGGTCCCCTGTGTTGAATAAAATCTTCAGTTCCGTCTGTGTTGCCTTGGCCGCTCTCGCTTTTTCAGGAGTACCCGCGGCACACGCAACGTCGATCACGTTCACCTCCAACGGCACCGGGGGCGACGGCCCGTTGTCAGCAAGCGCTGTCTTCTCAACCTCCCCCGGCCAGCTGACCGTTACGCTGATGAATACGCTAAGCGCCTCCACGATCAGAAGCTCCGGGCAGGCACTCAGCGACATTTCATTCACCCTCAGCAACTCGCCAGGCTCTCTTGGTTCAGCAACCGCGTCCGGTCAGTTGGGCAATGTCAATGGAAGTGGTGTCGTGACGTACACCTCCGGGTCGCCTGTGCGGTTCGTAGGACAGGGGCCTCCTGCTCCCGGAGGAACGGGAACCTTCACCATCGTCGGCAATACTATTTTGTTGGAAGCGCTAGGCGGCGGTCAGCCTTCACAGATGATTGCGCCATCTCTTGCGAACGGCGGCACCTATGGCAATGTGAACAACGGCTTCCAGAACTTTGATGCCTATACCATCGGTCCGGCCACGTTTACGTTGGACCTCTCGGGCATAACCAGCAGCACCACGGTGACTGCGGCAAACTTCTCTTTCGGCACCGGACCCGACACCGTCCTTCCTGGCGTTCCAGGCCCGACACCCGAACCGTCTTCATTGCTCCTGCTGGGGACAGGACTGGCTGGGATGGCTGGCGTGCTTCGCAGGAAGTTGATTGCGGCATAGTTCGTTTGAATTTTGTGATTTGTTCAAATCTTTTGGCGTTCCTGAGGGCGGCCTTATGGCCGTCCTTCTTCTATGGGGCAAATGCGCCTTGAGTCCCCTCCTTTGTAGCCTTCACTACAGGCAAGGCGGTTGATCGGGATGTGGATCAAGGAAATTTCGCGGGAAATTCCAACAGCGCCCTAATTATCTATGTTCAACCGCTTGCGGGATGCGAGGCAGGCCGTGCTTCGATCTCTTACCTCACACCATCGACACTTAATCTCCGTGCTGGGGAGAGTGAAGCGACCGGACGCGAAGCACGGGCCGAGTCATTGTGGGCATGGAGTCTGAGGGGTCCACGCATCGGTTTTAGTTCGCCATGGCAAAGAAGCATCGTGTAAAACCAACACGATTGAATGGCGAGCTTGGGGACCTGCAGGCTTCAGAGCCATCGGTTCGTCACCAGGAACGAAGCCCGATTGCCCCGCGTGAATCACGAAGGTTGCCTTCGGTGTTCGCAGACATTGTGCGCCATTCAGCAAATACCAGGCCTCGGGGCCCGGATGCGTGTGGACGGGCGTACCCGTTACCGTTGAAGCCTCCACACTTTCCATATAGCGAGCGAAATACTTTTTGGCTGGCGGAACGGGAAGCGGCCCAATCACGGCGACACGTTCTCCGCTGGAAGGTTTCCAGCCCGCGGGCGCGATGTTGAACAGCCAAGCCTTTCCAAATGACATGACGACGGTCTCAGTTGATGTTTCCTTCGCTTGAGATGCTGCCGCCATGTTCGGATACGTGTACAAATGCCAGTACAGAGGGCCTGCCGGTAGAGTATCCAGCGCGTCATTCGCGAGAACATAGCAACCTTCTTCTTGCGTACGCTGGCTCACCGGCATCGCGCAACAACTCGGGCAGGAGCCAACCGCCGGCCCAGACTTGGCGTCGGTATTGGTTTGCCCTCGCAAAAAACTCGGAGCCCATAAAGCAAAGAGAAGCATTGCAGGAATTTTTGCGTCCCACAGTCTAGCCGCAGCCTGACGATTCATCCTCGCCCTCCCCTGTCTCGCATTCGAAACCAATTTTGTCACAAAAAGGGCCGCAGGCGGTCCGCCGAGAACTAACTTGAAGTCACCTCCGCGGCCCGAAACCTACTCTAGTTGCGGGATAGCTAGTAAGCCCCCAATGGGGACTTCCGTACTTCGATCTGTCCAGCAAGTACGCGAACTTCGAGACATGGCTGTGGGTGTACGGCAGGTCCGTTGACGACATGGCCGTCCATGAGATCGAACCGGGAAGCGTGATACGGACATTCAATGCAGTTGTCCACCAACTTGCCGTCCGAAAGAGGCGCACCGAAATGCGAACAAGTGTCAGCCAGTGCAAAGAGACGGCCGGCTCGACGGACGAGAAGAATTGGCACGCCGTCAACCGTCACCTGCGTCGGCTTGTTGTCAGCTAGCTGAGATTCCGGAAGAACGGGAACGAACTTGTCGGGAAGAACCAGGCCATTGGTCCGATCCACCCCCACCCGGTGGTCATAGACCAGTTTGCCACCGAGATGCGCCGCATAGCTCATAACAGCGAAGCCAAGAACACTGGCAGCCCGGCCACTCTTACGGTACTGCTTTCTTCGCAACAACAGAGATATGGCAAAGAGGGCGGTGCCACCAAGGTTCATTAGCCCGTGAATCAATCCGAGACGACGGGCCGGTGGATCGACATCCGACCAGTCTGTCAGGCCGGTTGCCGCCGCCCCTGCTGCCCCTGCGAGTCCAACGCCGATAGAAGCGTCCGCTGCGAAAGCGAACTCGTGGCGGTCAACGATCAAATCTAAGAAATCGAAGAACATGGCCGCTGTCCATGCCCCGATCGGGAGGTCTGTCAGCACGACGTGTAACGGCTCGCCCAACCACGTGCCATTCAGGAAGTTTCTAAGCTTTTGGGCTTCGACGTTTCCGCCCGCGTACAGAGCTTTATCAAGCCTCTTCTGGAGCTTTTCGTCCATCGGAGGTTGCCTAACCACTCCAGAGCCGCCGTCGTCGGAATCGAGCGCCATTCCAACTTTGATGCATGTTGGTTTTCCATGGTGTAGATATTCAATAGGTCAAACCATTGGCCCACGGTCAACCCTCCACAGGAGAAAAGTCCGCGGAGTGTTGCTTGTCCAGCTCCTCTGCGCGGAACAAAAAGCCGGAATCCTCTTCCCGGGAAAAATCTGCGAAGAGCTCTCTAGGGGGGCTGCGAGCGTAATCGCCAATTCCACAATATTCTTCAGACCGACCCTGTTGGAGGTGCGGGGGGAGGGGTATATCAGAGTTGCAAAGCGCTGAAACGAATTGGCTCCTCAGGTAGGACTCGAACCTACAACCCTTCGGTTAACAGCTAGAAATTCGCTTCATCCAGCATTTCTCACTATTGCTACATGTTGCTCATATTGCATGACTTCCCCGCTCCAGGAGCAGCTCCTCGACTGTGGGGGACTACCCACAATTTGCCCCCTTTTTGCATGAGTCTACCCACAAAAGTCCCCACAGTTAAGAGTGTTATTGGGAACACAACGGTACATTTGAGCAAAAGTACGGCGGCTTCACCTACATCTTCGATATCGGCGGCAGTTACCTTGCGGCATTCGGGCGTGCAAGTCTTTTCCTGAGCTACCACTTGAGAAGGAACACGGGCGCCCATCGATGTCATTATCGCGACAACCTGCAATGCGACAACGCACATTGCCTGCCTGGGTGCCTTGGGCACACAATTCTCTGAAATCAATATTGCGTCCTGTGTCGCCACCGTCGTGGACGGAGTAGGGCCGATTGAGATTTGCCAAGACCACTGGATAGCAGGCACAGTTGCTAACGACGCTCGATTTCGCTGAAACAAATCCCGCTCAGCGAAATCGAAGTCTCATTTTTGCCCTCGACACAGCCAATAGCAGCCAACCCAGAACACGAACGCTACACAGGTCCAGTCAAACAAGTCTCCTATCTTCGTGTAGAGTGTTGGACCAGGGCCGAGCGGAACATCGGAGACGACCATTGGCGGTCCAGCGGGAGAGTCCATCTTCGATGCAATAATGCGCCCTTGGGCGTCGCTGACGGTCACAATACCGCTGCTTGCAGCCCGTACCAGGGCGAAACCATCTTCCACTCCGCGCATAATCGCCATGCGTCCGTGTATCCACGCATCGCGGCCGAAGTCACCCGAGGGCACGCCCATCAATCGCACTCCTTTAGCGGCGTCGCGCCTGATCGTGCGAGGGAAATCCATGTCTTTGCAAATCTCCATTGCACGGCCAGAGCCAAGCCAGCCGGACCCGTGGCCGGGCGCAAACTTGCTTTCCAGTATGGGTACCAGGTGACGTTTCGAGTAGCGCTGCACAGTCCCGTCAGGTGCAACTGAAAACGCCAGATCACCAGGGGGAATAGTTTCGTCAACTCCAACGATGATCTGAGCGCCTGTCTGTTTGGACGTGGCAATGATCGGAGCGAGGACAGCCGGGAGCAGTTGGGCAGTCGATACAAGACCCCCTTCGGCGCCAACGACGAAGCGCGCACCCTGATCGGCGGCTCGACTGATCGTGCTCGCATAATCTCTGGAGGCAGCAATAAGGTCATCCGACGAATGAGCATGCCAGGCCTTGATCATGGCGCCGTCGTCCACGAAAGCCGCTGCCCGAACCCGGGCCTGTTGCGGATGTACCAAGCGAATTGCACCGAACCCAAGGTTCAGCGCACAAATTGCTAATCCAGTGACGGCCGCGATCACGGCGGTCCTCGAAGGCCGGAGTACTACGCTGATGGCGTTTGAAAACAGGCAGATCAGGAACGTAATGATGTAAAGCCCGAAGAGCGATGCGCTTTGGATCAGAACCGGAGAGGAGACCTGGGTATATGCAAAGGATCCAAAGCTACCATTTGGCGACAAAAGACCAATGCAGTACTCAAACAAGGTCCAACAGGCAGGAAAGGCGAAGACTGTGATTAGTGGTGGTGCGCGTCGATGCACGAGTCGCGCGAACGCGATGGCTAGTGGGAAAAGAACAGCCTGTGGAAGGATAAGCTGCAGGAGAATCAGCAACGGCACAGTGCTGTAGCACTGCCATATATAGATCGACCCGGCGAGAATGGCTGCGAGGGTTGCAAGCATGACACGCCAAACGGGATCTCTGCCATATGTAAGCCAGAGGAGCGGCACAGGCGCGAACCAAACAAGGGGCCACACGTTATGAGTGCCAAGCGACAAATAGAACATGCCGCCGCTCAAGAGAGCCGCCAGCATGGCGGTCACCTGGAACTCACCAGAGTTCTACCGGAGAAAGATTCGAGACACTGACGTATAGTGGCTCGGTAGAGAGCCCTGAGCTGCCTCTCGTTGGAGAAGCGGTTGGCGCGGTGCATGGATATCAGGCCTTGACCTAGCGCCGCCAGAGTCAGCGCCATGTCGATGGCTGGCCGGCTGTCCAGCCGTCCATTGGCCTTTGCCTGATCGATACGCAAAAACATCATGGCGACCACGGGCGAGTAGCCAGCCACGAAATCATTGGGATACTGGCGCGCTTTTGACGCTGGGAGGAAAAACGCGGCATCAAAGAGGTGCGGCTTCGTGAGGGCAAATGCGAGAAAAGCCTCCATTAGCTGTTTGAGCCATTCCATCGGATCTTGGACACGAATTCCGCGGGCTACCTTTTCCCAAGCTACGAGGCCATCTTCCATCAAGGCGTTTAATAGCGCGTCCTTGTCGGCGAAGTGATTGTAGATTGCCATCGGTGACATCCCCGCGCGTCGCGTCACCTTACGAATCGTAATTCCCGACACCCCTTCTCGTTCGAGGACACTCCTTGCAGCAGCGAGAATACGATCTTTAGTCATTATGTACATTGTACGTTATTCGCCGTACTATGTACATACGGTATTCAATAGTGGAAAATAGACTCCAATCGCTTGTCTAGTTGAGACATTCCAGAGCTCAACAACGGGTTATCGCGGAGACCGCGCGGCAGTGACGATAGCCGATAGCTGCCCGGGCGAAATACCTGAGCGCAACCTGAATTCATCGTTGCTGCCATTGGGCATCGAGTACGGAAGCTTGTTGAGAGGCGCGCGGGGTCACTGACCAACCTAGCAAGCTCGTCTCGGCGATACGTGGCTTGCCGCTCGCATATACGTAGGAATCAGTAGCTTTCAGTAAAACTGGATTTCACACGGTTTGTGATACGCTGTCTGCCGTGATCACTCACACGCCGTCCCACAGCATGCAGAAGGAGCCCGGAGTGCGCTCCGTGGCATTGTCTGCATCTGCTGGCCCAAAGAGCAGACGACGGGGGATCCTCTCTGTATTCAAGAGTCCTATCTTAGCCATCATCATGCCGACAGTTGTCGGGTGCGGCGCCCTGGGTACTGCTCTGATACTCGCCCCCTTTCAAGCCTACGCCGTTAGCTCGAAGAAGGCTCGATATGACAGCGGTACGATCACGCAAATACCCAAGACACAGATTGGGATCCTCACGGTTGGCAACAGCAAATTGTGCTTCGAATGGAAACAGGGCGACTATGCGATCCCCTATGCCTCTATCGTAGACATGGAGTATGGGGATACGCCCTCCGCACGCATCGGAAGGGCGATCGGGGTCGCCTTGGTTTGCTCCTCGTGTGGAATCAAAGCCGAGCACCATCTTCTGACTCTGGAGTTCACCCAGGGGACAACGAAGCAGGCTGTCGTTCTCGAGTTGGGCAAAGCGCTGCCGCAAAGCATCTTCCCTGCGCTCGCGATTAAAACGGGAAAAAGACTTGTATACCAGCAAATACGAGCCGTGACGCGGGCAGGCGTCGTTTCCAATTACAGGACCACCAAAGATAGAGTAAAGCCGAAAATGGGAAGTCGGCATGCGTTAGAACTCACCAAAACCGTCACAACGGAGAATGAGCTGGATGCAATCTACGGCCCGCCGAACTACATCGGGAAGTTCAATCCTGATCAGGGCGATGAGCGTCTTCGTGACAGCTGGCCGAGGACAGAGATATTTATTCCAGCGACATTGATCGATGCTCTGCCGGCGGGCACGAAGATGGTAATCAATCGCTTTAATACTGCCTCTTACCTTGGAGCTAACGGAGTCCTGGTAGCCTACATTGACACTCAAGGCGAAATACTAGGTTGGTCGTATTCTGTTTCCCTCGATGACGACTATCACTATCTGGAAGATTTGCCGCTGTGGCGGGATCTACACTAGGGTGGCCTGCCACCAAGTAAACGTTGTCTCCTTTGCGCCAGGCAAAAGCAGGTCCACCTCGTCCTGGGATTCTGCTGGTGGACAATGCGTTGCTCGAATGTTGTCGACAGGGCTTGCCACGCTTCCAGATTGCGGGGCTAGAAAGGCAATATGGTGATCACCTCCGGGCTGTTTTCTCTGCGCCTAAATTCGCGTACTGCCCAAAGACCCTCGTAAAGTGGCTCTGGTCTCGATTTACGCGAACAGGCCATCTCATTGATGGGTAGCTTGCCGCAACGCTTAAGAGTTCGGACTAACAAAGGAGAATTCGCTCAAGGAAAATCGGCGAAAAGCTCTTTAGGGGATACGGAAAGAGCAACTGCCAACCTCACGATATTCTCTAGGCCGACGCTTCGTTCACCGCGCTCCACGCCTCCGACATAATTTCGATGGACGCCGGCACCTCGGCGAGTTGCTCTTGAGAATACCCCTGTTCCTCGCGGAGCCTCCGCAATGCACAGCCGAATCGAGACTTAACGGAACGAGGGGCCACCCTCCAATGCTTTAATGGTGACCACTATGAGTCTACACACGATGAGTGTGATACTGTACGGGCGAAGACGGAGCCGCAACTAAGGGCAAAAGGGGTTGGAAGTGCTTGGACGCGGACGGAACCGCATCCCCACTTCCCTTTGTTTGCAGTTCCAAGCTGTCCTGGCTGAGATTCCGAGGGCCTGAGAGGGGCCGCGATTCATGCAGGATGATTACATTGAATGTGCCGAACTTTCAGGCAAGACGATCCAGGCTCTGCGAATCCACAGAAATGCGGGCGATGGGATCGATGTTGAGATTGAGTTAAGCGATGGAACCCGATTCACGTGCTCGGTCTCGAATCAATCTGTCTTAAGAGCCTCGCTCTACAGGGGCGGCGTGGGGATCCCAGAAACGATCTGCGAGTACGGACTGTAGGGCCGCTTTTCGACCCGTCCAGAAAAAGAGCGGAGGCCGGTGATTGTCGTTTCTCCGGACGCCCGCAACCGTCACGAACGGGCGACGAGCCTGCTGGTGGTCGCCACAGCCGACCGATCCAACCCGTCACGTGACCACGCTCAAAACGGTATGGAACAACATCCGCGCGAAGGCCAAAGTGAAAGGCCGGTGGCACGACAACCGGCACACCCTGGTGACCGAGTTGGCGGAGAGTGGAGCTGGCGATCAAACCATCGCTTCAAATGAAAACTTGCTAGGAAGGCCTGAGCGGCGTCACTAGTTCGAACGTTCTAGGACGAAAGAACTGGGGTAGTTCCCCAAAACAAAGGCTGGCCGCTACTCAAAAATAATCTTGATGGGCATAATTCCCTTGTTGCTTCTCTCCGACTGCACGTAGACGACCAGGTATCCGTATAACGTCCCCTCATAGTTGCTTAAGCTCACTGAGGGATTCGTGACGAATTGCAGTTGATTCACCTGGTAGGCGAACGTGAAGCCCTTCATTGGAGCCGCTTTCAATGAGGTCGCGTCCGTCAATGCTGTGTTTCCATCGCTCCATTTGTTTCCGCTGTAGACCAGAAGCGCATCGCTATTCGGCGCTCTTGCCCCGGTCATCGCCCCAGCCAAGCAGGAAGTCTTATAGCCGGTTGGATCGGCTCTCACCTCTCGAAAGGGAATCGGCGCGAGGCAAATGTTCATCTGCTCGCCGTTATATCCGATTTGAAAGCTTCTAGGATGGAGACGAATCTCGATAATCCCGTTGCTGACGGTAGCGGGAGCGAACTTGCCGTCCTGCGCAAAATAGAAATCTGCGCCCTCTTTGTTAAAAGTCAGCGGTCCATAGATCGGGCTTTGGTCCGAGTTTCCTCTTCCGCTCGCAGCGGAAGAAGGTGCACTCGACGGCGTGGCGGCAGAATAAGAAGCCAGTGGCGGAGGCCCTGACGACTCAGCCTGGCTCTTGGCAATCGCCTCGGCAACCGTCTTTCGATACCCATCCGCTGCTTCCGCGCCTTGTCGCGAGCTGCTTTGTTCAGTGAGAGTGCAGTGCAGATAACCTGTAATGATCGTCTTCCAAGTTTCGGAGGGATCGGGAACGGGCAGAAGCTCCTGCGGAACAGGCGCCTTGGTCAATCCTGCGGTGACGGCATTCAGGCCGTGCATGATCATGTATTCCGGGTAGTAAGCCGGCGGACCGATCTCTTGAACGCTTCGGCAAAGGTATTCTGCAGCCGATCGATCAGCCAACACAGCGTTGATCACATCGCCGAATCTCTTCTTGGCTGACGTAGGGAGGGGCTGGAACGCTTGCATCGCCAATACAGAAGCGGAGTCGCTCGCTGTTTTGTCGTTCACGCGCGACCTGTCGTAACGAATGTCCGCGCCCGCCACCGCAAACAAAGCAAGCGCATCGGCGTAGTCACTGTCTTGGATACACTGCCCGGCCATTGGATAAAGGTCCAGTGGCGTCAATTTGCTGGTGACGAAGGCGAATGAAGCGCACTGCGGCGCATTCGCCTTCTCTTGGGCCTTCGCGAAATTTGCGCAGGCGAGCGTGAGAGCCAAAACATAGGCTATTTTCATCGTGTTTCATTCCCTCATCTCGGGAGTTAAATGCGCAACGGCTGGGATCAGAGACTGTCATTGCGAAAACTCGACTTGGAAAACCGTCGTCAGTAGTGCGCGGGCTGAAAATCGGAGCCTAACCCACTTGGCCGCCAATACACAATGGCATTATCGAACTTATAGCTACGTAACGATCGCCATACCGAACCGATCTTGTCGTCACCTAGGGCTTTTTCCGCGAATTTCGTTAGCTTGTACCGGGGAGACCGAGGTGAGATTGCAGTTTCTTCCGATAACGACGACTCATACGCAGTCTGGTTCCATCGTTAAGGAGCACTTCGGAGTCGCCATTCTCGTTTAAGTTGAGACCACGAACGCGATCGAGCCTAACGATGGTCGAACGATGAATCCGGCAGAAAAGGGACTGATCCAGCTCCTCGTCGAGTTCCGCCATGCTACGTCGCAGAAGGTGCGTCCTCGCGCCCACATGCAGGCAAGAGTAGTAATCTGCTGCCTCGATCCAGTCGATCTCGGATAGTTTAAGGAACGTTAGTTGCCTGCCACTTTTCACGACTATATATTCACCGGTTCGCGGGGAGTTCCTGACGTGCGCGATTCTCTCCTTGGCGCGGCCCAGCGCCGTCTCGAATCGACGGTTGTCGAATGGCTTTAGAAGGTAGTCGAGCGCTCCAGCATCGAAGGCACGCAGCGCATATCTGAGCGCCTCCATCCCCGAAGCGCATTCACCCACAATCTCAATCTCGGGATGACAACGCAGCAACAACACAAGATTGCTTCGAGCGAGGGCCTCATCTATGGCTACGGATGGTGGATAGTCCCTACGCAGGGACTTCACTCGGGGCAAGAAATTTGTCACGGCGGAAATATCAACGGCTTTTCTGCGCGGCTATCTCGCTTTCCTGACGAAGATGTGGTGTTGGTGGTTCTGTCGAATCTACAGGACACAGACAGCCGCCAAGTTGTCCGGGACCTCTACTCCATCCTGCATCGCGATCCGTATGAAGCGCCTCGTCTTACCTACAAGTGACAGAAATTGATCGAGCAGCTTGCTCCCGTCTGGGGCTCCTTGGCGAAACTATTAATCTGCTCGATAAGACACTTCAATTTGGAATCGTATTCGGGAAGCGGAAGCAGATCCTCCTGTAAGATTTCGGCACGCTAGCGCAATTCAACCGGCGCAGCGATTCTGGACAATGGTCGGAACTTGGTCGCCGTATCCAGCGGGTAGACGCCGGAGGGCAACCACCAGCCGCTAGGCCATACTGCGAAGAATCGCCATTCGATTCCTACTCAGGGACATAGGAATTCGGCACAGCTGAGGGCAAAGCTCCCGCTGGCCGACTGCCAGTATGTTGTGTTTGACGATGAAACGTCAGCGGCCGGGAAACTCTTTTCCCCCAGGAGCTACTAGCGGGATAGTCCACCACAAGTGCTCCTGCTGTTGCAGCTATCAGGTCCTTATTCCATAGCAAGAGTTGAGCTGTCATCTGCGCCGAAGCCGCAATAATGCTTTGCCCTTGGCTCACCCGTCGCTGCATTGATCGATTCGGGAGTCGAGAATTCGCTGGCGCTAAGATTCGTTACCGGAGTGTTTCGATACCTTTCTTAGGTGCCTCGTGCTCAGCAATTGGCCCGCTTTAAGGAAAGTCCGAGAAAAGTTCTTTAGGTGCCACAGAGAGTGCCATCGCCAACTTCACGATATTTTCCAAGCCAACGTTTCGTTCGCCTCGCTCTACTCCCCCCACATAGTTTCGGTGGAGGCCGGATCGCTCGGCGAGATCCTCTTGGGAATACCCCTGCTCTTCGCGGAGTCTCCGCAATGTATTGCCAAACCGAGATTTAGCGGACCGAGGAGCCACCCTTCCATGCTTGAAACGGTGACCACTATGAGTCTACACACTATGAGTGTGATACTGTACCAGCGTGGCGGGATGATAAATGGGGGCATGGCCCAATAGTCGCCGGGTTCGATTCGCGCTGAGCGCCTGGAGATCGAAGCATGCAGGATGACTACATCGAATGTTCGGAGCTTTCCGGGAAGACAATCCGGACGCTAAGAATCCGCAAATCCGCACCCGAAGAGACGGCCGTTGAACTCGAATTGAGCGACGGAACCCGGTTCTCTTGTTCCCTGTCGAACCGCCTCACAATAAACGCCTCGCTCTATAAATGCGGTGCCGGTTCTCCGGAAACGATACGCGAGTACGAAATCTAGCCTTTCCAACGCATCATTATTCCCAAATCGCATAACGAACGGCTTGGAATTCATTGGACGCTGGCGAGATTGAATCTTACGTTTGCCACCAATGCTGACACTTCGGTCAGCGGAGGTGCACAGTGAATCGATTCCGCCGTCCTTGCCCATTGGAAAAGATCCCGATTCGGCCGCTGACTCATCCTGGTCTCAGGCTGAGAAAACTCGTCACGAAAGATAGTCTTCTTCACGCTGCTCATGTAATGGGTCCAGCGCTGACCGCGCTCCTGTTCGCCGGCGCAAGCATTGGGATTGCCCACGCCCAGGGAACGATGGACTTCTCCGGGGCTCAAACGTTGATGGGAACTTTCAAGACGTTCGCCATTTACGCGGGTGCCGTCATCTGTTTCGGCGGCCTCATCTTTGCCGGAATACGCATGATGTCGGGAAGGTTCCAGGATGCCATTCCCGGCTTGTTTGGCGCACTCTTTGGCGCCGGAGTCCTGGGATGGGGCGCGGGCTGGATCGGGTCTCTTACCGGCCAGTCGATGTGAGGCGCGCCCATGACCAAGCGGGGAGAGCCGTTACCGATCAATCAAGCCATGAACCGGCCGAGAGCCAAGTTGGGCCTCGACCTTACCGCATGGATGGCGATTGTATTCGTCTGCGTAACGGTTTTCCTCCTTGGGTTTCGACTGCTCGCAATAGTGGCATTTCCCACC
>Ga0134126_10007855_pt1 | contig 13381 bp, 9 predicted proteins | sample KB31752_FD_96881 | JGI IMG/M metagenome (GOLD analysis project Ga0134126, IMG submission 96881) | Terrestrial soil microbial communities with excess Nitrogen fertilizer from Kellogg Biological Station, Michigan, USA - KB3-175-2 | ecosystem: Environmental > Terrestrial > Soil > Unclassified ...
CTACGACTTTCGCGCCGGTGCTACCTACGTAGGCATCGCTAACCGCCTCGAAACCCTGCGTGGTATCCCTGTAGCGATCATCTTGACGGTGGAGAGCGATGGCAGCGGCCGGCGCCTTGCGCTCCGTCTGCGTGATAGCGCGGGCCAGTATTTCGAAACGACGATCGCCCAATGCGATCGGCCGGGCATCCTCCTGAGCGAGCGGGCGCTCCAGGATCTCGGCGGCCCTGCCTGGTTGATCTTCGGAGGGCCCGCGGATCGCATCCCGCGACCGCCACTGAGCGTGGCGGCGATCCTCATGACTGCCGGCCCTGGCCGCCGCGCCGGCGCGATCCGGCTGCGATCCCTGCGCGTACGCACGCGACTACGCCGGGCGGACGGGCTGCGCCTGCACGCGGCGCCATCGCCCGCGCTGAACGGGTTCGCGCTCACGGTCGAAAACCTGCTGCCGGTCGCGAACGAGGTCACTTTGGCCTACGGCCTGGTCGGCCTTGATGGGGTGTTGTTCGCGCGCGGAGTCTCGCGCCTCGGCCTCCCTGGCGGCACACGGAGTACCCAATCCATTCCGACCGTGGACACCGCTGGGATACGCATGCCGCCTGTTGTGCAGGTGGCCGCGCGAGCGAGCGGGCAAGGAACGATCGAGGCGGCGCATGCCAGCCTGGTCCGGAGCGAGATTGTGGCTGCCCGGATTCCGCTCAGTGGCATGGGCGTGCATGCCGGACTAAGCAGCAGAGTCTTGCCCCGCGAGATGGAGCGGTTAGCCGGACAGGTCGCCGCCTGTGGCGTCCGTTGGATACGAGAAGACTTCAACTGGCAGCAGATCGCTCAGATCAGCAGCCGGGTCAGTGCGCGCCGCCACGACCGCGCCATCGACGCCGCCGCCGCGGCAGGCTTGCAGGTACTGGGTCTGCCCACGGCATGGCCGTTCTGGACGCACCCATACACTGCCCGCGGTACGAGCGACTTTACCTCCTTCCTGCGCACTATCGCCACGCGCTATCGTGGACGTGTGGCTGCCTGGGAGATCTGGAACGAGCCGAACGTGCCACTCTCGTGGCACGGATCACCCCAGCAGTACGTGGAGCTGCTCACGGCCGCGTACGCGACCCTAAAGGAGATCGATCCCGCCGTACTCGTGGTCGGTCCCTGCTCCGCTGGACCGGGCGATCTCTCGAATCCGGCCTCGGTGGCGGCGATTGCCTGGATCGAGCGCGTGCTGGGATCGCGACAGCCGCTGTTTGACGTCTTCTCCTTCCATCCCTACGAGGGCCGGCGCTCGCCGGAGCAGTCGGCCCTGACCCAGACAGTGAGCCGGCTTCGGCAGATCTTGCGCGCGTCTGGTCATCCAGTGCGCATCTGGATTACCGAGCAGGGCTGGGCCAGCGATTACCGCGATCCTACCATCGACGACATGCAGCAAGCACGCCTGCTAGTACGCGCCTATCTCTTGAGTCGGGCCGCGGGGGTGGAGACCTACTTCTGGTATGACGCGCGCGACGACGGTCTGGCGCAGGATGACCATGAGGACAATTATGGGCTACTACGCCGCGACTTCAGCGCGAAGGCGGCCTATCAGGCGCTGGCTGTCTTGGCATCCGTGCTGGGCGATCGGCGCCTCGCCGGCCTGCCGGCTACCCCGCCGGGGCTCTTTGCCCTGCGCTTCGCGCAGGCGGGAGCACAACCTGCGGTGTTGGCGCTGTGGTCGCCTCAGCGGTCTGCCACTGTATCGATCACGCTACATGGTACGGGTGGATCGGTCCGCGACCTGGACGGCGCTACGGCGCCGCTTCCGGCCGGGAGCGGCCAATTGCGACTGCCAATGGGGCTTGTGCGCTTCGTTATTGGTGATGCCGTGCTCTCCCACTCCTCACCGTAGAAGCTGGTGGATTCAGGCGGCGGACTCCGCCTGTAATCACCCGCGTATAGAATCGGAGGCGGTGCTCCAGAACAAGAGAGGCCAGGGTGAGTACGGAACGCACCACACCCGCGATCGCGGATGTCGGCTGGTGCTCGTGGGCGCGAGTGGGCATCCTCGGATTGCGGTTCGCGCATGCGTGCTGCCTGGTCCTCCTCTTGACATTGGCATGGGGACCGCATTGGCCGTTTAGCCATTTCGGCCTTGTTGCCCCTCACGCTGGACTACTCAATGCCGGCTTTGACTTGGCTGACCTTCTTCTCGTGGGGATACTTATTGGCTGGGGCGGCGCCCTGCTGACAGGCCAGGACCGCGTGGTCTTGCGGCCACCCTGGGTGAGTGGGTCGCTACTACTGTTCACTCTGGCCGGCGGGCTGGCCATCTTCTCGGCACCGGATCGCGCCGCGGCAGTCCGCTTCGCCGTCCGCTCGGGCGGGCTAGCCGTGCTCTATCTCTACCTTCACCGCACCATCGCTACCCGTCGACTCACTCCGGCGACCCTGGCATGCTGGCTCGCGCCTGGTCTGGGCCTCAACGGGCTCCTCGCCATCGCCCAGGCTATCCACCAAAACCCATTGGGGCTGAGCTGGCTGGACGAGCCCGCGATGTTACGATCCACGTCTGGTACGGCGGTGGTGCTGGTGCATGGCGCCCGCATCTTGCGTCCATACGGGGTTCTTCCGCACCCCAACGTGTTGGGTGGGCTCCTTGCCGCCGGGTTGCCACTCGTCATCGGGCTGCTCTCGGGGACGGACCAGGCCGGCAGCGTTCAACCCGCGCGGTGGAAGCTGCCCGCCATGGCGCCGCGCGAGACGCTTGCATTGCTACACATCTCGCTGATGGCAGCCGGTCTCCTGTTGAGTCTATCGCGCTCGGCCTGGCTGGGTCTGCTAGGTGGCGGCCTGTATCTGATCATCTGGCGTACCGCCGGCCGCCGCTCACTCCCATGGCGCGGATCCCTGGCGGGCATGGTCATGATGCTCACATTCGCCGTGCTCCTGCCGGCTGAATTTCAAGCAGTGGTCGTACGCCTCCAGCCGGAGAGCAATCGGCTGGAGCAAGCCTCCATCGCCCAGCGGGTGTCGCTGCTGGAAATATCCTTTAAGGTCATTGCCTGGCGCCCCTTAACCGGTGTGGGCGGCGATAATTTCGCGCGGGCCGCGGGCCAGTTTCTGCCTTCGAGCGCGGACAGCCAGACATCCCTCCCGGTGCATAATACGTATCTCCTGGCCCAAGCCGAACTGGGACCGCTGGGCGCGGTCCCCTGGACCATCCTGATGTTGACCCCATTGCTGGGCTTGGCGCGCTACCGCTGGACGCGCCGCCCAACGCATGGAGCACCGCGGGCGAACGCGGCGCGAGAAGTGACCCTTCCCTGGGAGAGGAGGGCGAGCCGGAAGGCCGAGGTATCCAGGTCCAAGAATGGCGGCGCCGGTCTTTCCGTGAGAGGGCGGCGCCCAAGATCGCTTCAGGCCCATGCCTTGGAACCCCAGCAAGCAGGCGCGCGGTGGCGGGCCCTTGCCGGCTGCAGCCTGATGGTGGTCGCGGTCGCGGGTATGCTCGACTTCTACATTTGGGTGAACGAGCCCGTCGCCGTCCTATGGATCGTCGCCCTCACTTTATTTACCGCGTCCTGACGTATGAACGATAGCCTGGGATGCCGCTATGATATGCACCGTTATCAAACTTGATCGGAAAGCCCGTAGTCCTGGGGCGGGCCATTGATGAGAACTGGCCGGAAGCCGGCTGCTAGAGGCGGCGGAAGATGGTGTAGCCGCCGACATGGGCTTGGGGACGCAGGTGGGCATGGACCTGGAGCCAGACGAAGGCCCGCTGGGGCGGCAGTCCGCGCCATTGGGCGGCCAGGTTGCCCTCGTTGACCACCACGATCAGGGCAGGGTCGCGGGACGCGCGCGCCAGGTCGGAGGACGTGGCGGCGGAGAGATCGAGCAGGGTCCAGTGGTGCGCGGCTGGGTCGCCGTAGTGGTAGAGCATCAAGGTGAGGCCGAAGGTAGCGATGGGCGCGCCGGGCAGCGCGTGACCACGAAGCCAGCCTACGGCGGCCAGATCACCCTCCTTGCCCTGAGCCAGCACCTCTATGCCGCCGCGCGCCTGCGCGGCCAGGAGACCGAGCCCGCAGACAGCCCAGAGCCCAGCGAGGAGCACGACATGACGCCGATACCGGGCGATCCATCCGGCGAGGGTCGCCACGGTCGTGACGAAGCCGATGGCTTCGAGGATGGCCAGCGGCGGCAGGTAAATCAGGGTGAACCGGTCGCTCTCGAAGGGTACGCCTGCCAGGTAGAGGGCGGGAGCCAGCCACCAGGACAGCAACAGCGCCAGGACTGGCCCGGTGTGGCCGGAAGGACCGCTGAATCCCCTTCTGGGGGATGGTTGACTGTCAGGGAGCACGCCGAACCGAGGGGATGCGTGGCTGGTTGAAACCGCGTCCGCGGCGCCATGGGTTGTCTGATCCCGCCCACGCCAGGGACAGGCGGGCAGGCGCCGACCGGCGAGCGCGGCGATCCCCAGCGGCAGGAAGGGGGCTAAGGGGAGCGGCAGGGATTGCGGCGAGAGGAGCGGGCGGAGCAGGTAGAATGCGCCCACGCTCATGCGGTAGTGCTGGATGCCATCTACCGTGACGAAGCGGGCCTGCCAGAGGTGAACCGGGTTCCAGCCGGTCAGCCACTGGTGGTGGAGGACAGGGTCGCTGTACTGGAGGCTGTAGAGGAGTTGGGGCATCCCGGCCAATAGCGCCCCGAGGATGGCGGGAAGCAGCCGGCGGGATAGCTGGGGAACGGCCGGCAAGTAGGCGCCCATCGGCAGCGCCAGTAGCGCGTATTCCCAGCGCGTGGAGACGGCCAGGGCGTAGCAGATACCGGCGGCGAACGCGGGTAGGGAAGGCGGCGGACGCGGGAGGGCGTGCCCCCGGCGCGGTGATGGCCCTGTGATCGGATCCTGAAGTCGGCGGCCGAGCAGGGGGTGCGAGCCATGCGTCCGGTGCGGTTCCGAGGGCTCGGTGAGGGTCCAGAGCCAGAGGGCGGCGGTGGCCCAGAACAGGGCCGGGGCATCGGACATGATGGTGGCCGATGCCTGGACCAGGAGACCGGCCAGGGCGCTCGGCGCCGCCGCCAGGACCGCGGTCACGCTGGCCAGGGCTGGACCGTACAGCCGATCCGCGACGCGCAGGGCCAGCCCATAGACCAGGCCCACCGTGGCGACCCCGCAGATCACGCTGATCGCCAGCGCCGCCGTAACGGTGGCCTGCCCACGGAGCGCGAAGGCCCCCGCGAGCAGCGCGGACTCGCCAAGCGGGAAGAAGAGCGGCAGCGGCCGAGGCAGCCAGGGCCAGGGATAGGTCAGGGTATGGTCACGCCAGAGAGCGACGCCGTGATAGTAGTAGGCAAAGGCATCCTGGCCGTATAATCCGTCAAAGTGGAGACTGACCAGCACCCAGAGGCGCGCCGCCAGGGCCAGGCCCAGCACCACGAGCAGCAGCACGCCTCGCACGCCTTCGGCGCTCCCTTCTTCCGGAGATACGAGCCGGCTTACATACCGCCCTTCAGCGCCTTGATGATCGGGCAGTTGAGCACGACCCCGGTTTTCGTCACGGTCAGCTTGCCTGCCTTGGCCAGCGCCAGGATCTGATTGTCCGATCCGAGCGCGACCGCCTTGGCTGGATCCTTCCAGGTCACGGTCACTTCCTGCCAGAGCGGCGTGTAATCGCTCTCACCAGGGGCTGAGCCAAAGACGGCACCGTGACCCTCGAAGCGGCCATTGGTCACCAGGTAGATAGAGCTGGCCTGCGGCAACGCCCTGGCCAACGCGGCGGAATAGTTGATGTGATCGCGCGCCGCCTCCGCCTTACTCGATATATCGGTGGAGATATACAGCACCGGATGGTCGTCATAGAATCCGGTCCAGGCATGCATCGAGGTCATGCTCATCGGGCCCATACTCATCGGACCCATGCCGTTCATGCCCGGCGAGCCGGTGGTGGTGCTTGCGTGGGCGCCGCCGACTACCACCTGCGCGGTCATCGTAGGGTGGATGGAGCAGTGATAGGCGAAGGCGCCGGCCTTGTTGAAGGTGACGGAGAAGGTCTTACTGGTAGCCAGGGGACCGGAATCGGCCCAGGCGTTCGTATCGCTGGTAACCGTGTGGGCCACGCTGTCCTTGTTGGTCCAGGTAACCGTGGTACCCAGCGCTACCTTGAGCACCGCGGGACTAAAGGCGAAGTTCTGAATGGTGACGCTCGCCCCGGATGCCGCGGGCGCGGCGGCGAACGTGCCCCGGATCCCGGCGAGGGCAAGCGTACTGAGCAGTAGTAGGGCGACAATCGTCCCTAGGCTGTTCCGGCGCGACATGTGTTGGTCCTTTCCCTGTGGTTCATGCGATTTTAGTATAGGCGCGGCACATTGTGCTCAGATAGAAAGATACGGAGGAGGTTACAGCGCACGGTAGCTACTTCTTCGACCAGGGGGCAGCCCACGCCCCTCGGAACGAAGCGGCGCCCTAGCGCTCCCAGAATCGCCGGTGGCGCCGTGGCATACGATCGGCCCCAGGGTCTTCCGAGCGTTCTTCCGCGATGGCCTGGCTGGAGAGCATCACACATTCGTCGCAGATGAACACGCCGCGTGTTCCCTCCATCAGTCGCTTTACCTGATCCTGATGCTTGTTGCAGAATGAGCATCGGCGTTCTGCCTGTTCGCCTTCCATCGCAACCTCCCTTGCAGTGCAGCCTCCCCGGCTGTGGGAACGCGCCCGGTGGAGGGCCGGTCAGCACCGTTGCACGCACCGCGTAGCAGGCTGAACATGGGCCGCTCTGTAGGTAGTACGGGCGTGGATTACACCGGAGGCCTGTATACAGCAGGAGAAAGTTGTTGAGGCCCGTTACGGTACCCCTCCGACACTTCAGCAAGCCCGCGCGCTGAGTGAGAGGAGCGACCGCGCCCAAACGGTCAGGTCCGCCGCCGGGATGGGACGGCTCAGAAAGTACCCCTGGGCGAGATCGCACGCCATCGCACCCAGCCGCTCGTAGGTGGCCTGGTCCTCCACACCCTCCGCCACGACCACCAGGCCGAGGTTGTGCCCTAGATCGATGATCGAACGGGCGATCGTGGCGGCGGCGTCGGTGCGCCGGTCGAGGACAAACGACTTGTCGATCTTGACCTCGTCCACCGGGAGCCGGTTGAGGTACGCGAGTGACGAATAGCCCGTCCCGAAGTCATCGATGGAGAGCCGTATTCCCATCTGGTGGAGGCGGCGGAGTACGCCGAGCGCGCGCGCCGGATCAGCCATCACGGCGCTCTCTGTGAGCTCCAGTTCCAGGTCTGCCGGCGACACTCCATGGGTCTGGAGCAGCTCGGCGACAGTCTCGATCAAATGCTCGTCCTGGAGGAGGCGGGCCGACAGATTCACCGCGACCCGTATCTCCAATCCCTCGTCCCGCCACGCCCGGCACTGGCGCAGCGCCGTGGCCAGCACCCAGCGGCTGAGGGGAGCGATCAAACCGGTATGCTCGGCCAACGGAATGAACTTATCGGGAGGCAGGAGGCCGCGATCGGGGTGGGGCCAGCGTACAAGCGCCTCCACGCCATCGAGACGACCGGTTCTGAGGTCCACTTTTGGTTGGTAGTGGAGGCAAAGGCCATCTTGTTCGATCGCCTGGCGTAATTCTCCGGTGAGACCCAAACGGTCTGGGCTATACTGATCCTGCTCGGTCGTGTAGAGGGCATAGCCGCCGGCATCGCGCTTCGCGGTGTACATCGCCACATCGGCCCGGCGGAGCAAGGTGATGGCATCTTGCCCATGGTCCGGCGCCAGGGTGATCCCGATACTGGCTCCGAGCGTCATACTGTAGCCCTCCAGGACAAAAGGCTGGTCCAGGGCCCGCAAGATCGCCGCGGCAACGGTGACGGCCCCCGCCGCCCCCGCGGCCGGCAGCAGGATCGCGAACTCATCGCCGCCCAGGCGAGCCACCGTGTCCGCGGCGCGCAGCGTGTCGCGCAGCCGCGCGCCGACCTGCCGCAGGAGCTTGTCGCCCTGCTGGTGACCGAAGGTATCGTTAATCTCCTTGAATCGATCGAGATCCATGAGGAGCAGGGCCACCCCGGCGGCATCTTGCCGGGGGATGCGCAGGGCCGCCTGTATCCGGTCATGGAGAAGGGCCCGGTTCGGGAGGTCGGTCAAGCCATCATGAAGCGCCTGATGGGTCAGGCGCTCTTGCTGACGCAGTAGTCGTCCCGAGGCGTTGCGCACCACGGCGAACAACGAGAGATAGAGCACGAGAAAGCCTATGATCACATTGCGCCAGATAGCCATGCGCAAGGTTGCCTCCTGGCTATCCAGGAGGGTCAGATCATGATAGAGCTCATAGACGGCGACCACCCGGCCGGTTCCGCCCGCGGCCGCGCGAATGGGAACGTAGACCTCCAGCAGGTGGCGGAACCGGCCGCGTTCGGTGGCGTTCTCCGGCGCTTGCAGATCGGAGATGTCGGCGGCGCTCGCCACCCTGCCCGCCAGGACATCCGCCAGATCGTCGTCAATGGGAAACCGCCGGCCACGGAGCGCGGGCACATCGGAATACAGAATCGTGCCGGTCGGGCTCCAGATCTTCACGCGCACGAAAAGGCCGAAGTGCATGTTCTGCTCCGTGTCGGCGGCCAGTTGGCGCAGGGCAGTGAGGCTCAGGCTTGAGGATGCGCGTCCCGGCAGGAGATGCGCGTGCAAGAGTGCCTCCGCCTGTCCGGTAGCCAGGGCAGTTTCCTGCTTGAGGGCAATACCTTCGACCACCCCTTGCACGCTCCAGGCGAGCAGCGCGGCAATCAGGGCAAGGATGAAGGCGCTTAACACCGCGAAGGTGCGCAGCAAGGTCAGGCGCCGAATCAGGTTCGCGATAAGCGACTGCTTCATTCCCGCTTTCCGCATTGTTCGTATACTGTCGGATTGGACCGCGTCCTCTTGGGATGAGCGCCAAGCTGGAACTCATCATTGGGGCGGACTATCCCTATTCCTATGTATCGGCGGATTCCGTGCATTCAATAGGGCCGACACCCGTTCACGGGCTAACCTCGCGTGACCCGCCCCGCTTATACTGATGAGAGCAATTGTTCATCGGAAAGACAAATTAGCAAATTCGAGACCGAAGAACTGGGTTGAGGCAATGAAACGGGTACCGCGGGCCGTGCTTGCCGTCTGGATGCTGTTTGTCCTGACCGCGGGCGCTCCGTCGCGCGCGGGTTCCGATCCCCCGATCCTCAGCCTCGATGTGGAGGAACCAGGCGCCGCGATCAGTCCTACTTTGTTCGGTTTGATGTTCGAGGAGATCAATCACTCCGGGGATGGCGGTATTTATGGCGAACTGATCGCCAATCGCGCCATGCTGGACAACGCTCCCGGCGCATCCCTTGACGGAACACCGAATTACGATCCGTGGACCCTGGAGACGACCGGGCAGGCGGCAGGTTCGCTTGATCTCGATGCTCAGGATCCGGTCAATACAACCGCCTTACCGGAAAGCTTGCACCTGACGATCTCGCGGGTAGCTTCTGGAGAACGGGTGGGCATCGTCAATCCCGGCTACTCCGGGATCCCAGCGCGGCCTAGCACGACCTATCGGGTCTCGTTCTACGCCAGAAGCGGGGCCGGCTTCCAGGGACCGCTCGCCATCAGTCTTGAGGACACTGCCGGCAAGGTGCTCGCCTCGGGATCGGTCCCCACTGTGTCCGTCACCTGGCGGCGCTATGCCCTTACTCTCACCACCCCGGCGACGATCCCACCCAGCGAGGACAACCATTTCGTCATTTCCGGGATGCTGGTGAACTATATCTCCGGGCGAGATCTCCTGCTCATGCAGATCTTTCTCGGCACATCCCTGTTCTTCTACATTCGGATGCGGCGGTTGAGCCTTTCCGTGAGAGCGGACGTGTTGCTGGGCGCCTCCCCGGCCCACCGGCTGGCGCGGCGTTGGTTTGGCGGCTCGACCCTGGGCTGGGCAGGCATTTTGGTTCTGTTTGAGTTGGCCCTGCTCTCGAAGGCGCAGGCAGTCATGCTCCCCGCCTTGATCCTTGCATTCGAGCTAACCCTGGGGAAGGGGGCACTGTCGCGGATCGCTCCCTACGCGCGCGCCCTGCCCTTCGCGCTGGTGGCCGTCGGCCACCTTATCTTCATCGACTCGTATCTCGGCTTCGCCGCCCTACCGGACGCACCGAATATTGGGCAAGATGCCCTCTGGACCTATCCGTTGACCCAGGCAAAGCTGAGTCTTTTCCACTATCTGGCCAACTTTGCCTGGCCATTCGACCTTCGCCAGATGCCGGTTGAGCCCACGATGAACAGTCTGCAAGACCCCGGCGTGGCGATTGGGCTGGCCTTCATCGTGGCAACCCTGGCGGTCGCCTGGCTCCTCCGCCGCGCCAATCCCCTCCTGGCCTTTTGCCTCCTTGCCTATTGGATCGCGCAGAGCCCGGAATCCTCGGTCACCCCGATGCTCCACAACGCGGCCGACTAGCGGCCATATCCAGCCAGCCCCTTTCTCTTCTTACTTCTGGTCCTGGTCCTCAACCGCTATCTCAGGCCGGCCGCCGCCACGATTGTCCTGCTGGCGCTCATCGTCTTCTTCAGCGCGGCGACCGTGCATTTGAATGCCGTCTGGTCGGCGCAATAGCCTCACGGAGGCAGGGAGTCAGCACCGTGTCCGCGAAACATTCAACGCTTCGACGGCTGGACAAGGCCCCGACAGCAGTATAGACTGCGAGTGATCCACGATGACCCATGGATTCGCGACGGGCCGCGCGAGGGCGCCACGTCGTTGCGATATGCTCAGTTTGATCCTGGGAGGAAGAGCGATGGTTGATCAGGCGGCGGTCCTGTCGCGGTTGGAGGCTGGGGTTGGCACCGAGGCACGCGCCCGCTCATCGATCCAAATCGTGCCGATCAAAGGCCTCCCCATTGTCGCCGTCATCATTGTCGGCCTGATCGTGGCGATCTCGACCAATTCCCCATGGGCGCTCGCTTTTTACCATGTCGCGGGCGGCGGCCTGTGGACGGGGGTTGACCTCTTCGTCGGACTGGTTATCGGACCAATTCTCGGCAGCCTGTCGATTCCCGCCCGAGCGGAGTTCTCGGCGCGTTTCATGCCGATGATGGTGCTCATCATGCCGACGTTGGTGATCATGACCCTGGCGTCGGGCTTCCAACTCGCCGTCGATATCGGCAATTTCAACGCCGCGAACGTGAACCATGGCTGGTTAGTCGGGTCGTTTATCGTGGTCGGCATCATGGCCACAATCGCGCTGGCCCTTCTGGAACCGGCGAACATCGCCGTACTCTTCGAGATGAACAAACCCCATCCCAACGGAGCGGTCATCGCCAGGCTCATGCGGCGGTTCGTCTATACCGCGGGCATCACGGGACTGATGCAGATCGCGACCCTGGTGATCATGACACGGGTGGCATCGCAATGAGTGCCGAGGTCGCGATCCCAGACGCTCCGCCTGTCACCCAGGTGGCAGGCGCTTCCCTGGTGCTGGTCGTCGTTGGAGGCATCGTCATGGCCTCGTCATTTCCCAGTCGACCGGCGCTCGGCGTCCCCATCGCTCTCCTGTGTTTGAGCGCCATTCTCCTGGTGATCGCCGTCCTCCTCCTCGTCCGCTCACCAGGATTTGCCTGGGGCACGTTCTTTCTCGTCGGGAGGTGGGCGCTACTCGCCTATACGATCTCCGCCGGAATGATCGAGTTCTCCTTCCTGCATAACCATGCTAGCGGCGCCCCACTGCTGGTGGTCACCCTGATGCTGGTTCTGTTCGCGATCAATGTTCCATTGCTCATCGCCTTCACGGTTGCGCGCTACCAGACGGGATAGGAAGAGGAGGCGCTCTCCTCCCCGTACTCTTCCCCGCGCGAATTAGGGCTCGGGAACGCCAAGTCCCGCCGCGCCCGGCGCCGAGCATGCGAATTCCACATCCGAGCGTACCAGCAATTCGAGCCCTATGGCGGCCCGACGCACGCGCTCGCGCCCGGTCTGGATAGCCACCGCCTCGATATGCTGCCCGCTCGGATAGATATTCGGCGCGTTGCGGAGACCGAACTTCAGGTAGATAGGGGCGCCAACCCGGACCAGTTCCGGCAGTTCATGGTAGCGGGCGAACCCGCCCAGCCCATCCGGACTTTCGATATAGAGATCGAGCGGGGTGGGGACGACTTGCCGAACCGCCGCCAGCCGGGCCGCCGAGATGTCGGAGGCCACATTGACCGTGTCGGCCCCATTCTCCACCAGCAACTTGACCCCGATCGGATTGGCCACCCCCAGGAGGGCCGAGACCTTGACCACCAGATTGGCGGGCAGCAGCGATCGGCGCCGCGCTTGCTGAATTAGCCACAGCTATCCCTCATCGGCCACCAACACGCTGCGTATCCCCAAAGTCACCGCCCGCTCCACGTCGCGGAAAGCGTAAACCAGTTGATCCATGCTGGTGTGGCGCCAGCCGAACACTTTGCCGTCTGGGGTGAGAGCCTGGGCACTCCCTTCCCAGTGAGCGCGCGGCCCAACAAACAAACAAACCTCAATCCCGTGATCGCGGCCCAGCCGAGCCATATCCCGTATCTCGTCGTCGGTTAGCAGCATGATCCCGCTGCCCTGCGACACTCGATGCAGCGGCACTGCCTGGGAGCGGGCGGCCTCGATTACGGCGCGGAGCGCCGCCGGCCCCTCGACACTGGGGATCTCGACCCGATAGTGACTGCCATCGGGGAAGCGTTCGGCGGAGGTGGGAAGGTCGCGCGGCTCGCCGGCCGGCAGCCCCAGATCGTGCAAAAGCCGTTGTGCCGTATTCATGACCAAGACATCCCTCCACCGTGGCTATTCACTCGTGCCGTGCGCGCCCCGCGCCACCTGCCCATGGTAGCAAATCGACTCAACCGCCGCATGCCTCCGGCCCTTAGTCGGATTCCGCGAAAGGATTGCGCCGCCGTGGCGTTACAACCTGTAGAGAATGGAAGACGACGAACTGGAGGAGCGCAAGGAACGTGTGGTCCCTGCTTATCATGGCGGTCGCGGTAATGGATGGCGAAGGAGTTCAGCCCGCGCTGGCCCCGCCCACCGACGCGGATCTGGTCATTGCCTTCAAGGAGGGTGACACACAGGCGTTCGACACCCTGTTCGCGCGTTATCGTCAGCCCGTTTTCGCCTACATCTACCGGAGCGTCGGCGCGGCGCCGCTGGCCGAGGAACTGACCCAGGATGTGTTCCTCAAGGTGTTTGAGCATCTACGCCGCACCGGAGAGAACCTCAGCGTTCGGGCTTGGATCTACCATATCGCCACTACCACCTGTATCGATGCGCACCGCGCCGCCACCCGCCGTCCGGTGTTGGTCGACGACGCGGATGCCCTCATGGCGGCGCCGGATGGGAGAGACCCGGTGGCCCAACATCTCGAACGCGAGCGGCGGCGCGAGGTGCGA